>Ga0136641_1001315_pt1 | contig 10439 bp, 9 predicted proteins | sample EliLak1302023Y_FD_115312 | JGI IMG/M metagenome (GOLD analysis project Ga0136641, IMG submission 115312) | Freshwater microbial communities from Elizabeth Lake, Yosemite National Park, California, USA - 13020-23Y | ecosystem: Environmental > Aquatic > Freshwater > Lake ... | reverse complement strand
GCAGGCTTTGGCTTGATTGGTTACCTCTTTTTCAAACTCGGTTGCGAACCTCCTCCATTACTCTTGGGCTTTGTGCTTGGACCGATGATGGAAGAGAATTTCCGTCGTGCGCTACTCTTGTCGCGCGGTGATTTCACAACCTTTGTCACTCGCCCACTCTCCTTAGGATTGCTCATTGCAGCAGCCCTCTTAGTCGTGATCGTGGCTTTGCCAGCAGTGAAGAAGACCCGCGAAGAGGCATTCGTCGAAGACTGATTGTCTTAGACCTTACAGAAACGAGCCCGCAGCAGTTTGCGGGCTTTTTCTTTATGGTGCGGGGGTTTTCTCTACAATGTGGCTATGTCCCAAGATAGCAAACCCTCTAAAGTCGTTGCCGGCGCAGTCGCCGAGCCTTCCAACTTTTTACGTCAGATCATCGATCATGACTTAGCCAGCGGTGCTTTTTCACAGCGTACGAATTTAGCGGGCGAGCCCATCCCATCAATCATCACTCGTTTTCCACCGGAGCCAAACGGGTATTTGCATATTGGTCATGCTAAAAGTATTTGCCTCAACTTTGGCTTAGCTGCCGATTACAACCATCAAGCTGGTGGTGCGCGTTGCAATATGCGCCTAGATGACACCAACCCCGTTAAAGAAGATGTTGAATACGCTGACAGCATTCTAGATGCTGTGAAGTGGCTTGGATTTGATTGGGGTACACATCTTTATCATGCCAGCGATTACTTTGATCGACTGTATGAGTTTGCAGAGATTCTGATTCAGAATGGCAAAGCGTATGTCGATAGCCAAAGTGCGGATGATATTCATACTAATCGTGGCAACTTTGGACAAGCTGGAAAAAATAGTCCCTATCGTGAGCGTAGCCCTGAAGAAAATCTGACCCTCTTTCGCGAAATGCGCGATGGCAAGTTCAAGGATGGTGAACATGTTCTGCGTCTCAAAATTGATATGGCGCATCCCAATATCGTGATGCGTGATCCTGTGGTCTACCGTATTCGCCATACTGATCACCATCGCACCGGAAGCAAATGGTGCATCTATCCACTATATGACTTCACGCATTGCATCTCCGATGCGCTGGAGAGTGTCTCTCACTCGATTTGCACACTCGAATTTGAGAACAATCGTCCACTGTATGACTGGATCGTGAATTCACTTAAAGAATTGGGTGTCTTTAAAGATCCCGTCCCTCACCAATATGAATTTGCCCGGCTCAATTTAACTTACACCATTACTAGCAAGCGCAAGTTATTGCAGCTCGTTGAAGAAAAACAGGTTGACGGCTGGGATGATCCACGAACGCCAACCATTGTTGGTATTCGTCGTCGTGGTTACACCCCAGAGAGCATTCGTCTGTTTTGTGAACGGATTGGTGTCTCAAAAGCCGATAGCTGGATTGATATGAGCACACTCGATCAAGCCTTGCGTGATGACCTCGAAGCAAGAGCACCACGCGCAACAGCTGTCTTAAAACCACTTAAGCTGGTAGTTGCAAACTTTGATGCTGCTGCAAAAGAATCTTGTTCAGCACCGCGCCATCCTCAACACCCTGAATGGGGTAATCGTGAATTCAACTTCACCCGCGAACTCTGGATTGAGGCGGATGACTTTATGCAAGAACCGATTAAAGGTTTCTTCAGGCTCTACCCACCAATTGGCGATCAAGCTGGTAGCCGTGTGCGCCTACGTCATGGCTTTGTTGTTGAGTGCACTGGTTTTGAGACGGATGCGCAGGGCAATGTCACGCAAGTCAATGTGAGCTACTTCCCAGACAGTAAGAGCGGCACCGCTGGTTCCAATAACTATAAGGTGAAGGGCAATATTCACTGGATTAGCGCTGCAGAAGCAATCCCAACCGAAGTGCGCTTGTATGATCATCTCTTCACTGATCCACATCCGGATAGTGGCGATAAAAATTTCTTAGATGCCATCAATCCAAACTCTAAAGAAACAATAACAGCTTACTTAGAGCCTTGTATGAAAGATGTGAAAGCTGAAGATCGTTTTCAATTTGAACGTCACGGCTACTTTGTTGCAGATAAAACAGACTCCAAACCTGGCAAGCCTGTATTTAATCGCACAGTTGGTCTTAAGGATTCTTGGAAGTAGTCTGCAAAAAATCGGCTACGCTGGGATAACGCAGCGGAGTTTTCAACTCATGTAGTCGAGCATTTGTCACTCGTCTCGATTCCCGCATAAATGACCACAGCATCGGGCTCACCATCTGTTGCAGTTCACTAGCAGGCATACGTGGTGGCCTATCCAAACCAAAGGCATCAGCCACTTCATCAAAGTAATCGCCCATTTTGGTTTCACTCCCATCGCAGGTATTGATAATGCGCTGTGGCTTACCGTGATATACCGCCGCGCACACTAAGCGCGCTAGATCATCACTATGAATATGATTTGAGTAAGCATCTTCCTCTGGGAGTAGCGCCGGGGTTTTAGACTGTAAGCGCTCTAGTGGCAAACGATCAGCCGCATAGATTCCGGGCACACGCAAAATGGTGACAGCCACACCATGTGCTGGCCCCCATAAACGGAGTGCCTGCTCTGCGTCTACTCTTCTCTGGGCTCGCTCACTCTGAGGGCTAACGGGGGTTGCCTCGCTCACCTTGGCGCCACGATGATCGCCGTATACGCCTGTGGTGCTGACATAGATCAAGCGCCTGACGGCATTGGAGCCTTGGGCTAAAATTCTCAATAGGTTGCGGGTTCGGCAATCACGATTTCCTTGGTTTTGGGGTGGCGCTAAATGAATGACGGTTTGAGCTAAACCGGATAGACGCCATAAAGTTTCTGGATGGTCCAGATTCCCCAACATCGGAGTCGCGCCAACCTCCCTCAACTCCTGAAAACGATTTTGCGAAGATGTGAGTGCAAAAACTCGATGACTACGGGAAAGCTGTTTTGCTACCCGAAGACCAATGTCACCGCAGCCAATAATCAGGATTGAAGGTTTACCAAAAGATTGCATAAGTGACATCGTAACGATTTATTGAAAGGAATGAGAGTGTCTCATCAGGTCACGCTCAAAACGAGCGGCAAACAATTTACTGTAACCCGGGGTGAAACCGTCCTGGAGGCCGCTCTTCGCCAAGGCATTAAGCTACCCTATGGCTGCAAAAATGGTGCCTGCGGCTCTTGTAAAGGTAAGGTCTTGGAGGGTCAAGTCAGCCATGATCAACACAGCGAGAGCGCTTTAAGCAAAGCCGATGAAACAGCAGGCGGCATCTTGTTTTGCTGCTCTCATCCACAATCCGATCTACTCATTGAGGCTCGTGAAGTCCAAGGCGCAGGCGATATCGCGATTCGGAAGATTCCTTGCCGCGTTAACACCATCATTAAGCCTAGTGACGATGTGGTGATTCTGAAGTTGCAACTTCCAGCTGCTGAACGCTTCCAGTTCTTAGCGGGGCAATACCTCGAGTTTCTTTTAAAAGACGGGCAACGTCGTGCTTATTCGATCGCCACTGCGCCCGAGCAAGAAGGTCCATTAGAACTGCATATCCGCCACTTACCTGGCGGCGTATTTACAGACTTTGTATTTGGGGCTGCAACGCCAGCACTAAAAGAAAAAGATATCCTGCGTTTCGAGGGGCCCTTGGGTAGCTTCTTCCTCAGAGAGGACTCTAAAAAGCCCATCATTTTTGTCGCCGCTGGTACTGGCTTTGCGCCAATTAAATCCATCATTGAACAAATGCAAGCCAAGAAAATGGATCGCCCGATTAAGCTGTATTGGGGCGGTAGGCGCCCAAGCGATCTGTATCTCCATGATCTATGCAAAACCTGGGAACAAGACATCCCCGATTTCCAATACATCCCAGTGATCTCAGACGGTTTACCAGAAGATGCGTGGCAGGGCCGGACAGGCTTTGTGCACCTTGCGGTCATAGATGACCACCCTAGCCTCAAGGACTTTCAGATCTACGCCTGTGGGGCGCCTGTCATGGTCAACACAGCCCGTGAGGACTTTTCATCCAAATGTCATCTGCCTGAGGAAGAATTCCTTGCTGATTCTTTCACTAGCGCGGCAGATTTAGCCACAAACTAATCTCCATAAAGTTAGATAATAGAAACTTCACTAGCCTTATTTAATTACCCTAGCCCAGCATGAACACTCCAGCCCCTATTGACACCCATTCAGTCATGTTTATTACTCAACGCCCAGATGTGGTGATGGTTGAGGGTGCTGGCTCATGGCTAACGGATAACAACGGCAAGCGCTATTTAGATTTCTTACAGGGGTGGGCGGTAAATTGCTTGGGTCATAGCAATCCAGGAATGATTACAGCACTAAATGCTCAAGCCAAGAAACTGATTAACCCCAGTCCAGCGTTTTATAACGAACCGATGATTGGCTTATCCAACCTCTTGACTGCTCATAGCTGCTTTAACAAAGTCTTTTTTGCCAACAGTGGCGCCGAAGCTAATGAAGGCGCGATTAAGCTAGCCCGCAAATGGGGTCAGCTGAATAAAAATGGTGCCTTTGAAATCATCACCTTTGATCACAGTTTTCATGGTCGCACCATAGCCACCATGAGCGCCTCTGGTAAGCCAAACTGGGACACCATGTTTGCACCACAAGTTGCCGGTTTTCCGAAAGCAGATTTGAATGATTTGGAATCTGTTAAGAAGTTGGTGACGGATAAAACTGTGGCCGTGATGCTAGAGCCCGTTCAAGGTGAAGGCGGTGTCATTCCTACCACGAAAGAATTTATACGTGAACTACGCCAGTTCACTAAAGAAAATAATATTCTGCTCATCGCCGATGAAGTACAAGCGGGCTGCGGCCGCACAGGCACCCTGTTTGCTTATCAGCAATACGGTATCGAGCCAGACATCATGACCTTAGGTAAAGGCATTGGTGGTGGCGTTCCCTTAGCAGCCTTAATGGCGACTGATGCGGTAGCTTGCTTTGTGCCTGGCGATCAAGGTGGCACCTATAACGGTAATCCTTTGATGACTGCGGTAGGCATCAGCGTCATCGAGCAATTACTGGCTCCCGGATTTTTAGAGAACGTGAAAGTCAAGGGTGAATTACTCAAATCAGAATTACTCAAGCTTTGCGCTGAATTTAATCTGGAAGGTGAGCGTGGTGAAGGTTTATTGCGCGCCCTCATGCTCGGTAAAGATATCGGCGGCAAGCTAGTTGATTTAGCTCGTGAGCGCAGCCCTGAAGGCCTATTGATTAACTCACCCAGACCTAACTTGTTACGCTTTATGCCAGCACTCAATGTGAGCGATGATGAGATTCATCAGATGTGCAGCATGCTACGTGAGTTGCTGAAGGAAACGGCTTAAGCAGTTTTCCTGACTGCTTAGTCGTCTACCTTACTCCCCCAAGTAAGCAGCACGCACTCTCGGGTCTTGGAGCAATTCTTTGCCGGCCCCTGTAAGCGTGATCAAACCACTCTCCATCACATAAGCACGATCGGCCATCTCTAAGGCTAGACGGGCATTTTGCTCAACTAGCAGAATGGTCATCCCGTTTGCTGAAAGATTGTGAATCACATCAAAAATTGTTTCCACCATAATGGGGGATAAACCCATAGATGGCTCATCTAGCAATAAGAGCTTAGGTTCAGCCATCATCGCTCTACCCATCGCCACCATTTGTTGCTCGCCACCAGACAACGTGCCAGCGAGTTGCGAGAGCCGCTCTTTCAGCCTCGGGAAATAAGAAAATACTTCCTCTAGTTTTTGATGGATGACTTTGGTATCTGTTTTCAAAAATGCACCCATCTGCAGATTTTCTAGAATGCTCATGCGCTTAAATACGCCACGCCCCTCAGGAACAAGACCCAAGCCAAGACGAACCAATTCATAAGCGGGCAGCTGATTAGTTTTGTGCGCAAGAAATTCAATCTCACCTGATGTAGGAGTCAGTAAGCCTGCAATCGCTTTCAGAGAGGAGCTCTTACCTGCTCCGTTAGCACCAATCAAGGCTACTAACTCACCTTGATTGACATGTAGGTCAATACCTTTAACGGCGTTAATGCCGCCATAGGCTACCTTGAGATCTTGTACTTGCAGCAAGGCGCTCATGACACTGCTCCCTGACCAAGATAGGCTTTAATCACTTCAGGGTGTATGCGAACATCGGCTGGCTTGCCTGTAGCAATCACCTTGCCGTAATCGAGCACCGTTAAGCTATCGCAAATCCCCATCACCAAACTCACATCGTGCTCTATCAAAAGAATAGTTTTGCCATCCGCCCGAATACGCAGCAACAACTCACGCAGTTCTAATTTCTCGGTCGCATTCATGCCAGCAGCAGGCTCATCTAAAGCGAGGAGCTGAGGCTCAGTTGCTAAGGCTCTAGCAATCTCTAAGCGACGTTGATGCCCATAAGATAAATGACGCGCCTGTATCTCTGCATAATCACTCAAGCCAACGTAAGCCAGCAATGCAAGAGATTTCTCCCGAATCGCTTGCTCCTCGCGCTGCGTGGATGGAAAGCGGAAGATAGCGCCCAAGAAACCTGCCTTAGATCGGCAGTGACATCCCACCATCACATTTTCTAAAACAGACATTTCTCCAAAGAGACGGATGTTCTGAAAGGTTCTCGCTAATCCCGATTTAGTGACTTCTGAGACTGACTCTGGGAAATAGGATTGACCATCAAATAAAAAGATACCGGAATCTGCAGGGTAGAGGCCAGTGATGACATTAAAGAAAGTAGTCTTGCCTGCGCCATTAGGGCCAATCAAACCGACAATCGATCGCTGCGGCACCTGCAAACCGACAGAATCTAAGGCTTGCACTCCACCAAAGCGTTTAGAAACATCCGTGACATCAAGTAGCAAAGGAGCAGACATTATTTGCCTCCTCCTTTTTGCCAAATACCGCCTGGGCGATACAGCATGATCAGAATCAGCGCTAAGCCATAGATCAATTGACGAATCACTTCAACATCAACAATTACATGACCAAAGAGCGCCTTTTGCACTGGCTCAGCCACGCCCCGTAATACCTCTGGAAAGACTGCTAATACGATCGCGCCTAAGATCACCCCAGGAATATGTCCAATGCCGCCCAACACCACCATCGCTAAAACAACGATTGATTCCCATAGGGTGAACGACTCAGGGGAAACAAATCCCTGAAATGCAGAAAAGAGCACTCCTGCAACGCCAGCAAATGAAGCGCCAATCGCAAAAGCGAGCAACTTCATATTGCGTGTATTGATACCCATCGCTTTAGCAGCGATCTCGTCTTCTCGAATCGCAACCCAAGCCCGACCGATACGAGAGTTCTGTAAATGCAAACACACAATGGTTACAGCAATAGCTAAAGCCAGAAAAAGGTAAAACACCAAATACAAACCCGGGATCTGTATAAAGCCCAGGTCAAGCGGTTTGGTAAATGAAACCCCAAACATCTGAATTGGATCAATCGCTGTAATACCTTTAGGGCCATTGGTGAGATTCAATGGGCGGTCTAGATTATTCATAAAGATTCGAATAATTTCACCAAAACCTAAAGTGACGATCGCTAAATAATCCCCGCGCAATTGCAAGGTGGGCAGCCCCAAAATAATCCCGAAGAGAGCGGCCAAGATGATGGAAAACACTGCCACCATCCAGGGAGAAAAATGCATGCCTTGCGGAAATGCAGAGGCAATCGTTTCAAAATGCTGAGGCAAATGTGGCGAAGCTAATAAGGCATAGCTATAAGCACCTAATGCATAAAATGCGATGTAACCTAAGTCGAGCAGACCAGCAAAACCGACAACTACATTGAGGCCAAGGGCGAGAACGATATAGAGCAAAGCAAAATCAAGCACGCGCACCCAATAGTTACCGCCACTCGCACCCACAATCCATGGCAACAGTATTAATGCAAACGCGCCTAAGTAAAGATAGGTAGATTGACTCAAATGATTTGAGACAAGCTTCTTAAGCACGGTCAGAAACCTTCTCACCCAGCAAACCAGTAGGTCGTAATATCAGCACTAAGATCAATACCAAGAAAGCAAAAATATCTTGATAGTTCGAACCAAATACGCCACCAGTGAGCTCGCCAATGTAGCCAGCGCCCAAAGACTCAATTAAACCAAGCAGCAAACCCCCAAGCATCGCACCCTGCAAGTTACCAATGCCGCCCAACACCGCCGCTGTAAAGGCTTTTAGGCCAGGAATAAAGCCCATATAAAAGTGCACATTACCGTAGTTGCTAGCGATCATGACGCCAGCCAAACCTGCTAAAGCACCACCCAACATGAACGTAATTGAGATCACCCGGTTTGGGTTCACACCCATCAAGGCGGCAATTTGGGTTTGCTCTGCAGTAGCGCGCATAGCCCTACCGAGTTTGGTTTTCTCAACCAAGAACAATAGGCCGCACATCACTGCCAAGGCAACCGCAACAATCACAATCTCTTTACCGGTAATCGTTGCACCAGTAGCGCCTATTTCGATAGGACTGGATGGCAATAATTGTGGATAGGTCATCGGATTTCGAGACCAAATCAACATGGCGATTGTTTGTAACAGTATGGACATACCGATCGCAGAAATCAGTGGCGCCAAGCGTGGCGCATGACGCAGAGGGCGATACGCAATACACTCAATCCAATAACTCAGACCCGCACAGACAGCCATCGTGATGGGCAAGACAATCAGGAGTGTGAGCCAGCCCGGTAAATCACTAGTCAAACTCAAAATCAAGCGCAGCAATGAGAGCGAGACCATTGCGCCGATCATCAACACCTCGCCATGGGCGAAATTGATAATCCCCAGCACGCCGTAGACCATGGTGTAACCCAAGGCGATCAAGGCATAGATACTACCCAGCACCAAACCATTGATGATCTGCTGTAGAAAAATATCCATTAAAAAATATTTATCAGAAATTTAGAGCACAAAAAAAGAGCACCGCATTTGCGGCGCCCTTTTCATGTTTCTTACATATTGATGACGTCAAGAACCGTTTTCTTTTTGTCTTTAAAGTCATAGAGGGTAATGACGCCCTCTTTCATATCGCCCTTACTATCAAAAGCAATATCACCAACCAAGCCATTCATTTTAGTTTCAGGCATGACTACCAAGATCTTCGCTGGATCAGTTGAATTAGCACGCTTCATCGCATCCACTAATACATAGACAGCGTCGTAAGTAAATGGTGCATAGATTTGTACATCAGCATTAAAGCGCTCTTTATAACGCTTTTGGAAATCAGCGCCTTGCGCCATCTTCGTGAGTGCCTTGCCTGCCTCAGAGCAAGTAACATTGACAACTGTATCGCCAGCCAATTCAGCTAGCTTCTCAGTGCACATACCATCGCCACCAACAATCTTAGACTTGATGCCCAACTCAGTTGCTTGCTTCGTTAATGGGCCACCAGTTGCATCCATGCCGCCGTACATGATGACATCAGGTTTGCTGCCTTTGATCTTAGTCAAAATAGCCTTGAAGTCAGTTGCTTTGTTATTGCTTGCTTCGCGCGTGACAACTTTCACACCAGATGCTTTCACTGTCTTCTCAAACTCATCCGCTAGACCTTTGCCGTACTGAGTCGAGTCATCAATGATGGCAACTGTTTTGGCATTCAAAGTCTTGGCAACATAATTAGCTAAAGCAGGGCCTTGCTGTGCATCGGTTGCTACTAAGCGATAAGTAGTTTTAAATCCTTGCTTGGTGTAATCTGGGTTGGTAGCGGACGGAGAAATCTGCGTAATGCCAGCATCACTGTAGATTTTTGAAGCAGGAATACTAGTGCCAGAGTTCAGATGACCTACAACACCAACGACTTTTGTATCTACTAATTTTTGCGCTACTTGCGTTGCAGTTTTTGGATCTTCAGCATCATCTTCAGACACTAAAGTGAGAACTACTTTTTTGCCATCAATCGTCAAGCCTGCTTTATTAATTTCTTCTAGCGCCAAGCGTGCGCCATTTTCATTATCTTTACCCAAGTGGGCGATAGGGCCAGTCAATGGAGCCACATGGCCAATTTTGACTTCAATACCATCTGCCGGTACAGCCGCAGATTTATCTCCGCCCTTACCGCAACCTGCCAGAATCAAGGCTGCTGCTGATACAGCAATAGCACTCTTCATAAAAATTATTTTTGATGCACTTGAATGAATCATCTACAGCTCCTTGGTTATAAATCAATACTTCAATCGACTAAATTTTTTGGCAAAGAGAATGTGACATCCTCAACTACCCCAGAGAGAGCCCTTACGCTGCGTGGCCCAAATTCTTGAATGCGCGCAACAATCGCTTGCGCCAAACTCTCTGGAGCAGATGCTCCAGCAGTCAATCCCACGCGCTTCTTGCCAGCAAACCATTCTGGTTTCAATTGATCAGGTGCATCGACCATGTAAGACGGTACACCCAATTTTTCTGACAATTCACGCAAGCGATTGGAGTTCGAGCTAGACGCACTCCCCACCACAATGACTACCTCTACTTGAGGTGCCATAAATT
>Ga0136641_1001314_pt1 | contig 10443 bp, 11 predicted proteins | sample EliLak1302023Y_FD_115312 | JGI IMG/M metagenome (GOLD analysis project Ga0136641, IMG submission 115312) | Freshwater microbial communities from Elizabeth Lake, Yosemite National Park, California, USA - 13020-23Y | ecosystem: Environmental > Aquatic > Freshwater > Lake ... | reverse complement strand
GATTGGGTGATGGGCGATTACATCAGCGAGGCCGTTGAGCATATCCGCAAGCAAGTAGGCAATGAAGAAGTCATTCTTGGTTTATCAGGTGGTGTTGACTCGAGTGTTGCTGCTGCTCTCATCCATCGTGCCATTGGCGATCAATTGACTTGTGTGTTTGTTGATCATGGCCTTCTGCGCTTGAATGAGGGCGATATGGTCATGGAGATGTTTGCACGTAACCTAGGTGTAAAGGTGATTCGTGTAGATGCAGCCAAAACTTTTATGGGTAAGTTAGCTGGTATCGCTGATCCCGAAGCAAAGCGCAAGATTATCGGCAAAGAATTTGTAGAGATTTTTCAGAGTGAATCTAGCAAGATCAAGAATGCTCAGTGGCTTGCCCAAGGAACGATCTATCCAGATGTGATTGAGTCTGCTGGCAAAGGTAAAAAGGGTGCCCATACTATTAAGAGCCACCACAACGTGGGAGGCTTGCCTGAGGATATGCACCTGAAGTTGTTAGAGCCTTTGCGTGAATTGTTTAAAGACGAAGTGCGTGAACTCGGTGTGGCATTAGGTTTGCCACGTGAAATGGTATATCGCCATCCATTTCCTGGACCAGGCCTAGGCGTTCGTATTTTGGGCGAAGTCAAAGTAGAGTTTACAAACCTTCTACAGCGTGCTGATGCCATCTTTATTGAAGAATTGCGCAATACTATCGATGAGACAAGCCAGAAGTCTTGGTATGACTTAACGAGCCAAGCTTTTGCAGTGTTCCTCCCAGTTAAATCGGTTGGGGTAATGGGGGATGGCAGAACCTATGAATATGTAGTTGCACTCCGAGCAGTTCAAACACAAGACTTCATGACTGCGCATTGGGCTCACCTGCCACATGAGTTATTGGGTAAGGTTTCTAATCGCATCATCAATGAAGTGCGTGGCATCAATCGCGTGGTTTACGACATTAGTGGAAAACCACCCGCAACGATTGAGTGGGAATAATTCTTTTTAGACTTCTGTCATAAATGCCAGAGCTACGTCAAACCGCCCTTGAACTATTGGCAATTACTGATCCGAAAACGAAAGTTGAGTGGGTTGAGCGATTATTTAATGATTACGATCAGCAACTGATTGATCTAAATGCTTCTGCTGATTTAGTTTCAAAAGGGCTTGATCTTCCTGGTCGCCCACCTAAGCCTGAGTTAGTTCCCCCATTAACTGTTACCAAAAGAAAAATGGATACCCTCGAGGGCAGGCTTTCTTTACTGCACTCACTTGCCCATATTGAATTTAATGCGATGAATCTTGCGCTTGATGCAATCTGGCGATTTTCTGATATGCCTAAACAATATTATGTTGATTGGCTTAAGGTTGCCAAAGAGGAGTCTTTCCATTTCAGTTTGATTGAAGCTCATCTGCAATCGGTTGGGGTTACTTATGGTGATTTTCCTGCTCATAATAGTTTGTGGGAGATGGTTGAGAGAACCTCGGATGCAGTCATTGCCAGAATGGCTCTGGTGCCACGAACCATGGAGGCTCGAGGTTTAGATGCAGTCCCAGCGATACGAGATCGCTTTAAGCAAATTAAAGACCATCAAGTCGTTGAAATACTAGAAATCATTCTGAGGGATGAGGTAGGTCATGTACTGATTGGTAATCAATGGTTTAATTTTTTATGTGCCAAGCAAAGCCTATCTCCAATTAAAGCGTATAAGGACTTGGCGAGGCAATATCGTGCCCCTACATTAAGAGGTCCATTTAATCTAGAGGCTCGCAAACAGGCAGGATTTACTGCTGAAGAGTTAAGTCTGCTTGGAGCATAATTAAATAATCTGGGGAATATATGAATTTATCGCGCCGAACATTTATTACATCTGCAGCCCTAACGCCTGTAGCTTGCGGTATACCCCTGTCCTATGAACGCGGAATTCCGGTCGCAGCTCCAAAGCCAGCGCCTTCAGTCCGGCCGCCTCAGATTGGTCAAGAATGGTCCTATATTAAAAAAGATATTTTCAATGGTAAAACTCTTGGGGTCATTACGGAACGCATTTCCAAGATTGGCTCAAGTATTGTGATTGATCGCAGCACTTCAGATGGTGGAATGTTGGCAAGTGAGATTCAAACTTCTTGGGGCATGGTTACAACCGATACTCAGTGGCCTCGCTTACTCAACTTTAATCCCGCATTACCGCTGTGGCCACTTGAGCTCTCCACTAACTGGAGTAAACAATTTACTACTAAGTACAGTATTGCTGGCTATCCTGATTCCAGGTTAAATTGGCAGGAGTATATGAGTGTTCAGGGCTGGGAAAAAATTACCGTCCCCGCAGGTGAGTTTATTGCGCTGCGCTTTCAAAATCTCATCAATTATGAAAACTCAGATCCAGCTAAAGTGGATTGCATTCGTAAAGAAACTGTTTGGTTTGCTCCACAAATTGGAAGGTGGGTAGCCCGTGAAGCTTCTGGGTCTTATCAAATTCAAGGCCAAGGTGGTGCAGTAGTGCTTGAAGGAAGTTATCAATGGCAGCTCACTTCGTATAAGTAGATTCTATGCGTAGGTTATTTTTATTTATTCTGCCAGTATTGCTGATAGCCATTCTGAGCGGGTGTATTTCTTCTCAACCCTATCCCGTAGGAGTTGTTTTGCCTACACCAGATGTCGCCCCCAAAGTAAGGGCGCCAAAAGTAGGGCAAGAGTGGGTATATACAGTTCGCAACGTTTTTAATCAGGCTGTAGTCGATACAGTTATTGAAAGAGTCGTGGCAGTTGATAAAGAAGTACGTATAGAGCGCACTGGAGTAAAAGCTGGACGCTTACCTGATGAGGTTCAATCTCCTTGGGGCTATATTCTGCTTGATCCCCACTGGGGTCCTCCGCAGCTATTTCAACAGGCATTACCTTTATGGCCTGAACAATTAATTCCTAAGTGGACTGGTTTTTATCGAACCCGATATCAAGTTCCTGGTTACCCTAGCTCGACCTTCTACTGGGGATTAAATGTCACTGCAGTCCAGTGGGAGCAAATGACTGTACCAGCAGGACAGTTTTTAACTTTAAAGTATCAGAACATAGCACCCTATTTTGAGAGTAATGATCTATTTCGGGTCCGTAATTATCGCCAAGAGGATGTGTGGCTTACTCCTGAGATTGGGCGTTGGGTTATTCGCAGAGGATATGGGCGTTACATCACTTATGGGGTCTATTGGGCTGCTGCTTACTGGGAGGATTATCTTGAGTGGGAGCTTGTCTCCTGGAAGTAGGTAAAGCGCTTAAAATAGGTGTACTTTTATGTATACCGTTAAAGAACTCTTTCCCACGCTACAAGGCGAGGGCACCCATGCTGGACGAGCTGCTGTGTTTTGCCGTTTTGCTGGTTGTAATTTATGGAGTGGCCGCGAGGAAGATCGAGCAACTGCAGTCTGTAAATTTTGCGATACCGACTTTGTTGGTAGTGATGGCGATGGTGGTGGAAAGTTTGAAACTGCTCAAGATTTAGCGAATGCCATTGAGTCCTCATGGAAAAGTACTTCAGCAGGCCCTCAACAACGTTATGTAGTTTTTACTGGTGGTGAGCCACTTTTGCAGTTAGACGAAGAGCTTATTGAAAAGCTTCATCAAAAAGGTTTTGAAGTTGCAATTGAAACAAATGGCACTATCAAAGTCCCTAAAGGGGTTGATTGGGTTTGTGTTAGCCCTAAAGTTGGCTCCGATTTGATTGTTCTCCAGGCCAATGAGCTCAAGCTGGTGATTCCCCAAGAGGGGCATGACCCCCTAGAAAAGTTATTGGCACGTTTTGAGAAGATGGATTATCGCAACCGCTTCCTACAGCCAATGGATGGAGTAAACCTTAAAATGAATACTGAATTAGCCGTCAGTCTTTGCCAGAGACGCCCATTATGGAGATTAAGCCTCCAATCCCATAAACTCATAGGTATTCGATAATCTGCTTAAGTCTAGTAAAGCCATTGATGAGATCTGAATGACAAGTAAACAACCTGCAATCTCCATTACCCGTCGCCTTGAATTTGATTCAGGGCATCGCATTCCCAATCATGATGGGCAGTGCAGGCATTTACATGGGCATCGTTACGCCATTGAGGTTACCTTAACGGGCGGGGTGACATACCATCCTGGTAAAGCTGATGATGGTATGGTGCTTGACTTTGGAGATATCAAGCGCTTAACAAATCAATACATAGTTGATCTTTGGGATCACGCATTCTTAGTGGCTAAAGAGGATGAAGGTCTAGTTGCTTTCTTAGCAACACTACCTAATCACAAAACAGTGGTGATGGAGCATGTACCAACGGTTGAGAATTTAGCTAACGCTGCCTTTGCTATTTTGCAGCCGGTATTCAGTAAATCCTTTGGCGGACGTCTTGAGCTTTCTGCTCTTCGTTTATATGAAACACCCAATTGCTGGGCCGATGTACACCATCCCTAATGATGCAAGTAGAGCTTGACCGCCAGTTCATGCAGCAGGCTTTAGAGCAGGCTGGGCTCGCTGCTCTTGCAGGCGAGGTTCCGGTGGGTGCTGTCATAGTGCGTAATGGTGAGGTGATTGCCAGGTCGTTTAATCAGCCCATTACCAATCATGATCCCAGCGCACATGCTGAAATGCTCGCACTAAGACAAGCTGCTTTATCAGCAGAAAATTATCGCTTACCAGGCACGACCCTGTATGTCACTTTAGAGCCTTGCATCATGTGTGCTGGTGCGATGCTCCATGCCAGAGTTGATCGTGTTGTGTATGGCGCTACAGATCCAAAAACAGGTGCCGCCGGCAGCATTTTAGATGTATTCTCATCAAAACAAATCAATCATCAGACTGTTATAGAGGGTGGGACAATGGCTGAAGAGTGTGGCCAATTATTACGTGATTTCTTTAAGGAACGACGTTGAAATCTATTCACTTGATTGCTCCCTCTGGAGCGAGCTTAGATGATAAAAGTCCTTTAGCTGGCATTGATTGGTTAAAGAGCCAAGGTATTGCGATTCAGAATTCAGAATGTGTGCAGCGTGTGCATGAGCGTTTTTCTGGAAAAGATGAAGTACGCTTAAATGAGTTAAATAAACTCGCTATCCTCGATCCTCAGACTGTTGTCATGGCTATGAGGGGTGGTTATGGCATTCATCGCCTACTACCGAATATTGATTGGGCCGGCATTGCCAAAGTTATTAGTAATGGTTTACAAATTTCTGGCCATAGTGATTTCACAGCATTTCAATTGGGCTTATTAGCTAAGACGGGCGCCATCACTTTATCTGGGCCAATGCTGAACTATGATTTTGGCAAGCTTGATGACGGCGGCAAAGCAATTGCTCCCGACAAATTTATGTGGAGTCATTTTAAAACCGCTATTCAAGAACGAAAACTCGATTGCAGCGTATCAGCATCCCAATCTTTTTTAGCTAAGGCAAGTTGCGTCCCAGTAAAAGGGATGTTGTGGGGTGGAAACTTAACAGTCTTAGCAGGTTTAGTAGGGACTCCATTCTTACCATCCCCGCAGCAGACTAAAAACGGTATCTTGTTTTTGGAGGATGTGAATGAGCATCCTTATCGCTTGGAGCGAATGTTAATGCAATTGCTTGATGCGGCCATTCTGAATAATCAGTCCGCAATCATGCTGGGGGGTTTTTCTGGCTATCGCTTATACGATAACGACAAAGGTTATACATTTGAGCGGGCTATTGAGGCAATCCGTCTACGATTGCCAGATACCATTCCTATTTTGACGGGTCTACCATTTGGTCATCAAGCTAATAAGCTAACGCTACCTATGGGTGCTCAAGCTAACTTAGATTACAACGCTAATGGCTTTACTCTCAAGGCGAATTGGTAGATGTGTATGAAGCAGCCCCTAGCAAAAATTATTCTGACTATTATTACGCTTACTTTTACGGGAGTAGTAATGGCAACTGAAGAACCTCAATTTTCTGTCTTAGAAAAAACACCACCCTTTGAGCTCAGATCCTATGCCCCCATGATTTTGGCTGAGGTGAAGGTGGAGGGCGATTTAGACGAGGCCTCAAGCCAAGGTTTTCGTCTAATTGCGGCCTATATCTTTGGGCAGAACCAAGTGAGCGAAAAGATTGCTATGACAGCACCAGTGGTAATTGAAGGACAGGCGCCTAAAAGCGCAAAGATTGCTATGACTTCCCCGGTCAGCATTGAGTCAAATGCGGGCCAATGGATTGTGTCATTTGTGATGCCTGCTGAATATACTATGGAAAGCTTACCTAAACCCCTGAATTCTAAAGTGCAGATTCGACAGATTCCAGCGGTAAAGCGCGCAGTGATTAGTTTTACTGGTTTATATAATGCAAACAAAGTCGCTGAAAGAACTACTGAGCTAGAAGAGTGGATGAAGACGAAAAATCTATCGGCAGCTAGCGCACCAAAGTTTGTACGCTATAACCCTCCTTGGACGCTACCCTTTATGCGCCGTAATGAAATCATGATTGATGTTCGCGACTAGCAATAGCTTTAAGAAAAATTACTTAAGCTTCAAAATTCTTCAGTAAAAACTGAGCACCGCCATCAATACCTAATGCCTTGGTAAGAATAGGTAAAGCCTCTGCTAGATGCTTTTCTAGAGTCCATGGTGGATTGATGATGAACATACCACTGGCTTGCAGGCGACGCTCTCCGGGGGCATTCTCAACCCTTAACTCTGCATGCAACCATGAGCGTGTATGACTAGCAGCAAGTTTTTTCATGCGATCTGGTAATGCCGCCGACTCTCTTCGGGAGAGCATGGGGTACCAAATGGCATAGCAGCCTGTAGCAAAGCGCTGTAAGGCTTCTTCCATAGCCATCTCAAGATATCGGTAGTCTTGTTTATCCTCATAAGATGGGTCGATCAACACGAGACCACGCCTACTTGGTGGCGGTAGTAAGCCTTTGAGTCTAGCAAAGCTATCTTCAGCATAAACATCGATCTGCTTTGCTTGTGTTAACTCGTTAACGTTGCGTCTCAGAATATCAATCTCTTTGGGGTGCAGTTCAAATAACTTAAGTCGATCCTGAGGCCTCAGTAAGCGAGCCAAAATAAAAGGTGAGCCGGGATAGGTGATGAGCTCACCTCCAATATTTTCTGCTTGAATAAGTGCCAGATATTTTTTAACGCTCTCCGCAGTTGGATTGCCTGCCTCAACAAACTGGAGTAATCGGAGTATTCCCCCCTCAGCTTCTTTACTCACTGCAGCAAAGCCATCCTTGAGGCTATAAATACCGGCTCCAGCGTGCGTATCCACAATTGTTAGAGCACCAGGCTTTTCCTGTAGGTATTCGACCAGATGAATCAGGGTGAGATGCTTCAGAATATCGGCATGACTACCGGCATGAAAAGCATGTCGATAACTAAACATGGTGAATCATTCTCACTTGGTAAGCGATGGGTTTAATTGCGCTTTAACAAAAAAAGCCAAGGTAATGAGTAATATGGCTATAGATGCATATTGAAGCGGTAGATTTAATTCATGATCCATGATTTGCGTGAAATGGGCATAAATAGCAACCATACCGCCAATGGCAACTAGGCGTAACCAAGTGCCCTTAATAGAAAAATATCTTTCAGGAATGGAGTTTGCAAATAGGGCCCCCAATATTCCGCACCATATTCCAAAGCCTGCACCTCCCAGCACATCAGTTAACCAGTGAGCTCCAACGGCGCTGCGCGATAAACCAACGAAGGCTGCAACTATAAATAGAATCAACATCGGCTTACGTCTATCCTTATCACAAGAAAAATATAAGGCCGTTACAACAGCAAAAGCCGTTAGGGTATGACCGGAAGGGAATGCTTTATGAAGTAAAGGTTCGCCAAGTCGATAAAAGCTGCCATCTACTAAAACTCCAGCAGGCCTTGGTAGATCAAAATAGTTTTTTAAGCTGGTGCTTACGATTGCTGCGATGACACCAGCAAAGATTCCGGCAGTTAATAGCCGGGGTGCTAGTAATAAAAGCGGAAACGTAATGGCAAAGACTCCCCACCCATTACCCAGAAATGTCAGCCATGCCCAAACTGTATTAGGCAGGAATTGAGTCAATTGATTGATGAATAAAAAACTACTACTTTGAAGTTCGCCGAAATAGATTGCAAATGCCAGGGCTAGTGGAACTAGTGGAAAAAACCAGACTAATTTCGGAATTTCTTTGTTGCGCATTTGTCTTAGCGACCCTTGGCCTTATCTGCATCTTGTAATTGAATGCCGACTTTATCTAAGACTTGGGCTACGGTGATTACTTGCATGCAAACATTATCGCGACATGGAGTTTTGCGATGGTTGGCAGCGCTTACACATGGAGAACATGCCAAGTTAGCAGTAATCGCAATCGAGTTTCCGATAGAGCCATAGAGAGCCGGTGTTTCTGGTCCAAAAAGGACAACCGTTCTTAATGGAGTTACGGCCGAGAAATGACCTGGACCAGAGTCATTGGTCACCATGACATCCGATAGGGTGTAAAGCGGCGGTAATTCTGTGAAGCTGACTTGGCCCGCAAAGTTAAGAGCATTCTTAATACTAGCTACTGTACGAACCTTTTCTACATAAGCAAATTCAGCAGGAGAGCCAGTAATCAAAATAAGATCACTTGGGTATTGTTGATGAACACCTTGAATCAATTCAGAAAAACGCTGTTGAGCCCAACGGCGTTGTGGCAATAAGTCACTAGCATTTGGATTAATCAAAATTAAGCGGTTCTTACCATAGACATATTCAATGTTGGCTTCTTTAGCTAATCTCTCAATTCGCTCGCGAACCTTCTCAAGCACTGCTGGATTAATAACTGCTTGTTCTAAACGCATTTCAGAATCTGGGATCTGAATTTTGCTGAATGGTACTTCAATCTGTTTGGCAAAAGCCGCATGAATCAGGGAAAGAAAATTCTTAGTAATGTGGATATGCGGGTTGTAGTGCACCTTGCGGGTTAGCATAAAACCGCGCCATAAACCTTCACCATGAAATATGTGATAACCCACACGACGTCTAGCGCCACATAAGCCAGTGAGCAGAGCGGTAAAGCGTGAGAAGAGCTCTAGATCAATCACAGTATCAATACGATGATGGCGAGCAACGATTAAAAATCGTAAGGTATCTTTAATTAAACCACTCAAGCTCGAAGAATCAATTGTAAAAATGTTTTCTGGCTTGACGGTATTAAGTAAAGTCAGGCTCGCGCGATTACTCTTAAAAATTAAGAAGAATAGTTCAGCGCCACGAGCTTGTGCATTGCGCATAGCAGGGTCAACCAAAATAGCACTACCCATTTCTGAGAGTTCAATAAAGAGTAATTTCTTGGGGGCTTCTGGGTCACGACTAAAGATATTCTTGATGCCGTCCATCAAGGCTACCAATGGGCTAGCGATAGCGCAGAGTGGTACACCGACCCAATGATCAATGGCACGCATGGTATTCACGCTAATAGTCATTATTTTTCTCTGAAAGAATTATTTTCGTTTTAGTAAAAAATATGCACCAGGTAGCACTGACAAAACAGTGATTGCCCCGTAGCTAATTGATGCCAATACAGTTAAAGAAGGATTAACACCCCACAGCGCTAACACTGAGGACAAGGTGGCTTCACGTAATCCCCAGCCTGAGATGCTAATAGGGAGCATCAGGAGCAGGCTTAGTGCTGGTAAACCAATCATCAAACTCGATATTGGTGCCTCGGCACCGTAGGCTCTTAAGCAAAAGCTAAACGCCAAAATAATACAGCTATGTATAGCAATACCAAATAAGGCTTGAGCGACATTCATCGGCCATGAAAAGGCCAATTGGATTCCTGGCATTGCATTATTCATTTGCAAACGCTCTAGGAATTTTTGAAGAAGTTGACGACTCGGAGTCCACGCCAGTACGAATGCGGCAATCAGACCTGCCAATATCATGACGCTTAGTACTGCGTAACCTAAATCTTGACCCCAAGCAGCTATAGTGGCGCCACCCAGTATCAAACCAATGCCGCCTAATAAATTATTACCAGCCAGACCAAGAAGTCGATCAACTAAAGTCATTGCAAAACTGAGGCGTAATTTAGGTGTTGCATGCCCCAGATCAACCGCATGATGTAATTCTTCATCTAATTCTTTTGCTCCACTCAGCTTATCGTCATTAGTAAAGTGGGTTGCTGTGATAGCGCGGTAGCTATCACCGCCTAGGGTGCTAGGCAGGCCTTGATTAATGAGGCCGCCTGCAAAATAAAGGGCAATGTAGCTTTTGAGACCACCCTGAAAGCCAACACTTCGCATTAAGAATCCCCAGCGTAAACCGCCACAAACAAATGCACAGCATATTGCTAGTGCAGCTGCAATTAACCACATTGGCTCCATTTTGATTTCAGAATCTAATAGGGTATGCCAATCAATTCCGCTAGTTGCTTTCCATAGGAGTGCAACTGATAGCAAAATACGGATTGTGGGCCATGCGCGCTTCAGAATTGATTTCCACCCAGAAGG
>Ga0136641_1001313_pt1 | contig 10449 bp, 8 predicted proteins | sample EliLak1302023Y_FD_115312 | JGI IMG/M metagenome (GOLD analysis project Ga0136641, IMG submission 115312) | Freshwater microbial communities from Elizabeth Lake, Yosemite National Park, California, USA - 13020-23Y | ecosystem: Environmental > Aquatic > Freshwater > Lake ... | reverse complement strand
GGAATAACTGTACCATAGGTACCGCCTAGCTTGGCATAACCGGTACCTGTTCCAGACATTGCACTGCTACTGCCCACGGTTTGACTGGGATTAACATAGTATGTGCCTGTCGAACCTGCACCGGTTCTCAACGCAGTGATATATGTGCCTGTAGCAATACCGCCATTTGACAGGGTCATTCCTACAAATAATGTACCGCTTGCCACAGCCGACACAGTTAAAATAACTGGTGTAGCTGTTAGTGTTGTAGTCAGTTGGGCAGTCGGAGTGCTGATAGTCCACGAGCTACTAGCACTGGTAGCAGTGCCGGTTAAGTTGCCAGTTATATATGCACCAGCTGGAAGCGTTGTTCCTGTAATCAACTGTCCAACAACAATACCTGTACCCGTAGGAGCAGTTGTTACTGTTAGTACTCCGTTAGTAGCTAACCCTGTAAACGTTACTGCGGTACCTGGCGCTATTGAGCCGGTAAATGATGCTGTTGAAGTTGGTTCTATAAAATTACTAACACTGCCGGCAACAGTATTAGTGATAGTATTATTATAAAATTTAAAATTGCCTAGATTTACACCACCAGTACCGGTAGTTGTTAAATTAATATCTGTATTAGAGTTAATTGTGCTGATTGTATTGCCCGTGATATCTAAACTGGCTGTTTTAACATCTGTAGCAACTAGATTTGTTATATTTGTGTTAATAAAATTAGCAGTGTTAACATATAGATTGTTCCAATACAAGCTGGTAGAACCTAGATTATAAGTGTTTGTGCTTGATGGCAGTATATTACTGTTAACTTCTCCGCTGAACGCTATAGTATCGCTAGCTGTAATAGTCACCGGGCTACCGCTACTTCCAATAGTTTGGCTGTTATTAACTGTCCAAGTACTCGCACCGGTATTGCCTACACCTGTTAAATTTGCGGTAATGGTTGTGCCATTAGTAATAGTATTCGTGGCATTGTTTAAGACCATACCCACTGTGATAGTGCCGCCTGTTACAGAATTTACATATAATGTAGTTCCACTGATATAACCGGTGATAGTAGTAGTTGCACTACCTAACTGTAAATTTCCATCAGCAGTAATAGTACCAGTAGCGTGTAGGTTACCAGTAACTAGAGTATTTGAATTTAATTTAATTGTTCCGGTACCGTTAGCAGTAAAGTTTATATCGCCATTGGTATTTGTACTACTGATAGTATTACCTGTTGCCTGTAAATTTCCAACAGCAAGTGTACCGGAATAAACAGTGCTGGCACCGCCAGTTGGGGTGATATTAATTGTACTTGATGTACTAGAAAGTGTACTACCGCTTATGGTAATATTACCTAGGGTAGATGAGTTTGTTACGTATAAATTTGAGCTTCGCGTTGTTCCGTTTACGTCTAGGTCGTACGCAGGTGATGCTGTATTAACTCCAATTCGGCTGTTAACAACATCTAGATAGAGTAGGCTCGTCTCGAAGGCTAAATTTACTCCATTACGAAGTAAGTTATCCTTTAAGAGCGGCCCTGAAATACGACCAACAGCCATGAATGCTCCTTTATACCCCGTGTTTCACGGTTAACCACATTACATTGCGGGTTTACCACAGTCGAACCATACAGAAAATTGGTCTTCTTCTGTAATCAAAAGTATTTATCGGTTTTTTGGTTTTAGCCGAAGATAAGGGCCCAAACGTCGGCCACATCGGTAACCGAATCAAGGCTTAGAGTAGGGCTGTTGCCGTTGACTCCAATCCAGCCAGTGCCGCTGTATACTTCTACATAGCCGTTATCTTTGTTAAATCGAGTAGTTCCAGTTTCTGGGGCAGGTGAACGTTGTGACGTGGTTCCTACTCCGATTACTACTGCACCGGTGCCTGCAAATTTTGTGTAGCCAGTGCCAGTGGCCGCAATAGTCAAGGGCAGGCCAGGAGTTGTTGTGATTGTATCTGTTTTTATTGAGATACCTGCGTTGGTAATATTAATTTTTCCTGTACCTGTTACGGATACCCCAATATCACTAGTGGCGTCAGCGGCACTGATATTATTATTGCTAAAATTAACATTTCCGCCGGTCAATGTTGAAACTGTAATATTATTAACCGTTACTGTTCCGCCAAGACCGCCCACTAGATTGTTTATATAAACTGCGCCCCATTTATTTGAACTACTGCCTAAATCAAATACTCCTGTTGCATCTGGTGTTAAGTTACTGCTAACTTCTGCTGGAATACTAATAAGATCTGTTAATGCATCACCCAATACAATATTACCATCAAATGTAATATTGCCTGTAGCATGTAGACTACCGGATACTAGAACATTATTGTTTAGGTTTACACCACCAGTGCCATTTGCGCTGACATTTATATCGCTATTGGTAGTTGTACTGCTGATAGTGTTGGCTACTGCTTGTAAGTTAGCTGTGGCGATCCCTGGAACAACAATTTGTGGATTTCCAAGACTAAAACTAGGACTGTGTAGATATACAGGATATGTTTTTGTTACACTGGCTGCAAAATTTAATTTATAAACTCCTGCTGATGGAGTGTTTGCATTAACGCTGATAATTGCTGCCGCAGTCTGATCACTGAAGGCCACAGTCCAACCCGATCCGCTACCTAATGCGGCTGCCTGCGGAGCAGTTAGAGTTACCTGTACATATGGCTGATTACTAATAGCAGTTCCGCCAAGATAGTCTGTAGTAACAGTGTATTGGGTTCCGTTGTACTGTAGAGGTTGAATTGTAATTGTAGCGTCAACGATTGTGCTAATACTGTTACCTGATATAGCAAGATTGCCAATATCCGCTAACGTTGTCACATTGAGATTTACACTATTGATAGTGCTAGTGCCTGTGCCGCCGTTGTTGAGAGCGGTACCTATTGTGAGAGCGGTACTAGGACTACTAGAATTAATACCAAGGTATGCTCCAGTTGTATTGAGATACAGTAAACTAGATTCAAATGCTAGATCAACTTTATTACGTAGAAGATTAGCTGATAGTAGCGGACCGCTTATTCTACCAAGTTGCTGGGCCATTGGTGTATCCCCTTTTAGGAATCAAAGCCTGACAACACCACTGCTGGTTTGCCGTATGGAACTGGTGTAGCAAAATATAGATAGTAACCACTGGCCGTGGCAGTTGTTGTAGTAATAGTCAATGTAGTTGCTGACGGAATAATTGCTGTCTGTGTAGCTTTGCTTATCTGTATTGTAGCCAGTTGGCCGTTAGCATTGACTGTATAGTTAGAAACTAGGGTAGCTGATTGTAAACTTGAACTGCCTGTCACTGTAGCACCAATGATATTAACTGAAGGATATATGATTACTGTGCTAGTGTCAATGTTTACAGTTGTTGCGCCAACCGCAGTTCCACCAGAAGTACTTGCACTATAGGCGACTCCTGCAATGCTTGGATTTTGTACCACTGTGTAGTTAGTGTTAAACAGTTGCATAACATTTTCTACTAGAACTATAAGATTATTACCAGTCCATGTATACCCGTTTTGAGATACCGCTGGCGGCGCAGGGTTTAAAGGGCCAAAGTATAGTGTACTAGCATCACCGTAGCCTAGTGTTTGTTGTGTGATAGCACCACTTTCACGATAACGGAGTGATCTCCAAGTATTTTGATACACTTCTACGTCACTTAGATCAGTATTATAACGAATCATTCCGTTAACCGGACTTACTGGTCGTGTGCTAGTTGGGCCGCTAGGTAACAATAAATTGTTTTGGCTACCCATAACAATCGCATTAGTTGTGTCTACGTATAAATTGTTGTCGTAGACTGCTCTGCGATTATGAGTTTGACGTCTAAGGAATCTCATTATACCGCCAATGTACTAATTGTCATTACTAGTGTAGACACTACACTGCTAATTGCTACTAGACTGTCACCGGTTGCTAGCACAATTTTTTCTTGATCTAAACTTAGTGTTTCTCCAGCGGTGATGGGTAATTGATTTACTATTAAATTTGTTAGTCCCGGAGTGCCGCCACTTGGTACTGCATAGAGAGAAAAGTTTGCTGTATTGGCTGTAGGTGTAACGGGATTGTATGCGTTTACGTTGCACACGATAATTGTAGTCACAGCGTTGCCGGTGCTGTTAACACTAGTATACCAATTTGCTGACCCAGATGTGCCTGCTGTTGTTGGTAGATATCCTGTCGATGTTAATGCCATTGTGTGTTCCTTACAATAAAATACTCAATAATACTGCTCTGTTTTTACTTACAAGTTCATCAGACGTAGTTGTGTTAGCTATATATAGTCCTGTTTTGCCCGGACCTACTGTAGCACTGGCATATATTTTAGTTTTATTGGCAGCTACTGCACCATACGATGATACATTACCTGTGCTTTGATTATCTAAAAGTAAAATACCGTTTATTTCAACATTATAATTAGTTGCAGTTAGAGTCAATGCATTACTACTGCTTGTGTTAGTAATAGTATTCTGATATGAATTAATATTGCCTACTGAAAATCCTGCGGCGGATACTGCGGCAATCAGTGTTTGTGAAATGCTAAAGTTGATACTGCTACCAACTGCTTGGATACTAGTGTATGCAGTTCCTACGGTTGCATTAGTAGGATAAAAAATACGGTCAACAGTAGCAACACCAGACGGGAATCCGCTGGCCGCAACATATTGTGATAGATATTTTTTTGTAATTACATGGTTGTCTGCTGTAACATGCGACTCATATGCTGGACTGTTGGCAATCAATACAGCTTTAGTGCTGTTTTGTAGATCAAGAATAAGATCAGTAGTACCGTCATTAGCGATTGCGCCAACTTGTAATCCACTGAGTGTGCCGTCTGCTGTTTTCATTACAAACGTACCACCTACTGCCTGTGCTACTATAGGATTGTAATGCAGTACTGATTCGCTGAATAGTAGCTGTGCGGCTGAGTAATTACCACGTCCGACTTCAATTCCTGAAACATAATTTAAAGTACTACTAATACCATTACCAGTTTGACCATAGTTCAATTGAAGTATGTTGTCTGCTATAGTGGTATTGGTAGACTCTACCGTTGTTGTTGTGCCTTTGACATCCAAATTGCCTGTGATGATAACTGTACCTGTAGCGGTACCAGTATCCAAAGTAATGTGACCACCACTTTGGACCTGTAATCTATAATCGCCTTGACTGACTTTTAAAATCTTTGACATTATTATCCTTCAAGGGGGATTGCTCCCCCTATCAAGTTAGTTATTAACCGTTGTCGATCACAACTGAAGTGTTTACCACTGCTGTTGTAAAGTTCCACTGAGCAGTTGCACCGCTGATAAATTGATTGCCAGTGATAGGCACTAGTGTAACTTTTCGAGCTGTGATTTTGCTGACATAGTATGTGCCACCAGCTGAGTCAGTTGCTTGAATAGTCATCTGTCCGCTGGTTGGTGCGGCAGTTACTAATGTGCAAACACCAATGCTTGCGGCTGTTGTTTCAACTTTGAAACGACGTGTGGCTGACTGTTTAATAACGTCTGCATCGTTGGTGGCGGCTGAGTCACCAGCAACCCATGCTGTAGCTAAGATAGCTGGATAACGGCCGGCGCCTGCGACCGGATAGCCAGTTGTTGCGGCTGTGGTCAACGACAATGCTGCCACACCTGTGCCTGCACTAAACAATATTGACAAATTATTTGTAATTGATGTTGTAACTGTCACTGGGCCAGCTGTGGTCAAACTAATTATGTTTGTTCCAGCAATAGCGTGTGCGTATGTGTCACTGATTGTAACTTGACTATTAGTCACATTTACTGTAGCAACATAATATGTTGTGCCAGTAGTGATACCACCAGTTGTAGTACCAACTGTAAATTTCATACCAGGAACAATCTCATCAACTGAGCTCAATGTAACTAAGTTTGTACTAGTTGTGGTAGCTGTTAATGTTGGTGTTAGTGTCAAGTTTAGATATCCGTTGCCTGCTTGAGTCACTGTTAATCCGTTAACACCCCACTGTGCCACTGTAATAGTGTGGCCCGCACCGCTTGATGGTACTGTTGTTGCCAATGCTGTTGTACTTACAGTTGTGCTTGTTCCACTTGCGTACACTGCTGATGTAACTGTACCAGCTACTGTACCAATTACAACTGCACCGTTTGAAATTGCAGTTGAACCGCCAGTGAATGTAATTGCTGTACCAGCAACAGCAAGGGCATAAGTTGCGGCCAGTGTTACTGTTATTGAGCTTGAAGTTGTAGAGGCAACATAGTATGTTGTATTAGCGGCCAAACCTGTAGTTGTTGTAACTGTACCACCAGTGATAAAGCTAGTACCTTGAATATAACTACCACTTGTTACTGTGACTGCCGTACCGTTAGTGTTGGTAATTGTGTTGCCAGCAATAGTGGTCAATGTTGGTGTGTATTTAACACCAGTTGTTGCTTGTGTTAAGATATCAGTTGCTAGATAAGCTACGGTAGCTGTACCTGCCACAGTAATTTGACCTGCTACTGGTGTGTAGTATAATGTGCCTGTTGCTGACACAGCACCTGCACCACTCAATGCTGGTGCCGGAATTGTGATTGTTGGAGCAGTAGTATATGTACCTGCTGTGGTTACTGTAATACCAGTAACTGATTGACCACCAATGTCAGCATCGCCTGCTGTGTTTGCGGCACCAAAGTTACCATCAGCGCCTGGATTTCTACGGCCAAAAAATTTGCCGGATAAAGGACGTCCCATTTTATTATCTCCTTAAAGAATGACAGCGTTCTAGGCTGTACGCGGTTGGATTTCCGCATAAAATCCACCCCATGTGGATCATTACTATGTATTTAGCTGTAAGTGATTCGCATAGCTACTTGGTTGATGTTGCCAGTGTCTCTGTGTGGTGTCACTACATTACTGCGTAGACTAACTGCAACGCCTACACGCAGATCCACGATGTTTTGCAGTGTAATGGCACTATTCCATAGACTATCAGAGCCGCCGTATATTTTAAAGTCTGTAGTCGACGGTTCAGCAAGGTTGTCGCCTACCAGATTACCGTCTAGTAACAGTTGTACAATATAATCTTGTACGCGATCCAATCTCTGGCTGTTGAATTGAATTTCAATTCCTACTAGGGTTGATGCACCGTTTTTAATAGTAAAATCAAGCCCTGTAAACTTTAATAAACTAGTCTTGTGAGCAAATCTTTCCTGCCACAAACCGCTAATAGTGTACAACGGTATTGTTGAATAAGCATATTGTATACCTGATTTACCTATACTGCCTAGAGTATTAATCCAATCAACCGAGCTTGAATCTTGTGATTGATTAGTTACATAGTACGGCGTAACAAAAGATGTAGTAGTAGCCACAGAGGGAATCACTATTAGAGTTAGAGTTGATCCTCTTATAATACTGTAATCAGTTAGTGTACGGCCAGTTTCAAGAATCAGATTATTAAATTTTAAAATTTGCCGGACTGGAGAGATTCCTGTGTTATCTTGAACTTTGGCCTGAACATTTTCAATACTATCCGATGGCTCAACTTCAAGGGTAATTATATTTCCATTGTAATTAACATATATTTGCATGATGTGTTCCAGTAAGTATATTTACTCAAAAAAAAGCACTCCGAAGAGTGCTTTTTAATTTTACTAATGTAAAAGTTACAGGATTACTGGAACTTAACGTTAGCTGAAGTGATACCAACTAAACCTAGGTAGTCAGCGGCATTACCTAATGAAGATGCTGTGTTTGACAACTCAACATATCCATAACGTGTCATGAAGCTTACTACTGGTTCGAATGTTGATGGATCCAATACAACACCGCTTGACATCAATGGGATGTATGGGCAATAGAATGCTGGAGCATCTGATTCTGAAGCGCCTTTGTAACCAACTAGGATGCTTGATGAATCTGAAGCATAGCTGTTTACATACACTTTCATAGCATTGTTCAATGTACCAACAAACTTGGTGTTTGTAGGTGCTTCGAATGTGCCTTCTGTTGTACGAGCAAAAGCTGAAGTTGTAGCTGATTGCAAAATTGTCAATGCAAATGGGCTAACAACAGCATAGTTACCTGCACCACGACGTGTACGTTGAGCGATCAAGTTAGCAACGCGGTTGATCATAACTGCTAAGGCAGCATGCTCATCACCTACGAATGTTGCTGTACCTGACACAGACGCTTGGTCATAAGTGTAAAGTGCTGTACCAGCTAAGTTTGTCAATGAAGAGATAATCTCTTGATCGATTTCAGCTGTAATTTCTTGTGCTAGAGCAGCCATGATTTCAGCTTCAACGTCAATACCTTGTTGAGCTTGAGCATCTTGAGCAGACTCAAAAGTCCAACGAGCACTTAACTTACGTGTCTTGGCTTCTACAGTTTGTTTCAAGATTTGGATGCTTAGTCTGTTACCAGCTTGACCTTCTAGTGTGTTGGTCGAGCCAGCTTTTGGTGAACCAGTCGTATCACCAGCTTGGTTACCTGAGTAACTAGCGGCAATTTTGAATGGGCTTAATGCCTCTTCACCTGCTACTGTACCGGCACCTGTTGATGTATCAGCATAACGCACACGTAGTGTGTGAATCTGACCAACTGGACCAGTCATTGGTTGTACGCCTAACAACTCGTTAGCAATAACGGTTGGCATTACGCGGCGGATTACTGGAAGAATCACGCGATTTAGTGTTGCAACGTTGCCGGCAGAAGTGGCACCAGCTGTAGCAGATTCTTGAAGATACTTGCGAGTATTTTCTAGAGTCACGCCCATTACTGATTTTTTAGTGCCTTGTAGGCCTTCTAAAAGTGCTTCTTTAGTTTCCGACCAACGTCCGTTTAGTAGTTCTGACATTTAAATTTCTCCTTAGAATTTTAGTCCTGCGAGTTTACGAATATCAACAATGTTTGACGTTGTTTGATCGATCTCGCTGCTACGTGTGGTGTTGGAAATCTTATTTCCTGTTACTTCTTTTGCCTCTACAAGTGCCTGTTTCTTCTGCGGAGCTTTAACAGCGTTGCCACTGATAACTGCTGAAAGATACTTGTCAAAACTTTCGTTTAGACGTTCTGTTTTCACGGTCTCCATCAACTCACTCATGATTTCACGTTGCTCTGTGCTTAACGGAGCAAGTAACTCTGCCATGACTTGTTTTCTCTCTTGAGCTTCTTTCAAAGCACGGATTTCAGCCTGTTTACTTTCTAAGATTTGTTCAGCTTGCACAACTGCCTTAGCGGCTTCTTGCATTGCTGAATCTTTCAAGTCTATGACTTTGAGTAATTTTGCTGTTTCCGATTTTTCATTTAGGTAAGACGATTGATATTCTGCGGCAAAAGCCTCAAATAATTTACGTCCAAAATCTGCACGACGAGCGGCTTCAATGTCTTCTTTCAGTGTCTTCATCTCGGCACGTAGGCCTTGACTTACAACACCTTCAACCATCTCTGCGGCACGAGCAACAAACTGTTGTTTTACCTTCTTGATTTCTTGACGACCTTCGCGAACTAGGCGTACCTTAGTTTCAGCTAGGTCTTTCTTATCTTGCATAAACTCTGTAATTTCTTGAGCTAAAGCCTCAACCACGAAAATTTCTAGTTTACCAAATTTACCTGCCATGGTTACTTGATCTTCATGCAATTCACGAACTTCAGATGCCAGCTGACGTGTAACAAATTCCTTCATTACTTCAGCTGTCTTCTTCTTTTCTTTAGCTAGCTTAACTTTCATTTCAGCTAGTTGACTGCGATCATCGGCAAACTCAACAATCTCAGCCGCTAATTGTTCAGAGATCATGCGATCTACTGCTTCAATCATGGTGTTCTTGTCGTGTTCGTATTTTTGTGCAAACTCTTCACGTAATTGTTGAGTAGCAGTTTCCTTAGCTTCTGTAATGCGGGCTTCGAACGCTTGCTCAATAGACTCTTTGATCTCTTCTGAAATCACATTGTTTTCAAATAACGATTTTAGTGCATCCAACATGTGATTCTCCTTGTTATTGGAGTCGGCTTATCATATTCAATAAGCTCTCTTTGAGATATTTCTGTGCTTTAGGATCATCCTTAACCTCTTGCGCTATGCGTAAGGCATTTAATCCACCCTTATTATTCATAAGGTGTTCATAAATTGGTGTAGGATATGCTCCAGGAGCACTAGGTTGAGCTACCATATCTACTGTGATAATCTCAAAATCTGATACTTCACCGGATCCGTCATCTCTGACGTTTCCGGATCCGCGACTTGAAACACCTAATTTGACTCCGCTTTCCAGCATTGTTTTAATTAGTTGTCCCATAGGGGTTGGAAGTATTTTCAACTTCCCGTAACCGTTAGGACCGTCCATCCACATATTAACTATCATGTGGGACACACGGTCCAGGTTAATTTTTAGATCATCTGGATGATCTACTTCTCCGAGAACTGAATAACCGTTTTGAATCTGATCGTTAAGGGTCTTAACAGCCTTGCCAATCTCATTAACAGGGTAAACACGCTGGTTAGCGTT
>Ga0136641_1001312_pt1 | contig 10451 bp, 10 predicted proteins | sample EliLak1302023Y_FD_115312 | JGI IMG/M metagenome (GOLD analysis project Ga0136641, IMG submission 115312) | Freshwater microbial communities from Elizabeth Lake, Yosemite National Park, California, USA - 13020-23Y | ecosystem: Environmental > Aquatic > Freshwater > Lake ... | reverse complement strand
TTCGCGCGCGGCCCGGGCGCAGCAAGTCCCGGCCGCGCTCCAAAGATCGACCCGCTCACGCTGAGGCAGAGACCGGCATGGTCACCACCGTGGATCGCGGTCGATTCAGTGTGCTGATGGACGCCGACATGCCCGTGTTCGCCATCAAAGCGCGCGAATTAGGTCGCAAGGGCATCGTGGTGGGCGATGTCGTCGACATCGTCGGTGATGTCACGGGTGATTCCGATACGCAGGGGCGCATCGTTCGACGTCACGAGCGCAGTTCGGTGTTGCGACGCACAGCAGATGACGACGATCCCGTCGAGCGTGTGGTGGTGGCCAACGCCACTCAGCTGGCCATCGTGACGGCGGCAGCAAACCCTGAACCTCGCCTGGGGCTTATCGATCGTGCCCTCGTGGCGGCATACGACGCGGGCATCGAGCCCATGCTCATCATCACCAAGACGGACCTGGGTTCGGCTGATCTTCTGGTCCAGACCTATGCACCGCTGGACATTCCGATCCTCCTCGGCCGGGACAGGCTGGCTCCGGCAGGTCTTCACGAACGACTCGTCGGCCACAGCACCGTTCTGCTGGGACATTCTGGCGTGGGCAAGTCCACGCTCGTCAACGGGCAGCTGCCACAGGCTCACCGACTCACGGGCGCGGTCAACGACATCACCGGCAAGGGCCGGCACACCTCCACAAGCGTGATCGCCATGCCACTGCCCCACGGTGGCTGGGTCATCGATACCCCCGGCATTCGTTCATTCGGGCTAGCGCACGTGACACACCTCGATGTCCTGCTCGCCAGAGTCAAGGGCCACCGAGACGACCCGGAACTCGACTGAGTGCACCGTCGACATCGCCGACCACCGCGGCGCGTGCCGAAACGTGACCCAGATCGTGTCGACAGTGACCTTGACGCTGGGGTCAGTTGGTGGCCTTCTGCAGGATGGGTTCCCACACCGCGCGGGCTCCGGAATCACCCACGCGGATCGTCCACCATGCGGTCACCAGCGCCACGGCGATCACCACGATCGCTAGGATGATTAGCCAGAACGGTCGGGACCGGTTGGCGGGGATACCACGATCACACAGCCACAGAATCAGCACCACGACGACGAGACATCCCGCGAATAATGGGAGCTTGTCGCCCAGCTGCGCGTGCGGGTCCGGCACCCCGACGTGAGTGGCCAACTGTTCGCCGGATTCCTTGGAGACCACCGTGGCGATGGCGGCCACCACTGATATCAGCACCACGACGATCCCGAACCTGCGAGACCACGCCGGTTTCAACGCGATCAAGATGGCCCCCAGAGCCGTCACGGGAAGGAGGACCACGGAAACATGCACCACGAGTGCATGCACTGGCAATCCACCGATGGTGTCAAGACCCACACCTGAACTCTAGGCGGATAGGTTCACCGTGTGATGGATGACCTGCAACTGGCCTTGCACCTCGCCGACCTCGCCGACGCTCATTCCATGAAGCGGTTTCGCGCTGGCGACCTTGTGGTGCACACCAAGCCTGATCTCACGCCGGTGACGGAGGCCGATCAGGCCGTTGAGCGGGCCTTGCGCGAGGCGCTCGCCGAGCATCGCCCGCACGACGGCATTCTCGGCGAGGAGTACGGATCCGACAGGCTGGACTCCTCGCGCCGCTGGATCCTGGATCCGATCGATGGCACGAAGAACTATGTGCGTGGAGTGCCCGTGTGGGCCACTCTCATCGGCCTGATGGACGGCACCGACGTCATCACGGGCGTGGTCTCCGCACCCGCCATGGGACGTCGGTGGTGGGCGACGCTGGGCTCGGGCGCATTCACGCTCGATCCCGGCTCGGACACGCCGCGCCACCTTCGGGTCAGCGCGGTGCAGGCACTGTCCGATGCGTCCTTCTCCTACTCCGATTCGCGCGGCTGGGCCGAGCGCGGATGCGCTGACGGTCTGCAGACCTTGCTCGACACGACTTGGCGGCAGCGGGCTTACGGTGACTTCTGGTCCCACATGCTGGTGGCCGAGGGTGCCATCGACGTCGCCGCCGAGCCGGACCTGCAGTCCTACGACATGGCCGCACTGATCCCGATTGTGGTCGAGGCAGGTGGACGCTTCACCTCTTACGCAGGTGGTGATCCGCTCGTCGATGGATGCGCCCTGTCCACCAATGGCAGGTTGCATGACGAGGTTGTCTCGCTCCTTGCCCGCTAGCGGCGGGTGACGCGCAGGGGCAGACCACCGACCGGCCTGATGGTCACCAGCGGATCCGCCAGTGGCAGGCGAGTGCCCTCGGGGTACTCGAACCGGTACTGGCGCGCGAGTGAGGCGAGCATCGCCACTCCTTCCACATACGAGAAGTCCCGACCAATGCACAGGCGGGGTCCGGCACCGAACGGGATGAACGACGTGCGTTCGACATCGCTCTCGAGGAATCTCTCCGGCCGGAACTCGGCCGGATCAGGCCATACCAGTGGATGCCGGTGCAGCAGCCACGGGCTGAGAATGATGAGAGCGCCTGCGGGGATGTCGTGACCACCGAGGACATCCGCCTGCAGGGACTTGCGCGTGATGAGCCATGCGGGCGGATACAGCCGCAACGTTTCATCCAGAACCGCCCGCGCGTACGGCAGACGCTCAAGGTCGCCATAGGTGACGTTGCGAGCACCTAGGACTGCTTCGGCCTCAGAGCACAGGCGGTCCTGCACCTCAGGAGTGCCCGCTACCAAGGCCCACGCCCACGTCATGGCACTGGCGACCGTCTCGTGTCCAGCGACGATGAAGGTGACGATCTGATCGCGTATCTCCTGCGCTGACAGGCCCGCGCCGGTGTCGTCCTTCACGCTGCGCAGCATGGCCAGCATGTCGTGCCCTCGCGACGGCTGGGACAGCATCGCCGCGACCGCAGAGTCCAACTGCGCGACCGCTCCCTGCAGACGCCGATTAGCCGGCGTCGGCACCCACGCAGGAGGCGTGATCGGCACTCGCGCACGGGCCACCACCACGTCCAGGGCCGTCAACGTGGCCGATGCCAGCCGTTCGGCATCGCTCGACAGGTCCGTTCCGAACAGCGCATGACCCACGACCTCGAGCGCGGCATGCATCATCGTCGCGTCCACGTCCGCAACCGATCCCTCGGGCAGGGCATCCCACGTCGCACGCACCCCCGACAGAGCGGTGTTGACGTGGTCAACAACGCCCTCCAACGTTTCATGGTGGAAGGCTGGCTGCACGAGGCGACGTTGACGTCGCCACGGCTCCGTGTTCGCAACCAGAAGGCCCTCGCCGGTGACAAGAGACAGGGCGCGGTACTGAATGGTGGACTTTCCGTAGTTGCGTGCATTGCCGACCAGCACGCGACGCACACCGTCGGGGTCATTGACCAGGTACGTGGGAGGCCGCGGGATCGGGTACTGCACGACATCGCCGTAATGACGCCACGTAGTGGCGAGCGCGCGCAAAGGATTGCGGCGAATTACTCCGAAACCACGGAGCATCGTCGGGCCGTCAGGCCCCGGGGCCGTCGCCGGCGTACCGAGAAAGGACGTCGGCGGCGTCACTCGACTATGGGGTGCTCGGTCACGAACATTCGCACACGCCCGCTGACATGCGCCATGGAATCCGCTGCGACAGCCTTACCGGTCTCGGTTGCGTAGGCGGCTTCGAAGTCGCCCTGCGAGTCGAACCACAGTTCAGAGATGCCATCGACGTCAGCGCCCTCGGTGTCGACCAGGTTGAAGGTGAGCTGGCGAAGGCCGGGAAGTTCTGCTGCGCGGGGAGCGTGCTCGACCAGCCACCAGTGCGCGAACTCCTCGTGGGTCATGTCCGTTCCACGGGTGAGCATGATGATTGCCTTGAACATGTCGACTCCTTGAGCGAAGGCGCGTTGCGGACTAGGACGGCTTCTTGACGCGAGCGTTCGGGCGCCCACCGGCACTGATCGCGATTGCGATCACGATCTCATCGGGCCGCGGTGCGTCGGCGAGGCTCACATCGACCGCATCCATGTCGTCGAAAACCCAACGGTCATCCTTGTTGCCGATGGGCATGGTGATGGTTGATCCCGGACCGCCCAGCTTCTTGGTGCCGGGAATGATGTCGGCTCCCCCGCCGATCGCCGCACGCAGCGGCGCACCAAAGCGCGGGTGAAGGATCGCGGCCGAGTGCTCCCGATCTCCGTCGGTGCCGACGATCGCCCCTTTGCCATACCCGCGCACGTCGGCGGCAGACAGACCTACAGCCGCCAGTGCGGCCACAGCCTTGGCAGCCAGCAGGGCTGACGCCTCAGCGCCCAGCGCCTCCAACTCCGCGAGGTCGGCCATCGCACCCTTGCCTGCAAGCGGGTTGCGCACGGCGAGCGCGGCCGTGACCACCACCGTTGACGGATCGACCGGTGCACCCGCCTCGATCAGAGTTTCGTGCACCGACGTCGTGATCAGGCGCGGGCGGTCCATGGTCATCCTCTCGACAAAGTGGGCGTGGCATAGAGCGTCGTTCGCTGCTGGAGCGTACGGCCTAATGGTTCGACAACGGCACGAAACGCAGGCTCGTCGATGCCTTGACCATGCGCCGCACCGGCCGCGCGCGAGATGTTCTCGTCCATCAGCGTTCCCCCGAGGTCGTTGACGCCGGCATTCAGGAGCTGCTGCGCGCCGTGGATTCCCAACTTGACCCAGGAGGCCTGAATGTTGTCGATCCAACCGCGGTAGCCGATACGACCCACCGCATGCATGAGCACTGATTCGCGCCACGTGGGTCCGCGCCTCGCCTTGCGCTTGAGGTAAATGGGGGACGCCATGTGAACAAAGGGCAGCGGGACGAACTCCGTGAACCCGCCTGTGCGCTTTTGCAGGTCGCGAGTGACGACGATGTGCCGAGCCCATTCACGAGGTGTCTCGACGCTGCCAAACATGATGGTGATGTTGGACTTCAATCCGATCGCGTGGGCCGTCTCGTGTGCGTACAGCCATTCGGACGTCGTGATCTTGTCGGGGCAAATCTTCTCTCGGATCGAGTCCACCAGGATCTCCGCGGCCGTACCCGGCAGCGAGGCCAGTCCGGCGTCCTTCATGCGCTGCAGGTAGGAGTCGAGCGGCTCCTTGAGCCGGCGCGCTCCCTCGGTCACTTCGAGAGCTGTGAATCCGTGGACGTGCATGTCTGGCACAGCTTCTTTCACAACACGCACCACGTTGAGGTAATAGTCGCCATCGAAGTCCGGGTGGATGCCGCCTTGCAGGCACACTTCCGTGGCACCAAGCTCATGGGCCTCCCGAACCCGACCAACGATCTCGTCATTGGACAGAAGATAAGGCTTGCCTCGAAGATTGAGGGACAACGGACCCTTGCTGAATCCACAGAACGAACACTTGAATGTGCAGACATTCGTGTAGTTGATGTTGCGATTGCGCACGTAGGTCACGACATCGCCATTGACCTTGCGTCTCAGCTCATCAGCACACTCGGCGATGGCCAGAACCTCTGGCCCGCGGGCAGAGAAGAGCGTGACAAGTTCGTCAACACCGGGCTCCTGGCCCAGTTCCACACCCGTGAGAACTTCGGCCACCGCAGTGCCCATGCGTCCGTGCCCGGGGACCAATGCCATGGGGCTTCGATCCGCACCGGAGTACCACGCTGTTGACCTACGGCCCACCTGGACGACCTCGGCACCGGTGCCCACGTTGGTCGCGTCTTCGTAGCGCTCGGGGAAGACAGCTCCCGGATCGTCGCGGCCGAGTGACTCCGCGTCACTGCGGTCCAGCACGGCGAAACGCACGTTCTGATCAAGCCAGTGGTTGGTCGCGAACTCTGGGTACACGGTCAGGCGAGGGACAAGAGCCATCCCGCGCGACTCCACCGCGGTGCGCAGCACATCTAGATGTGGCCATGGGCGCTCTGGATTGACGTGGTCCAGTGTCACCGGCGAGATGCCACCGAAGTCGTCGATACCGGCATCGAGCAGAACGCCCGGGTCATCGACCAGGTTCGGAGGCGCCTGCACATGCACACCGGCGGGCAGAATCTGTCGGGCAAGTCCTATGGCGTCGATCAGATCGTCGAGCGAGCAGGCTTGCGCGTCGCGCATGAGCGTGCCGGCCTTGGGTACGAAATTCTGGACGATGACCTCTTGCACGTGCCCGAAGCGCTGATGCGACGCCGCAATGGCCTCGAGCGCAACGATGCGATCAGCGCGTGATTCTCCGAATCCGACCAAGATGCCGGTGGTGAAGGGAATCGACAGTTCTCCGGCGTAGTCCAAGGTCGCCAATCGACGTGCCGGCTCCTTGTCCGGGGCACCGCGGTGAGCCGGCAGGTCGGGATTAAGTGACTCGATCATCATTCCCTGGCTTGGCGAAACTGTGCGAAGTCGCGCAAGTGCATCGCGGTCTAAGGCGCCGGCATTGACATGCGGCAGAAGCCCTGTCTCGTCCAGCACGAGCTGCGCCGCATGCACGATGTAGTCGACGGTGGAGGCGAACCCGTGAGCGTCAAGCCACTCGCGAGCCACCGGATAGCGATCCTCGGGGTACTCACCGAGGGTGAAGAGCGCTTCGTGACAGCCAACCTCGGCTCCCGCGCGCGCGATGTCCAGCACCTCCTCGACCGACAGGTATGCCGAGGGCAGGTGGCTCGGAGACTGCGCGAACGTGCAGTACCCGCAACGGTCCCGGCACAGCATGGTCAGCGGGATGAAGACCTTGGGCGAGTACGTGACGCGGCGGAGCATCCGTACTCCTCTCAGCCGGTCTGACACCACGCATGGTTTCACATCACATCCGGCTCTGCAGTCGTCTGCCAGCCTCATGCGGTTCATGCACAATTTGCTGTGAACCGGCCCACACATAGGGAGCCGCTGTCAACCGGTGTTATCAAACTGAGACATACTTCGGGAGTCTGGGAGACCCCCGGACAGCGCACCACACGACCTAAGGAGCGACCCTCCATGACGCCGTTCACCAAGGTGATGTCCCTGTTCGACCGTTCAGCCAACCGGACATCCAGCACCCACCGCCGCATCTACCGCGAGTGGGATCGACAGCGGGCCATGGCGATGTCCCCCGCGGACCTCGCTGAGATCGACGCGATCTTCGCCCGCCACCTCTAGGGATTTCCCCTGACAACCCCGAATGGCGCCTTCGCCTGGGCGGACCAGCATGCCGCCTAGGCGAAGGTGACCGTCACCGGTGCGTGGTCGCTCCAGCGCTCGTCGTAGGAGGACGCGCGGCCGATCTCGACCGCTCGGCAGGCATCCGCGAGCCCGGCAGTCGCGATGGCATAGTCGATGCGCCATCCGCTGTCAGTGTCGAACGCCTGACCGCGCCACGACCACCACGTGTACGGACCAGGACCATCCCCGCCGTGCCGGCGACCCAGATCGGTCCACTGGCGCGCGAACCACGTATCGAGATAGGCGCGCTCGTCCTCGAGGAATCCCACCTTGCCGCGGTTGCCCTTCCAGTTCTTGATATCCACCTCGTGGTGGGCAATGTTGAAGTCACCTAGGACGATCGCTTGGCGCCCGGTCGTGTCCGCTGCCTTGCGCAGCGCATTGAGCCGTGCGGTCATCTGCTCCAAAAACGCATACTTCGCCACCTGCTTGGGTGAATCGAGCTCCCCGGAGTGCACATACGTCGACACCACTGTGACCGCACCCACCGGGCTGTCCAGGTCCACTTCGATCCAGCGCCCCTGGCCACCCAGACCCTTGACCGCGTCACGGACTGCCGTGGGCTTCTCGCGGGTCAGCACCGCCACGCCCGCGCGGCCCAACTCCGGAGCCGGCGCATGAGCCACGTGGTAGCCCGTCAATGGTGACGCGGCGAGTGCCTCAAGCAACTGCTCGTGCGTGGCTCGCACTTCCTGTAGGCAGATCGCATCGGCCTGTGCGTCTGCCAGCCAGTCCAATCCCCCGCGACGCAGTGCTGCACGGACGCCGTTGACATTGGCGGTGATGACCGACCATTGCTGGGCTGGGCGCTTCTTAGGCATCTGCCCATTCCGTCTCTGCGGCCACACGCAGGGCCTGTGCCGCAATCGTCAATGCCGGGTTTTGTGCCCCCGACGATGGGAAGAAGGACGAGTCCACTACCCAGAGGTTGCGAATGTCATGCGTGCGGCACAGTGGATCCAGAACCGACGTTGCAGGATCCGCTCCCGCCTTCGCGGTACCGCACATGTGCGAGTTCATGTCGATGGTGAACCGCTGCTCGAAAATGCCGCTGTAGCCAGACGTGCGCAGCACCTTCTTGGCCTGCGCCAGAAGCGCCTCATGGCGGTCGTAATTGGTGCGTCGCCATGAGATGCGAATGCGACCGTCGGCATCAACCATCACGCGATTGTCCACGCTCGGGGTGTCCTCGGACATCACGAGAAGCTCCAGACTGCGATGGGCCATCCGATCGAGCACAACCTTGGGGACCTTGGTGGCATGGGTCTTCATCATCGATCCCTGGACCTTGCCGATGAACTGGATCGTGCCACCTGGGAAACCATCGCCAAGGTCGTCATAGAAGTCATTGACCGCGAGAGTCTTCTGGAACACCACATCGTTGACTCGACGAGGATCCACCGCCGCAATGTGGGTGTTGTTGTGCACCATGTAATTGCGACCCAGCAGTCCTGACGAATTCGCCAGTCCATCGGGGTACTCGTCGCCGGCGCTTGAGAGCAGAAGCGCGGCTGAGTTTGCCGCACCAGCAGCAAGCACGAACGCAGACGCATCGACAACGAGGGGTTCGCCGTTGAGAGCCCCGTGAAGCCGTGCCACCTGACCCGCGGCATCGAGCTCTACCTCCGTGATGCGCGCACCGGTCAGGAGCCGCACGCTGCCACCAGCCAGTGCAGGGCCAAGTGCGCAGGTCTCGGCATCCGACTTTGCGCCAAGCCGACAAGGAAAGCCATCGCAGGTCTGGCACCGCACACAGGTGCCACCGGGTCGCAGGTCGATACCCATCGACGTACTCGAGGGATGGAGCCCCTGATCAAGCAGCCGTTGACGGACCACGTCGACATACGGCTCGTGTGGCAGCGCACCGAACGGATACGGCCGACTGCGCCACGGTTCGGACGGATCCTCACCCATGGCGCCGTGCACGCGGTACAGGGATTCAGCCTGCGCGTAGTACGGCTCAAGGTCGGCGTAGGTGAAGGGCCAAGCCGGCGACGTTCCCGAGGGGTAGCGAGTCTCAGCGAAGTCCCGCTCACGAAGTCGCGGCAGGCTCGCCCCGTAGACCTTGGTGTTTCCCCCGACGACATAGTGCACGCCCGGGTGAAATTCCTGTCCTTCGTCGTCCAGCCACATCTCAGTCGGCTTGTATCGGCGCTCAACGAAGACAGCCTCCGGCGACCAGTTCTGCGGTTCGCGAGGGAGAACCTCACCGCGTTCGAGGACAAGCGTGTCGATGCCGCGCTGCGCCAGGCCCCAGGCCAGCGTGCCGCCGCCCATGCCGCTTCCCACGATCACGACGTGCGCGGAGTGCCGGTGCATGGGCTACTTGCGAGAGAAGAAGCGGAGCGCGGTCGGCTCGCGAAGCAGATCCGCGAGTGCTGCATTGCCCAGGACGACGTGCGGGGTGAGCATGTGGTCCTCCCACGCCTGTCGGGACGTGAACTTCTCGAACATGTACCAGGTTGTCGGGTCGTCCTGATCGACGGTGAATTCCATATACATGTTGCCCGGCTCCTGGAGAGTTCCGGCGACCAACGCCTTGAGAGCGGTCTCGGCCTCAGCCGCCCGATCCATCCGCGGCTTGATCACCGCGAGCAGATACAGCGCTTCCTCGACGACAGCCATGTGCCTCCCTCCAGCAGCCCCGGACGCTAGCACGCGCACATATTCGCTCCCGGGCACCTCTAGCATGACGCCATAGCCGTGCTCGCGCAGCGAGTTCTCTCAGGAGGCCACATGCACAAGGTCCTCATCGCCAACCGCGGCGAGATTGCGATTCGAGCCGCACGTGCCATTCGTGAACTCGGTCTTCGCTCGGTCGCCATCTACAGCGCAGAGGACCGCAGCGCACTTCACCGACTGATCGCCGACGAGGCGTATCAGATCGGTGAGGCGGGCCACCCGGTTCGCAACTACCTTGACATTCCCGCCATCATCGAGATCGCCCTGCGCTCGGGGGCTGACGCGATCTATCCGGGATACGGCTTTCTGTCCGAATCAGCGGTGTTTGCTCAAGCCGTCGTCGATGCCGGCCTGACATGGGTGGGTCCGTCCCCGGCGACCTTGATCCTCACCGGCGACAAGATGCGCGCACGCGAATCCGCCATGCGTGCAGGCGTCGCCGTGCTGCGTGGGTCCAGCGGTGTCACGACCATTGAGCAGGCACAAGCCGAGGCCGAACGAATCGGATATCCCGTCTTCGTCAAGGCATCCGGTGGTGGCGGCGGACGCGGCCTGCGGCGAGTCGAATCACCCGAGGAGATCGCCGACATCTTCGACTCCGCGCGCCGCGAGGCTGCCGCAGCATTCG
>Ga0136641_1001310_pt1 | contig 10455 bp, 20 predicted proteins | sample EliLak1302023Y_FD_115312 | JGI IMG/M metagenome (GOLD analysis project Ga0136641, IMG submission 115312) | Freshwater microbial communities from Elizabeth Lake, Yosemite National Park, California, USA - 13020-23Y | ecosystem: Environmental > Aquatic > Freshwater > Lake ... | reverse complement strand
TAATCGTTTTCTGGAAAAGAATTATTATCATATTTTTTACCACGTTCTGAATCTTGAGGGCCAAACTTCTTGTGGTAGTTATTAGATACTACATTAACATGTGTTTCTGGTGTTAGACGACCAAATTCTGGGCCAGCAAATAGGCGTTCAGTATTAAAGGGTTCACGCTTAGAAGCGCGGTTTAGCGCACCCATCATATCTTGATGTGACCCTACTGTACGCTTTGTATTGCGTGAACGGTCTTTGACCATGTTAATTACCTGCTGGGTTTACTTTGTTGGTTTCTTCAGAGTTAATAAAACCGTAATTCATATATGGGTGTAAACCTGAACGGTTTTTAACAACTAGGTCATCACCTTGTGCGGGTGCTACTGTTGTATTTGGACGGCGCTTGCGGTACTTGCCATCTGTTGCACCTTCTGCAAGTGCTGTATTCTCTGACATTGCTTTGCGAACGGTCATGCCATTCGTCCTTTCACTAATGAGTGCTTCTTACGGCGTTGGCAAGAAGGACATAAGTCTTGGTTCATCAACGATTGTACAGGTCCAATAGACATACCACAGGCTTTGCAGGACTTATCTCCGTTATACATGGTTCTACTTAAATCTTTTTGGGTCTCAAGACTAACATCTTCCGCGCCAGCCATGCCCTCACCAGTGCTATCGGTATATAAACCTGGGTCTCTCATATTGTTCCGCCTAACGAGTTAGTGCTAGATGACTCTTGTGTATTAGGTGTTTGACTAAAATCAGATTCAACACGTTGGGTAGTTGCTACTCGGCGTGGCAAATTAATTAGGTCTTCAATGCCTATCTCTGTATCAGTATACCCGAACCGCGCTGGAAATAACTGTATCTGTGGCAATGGGGGACGAACATACTCTTGAATCTCCGCGCCAGTCATATTCCATGCGGCTAAGGATTGACTCATTAAACGTTCTTGATTAGATTGAAATGGTCCGATGTACTCTTGCGGAGGCATCGCTGCCTCTGCTGGTGCGGTCCATGGACGGCGATTGTATACGCCATCTGCAAACCTGCCTGCGCCTTCTGCCATGTTACTTCCAAGCTGGACGCATACGAGCCATTTGGTCTACGCGCCTTTTGTCTAGTGACATTGGAGATGTGCTTCTCATATTAGCTTTACCGTCATTAGGTAAGTGTGGTGCTGGTGCAGCCATTGCATCTTCTACGTTGCGTTTACTGCGGTAAACGTTTCCATCTTTAACGGCTTTCATCTGACGAGCAATACCACGCATTGGGTCTAGCCCTTCAGGGTAATAATAATCTTGAACATCAATACGTTCTCCACGGTGAACACCACGTTGATATGTACGCTGCCCTACACGTACCTTTAACGCATTTAAAACTGTATCTGATGTACTAGATGAACGACCTCTATCATCTCGGCGCGAACGAATTGTTCCTAAATAACCATCTGGATATTCTGCTTGTGGGGCGCGACCAACACCAAGGCGAAGAAAATCTAATTCACTGCGCGCAACTGGTACACCTCCACCGCCATAGACAGTGTTGGTTCCGTACATGCCACCTCCACCAAGGTTCTGTACGTTTTGATGTGGTGCAGTCATGCTACAAGAATACGCCTAATTAACTATAGATTAGAGTTGAACTCTTGTCCTTCAAAGAAAGCCCAGCCATCCATAATGTGGATAGGCTGCAAAGTAAAGTGACCGTCTTCGCGAATCCATCCAACCATAATGCCTTGTTGCCAATCTTCCCAATGCTTTACTGGACGACCGTTGTCGTTTACCCCACCACCGTAGGAAGGCACAGCGCCATCTATTCTGCAGAGACAACCAGGGCTGGCTGACACACTACGGATAGGGCCATCTTGGTCTGCAACAGTCTTGTACTGAACCTCTTGTCGGTGCGCGTGACCAAATACAGTTGAAATATGCGGATTTTTATTGACGTATGAGCTTGCTGTTGAGCCATTGCTGCGCACAGTGGTGCCGTGAACCGCCTTTAAGCTCTTGGTTAACCAGTACTCACTTGCTGGGTATGCGCCAATGTATTCAACATTTAAATCATCTAAACGCAATAGATAAGGCACTGACATAACAGGCCACTCTTCTTCTGTAGCGTTTGCGCGCTTAACACCTTTACTTGCCATTGCATTCATCACTACATAACGGTTCATACGACAATCATGGTTGCCTTCTAACAAAACAATTTTAGCATCGGGGCACGTTGCTCTTTGTTTTGCAAGAAGGTTATGACCATAGTTCAACGCGGGTTGAACAGTGTGGGCAAACATTTCTTCTTGAGCATACTTACCCATAGTAGGAAGGTCTAGGTAATCACCTAAATGAACAATCTCATCAACGCCATACTTCTCTTGCATATAGGCAAGAATCTGAAAATGAACTTCTATTGCCGCTTCATCGTGAAACGGGTCAAGGGTTCCATCTTCATATTTACGATAACCAATTTGAGGGTCGGGAACAAATACAACTAAACGCATATTACTTTTGCCCACACGCTTACTAGCGTCATAAGTGGCAGGGTTAATTATTGTTGGGTCTGCTGGTTGAATTGGAGGCCATGACCAATCTACGTTTTCTTCTTTTTTATTTATGGCGTTGTTTAGCACATCTATAATGTCTAGCGACATGAGCAATACCCTCTCAAATGTGAACGAAATGCTGTTAGTTTAAAAGGCAATAAAACTTCTTTACTTAAATCTGTGTATAAATGAGCAATTCTTATTTTTTCGTTGTTTTCTTTGGTTAATGCAAAAGCCTTTTGCTCTTCTTCAGAAAGCGTTGTAATCCATTGCGCAGTTATGCAACCTGTTTCAGTTGATGTAAGATGCTTAGTTAATACTTCTAGCATGACTCTCCTCGTTTTCATCGCGATACAGCGTGACTTAGATTAGCACACATATAGGACAAATTAGAGAAAACGACACAAAAAAAACCCCCGCAAAAAGCGGGGGTTGCCAGGTTAACTGGGCTTAGTTATGGTCAGACATTCCTGCGCCAAAGTTAGAGGATTGAGCCCCCATAGCCGATGGCAAAATGCGTCCGTTAGCTTGGGTTGAACCAGCTTCTGGAGCTTCTGTCTTTTGAAATTTAACGCGAATACCGTAGCGTGCTCCACCTGTAGCTGTTACAAACTTACGTGAAGGCTTAGCCATCTTGTAAGGGTCTCCAGCTGCTGTGTTCTTTTTCTTCATAAGTGTGCCTTTTTCAGGCATAGCAACGCGTGGCTTTGAACCTGTAGCATTTGATGGCTCAGCTGATGTAGGAGCAATCGGTGCTGGGTTCTTCTTAGAGCTTGTTTTCATTTAATTTCCTTTGCAAAGGGGTTTAAATAACTGTACGGTATTTAATATTTAAATACAGTATTAAATAGTAATAACTGTTAAAACCATAGCTGAAATGTCCCCATCATGGCTCTTTATAGTGGTAAATCCTGGCACGTAGGCAATATCAATACCCCTAGGCGCAGTGTAACCACGAGCAATTGCTAGGGCTTTAGTAGCTTGGTTGACTGCACCAGCTCCTACGGCGCGCACTTTGCAGGTACGGTTTTCATACATAGCGTGTGCAATGGCTGAAGCCACTGATTGGGGGTTGGAGCTTGCAGAAACGCGCAGGACGTTTTCTTCTGATTGGACTTGTTCTGTCATTTTATACCTCGGTTTACGAATTGTGGTGCCCCGTGGCATAAATTATGACGATTAAACTTCAGATAATCTGTCTAAAGGGGTAGGCGCCTTAGCATAAGAACCACAGCTAGAGCACTCCATATCAAGGAAATACTGTGATATTTCATAGTTTTCAAAGGAACATTTTATATTCCATACAAATGAACCGCAATCGCAGAAGTGTCTAACTTCATCTGCGTGGTCCATGTTACCTGTGTAATCAGGTTTGAGCTGACGGATATGCTTCAAGTTTTAATTTTTCTATGGCGGTTAATTGTTCAGCTTTCATAGATTCAATCTTTTCAATTTCTTCAGGGTTTAATTTATCTTTGTTGGTCTCATAAATATTTAACCCAACTTCATATGCCTGTTCAAGCATGAACAGTTGTTGTTGACGACGAGCAGAAATAAACTCTTTTTGACGTTCTATGTTTTCTTGAATCTTTTCTTGACGGTTACTCATTTAAATACCATAAAAACTTAGTAAAGCTGAAAGCAAGTCAGCAAGACTTCCATACAACAACAATAGAAACTGTAAAGAATTATTCATTTACTTCCTCCCCATCCTCCGCCTTTAAAATGAGCTGGCGTAACGCTCAATGCTTTTATCAGTTTGTTTCCACATTGTTCACACTCTACACGATGGTCCTCTTCAAACGTAAAATAACGTTCAACTTGTATGTCGCATGAGATACAAACAAAATCATAATTAGGCATTATCCAACTCTCTTTGCTGCCCTAATGGCTAGCTTAGCTGGGGTATACCCACCAACAGTTTTTCCTTTTTTAATATTTGATTTAGGATTTTTCTTAAATGCTTTGCCGTTAGGGCGAGCATCATTTCTATCTCCACCTTTATTTTTTGCCATTACTTCTCCCTAAACTTTGGGTCCTGAAGTTTAGCATAAACTTCTTTTTCGTAAGCCAGTTCATGCGAGCCCGACACGAGGCGAGCTAAAGCGTAAGAATCTGCAGCGTTGTCGTCTGTAAATTCAGCATCCCATTTTTTATATACTTGCAAAAGCATTTGGCTTTTAGATATCCCATTGCCTTTACCTGTTACATATTTTTTAAGGTTAGTGGGAGGCACTATAAGCGGGTATATACCAAAATCTAAAAGGGTAAGCTTAACCATGCCGCCAAGCTCCCCAAGCATATTAGCCATCTGTGAGCCAAAAGCATAGCCTTCCATAGCAACATCTGTTACGTTGTCAAACTGGTGTAACCAATTCATAGTGTGGGCTTGTATATCACGAAGCCTATCAATCCCGCGTTTATCAGACTTGTAAACCTCTGTGTAGTAATTTCCATTTTGATAAGCTGTTATGGCAAACCCACTATAAGACTGGTCAATGCCTAAGTACACAGGGTTTTCAGGTATTACTACGCCACCTTGAAATATTTTCATTAATAACCGCGGGCTTTTAGAACAGATGTTCGGCGTGTTAACTCACGGGATGTTAATTGGTAGGAGCGTTCAAGGTTATCTAATGTTGTTTTGAGCATCTTATGATAAGCCTGAGCTTGTAATCTATTCCTAGATAGCTCTTGCATTTCAGGGTCAGTCAATACGTGGGCACGAAGCATAATAGATTTTTCTGTGGTTTTGCCTGTGGTTTTACCAAGCATAGCTTTAGCCTCTGCCATGTCGTATTCATTCTCTACTTCAAGTACAGCCAACTCAGCGGCTGTAACTTGGGTTAACATAAAGGAGTAGTACTGCATATACATATTAGCTAAACGCATTAATTCTTGGTCATCTACCGCTGTAATATCATCAGGAAGTCCAGGCAACTCTATATCTAACTTACGACGGATAGGAATACCTTGAGCTTCTAATGTCTGTATAACTTTTTCTCCTATACCGTGTGCTTCAATGTTAATCATTCTAACCCCTTACATTTAGCGCAACCATCTGCTTTTATATTACAAGGTGGTGGAGTACCCGCCTTAATAGAGTCTACTATCATTTGAGCCGCCTCAAACAAATGGGTAATACCAAAATCGCTTTTGCGTACTACAAATTCTTTGTATTCTTGGTTAGGCTTGGCTTCATAAATTAACACAGCTTCCTGTGGTATGTCGCCATACCCAAGTAGCTCAGCAAGTTTCATATAAATTTGAACTTGAGTAATATGTTTCATAAATGGGGCTGTAATAGCTTTCCATGTTTTATCAAAATCGTAGTTGTTTTCTGCCAAAAGCTCAGGGCACTCATATCGCAGTGTCCCTACCCCAACAGATTTAATTTCTAACATTAAAGGTTCACCTAAACCAGTTAACCAGCCGTCTGAATGACCTGAGATACGCAATGGCTCATAAAATAAAGGCACTTCTCTATATTCTAATGGACCTTCGTGACAATCTGAACCGCCCCAAAACGCCTCTTCACACTCTATGCAATACCACTTACCAAACAGAACGCCCATCTCTTGAAACCACTTCTGCCATTTAGCGTGTATAGAGTGGCCTTCTTCAAAAATAGACATCAACTTTAACCCAATCTTACGGGTTTCATTAGGGGTAACGCCTAGTAATTGAAAGTATGATGCTCGGTAACACCAATCATTTCCCGCCATTTCAGACGGATGTAGAACATCTGTTCGCCTGCTTTTATCTCTGGGCTTAGATAGAATATGTCGTTCTACGGAACCAATGACTCGTGTTTCTGTTTTGCTCACTTCAATAAACCTCTTTAATGTTCCGCTGGGTTTGTATTTCATTTCCGTAACCTATCACGACTTCCTAGTATTTACCCATTCCTCTAAAGTCAAACCAGCCTTAGACGCTTTACGTTTAAGCGCGTTGCGCTCACGGTGACTCATGCCACCCCAAATTCCATGTGTGTCGTCCATTTCATCTGCGTAAAGTAAACATTGTTTACGCACAGGACATTCAGGCAGACCATCTTTACCGTAGCAAACGGCTTTAGAAATCTCTGCAATTGCTTTATATTTTTCTTTATCGCGCGGCGGGAACCATAAATCTGTTTTCATTCCCTTGCATTTGGCTTTATATCGCCAAGGTTCTGGTCCAAGGTCTTCGTCGTACAAGTATGCTCCTGAAGAGTAGAGCGAAGTTCTAGAAAATCATCTTCAGTAAGCATTACATAATTGTTATCGTTAAGACTGAAACCTAGCACAGGCATACGACTTTCAAGTATTGCTTCCTTGACAATCTTTTCCAGTACTGTCGCTTTGACGGTAAAGGAGGCTTTGCCAGTCCATTTATGCTCTATGAGCAAATCATTTGACCTGACATCACCTTTACGACTCCAAAATGCGCCACTTCCAGCATTACGCTTTCCATCAACTAACTTTGCAAGTCGTGCCTCGTGCTTCTGAGATTCTTTAAGACCCTTACTCTTCATGTGCGAACTTGGACCCAGCTTTAATTGAGTCTAGTACGTCCCGTTCAAGGGCCTCTTTCAAATCTACTTCTTCCCGAATGGAGCTAAGCATAGCATCACTTCCCTGCCATTGCCTTTCTGCATACCTGTAGTAAGCACCAGCGCGGGTAATGACTTTGTTTAATATACCAATAGATAAAATTTCTTTGGCAAAATCAAAATCTCCTGCTGGAAGCTCCCCACCATTAGAAAAGTAAAAATCAACTAAAGCCACCTGCGATGGTGGGGCAGATTTGTTTTTTAAGACTCGTACTTTAATAGTTTGACCTACACGGCGTTTCTCTTGGCCAGAACCTGCCTCAATCCAATCGTCTCTTTTTACCTCAATACGTGTAAAAAACGCATAATCTTTACCTAAACCGCCTGGAGTGGTACGGGGGTCTCCATACATGACGCCAATTTTTGACCGCCATTGGTTAATCATGATGCCTATAAAAGGGCGCTCAGGGTCTATCAAAGACCTTTTAGAAGCCTTGCCTACCTTACGAAAAAACTTGTTGGTTAGTAGTGCTGACCGTCCTACGGTTGATTCTTCCATTTCTTTATCATTTTCTGATGTAGGAACCAAGGCAGGAAGGCTATCAATAACAATACAATCCACAGCCTTGCTTTCGGTAATTTGAATAACTGCTTCATACGCCTCCTCCATAATATTAGTAGATATTACATAGACTCTAGAAGAGTCTACCCCGCACATTTCAGCATAACCAGGGACCCACTGCTCAGCGGCTACCCATACAGTTGTAAAGTTTGGGTCACGTTTTTGATTAGCAGCAATTGTTTTAAGAGCTAAAGCGGTTTTACCGTTACTTGCTTCTCCAACAATCTCATGCCATTGATTAAGGGGCCAACCACCCCCTAGAGCAACATCTACAGCAACTGAGCCCGTGGTGACGCGGCCCATAACGTCGTCTCTAATGTCTGAGCCTAAAATAATTGTGTGCTCACCCATTTTTTTATTAATAGAACTAAATACTTTTGCTAACTCACCTGTTAATGCCATTTTAAATGTGTCCTATGATTGTTGTTGGATTCCATCCGCCTGATTGTACTTGTACTGCTGGAGTTGCTGGACCTGCTGCTTGACCACCGCTTCCTACAATTCCTTTACCTACACCACTACCCGATTGTTGAATTGGATAACCACAATCGTAACACCGTTTACGAGATTCAGGAGTTGCTCCACCGTAATTCCCACTACCGCACCCAGGACAACGTTCTGTTTGTGGGCTCGTTTGTTGGCTTGGTGGGTACTGAGGTTGTTGTGGTTGTGCATAAGTAGCTGGTTGAGGTGCTGCGTAAGTGGGCGCAGGCGCTTGCGGCTGCTGTTGTTGAGCTAACTTTTTAGCAAACCAGTCTGAATTATTACTCATTTTCATCTCCTAAGTAGTAAGTACTCATATTAACAGTTGCATGGTCTATTAATCCTAAACTTAATGCGCTAGAAAAAGTTCCCATTAAAGTAGATAAAGCAATTGCTTTATAAACATTAGACATATTTTCTAAGTTTTCCATCAAATCCTCTGCGTCTTCGCCGTGTTCTTCAAGTTCTTTAATGTGAAGGTTAACTAAAACTTGAGAACTTAAATCGGCCATAGACTCTAAAAAAACATATAAAGGTTCAACATTAAGTAACCTTTCGTCGCTATCCTCTTGTTCTTTGGCGTCACCTTCTTGGCTTATAGGAGTAAGACCAATGCGGTCAGCAAGCTCATTTACATTTTCAGTCAAAGCAGTATCGTAAAGGTACCAACGCATGACTGTACTCATGGGGACTTCATTAGTAATAATTTCATATTTAAGTTTTTTACGGTTAAACCAACTCATTTAGCATCACCCCATCTTTGTACAATTTTTATATCTGCAATGAGTGGGACGTCTAAAAGATGAATTTCTTCCATAGCCTCGCGAATTGCTTCTTTTGTTTTATCCACTAATGAGTCTGGGGCCAAAGTCACTAATTCATCGTGAACCGTAAGTAGTAACTTAGCTTCCTTAGGAATCATGTCGTGGGCCCTAATCATAGCAAGTTTAATAATGTCTGCTGCGGAACCTTGAATGCGCGTGTTGAACGCTTGGCGCTCAGCACTGGCGCGAAACCCAGTTTGTTTAGAGGTAATGTCAGGTAAATAACGGCGTCGTTTAAGTATGGTTGAAATGTAACCTTTATTACGAGCAACTGCAATAACCTTATTGCGGTAATCGTTAATGGAAGGAAATTTAGCAGAAAAGTCGCTAAGTAACTTCTTAGCCTCATCCACAGTGCAACCAATTTGGCGCGAAATTTTATCAGGACCAACGCCATAGGCAATAGCAAGAACAAGGGCTTTACCAGCTTTTCGGTCCACACCCATTGTGTTACCAACAGTTACGTATATATCTTCATTTATTAAATAGTTGTTTAACATGATTGGGTCTTTAGACATTGAAGCAATAATCCTAGGGTCTATCTGTGAATAGTCCGGAACCACTTATTTGTAGCCTTTTGGTGCGCAAAACATAATTACAATAAGTGTGCCATGGTCTTTCTCTGGTGGAAGATTTTTGTTAGGAGCAGGAATATTTTGTAAATTTGGGTTACGGCTAGAGAAACGACCAGTATCAGCGCCCCATTGAACAAAGTCCCCGTAAACCCTACCGTTTATTAACATAGATTCACGTGTTTCAGTTTTAGATTTACCGTTTGTAGTTTTAATAACATCTCCACCAAGATAAGGAACTACATAGGTATTAAGTAATTTATTTATATCTGCATACTGAAGTATTGAAGCTGCAAGTTCGTCTGTTTCCCTAAATGGTTCTAAAGCCTCTGCTGAAACGGAATAGTCTTTATAAGTTAATTTGTCTTTGTCTTTCTTTAACCCAACCCCAGTAAGAATAACAGGCTTAAGGCCACGGCAACCCTCATCTTGTGGGCCATATAACAACCATTGCTTTTCGCTGTTAGAATTAAGATTAAATATCTGGCCAGCAATGCTATAAATATTAGAACGAACTTCTTCAATTTCTTTCTCTAATTTAATAGACAAATCAGTTAAATGCTGAACGTCTACGGGTGCTCCAGTCAGTTTCATATCGCATAAAACAGTAAGAACATCCATCTCAAGTTTCATTACGCGGTCTACATCAGCTGCTGTAATTTTTGGGGCAATGTTTTTCCAAAGCAAAAACGTATACTTAGAATCTAAGTATGAGTATTTAGCTACCTCATCAAATGAATACTTCTCAACTTCGTGACCAATACCCTTTTGCATACTGAAACCAAGCTCACGTTGGAGGCAATCGTCAAGACCCAACTTGCCTTTGTTTTTATTGTCGTAAAGAAATGAAGCCATAAGGGTGTCAAAATAAGGACCTGCGGGTATACAAC
>Ga0136641_1001309_pt1 | contig 10459 bp, 16 predicted proteins | sample EliLak1302023Y_FD_115312 | JGI IMG/M metagenome (GOLD analysis project Ga0136641, IMG submission 115312) | Freshwater microbial communities from Elizabeth Lake, Yosemite National Park, California, USA - 13020-23Y | ecosystem: Environmental > Aquatic > Freshwater > Lake ... | reverse complement strand
CAAGAGCGATTTTGCCCGAACAAATTAAACGCTTAAGGGCTGTTTCAACTACATCTTTTTTATGAGCATTATCACCAGCGTAAGGTTCTGGCCACAGGTTCTTAGGATCGGTTGGAGAACCACCAAGTTGTAACGAGATGAGATGATCTTCTTCGTAGTTAGCTGATGCCGAACCATATATTGCAACAAATGGTTTATACGTAGTTGCAAGCTGTGTTGCTTTAAGTTTATTGGTGTATGTAACTGTAGGACGAACCGCTTCTGTCCAGTTAGCCTTGCAAATGTTTTCTTTAATGTTAGCTTGAGTAACGTCAGGATTAATTGCCCCTGGAGTTACTTTTACATTAGGCTTAATGCTAACAGTAGGGACAGAGGCGTATGCAGCGCTACCTAGTAAGGATAGGGCAAAAACTGTTGCAACAAACTTTTTAATCATATTCTTTTCCTATCATAGGGCTAGCGGTAATTAGACGTCTTTTTTGCAATTTTCTTAGGTTGTGCAACAAATTGCTTACCTGATTTGTTTCCTTTTGCCTTAGCTTTATTTGTCGCAGCTTTTTCTGAAGAAGATAGCGAATCCCATGCTTTGTCTGGAAGATAGCGCTTCTTACCTTTAGATTCTTTGCCGTCAGAAGTACGCCACTTTTCAGCGCCCCACTTACTTAACGACTGCTGTGATTTAGCTTTAGCCATTTTAGTCCTTGTAGCCTCCGCCAGCCTTCTTGTATTCAGACGCAAGAAGTTGAGCTTTACGAGCCGACCATTCACCAGGATCTCCACCCTTAGACCCGGCTTTAATTTTATTAAATAATGATTTACGCATACCAGGCTTGGTATAGTTTCCAGCCTCATTAACTTTAGACTTTGCCTTTGGTTTTGCAGCAGCTTTCTTAGCAGTAGCCATTATTTTGCCTTCGCTTTCTTTTTAGTAATTTTTTTCTTATCTGAACCGGCAGGTACGCAGTTAGGAACTGACTTGCCGTTTTTCATTTTTGTGCCTTTTTGAACGTAGCCATCCCAGCAAGGACCTTGAGCCATTAGCAATCCCACTTTCGTAGTGCAAGAGCCTTACGTGTAGGCTTACCGTTCTTGTCTTTCATTGGGCCTTCCATACCGCCCATGCGTGCACAGAAAGATTTACGACGTGCTGCAGACTTAGGGGACTTCTTTGCTTCTTTAGCTGACACAGGCGGTTTAAGGTTATGTCCTTGTGCCTTTGCTGATGCACGACCCTTAGCGTTTAATCCGCCTTCTGGGTTTTTACCTTCTTTGCGTGTCCATGCAGCTGTTTTTGGTTTTGGTTTAGTTGCCATTACTGTAGATCCTTTCGATCACTCCATGAGTCATTAGCAGAATTATAACACTTATGTGCGTCAGCTTTACTTTGACCCGCATTTTTTCCTTTAGCACCGCCAGTAGTAGTGTGTGTCCATGGACAGCTTAGGCAATGCCACTTGTGCAAACCTAAACCACCTATTTCTCCACCAGAAGTGTAAACAGTATCGTTTGAGTAACCCATTATGTACTGGACTCCCCGCTAGCACCGCGGCCAAATCTACGATTAGTAATGGCGTGATCCCCACCTTGATCAGGCTCTTCCTTGTAAGCTTCTTCAGCAAATTCTCTACAGTTATCCCGTAAATTCTTTGGGCGTCTGTTTCCTTTTGGCTGATAAGACATAAAGATCTCTGTTAGCGACATAGTCTACTACTTAAATGATCTATTTGACTTAGGGGCTTCAGTTCCTCGTTCTACGTTTATAGGGTTTGAACCACCAGGTACACCGGCAGTTTTAGCCTTACCTTGTAGAGCTCGAGTAGTATCGCTTAGATTTCTAACACGCAACCATTGTTGTCCTCCAGCATGTGCTGAGTCGGTAGACTCCATACCTGGAAGTTCCATTTGTTCTGGTTGTTCCTTAGGTGCTGCAGGCGCAGCAGGTGCGGCAACCGGGGCTTCCATTCTATTTTTGCGGTATGAACGAACAGTCTTTGCAGGACCTGCAGCTACTGGCTGATCTACAGGAGTATTTCCAGCAATCTTTGCAAGCTGAGTTGATACTGTAGGGCGTGGTGCTGCGATTGGAGTTTCTTTAGGATTTAAGTAAATAACTTTTCCTGCATGTCGCTTAAGAATATTACTTGTAGGATTTGGAACCGCTTCTTCACCAGCTTGTTGGTGAGCAGTAATAGGCCCTTCAACATGCACAAATCCGCGCATCACATCAGCTGCTTGTGCTACAGAAATACCGTCATCATAAGGTTCTTTAGCCCCAATTTTTTCCATTCCTGGAATCATTTGATCAACCATACCGGCTTTGTAATCATACTTAGTAATTGTTTTTCTAGTCTTAGGATTTTTCTTAGCAGCTTTAGCATCAGGAAGAACAGTTTTAGTTATTTCGGTGCGACCCTTTGTAATAGGTTCAGCAGTAGATACTCCCGAATTTCCTCCCGCTTTAGCGTCAATTACGTTAGGGCGGTCCCATGAAGGAGTTGTTGGAGGTACCATAGCCGCAAACTGCTGGCTAGGAGTAGAGGTAGCAGTCTTAGGAATAAGCGCAGATTCACGCTTTTGCACTAATAGTCCTCTTTCAGGAGGAACAACTACTTTTCTACCCTTTACAACAGCGCTTTTTTTAGTACGGCGCTTTTTATTTTGGAACTCAACAATTTTAGCTCTTTCAGGAACCTCTGTTGTAGTATCTACACGAGTTGATCCACCCTCAGAATATCCTGAAGAACCAAGTTCTTTTGTTGGGAACGGAGCACCTTCACGAATAACTCTAGCTCTAGAAGTAGCTATACGTGTGGTTTGAGTTGCCTCACCATTTTTATCAACAGTAAATCCCATTTGAAGAGAACGACCGCTGCTTCTAATAATTCCAGCAACTCTTCCGGTTCTACGGCTTACTTTAGGAATAGGATCTCCAGCACGATTACGTGCAAGGACTTTTCCATCAACCTCTGACTTAGCAGCATCTTCAATAAATCGGTTTGCATAGGTACCGTGTTGGGTGCGAGAATCGCCAGAAACAGATGCTGGGAACTCACTCTTCATGTTATTAACTTCGTGTTCCCATAGAGAACGACCAGAAGCAGGAGGAACATTTTGCTTAAGAGCTTTAATTCCACCACGAAGATTTACAGTGTAATATCCAACTTCTTTATCTGGATTCCACCCTAAGGTTTTATCAACTTCAGCATTTCCAGTATTTTTATCCATTACCCAAGAACCAGTATTTTGATCCTTACGTACTCGTTGTTCTTTACCTCCACGAAAAAAACCGTGGTTTACGTCTTCTCCGCCTGGAACATGGTGCGGCTGCATCTTAGGCATATCAGGGTGGTTATCCGCGATAGGGTGTGCAACTCCCGTTGTTGGGTGAATCCAGTGAGTAATTCCTTCTCTTTCAAGATTGATAGGCTCAACAGCTCTTGCGGAGTCGTGTGCCTTAAGCAAGCTATGAAGATACTTAACCTTACCAACTAAATTTATACCACTACCTGGTGCAGACTTAGCAATGTGATTTTCTGAAAGACCACCCCTTAACATAACAGAAGCTAAACGACGATGATGACCGTAATAGATCTGATCAATATGTGTAGGCTCATCACCTTCAGGATCCATCTCGTTTACAGACTTACCTTTTTCTTTAGCAACAGAGTAGTCACGTTTTGCAAGACCTAAAGCTAAACTATTTACGCCGTTTTCATCTCCAGGAAGCCCAGGCAATTTTTTAGCTTCACGACGAGAAGATAGTGTCTCAACATCACGATTAGGAGTTTCAGCAGGACGTGGTGCGTCAAAAGTATAAATACCTGTACCGCTACCTCCAGTAGCTGTTCTAGATTCGCGAGCTGCGGCTTGAGCAGGAGTAGGGGGGGTTACCACTTCTTCCATTTTAGGGCGAAGTGGGTCTTCTGTTGTTTCAGTTACATTCTTAGGAACTGTTGTGGGAGTAATTTCTCGAATTTGTGATGAATACTTTGCAAGCTTTGCATCTCTAGCTCGTTTTTCAGACGCAGTTGCTTCTGTACCTAATGTACCGATTTCATTTACATCACGTTCTTTTTGAACTTCTTCAAAAGCCGTGTTTTTTTCAGCCCCTTCTTTTTTCCAGTCTTCTCCACTTTTGGGTGCAACATCTGATATAGGCGCCTCTACAGGACCTGCCATACGTTCTACTGGGGGGACGGCTTTTTTAGTATCTTTCTTTGGCGCAGCAGTCTTTTTTGCAACTGCTTTCTTTGCAGGCTTCTTTTTAGCCTCTTTACGTTGAGATTCTAACCGCTTCTTACGATCTTTATCTGACTCTGTCATTTTATGTTTCAGCTTTCTGAACGTTTGTCGTTCTTAGGGTGGGGTAGTACTATGCTTTTTTAATACGTGCTGCGGGTGTCTCTGCTGCAGGAGTATCTACTTTAGGAGCACTAGCATCTGCAAAGATAGCAGTTCTAGTATCTGGTGCACTAAACGGCGATGCAACTTCTGAGGGTACAGGCTTTACATTCTTTTCAACTGATGGATCAGCAAATGGTTTTGTTCTTGTACGTCCACCTTTAGCTGCAGCAGGAGTAATTGGATTAGATGTGTCGGGTTTTGTAACCGTAGGTGTTTCAGCAGCAGTCTGTGCAGGATTATTTACCATACCCATATGTGGATGGAAAGTACCTTCGTGCTTAAATGCTTGAAGTTGTCCTTGATACTGATTGGGTCCTGCAACAAGAGGACTAATACCGCCAGACAAAGGCAAACCAGCAGATGTTTCAAGACCTGCAGTCATCTTTTTAGTAATTTCTAATCCGGTATCATATTCATGAGAAAGATTTTTACGCTTTTCTTCAGCACCTATTTTAATTTTTTTCAGTTCACTTTTTGCTTTAGCTGCTTCTTGCGCTGTCTTATAATGATGCGCGGTAGCTTGACGTGCTTGATCCGCAACAATGTTGTGAACAGTACCTGTAAGTTGACGACGTTCTTTAAGCTTATCGTCAAATTCCATTAAAGAAGTTTGGTAAGCAAAACGTGTTTCGTAATCTTTTTTCTTAGCGTACATGCCAACCATGGCACCTAGTACGCCGCCATTAGCACCTAGATTGTTGGTAGCCTGAACTTGACCTTGTCCCAATATAGACTTCATAGTTCTCCCAAATCTTTCTCTAAACTATCAAGAAGTTTAGCAATTCCGCCCTGTTCTGTAAGCGCTACAGAGTTTTTATTATAATGATGGTTACAAAAAGAAAGGTTGCCGTAAGGCAAATCCACGAATATTACTGCTCTAGCTGAGCAAGAATCACATTGAACCCGACCCTGCACCACCATCGGATGCTCCACCACCGGCGTTTCCACCACCATCACCTCCCGTGTTAGACGTAGCCTCTCCTGCTTCTGACATTCCTGATGCTGCTTCTTGTGCTTCTGATTGTGCGTTTTCTGCAGATTCATTGTGTCCACCACCACCTGCCCCAGTAAATGCGCCGTAAGGAAAACCTTTATACCAGTATTGTCCTAAAACGGGATAACCACCACCTAAACGACCAACCGTAGGAATCACATTAGCTTCATGCTTATGTTGCTTATGATGCTTATGGTGCTGATTTTTTTTAGCTCTGCTCATAGGTATATTCTCTCATTAAAGCAAAAAGCCGGGAGTGTGAACTCCCGGCTGTTTTGTCTACTAGGCTTAGGAAGCTGCGTAAGGTGTAACTGTAATTGTTGCTGTTGTAGACACATTTGCAGCGTTTGCTGCTGTTGACTGTGTCTTGATTGTATTGAAACGTGCTGGAACCTTTGCTGTACCTGTATCTGTTGCTGAGGCAACGTTTCCTGTTGTCTTAGCGTAGGTAAAGGTAGTTGTTGAAGGTACTGTTGCAATTGCAACAAGTGTTGCAGCAAGTGTTGTAGCTGTAACTGGTGCGACTGTAACAAGGTCACCAACTGCAAAGCCGTGGGCTGCTGCTGTGGTAACGGTTGCTACGTTGCTTGTAAGAGCTACGTTAGAGATAGCTGGTGTAACTGCTGAAGCTGTAGTGATGTTAACTGCTTCGTAACCTGAGTCCTTAAGGGAATCAAGTGCTACGGCTAGTGTAAGACCGACTACGTTTGGTACTTGAATGTAACCAAGACCAAAACCGTCACCAATATCTTTAGCGTTTGCTGCTTCTACTTTGCCATACCACTGTCCTGTAATTTCACCAGCGTTAGCTGCGTTAGTTACTGTAAACTTAAGTGTGTTTGCTGTAGCAACTGTTGCTGCTGAAAGATTGTAAGCTGAAGCTGTAAGACCTGTAATATTTACAACGTCTCCAGCTTTAAGGTTATTTTGTGATGTGTATGTAACTGTTGTTCCGTCACCCTTAGCTGCTGTAACCATAAAGTTACCTGGTGCTGCGACGAATGAGGGGAAGTTGCCCCAATCTGCTTCAATATCTGAGTGATTTCCAAGCGCTGGGTTTAAGCGTGCACTAGGTACTGTGGTTGTAGTTGTCCACTGTGCGTTTCCTGCGGGTCCATAAGCAACTGTTGCTGCTGGAGTTCCATCTGCACGTTCGTCATTTGGTTGCTTAGGTAAATTTCCCCAAACAAAGTCAGTCTGTAGGTTTCCTGCTGAATCGGTAAGATTACCGTTGTTGTTTGTTGTAGCCGCTACAGCTGCAATTGCAACTGATTGGGCTCCGGTGCCGCTGTAAGAACCAACAGCTGCCGGTAAGTTATAACTTGATGGCATTTCTATTCCTTCACTTGATCAATGTGAGTGTCCGGGATTGGACGGACTAATAATGACAGAAATTATGCCTCTTGTACGTATGTATGTATTTCTCCGCCAGAGTAAATATCGTGCTTAATAGCGGCTTCGATAGATCGGCGTAAAGCTTTTTCAGCAGCAGCTGGGGATTTAATTTTTTTATAATCAAGAACTTCTAACGCACCAAGCGCAATGTCCCCACCAGACCCACCATAGTAAACATTGCGGGCCTCTCTATCCCAAGAGTAATCACTAAAGATTGGGTATATGACTCCGCGTACAGCTATTAGAAGATTAGAGTCGTGCCAGGCGGCATCGCCATCTTCTTTACCTTCAAAACCCGACTTAATAAAAGTTTCTCTTAATGAGGGTATAAATTTATTTGTCATGAAAAGATCAAGATCCTCGTTAACACGGGGTTTTGGAGGTTTCCAACCAAACTGCGCAATGTTTCCACCACGGGAAGCTCCGGAAACTGCAATAAGTACTCCGTTGTTTTCTACAATCTTGTGGGTAGCAAGATCCATATAACGACCACCCTCATCAGATGCTCGAGAGTCACAACCTATAACGGCCCAGCCATCACCTTGTATTGCAGCAAGCGTTGTCATATCTACCCTCTCGTAGGTATATATCTTATCAGATTAATCCTGAGTTCCTTGCTCAAAACTCTGTCCCGCGCTTTGAGGTGGTTTACCATATATAGGGTTCCAAGCACCACCTTGATATCTATTTAATACAGACTCAATATAGTCAGTAGTAGATACGTAATTTTCTAATGACTCCCACTCATTAGTGGTTACACCATCATACCCAACAAGGGTGCCGTCACGCATTAGAATAACTAAGTATTGCAGTTCGCGGTTGTAACCAAGTTTTTGAGCTCGTGCACCACGTTTATCTAATCCTCTACTAGGTGCGGGATCGACTACTTCATACCCAACACCGAAGTCACCATCTTGACCATCATTAAGGTCTTGACTCTTAGGGTTGATGCGAGCATCTCTAGCTGCGAGAGCTTCTGCAGTAGGGATTAAGCTATCTAACCCATCAGAACGAGATCCGCCTTTAGCTTGCCTTGCCTGGGCAGCGCGAGCTTGGTCATCAAATAACTCAGTGAGCCCTCTACCTAATCCACCACGTTTGCTAGCCATGAGTCAAGTCTACTCTTTCCCGCCCCAACCGCCACCCTTAAAATGTGCGGGAGTCGCTTGCCAAACGCGGGCCATATTTGTGCTACACCCAGAACACATAGGAAGGGTGTCTTCATGTACGGAGCGTTCTAACTCTATAACGATCCCACAACTATTACATTTAAAGTCATATCTTGGCATCAGTCTTTGCACTCCTTGCATCTTGCGGTTGGATTTGGGGTTCCTACCGGTACTTGGTACATCACCCCACAATTGAAGCAAAGTACATCTAACATTAATTTTTTTTCTTCCATAATTCTCAATCTTTTGACGGGCGGCTTTTGGTGTGTGTACAGAGCCGTGCTGATCTTCCTGGGATCGAACCAGGGACAACTCGATTAACAGTCGAGGGCTCTGCCGCTGAGCTAAAGATCAATAGGACAGTTTATACTCATATCCAGGAGTAAATACTATCACACTATGAGATAGATATTACCTTTGGCTTCTTTTCCTCGGGTAGCTCTTGTTCCAAAGTGATGCGTAGTAAGCCATCCTTAAGCTCTGCACCCTTGACAACGATATACTCAGCTAAAGCGAACTCTTGCTTGAAGTCACGGGTAGCGATTCCCTTATGGATAGCTTCCTCCTGCGGTGCCCCTAATTCGCCTTCTACGGTCAACTGGAGCTCTTTAACAGTGATCTTGATATCTTCCCTAACAAAACCGGCTACAGCCAGCTCTAGGACGTATGTATCCTTGTTTTTGTAAATGTTGTATGGAGGATACCCGCCAGTTTTTACCTCAGCACTGATGTGCTTGAAGGTGTCAAATAGCGGATCAAAGCCGATTGCCCAGCGATTGAACTGAGGAAAGAGCGAATTGATCGTAACTACCTCTGATTTAATGATTTTAGGGTAGTGATCGTACTCTTTTGGACTTTTTGTACCCAACTGCTCATTGTAACGAGCATTGAATGGGTCTTTGTTACTTCCTGACATAGGCATATTAGCCATTTTTATCTCCTTAGACGATAAATTAGTTAAAAGAGGACTCATTTGAGCTCCTCTAATCAATATTCTAGCACATTTAGCCACTGTATCGCAGTAAATGTACTTTTTCTCTCCTATAAATCTTATAACTATGATAATAGTTCCCCCGATTCCCGCATAAATTTGCTCTCACTATGATCAATGTCACAATTCGGACATTTCGGGCACCCGCCAGGCCACTGTATAGGTCAAAAAACACTCAACCACTCGTAACACCTGGCGGACAAAACGGACAATTCGGATTTAAGGGTCGGGGGGGTACAAAACGGACATTTGAGACAAATGGGTGGAAAACGGATAAGTAAAATAGGGTGAAGCCGACAAACGGCAACCGTTAGATAAGTGTATGGACAGTCACCTTGACGGGTTGGGTGGGTGCAACTCCCACTCAACTCACGGGGGAAATACTCCCAAAGAAAGGTACATATGTCCAACCGCGATAATCTCAAGCGTTTATCTGGTCTGATTGCCTCTGGCAAAGACGGCTATATCAACGCGATAAACGAGTTCAGCCATGAATACAAGGCTGACCCGTCTATCTTGCCTACTGAGTGGGCTGACCTGTCTGCTAAGCAGACTGTAGTTCACTTCGGGGCGTATCTCGTGGCGCACAAGGGCTTCAACGCTGATCAGGTCTATGGGTTTGCCAATGTTATTGGTGAATACTCTAGCACTCTTGACCTTACTGTTGATACCAAGGCAATTCTCTCCCGCCTATCCTCTCTTGAGGAAGAGTTGGAAGCGAAGAACCTTGATGAGTCAAACCGCCTTCTCAATCTCGGTGAAACGGGTGAGAAGTTGGCGTCAGGCATTTTAACCAATGCCAAGACTCTATCAGCAGCAGCATCAGTTGTTGTTACTCCTAAGATGATTGACAGGATTCAGTCAGCCATCAAGGAGTTGGAAGCCTGCCTGCCTGTAGAGGCAGTAGCGCAATTCCCTGTATCCACAGGGAATATGGTGACTGTATAGCACTATGAGTTCAGGGGGCGGGTCAATAGCCCGCTCCCTGGCTTCATCTATGTTCATAGTAACTATGAGCGTAGATGAGGTGATACCTCTGCCGTAATACTAGGTGCAGCGATACCTAGATGAAAGCATGTATCTGCTTGCCTCCTTGGTGACTTCCATACACGAAATCGGTGTCCTGCTAACGAATAGGCTCCTAACTCTCATCATTGGGAGTTGGGAGTCTATTTAGGCTACTGTCGTCACACAACTATTATCATTGAGAGTAAGACCAGGCTATGAGGCTTGGTAGCGCTCTACTATCAGGTAGTTGGTGGAAGGTACATAGGTGCTCCAAAGTGTAGGTTGGCTCTGCAAATAGATGTGGCATCCAGTTTAACAGCCTATGTGTCTCTCACTCTCTATCTGGAGAGTAGATAAGGATAGCCATGACAGATAAAAAGCGATACACGGTGTCTTCTCCTCCCCGTGTTCATGAGGTTGCTAGGGCTGTTGGGTGTGATAGTAAATACACCATGACCATGCTTCATCACTATACAAAGATAGAGTTTAGAACCCCAT
>Ga0136641_1001308_pt1 | contig 10465 bp, 11 predicted proteins | sample EliLak1302023Y_FD_115312 | JGI IMG/M metagenome (GOLD analysis project Ga0136641, IMG submission 115312) | Freshwater microbial communities from Elizabeth Lake, Yosemite National Park, California, USA - 13020-23Y | ecosystem: Environmental > Aquatic > Freshwater > Lake ... | reverse complement strand
GAGGAGGGTAAATCTATCGCAGGAGAGGCTTAAGCGCCAAAGTGAGGTTGATTGGTTAGCGTTAGCCCGTGCCATATGCGGATAATTCTTCATTGTTTTGGATGGGCGGTCGCCTTGCCACCGATCTTGTTGAGGTTTCACATGATCCTGATTGTTTAGATGATGGCGATTTTTGGGCGGTTTCAACAACATTTGAGAATGAATTTACAGCTGCGAAATTTGCAACCGTCATAGCTGCACCTTTTCCTCCTTCTTCGTGGACCCCAATGAAAGGGTCGTGGAGTTCATCCCTTGGCGCTGATCAATATGTTGCCTATGTCGAACGAATCAGAAATGCAGTCGCAGAAGGTTGGGTTTATCAAGTGAACGCATGTCGACGACTGACTCATGACGATGAAGGTCAATCCTTGCGCGGACTCTTCTCTGAAATCTTAATAAACAATCCAGCCCCTTGGGCAAGTTATTTGGAGATTCCAGGAACGATGATTGCATCAGCTTCTCCCGAATTATTTCTTAGCCGAAGTGGTTCAATTATAAAAAGTTCTCCGATTAAAGGAACCCAGCCCACAAACTCGCAACAATTCGGTGCGAAAGATCAAGCGGAAAATGTAATGATCGTAGATTTAATGCGAAATGATTTCGGTCAAATCTGTAAGAGCGGAACTGTTGAGGTTCCAAGACTCCTTTCAAGTGAGGAACATCCAGGATTACAACACCTGGTTTCTGATGTGCAGGGAGAATTAATTGAAAATATTTCGTGGAGCCAAATTCTTAAAGCTCTGTCCCCACCTGGTTCTGTAAGTGGTGCACCGAAGTCTTCGGCAACACAGGTAATTGCAGCAAATGAAATTTTACGGGGCCCCTATTGCGGCGCACTAGGTTGGGTCGAAGGCGAACAAGCTGTGCTTTCTGTGGCCATCAGAACTTTCTGGAAAGATTCACATATCAATTTTGGAACTGGCGCTGGGATTACGTGGGGCAGTGATGCGCAGGCGGAATGGGAAGAAACCCAACTCAAAGCTAAGCGTTTGATTTCTATTGCTGGGGGAGAGTTACAGTGAAAGTAATTGTTAATGGCTCTCTGGTTCCCATAGAGCAATCACAGTGCACCAGCCTTGGTTGGCTAGAGGGTGCGGGTATTTTTGAAACGATAAAAACCGTGGATGGAAAACCGTGGGCTTTGTCCCGTCATATGCGAAGAGCGGTCAATAGTTCGGCAAAAGAAAACATTCGATTACCTAGCGAAGAACTTGTGCGGGAAGCAATTGCGACATTACTAATCGCCGAGAAACACTCCACTGGCCTCTTACGGGTTTCCTTTGATGCAACTGGTAATTGGGCTGCGGTTCATCTTGCTTACACAGAAATACTTTCGGCTGCCAAGGTTAGGGTTCATCCTGATGCATTAGTTGTCCATGGCGTTCCTGTTAAGAGTTATCCATACACCCATCGTCTTGAAATACTTGAACAAGCTCGATCCAATGGGTTTGATGAAGCGCTAGTAACAAGTGCGGATGGGAAAATTTGTGAGGGTTCTGTATGTAATGTTCTTCTTAAGATCAAGGGCGATTGGTGCACTCCGCCCTTATCAGATGGTGTTCTTGCCGGGGTAATGCGAGCTTTAGTTATCGAAAACTGTGATGTCATGGTGCGATCTATCGCCGTATCTGAAATTCTAGAAATTGAATCTGCTTTCCTATTAAGTAGCCTGCGGATAGCACAGCCGATCGGATCCATAGATGGTCGAGAATTATCCCAATCACATGAATTTAGGGATGAAATAGAAGCGATGGCGCTTAGGACTTCGGTAGGCTAAGCACATGTCCCAGATATCGATCACTGTTGATGGCACGAAGCTTCAAATTGAAGCCGATCAACGTCCGACGCATATCTTCGCCGACAATAAAGAAATTGTTGTCTGTAAGGTCAACGGAACTCTTAAGGATTTGTGGACTGATCTAGTTGATGGTGATGTTGTTGAATCGGTTCTGATTTCGTCACCTACTGGCCTTGAAGTACTGCGACACTCAACTGCTCACGTTATGGCACAAGCGGTACAAGAGGTTTATGCAAACACACGTCTGGGTATTGGCCCTCCAATCAAAGATGGTTTCTATTACGACTTTGATCCAGAGCACACTTTTAACCCTGATGATCTAACCAAGATTGAAAGTGCAATGCGCAAGATCATAAAAGAGGGTCAACGGTTCAAGCGTCGTGTAACTACTGAGGCAGAGGCTTTGAAAGAGTTGGCACACGAGCCGTATAAATGTGAACTCATTGGTATCAAAGGTCCAGCTGGCGAAGAAGCATCAGTTGAAGTTGGCGGTGCTGAATTAACTATTTATGACAACTTAGGTCGAGACGGCAATCCTGTCTGGAGCGATCTATGTCGTGGTCCGCACTTGCCATCGACAAAACAAATCCCAGCCTTCAAACTCATGCGAACAGCGGCGGCGTATTGGCGCGGTTCTGAAAAGAATCCCATGTTGCAGCGTATTTACGGAACTGCCTGGCCTTCACAAGATGAGCTCAATGCTTATTTAGAACTTTTGGCAGAGGCGGAAAAGCGCGACCATCGTCGTTTGGGTACTGAACTAGATCTTTTTTCATTTCCCGAAGAGATTGGTTCAGGACTTGCTGTATTTCATCCCAAGGGCGGAATTGTGCGCCGTGCGATGGAGGATTACTCACGAATTCGACATGAAGAAGAGGGGTATGAGTTCGTCTACTCACCTCACTTAACCAAGGCTGCATTGTTTGAAACCTCTGGCCACTTGCAGTGGTATGCAGATGGAATGTATCCACCAATGATTTTGGATGAGGAGTACAACGAGGACGGAACGGTTAAGCGCGCTGGACAGCAGTACTACATGAAGCCGATGAACTGTCCATTCCACAATTTGATCTATAGATCTCGCGGTCGTTCATATCGCGAACTTCCATTGCGCCTCTTTGAATTCGGCACTGTCTATCGTTATGAAAAGTCTGGCGTGTTGCACGGCATCACCCGTGCACGTGGATTTACTCAAGATGATGCACATATTTATTGCACCAAAGAGCAGATGGTAGGCGAACTTGATTCGCTACTTACCTTTGTCCTCAACTTGCTTCGTGATTATGGTTTGAATGACTTCTATCTAGAACTATCGACCAAGAATCCGGAAAAGTTTGTAGGAGAAGATTCTGATTGGGCTGAAGCCACAGAAGCTTTACGCAAAGCCGCGACTGCTCAAAATCTAGAATTAGTTTTAGACGAAGGTGGCGCTGCGTTTTATGGTCCAAAGATTTCGGTGCAAGCAAAAGACGCAATTGGTCGCACCTGGCAAATGTCTACGATCCAAGTTGATTTCCAGTTACCTCAACGTTTCGAATTGGAATACTCAGCCACAGATGGAACCCGTCAACGTCCGGTAATGATTCACCGAGCTTTATTTGGATCGATCGAACGTTTCTTCGGTGTCTTAACCGAGCACTACAGCGGAGCGTTCCCACCCTGGCTTGCGCCGGTACAAGCAATTGGAATTCCAGTTGCGGACACATTCGTAGATTACTTGGGTGAAGTTATTGCGCAGATGCGAAAGGCTGGCATTCGCGCAGAACTGGATTCATCGGATGATCGAATGCAAAAGAAGGTGCGTAACGCGCAAATGCAGAAGATTCCGTTCATGGTTATCGCCGGCGAAGAAGATCAAAGGGCTGGAGCTGTTTCTTTCCGCTATCGAAACGGCGAGCAAAAAAATGGAATCCCTATCAAGGATGCAATTGCCGAAATCAAAAAGGTAGTTCAGGGACGCACTCAGGTTTAATTAATGAGTAATTCAATTGATGGGGCGGGAATGCCAGATGGATGGCAACGACTGTGGGCCCCACATCGCTTGGATTATTTGCGAGGAGAAAATCGTCCCTTAGAAGGAAATGATGTTGCATGCCCATTCTGTCGCATCCCAACTTTGCCGGATGAAGATGGCTTGATTGTTCATCGCGGCGCAGCTGCTTACGTGGTTATGAATCTTTATCCATATAACCCAGGTCATCTTTTGATTTGTGCGTATCGGCATGTCGCAGACTTAACTGATTTGACGGATCAAGAGCGCAATGAGATCAGTGAATTAACTGCCCATGCAATGAAAACTATTCGGAAAGTTTCGAGCCCGGAAGGCTTCAATTTGGGCATGAACCAAGGTGCTATTTCAGGTGCTGGCGTTGCAGAACATATTCATCAGCACGTTGTTCCACGGTGGGGAGGGGATGCAAATTTCATGCCAGTAATTGGAAAAACAAAAGTACTCCCACAGTTATTAACTATGACCCGTGCCGAAATAGCGGCTGCTTGGTAGTTACACAACTAATCTTTTAATAAAACCTTCAACAATATCCACACCGATCCCGCGTTCAATCCACAATGGGATTGCTGGAAAAAGTAGCCCAGCCTCGAAGGCGTTGTCGCCAGAATCTGCAAGAAGTTCGAGATATTCGTGGCGAAATTCTTGAACTAATGTTTGATGTTCTTCATCGCTATTTTTAATCGTTTGTGGATTTGTTGAGTAGTCGATGATTTGTAGATCTTCTAGGGAGATCAGAGCGGCGGGCAATCCAGCTTCATCATGCAAGACCAAATATGGTGTAACCATTTGATCAAAGACTCGGGTGGCAATCATTACGGCGTCATCAAAATCTGCTTCTAGATTTTCTAAATGTGTCACAACGACAAGTCGTGGAACTTGGTATTCATCCAGTGATCCCCATAAATCTATGGTCATTTGATCTATGCCTGCAGAAGGATCGATAGCAAAGATTGCTAGGTCTGATTCGGGCACCGCTATCGCGGAGAGCTGAGCGTTGAACGCTGAAGCGACCTGTTGTGGGTGGGCACTTACATGTCCATAGACGTGAATTCGCAGGTCGTTGATTTGAGATTGCACTGGCTCAGCCTACGATGGTCCTTGATGTTAAGTGCACGTTTGAAACCAGCTGTCACCCGAGCCATCACGCCGGTGGCTTCCGCGGCGCTGCGCGCTGGCATTACTCCTAATGCCGTCACATGGACAGGGGCGATAGCCGTTGTTGCATCAGCGCTTTTTTTCTACCCCAAGGGTGAATTTTTCAAGGGCACTCTAATTATCTGTGTGATGGCCCTTAGCGATTTGTTTGATGGAACGATGGCCCGTATTTCACAAAAAGGCTCTAGTAAGTGGGGAGGATTCCTTGACTCCACAATCGATCGCATCACAGATTCAGCGATTCTCATTGGCGTTTGCATATATTTAATCAATAAGCAGGACCAACTTGCCGTCGTAGTAATGGTGACTCTGGTTACAGGAATGCTGGTTCCGTATATAAGAGCCAAGGCCGAAAGTTTTAACATCGAATGTTCGGGTGGAATAGCTGAGCGAACTGAACGTTTAATTATTTCTCTAATCGCAATTGGATTAGAAGGGTTAGGGATCCCATTTAGCTTGGCGATCGGCATGTGGTTATTGGCAGTTCTTGGTACCTATACAGTTCTTCAGAGAATGTTGATCGTAAAGCGAGCCTTATAAGTGAAAGACAATATTGCGGCGTGTGCATATTTTGCTGGATGGCGAATTGTTCGATGGTTGCCAGAAAAAACCGCATATACATTGGCGTATTGGGTTGCTGATTTTCTAACAAAGCGCAACGGGAAAAATGTTGCTCGTTTACGTTCCAATCTGCGTCGCACAAAGCCAGATATCACCTCACTTGATTTAGATTTATTAGTTTTCGAAGCTATGCGTTCATATATGCGTTATTGGTGTGACACATTTAGATTTCCGGATTGGTCTCCAGAGCGCGTTCGGGAGACTGTCACTGTTACGAATGAGCACCTCTTAATCGACGCGATAGCGGCTAAAACTGGCGTTATCGTTTCTTTGCCTCATGCTGGAAATTGGGATCATGCTGGTGCCTACTTTTGTGCACAAGGCATTAATCTAGTAACTGTTGCAGAACGCTTAAAACCTGAAAAACTTTTTTTAAAATTCCTTGGATATCGACAAGCTATGGGAATGGAAGTTTTACCTTTAGATGGGCGCGTATTAGCAACATTGGCGCAGCGCTTGCGGCAGGGAGCTCTCGTAGCGCTTGTTGCGGACCGCGATTTATCTCGAACTGGAATCGACGTGGAGTTCTTCGGTGGCCCTTCTAGGATGCCGGCCGGACCAGCGTTGCTAGCTCTAAAAACAAGCGCACCTTTGATTACAGCTTTCGTCTCTTATACCGAATCCGGTATTCATGTGGATTTCAAATTAATAGTTCTTCCGAGCGAAGGAAATGAAAAAGAAAAAGTTTCAAAAATCGTACAAATGACTGCAAAGAATTTTCAAGAAGGGATCTCTGAACATCCCGAAGATTGGCACATGTTGCAACGCATTTGGACTGATGGTGATTTCATGGAGCGCACATGATGCTATCCCGTTCTTTAAAGATTGGAATTGTGTGCCCATACAGCTGGGATACGCCGGGTGGAGTTCAAAACCATATTCGCGATTTGGCAGAGTTCCTTATTGCTGCGGGTCATCAGGTATCGGTGCTTGCACCCGCCATCGATGAAGCAAAGTTGCCAGATTATGTAGTTAACGCTGGCAAACCGATTTCTATTCCTTATAACGGAGCCGTTGCTCGGGTTCTTTTCGGTCCCGTCGCTTTCTCGCGTGTTCGCCAATGGATTTCAAACGGGGAGTTCGATCTGCTTCATTTGCATGAGCCCGCCATTCCTTCGATTTCATTACTTGCTTGTTGGGCTGCAGATGGACCGATGGTTGGTACTTTTCATGCAGCGGCTAAAAGACAAAAGATTATTTTTGCAATCGGCCCAATCTTGGAGCCAGCGATAGAGAAATTGTCAGCTCGCATTGCGGTTTCAGAAGCGGCGCGCTTAACCTTGACGGATCATCTGGACACCGACGCAGTTGTTATCCCAAATGGTATTTACGCCTCTCGGTATCATGACGCAGTACCCCAGGAAAAATGGCAAGGCAACACGATCGGATTTATCGGTCGGTTTGAAGAACCGCGTAAGGGATTGAACGTGCTTCTTGAAGCGCTACCGGTCATTGCTCGTTTTGCACCGGATGTAAAGGTGTTTGTTGCTGGTCCCGGAGATCCCACAGAAGTAGAAAAAAATATCGATCCACAGTTGCGACATCGCTTTAATTTCTTAGGGAAAATTTCGGAAGAAGAGAAGGCAAACTTTATGTCCTCGGTAGCCCTCTACGTAGCACCAAATACTGGTGGTGAGTCATTTGGAATCATCTTGGCAGAAGCGTTAGCTGGGGGAGCATGCGTGGTAGCAAGTGACATTCCTGCCTTTGATGATTTATTGGGTCATGGCGAATTCGGCGCACTCTTTAAGTCTGAGGATTCGACGGATTTAGCAAAAACCATCATTGATCTTTTACGCGACGAGCAGAAAAGGTCAGAACTTGCAGCTGCAGGTCGTAAAAGAGGTCAAAGCTTTGATTGGGAAATCATTGCGCAACAAATTTATTCAGTCTATGAAATGTCGATTGTCGGAAGCGAAAAAGTGAAGTTGGCATCTGACACGCGTTCCTGGAACCGCTTCCTTTCCAAGGAGGACAAGCAATGACTAATTGGGTTTTAACAGCATTCTTACTTATGGTCTCTTTGTGGTATTTGAGTTTCCTGGCAACACGATTAGATCGACTGCATCATCGGGTCGAAACTAGTTGGGCAAATCTTGATGCATTGCTTCAGAAAAGAGCTGCGGTTGCTTTGGAGATCGCACATAGCGATATTGCAGATCCTGCCTCATCACTTTTATTAACCGGTGCCGCCTATCAAGCAAGGGATGCCGATATTAAGAGTAGATCTGCTGCAGAAAGTGGTTTATCGGGTGCTCTAGGTTTGTTGCTTGAGGATTCACAGCATCTAGCCACTGCGGCAGATAACGCCCTTTTGACAGAGCTTTCGGCGCTAACAGACAAGATTAGAGTGGCGATTGCTTTGCATACGGATGCGGTTACGCGGACACAGATGGTCCGCAGCAAACTTATTGTAAAAATGTTTCGTTTAGCAGGTACTGCGCCACTTCCGGTGACGTATGAATTTGAGTCAGATGTTCTCTAGACGCACGATCATTCTTGGTATCACCACCTGTCTACTTTTATCGGGATGTTCAGTCGTATCAAAGATCCTTCCGGACAAGGCAATTACAAATGTGCTCAGTGGTCGCACCGGCGCTAATGGCCCGGTCTTAGTGGTGAAGATTGATGACACGACTCAAGCACATCCGCAGATTGGATTAGAGGATGCAGACATCATCTATATCGAGCAAGTAGAGGGAGGGCTTACACGATTAGCTGCTGTTTTTTCATCTGTGATTCCGAAACGTGTTGGTCCAGTTCGTAGTGCTCGTATCTCAGACATCGAGATCATGTCTCAGTTTGGTCGTGTTGCTTTTGCCTATAGTGGTGCCCAGCAGAAATTATTACCTGTTATTGCAGCTGCAAACCTTCAAGACTTGGGTGCCCAACGGCAAAGCCCAACGATTTTCACAACCGATCCAAACCGAACCCCACCATATGCAATGGTGTTAAGAGCCGATCTTTTGCTGCAAAGAATTGCTCAAAATAATTACCAGATCGATTCTGCTAAAAGCATTGGATTTAAATTTGGCCCCCTTCCCGAAGGGGGAGCACCAACAAGCAAGGTAGTGATGCACTGGCCAGCTGCGACTTATTCGGCGACCTGGTCTTCGGATGAATCTCGCTGGCTCTTGTCTCACAACAACACCGCCAATTTCTCAGCTGCTGGTCTTGTTCTAGGTCCAACGACATTAGTTATACAAATGGTCTCAATAACACCCTCTGAATATAAAGATAAGGTCGGGGGAGTAACTCCCTTTTCGCAAACGGTTGGAACCGGTAAGGCCTACGTCTTGCGAGATGGCCAACGATTTATCACAACCTGGTCCAGAACAAATGTCGAAGGCGGAACCACCTTTAGCTTTGCCGATGGAACGCAAATGAACTTCGATCCTGGTCAAATTTGGATCGCCCTAACCGATCATGAGCCTGATTTCACCTCGCCACCAACGCCTAAGACAAAGTAGTATTGCCACCTATCTTTCGATTGAAGCGGAGTAATTGAACATGACTGATGTAACTGGCACGGCTCGCGTTAAGCGCGGAATGGCAGAGATGCTCAAGGGCGGCGTCATCATGGATGTTGTCAACGTCGAACAAGCAAAGATTGCTGAAGATGCTGGAGCTGTTGCAGTTATGGCGCTAGAGCGAGTGCCTGCTGATATTCGCGCACAAGGCGGCGTTGCACGCATGTCTGATCCTGACATGATTCAAGCAATTCAAGCTGCGGTGTCCATTCCTGTTATGGCTAAGGCGCGTATCGGTCACTTCATTGAGGCACGCGTTTTGGAATCATTAGGTGTTGATTACATCGATGAGTCAGAGGTATTAACCCCGGCTGATTATGAAAATCATATTGATAAGTGGGACTTCACAGTTCCTTTTGTATGCGGAGCTACAAATCTCGGTGAAGCACTTCGCCGCATTAACGAAGGCGCTGCAATGATCCGTTCAAAGGGCGAAGCCGGAACTGGCGATGTTTCAAACGCTATGCAGCACATGCGCAAGATTGGTGGCGAAATTCGTCGCTTGTCATCAATGCGTGAAGATGAACTGTACGTTGCAGCAAAAGAAATGGCTGCGCCTTACGCATTAGTAAAAGAAGTAGCAGAAACTGGAAAGCTCCCAGTAGTTCTTTTCACCGCGGGCGGCATTGCAACTCCAGCTGATGCTGCGTTGATGAAGAGCATGGGTGCCGACGGAGTCTTTATTGGTTCTGGAATTTTCAAATCCGGAAATCCAGCTCAGCGCGCAGCAGCATGCGTTAAGGCAACGACATTTTGGGATGACCCAAAGGTTATTGCAGATGCATCACGCGGCTTAGGTGAAGCAATGGTTGGAATTAACGTTGCTGATTTGCCGGCCCCACATCGTCTTGCTGAGCGCGGTTGGTAATTTTTTAAAGAATGAAGGTAGGGGTTCTTGCTCTTCAGGGTGATGTGCGCGAACATATTAGTTCGCTCATCGCCTGTGGGGTAGATCCACTTGCTGTTAGACGACCTGCCGAGATAGATGCAATTGACGCGCTCGTTTTGCCAGGCGGGGAATCAACAACTATTGCTCAACTAGCAGAAGTATTTGGAATATACGATCAGTTGAAAGATCGTATTGCACAGGGCATGCCCGTTTACGGTTCATGTGCCGGAATGATTCTTCTTGCAGATGAAATTTTGGATGCTAAACAAGGTCAAAAGAGTTTTGGCGGGCTAGATATAACAGTGCGCAGAAATGCCTTCGGTCGCCAGGTTGACTCCTTTGAAAGTGATATTGCATTTGATGATGGTTCTACCGATTTGGTTCGAGCGGTATTCATCCGTGCACCATGGGTTGAAAAAGTT
>Ga0136641_1001305_pt1 | contig 10497 bp, 12 predicted proteins | sample EliLak1302023Y_FD_115312 | JGI IMG/M metagenome (GOLD analysis project Ga0136641, IMG submission 115312) | Freshwater microbial communities from Elizabeth Lake, Yosemite National Park, California, USA - 13020-23Y | ecosystem: Environmental > Aquatic > Freshwater > Lake ... | reverse complement strand
GGGACCCGCCGTCGCCGCCACATACCGACGCCCGACCATCGATAGCGCGTAACGGAGAGCTGACTGGGCGCGCGGACTCACTCCCGGGAATGAACCGGGACGAGCCGCAGCTGCCGACGCTCGCTGAGCCTGCAGGCGCTGCTTGGCAGCCTGCGCCGCCTGAAGCGCCGCAAGGCGCTGCCGTTCAGCAACCCGCAGCGACGAGAGCACATTCTGAGCTGCGGCAAGTTGGGAGTTGACCTCCTTGAGCGCCGAAGCCTTGTCGGCGCGCGCGGCAGCGGCCGCCTTCTGGCGATCGGTGATTTCCTTCTGCGTTTGCGACAGACGCAGTTGTGACGTCTGCAGTCGACGAAGGGCTGCTACTTCAGAAACTTGCAACTGACTCATCACTGAGGCCTGTGCAAGGAACTGCGTGGGATCATCCGCCAAGAGCACCTGGAGAGATGGATCGAATGAGCCGCGCATGTAGGCGGTCCGCGCCAGGGCGCTGATGGTCGCCGAGTCCTTGGCAAAGGCCTTCTGCTGGGTGCGCTGGCGGGCTTGGATCGAGGCCAGTTGAGCCTGAATCCCCTCCAGACTTACCTGTGCGGCGTTTGCCTTCTCAGTCGCAGCCTCGGCCTCCATCTGCAGATCCTCAACCTGGCGCTGAACCTGACGGATGTCACGCGTGGGAGCGGCCTGCGCCGGTGACTGGATGAGCGGCAGCAGCGCCGCCGAGGCCACCAGGGCAGCGATGCCGCGGCGAAGGCTCGTTGCTCTCACCTGGCCACGATACGTGACGACACGGCTACCCGCGCCCGATGGGCGCCGAAGTCCGTGTCGCGTCGGCGCGTCGCTAGCAGTGCCAACGCCCACCGGCCCAGTGCTTCAAGCCCGACCCTGTGTGCTTCCAATTAGCCACCGTGCTGAAAAGCGCGTCCTGCCAATACCGCGGCCAGGCATTGAATTTCGTGGCCCGAAGCTGAGCCATCGTGGCCTGCGCAAGAGCGACACCCATCAGGCGTTGGTGCTCCGGCAGCATCATCCACGTGGCACCTTCTGCCAGAGCTGCAGACACCTGATACGCGCCGCGATAAGAGCCCGTGTGGTTGACCGAGTAGTAGTGGCCCTCGCTCTCACGCTTCACAATGCATAGCCGCCTGGATTCGATCGCCTTGCGGTAGTACTTACCCCGGTACAGGCTCGGTTGGACGCCCACCATGTCCAGGGTCTGCGGCGACGAGAGAGTGAATTCCGTGAAGGAACTCTGTCGAATCTGCACTTGCGTGGGGGCTGGAGCGATGGCGATCGCAGCGGAGACGGACACGTGTTCCGCTGATGCAATCTCAGGATTCGGACTGTCAACTGCTGCAGGCGGTTCTTGAGAGGACGCCTGAGCGACTCCGGTGGAAACGACCAGGAGGGCGAGCACAGCAAGCATCGCTCGGGTAAGGGTCGAACGTGTCATGAAACCTCAATGCTCATCACCCCGCGGGGTGAATTCGTGCACTCCGGTTCATCGCTGACAATGGACTACGTCTGCCATTGCGGGCTCGCCAGTGATCAGGTACTTCGCCGGTTCTCACAGCGCAAGCGGTTGTCCTGATCGACTCCGGGATCCTGCGTCCCGGTGGAGTGCGGTCGTCTCGATGAGTGCAGGAGTCATTCACCGATCCAACGAGGTTAGGAACGCTGATTGCGATTTACCAAACTGACGTTGTGCACGACACGCGCCCTCCACAGCCGCATATGGCCCTAATGCCCGATTTCTGCGGTGATCTGTCCCACATCACAGTTGCCTGCCAGAGGACGCTAAATGTGATGTACCTCAACGACCCGAAAGGACCAGACGAAGATTCTTGACTAGGCAGAAATGCACGGCAGAACAACGACAAAATGCCCGCCGGGTCCGGGAATAGCACTCACCGTCCCGCCGTGCACGCTCGCAACAGAGGCGACAATCGACAGCCCTAGGCCGCTGCCACCTGAATCCCGCTCGCGTGCGTCACCCAACCGAACGAACCTGTCAAAGATGCGAACAACGTCGCCATCCGACAGGCCCTCGCCATCGTCCTCCACGGACAACTCGGCACGGCCAGCCACCGTGCGCAACGACACTGTGACTCGAGAGTGTGCATGTCGCATCGCATTGGTCAACAGGTTGGTGACCATGCTCCGCAGCGCGACACCATCCCCTTCCATCTCTACAGGTTCAAGGACGAGGTCAAGGTCCGTGGATAGAGGGGTGCGCTGATAGGCCTCCACGCTGTCACGAACCACGCTGTCGAGCGAGAGTGTCTCAAAATGATGAGTGGTCTCCATTGCATCTGATCTCGCCAAAACTAGAAGATCCTGAATCAAGCGCTCAAGTCGATCCAGATCCGCCAAGGCATCATGAACGCTCGCTCTAAGCTCACCCTCATCTGAGTCTTCACCAAACTCCAAGGCGATTCGCAGAGTCGCTAGCGGCGTTCGCAGTTCGTGGCCCGCATCCGCAATAAACTGCCGTGTGCTGCGTGACTTGTGGTGCAAAGTCTCCAGCAGGTGGTTCAGCGTGGTGCCCAGGAGTTCAACCTCGTCGCCAGTCTTATGGACCCTCAGCAGTCGATCATCCGTGTCGGCAAGCCTCTCCGCCTGGCTGCGAAGATCGTCAACGGAGCGCAAGGCCCGACCCACAGCCAGCCACACCGCAATACACACACCTGCCACGACGAGTGGAAGAACAATCGCCAACGCAATGACCACAGCTATCTGTGCACGCTGCACTGGCTCTTCGCTCAGTACAGCGCACACAACCGCATTGGCCCCTTGGGCGTAAGACGTCTCGCGTATGACTTTCTCTGGTCCGTGACCCACGTCAACGATAGCGGATCCGATCTGCTGGTTCGGGGGCAGTGGATCAGGACACACTCTTGAGTTCGGAGCCACACCAGCGCTTGAGGCGAACACATGCCCGGTCGTGTCGACTACCTGAATCAGCACCGTGTTGGGCAATTGGGAGGAAGCGAGGTCGAGGTCACTGCTAGGAAGAGACTCATTCGCTTGCTCAAGAACATCTGTGACTCGCGACTGGAGGAGTTCTTGCTGCGCGGAGACTGCCTGCTTGGTGACGAGCACATACGATGCGGCGCCAATCACAAGACCGAACAGAACCATGGCCACGGCAGTACCCATCACTGCGCGTCCGCGAACGGATTTGGGCAGCACCAGACTCACGCCTCGAGCTCGACCAGTCGATATCCCACGTTGCGCACCGTCTGAATCCACCGGGCGCCAATTTTCTTGCGCAACTGCAGGACGCAGACCTCTACGGCATTGGGATCGAGCTCGGGTTCTTGCCACACCTCGTCCAGGAGCTCCTGCTTGCTGACGGCCTGATCGGCATGCTCGGCGAGGTACACCAAGACAGCAAACTCGCGAGCCGTCAGAACAACCTCGTTTTCGGCGATCCAGCAGCGATGTCTACGTGGCTCGATACGCATGCGTCCGGCCGTTATCACCGGGGCCACATCGGGCCGACGTCTCAGCAAGGCGTTCATGCGCGCCAAGAGCACCACGGTGCTAAAAGGCTTGGTGACGTAGTCATCGACGCCGAGCTCGAAAGCATCTGCCTGGTCATATTCGCCATCTTTGGCCGTGAGCATGAGTACAGGGGTCTGAATGCCGTCCTTGCGCAAGGCCTCAACAACCTTGTACCCGGACATCCCCGGCAGCATCAAGTCCAAAAGGATCAGGTCGTAGCCCCCCGTGCGCGCCTTCTGATAGCCCTGGGTGCCGTCATGAACTGCCGTGGCATCGAACCCGCGTCGAGACAGCCCCTGGCGCAGCGCTTCGGCGAGGCGGACCTCGTCGTCCACGATGAGAACTCGGGGGCGCTCGGTAGTCATGACCGCACTCTGCCCCACACGGTCCGCGCCCCCGCCCTCATCCTCAGGTGAATCTCAGCCAAGCGCTGTAGCGTTCTCCCGCGCATCGGTGGTCAATGAAGGCTGCCCTGTACACATGGCAGCGCCACGCACCGCCATCACGAAGGTGAAAGCCTCGACCACGAGGGACAGCAGCCCCAGCGGCTCCATCCAATTGCCGATGTCCCCGGAGGCACCGGGCATGCCAACCGTGCGATTGACGACAAAGCCGGCGAACACCATCGCCGACAGCCCGGCTGCAGCCAAGAAGTCCAGCCGCGACGGGCCGGCAACCATGCGAACCATCAGAAACCCGGCAACGAGGCACACGAAGACGTAACCGACCCCGAGGTAGGGCGACTCCTCAAGCTTGCCTGGAAGGTCCATGACGTGGATCGCGATGATCCCTGCCAGTCCGACGAGAACAGCGCCAGCAGTCATGACTCGCTGATACAGGGTGGGCATGAGCAATCCTTCCTCGTAGCCGAAGCGGACCTTCGGACACGCCCCCACTGTGAAACGTCGAACCCCAAGGCTTACAGCCGAACTCAGCCGCACCCAAGCCTGTGGAAAAAAGCCCGGTGAAACTGAGGTCCACGTGTGGGTCGAGTTGCGCGTGACCTGCCGGGGACGGCGACCAGGTCCCTCGCTAGGGTCTGCGCTCGAGGAGGCGTCTGAATGGCAGACCTGCGAGTGGGACTTCTGGCCTACGGAGCAATCGGGCACGAGCACAACCTGGCCGTGCAAGCGACCGAGGGGCTGGCTCTGGCGGCAGTATGCGACACCAATCCCGAGCGCCTCGCAGCAGCCCTCGCGCTTGCGCCGGATGCCGCAACGTTCATCGATGCCACCGACCTGCTCGACTCCGGACTCCTGGACGTGGTTGTGGTGTCCACTCCCCCCAACAGCCACGCCCACTGGGCCCGACAGGCGCTCGAGCGGGGAATCCACGTGGTGCTGGAGAAGCCCATGGCCCTCACGACGCGCGAGTGCGACGACCTCATGGCGCTCGCAGCAGATCGCGAGCTGCTGTTGATCGTGTACCAAAACCGCCGCTACGACCGCGACTTCGTCACCATGGCACGTCTCATCAATGACGGCGCCATCGGCGATGTCTTCCAATACGACAGTTTCGTCGGCGGTTATTCGCAGCCGTGCACCTACTGGCACTCGGACGCAGAGGTCTCTGGCGGCGCCATCTTCGACTGGGGCAGTCACTTTCTGGACCAGATGCTGGCTGTCATGCCCGGCGATGTCGATCACGTCACCGCCATGAATCACAAGCGTCGATGGCTCAATGTCACCAACGCCGATCACGCCCAGGTGACCGTCACGTTCGCTGATGGCCGTCAGGCGACCTTCGTCAACTCGGATTTGGCTGCAGCACGACGGCCGAAGTACTACGTCCTGGGCACCGAGGGGGCCATCGTTGGAGACTGGGACCCGGCGGCCGAACCCGCCGTCGCTGACCTTCCGGCGATCCTCACGTTGCACCATGCCGATGGGACTCACGACTCCATCTCCCTGGACGACGTGATGCCTTATGGATTTCACGCCTCGCTCGCGGATCGACTGCACGCTGGCACCGCCATGGCGGTGCGCACCGAACATTCCAGAGATGTGGTGAGCCTGATGGAGGCAGCCGAGAAGTCAGCTGCCTCGAATGGGCGACCGATCGCACCGGCCCTGCTGAGACCATGAACGTCCGCTGGGGTTTCCTGGGGGCGGGCTGGATAGCCAGAACAGCCCTCGCCCCTGCGATACACGTCGCCACAGGTGCCGATCTCGTTGCTGTCGCAAGTCGAGAACCCGAACGAGCACGAGCGCTCGAGCCACAACGCGTCCATGCCAGCTACCAGGATCTGCTCGATGACCCAGAAATCGATGCCGTGTACATCTGCCTGGCCAACCACCAGCACCTGGAGTGGGCTACCAAAGCGATGCAGGCGGGCAAGCATGTGCTGTGCGAAAAACCACTCACGTTGGACGTCGCGAGCACAGACAGCTTGATCAACGCCTCCAGCAGCACTGATCGCCTGCTCGTCGAAGCCACGTGGAGTCGATGGCACCCGAGATTCCAGCGCCTAGAGGCCCTCGCCCGTTCTGGCGCGCTGGGTCAAGTGCAGTGGATCGACGCCGCGTTCGCCTTTCAAGGTAACCATGCCGATAACTATCGGGGCCAGAAGGATATGGGCGGGGGGGCCCTGCTGGATGTGGGTTGCTACCTACTCCACGCACTCACGGCAGTACTTGGCGCAACGTTCGACACCGATGTTCGTGATGTCCAACAAGACCTGGGGTACGCCAACGTGGATCTCACGACGCGGTTCCGCCTCAATGCTGGTGTGGCCGAGATGACCGGCCTTGCCAGTATCGCAAGTCCAGAGGTTCAACGCCTGAGCGTTCGTGGCACTGATGTCACTGCTTCGATGCATCGTGGACAGGCATTCACCACGTGGTGCGAGACATCCACTCTGCAGGTCGGAGACCACATCGAAGAATTCCCAGCAGTGGATGCTTACGAACTGATGGTCGAGGAGGTCAGCCGCCGCATTCGTGGCGAAAACGGCTGGGTACTGCCACTCGGGGAGACACGCACGGTAGCCGCTCTCATGGATGCGATTGAGGAATCAGCGGCCGACTGACGTCGCGTGCTTCTTGCGCGAGAACACGCGGTCCAGTCCCCAGAAGATCAGGCCGAGGATGAGGCCCAGCACGAGCACGAAGAAGACATTGAACAGCGCGGTTCCCATGCCCAGATTTGCCGCGTTCATAAACGGGTACGGGTACGCATCGATCATTCCGCCGCGGAGGAGCGTGTAGATGAGCCACAGGATCGGAATGATGAGGGCGGTGAAGACGGTCGTCCACCTGAACCAGCCACGCGGCCCCCAGACCAGGAATGTCACCACGGTCAGGACCGGAACAATCGTGTGCACGAGCGCATTGGACACGTATTCCCAGCCGCGCAACGTGGCTGACGGCGCAAGAACCAGCTGGTAAACCAAGCCGGTCACGCTGATCATGACCAACGTGTCCATGCGTAGAGCGCGCCACAGCGGCGTGGGGCTGACGTGCGAGAAGGCCAGCGTCAGAAGCGCGACGGCCACGATGACATTGCTCACCTCGGTGAAATAGCTGAGAGTGTCGGTCATCCTGCCAATCACGCCCGACCACCCGTCTGCATTGACGCCAACCGTGTGGGCAATTGTCGAGGGCACCGCCGGGTACACGTCAAAAGCAGAAAGAATGAGCGACAATCCGACACCCGCGGCTGCACACAGTCCCGTGATCCCAAAAGCCCAACGACCAGCGGCAGACACATTTCTCTCAGACATGGCCGCAAGGCTAGAGACTCCCCATGCGCTCGGGTGCGAAATCTGCCAATCAGCCCGCCCTGACCGTGAGCCGCACTCACACCCCTGACCTACGGGTAACCTGAGGTCCAACGTCCACCACCCACCGAGACAAACTCGAGGAGCCGGCATGACCGTGATCGCCTTCATCATCGGGGCCGTCGTCTTCGGTGCCGTGGCTATCGGCCTCGGAGTCACGTTCTTCAACACCTCAGTCCACGAGCAGGAGCATGAGAAGGGCTGGGACAAGGAAGAGTAAGGCTCGATCATTCGCCCCGAGGTGGCCAGCGCCGCGGTCACCCATGGGTGAGAAATCTACGTACCATCCCTCCATGCGGCTGATCCGTGGGCGACGTCTCACCCTCGCCACCACCACCGTGGCCGTCGCGTGCTTCCTCGCGGCGGTAGCGCAGGCACACGCCGCAGCCCCACATGCGTCCCCCGCCGCGCCCACTACTGCCCCTACCGAGGGTGTGCTCTCGGCAGGCGGCCAACAGCAGTGGATCTCCTGCACAGGCACCGGGCGTCCCACCGTGGTCATCTCATCGGGACTAGGTGCCAGTCACTCGATGTGGTCCAAGGTACTGCCACCACTGCGAGCCATGTCTCGCGTGTGCATTTCAGATCGTCCGGGTTTGGGTTCCAGTCCCGCACGCATCGGATCAAAGACCACTGACGCTGGCCAGCACGCTCAAGAACTACGGGCGCTCCTCGCGGCCGCCGGTGAGAGCGGCCCCTTTGTTCTCGTGGGCCACTCCTATGCGGGCCTGATCGTGCGCGCCTTCGCCGCACAGGCACCTGCTGACGTTGCGGGTGTGCTGTTGATTGACGCCTGCTGGCCAGGCATCCATCGCAACTTCCTACCCAGCTACAAGAGCCCCTGGCACGAAGGCGGCACCGTCATTGACATGGCCGCGAGCGAGCAGGCAGATCAAGGCGGTCCCCAGCTGGGACGCACCCCGCTGATCGTGTTGGCTGCAGGAGATCCGGCGAAGGCAACAAGCCCCGGAGACAAGGCCTGGTACGACCACCAGGCCCAGAGCGCGCAACTGTCGAGTGCCGGCTCTTTACGGTTTGCCACACGCAGCGGCCATGTGATTCAACGGGATCAACCCGCCAAGGTCATCGTCGCGGTCCGCGATCTCCTGACCACTATTAGAGCGACGACCTAGCCGCCTGACTTCCGGCGGAACTCGCGCTTACCGCCCGCGCGTGACGCCTGGTTCTTGGCACTCGCCTTGGTGGCGTCGCCTCCGGAGGACCCGAAACCCGAACGCCCCTTCTTCGCATCAAGGGCTGCCTTCATACGTTGCTTTTGCTCCTCATGGGACTCTGAGGGTTCCGCAGGTGTGGTGGCCATGACCCAAGTGTGTCAGGTCCCCTTCTCTGACCGCCCGGTCCCGCCCCGTCCTCGAGCACGCGTCACTTTCGCCCTAGGCTGGACACGTGACCGACGCCGGTGCAGCAACCGAGCATGAGACAGGGCTTTGCGACCATCGACCGCACGACACGCTTGCACTTCCGCGGTCCTTCGAGGCGCATTACGGACAAGGCCTGGATCGAGCCATTTCCTTCGGCGGGGGCGGCGTCTTCTTCGTTGCTTGGCAACTGGCCTATCTCAAGGCGATCGTTGAAGCTCGCGTCAACCTGGGTGGCGCTCGCCGAGTCGTCGGGACCTCCGCCGGATCCATCACCGCCGTCGCCTTCACCAGCAAGCGAGTGGCCCGACTGCATGACGAACTGGCCCTGATTTCCAAAGTTCCAGCACTGGTGTCAGCGCTCGCTCCCGTGGCCAGCCTGCATCCGAGCCAGCAGCGTGCCCTCGACCTGTTTCGACAGGCGACGCACGCGTCCCCTGAGCTCATCCGCCAGATCGGCTTCGCGGCTCTGGCCGCTTCCACGCCATCGGATGCGGCCATGCGCCGCAATGTTGGACTGGTCGTGCGCGCCCGCAGGTGGCCGTCGCACAAGCTTGTCATCACTGCAGCGGACTGCTACACCGGTGAGCGAATTGTGATTCGTCAGGAGCACGGGGTCCCTCCGACAGACGCCATAGCGGCCAGCAGTGCTGTGCCCGGCCTGTTTCCGCCTCAGCGCATCGGTGATCGTCGATGCATGGACGGCGGTGTGAGCGGAACGGGCGTGCACTTGGACCTCGTCGCCGGCGCACGTCGCGTACTGGTGCTCAAGCTCAATGTCGAGACAGACACGTCCGGCATGACGGGTACTCCGGCGGACGTGGAGGCGGAGAACCGCGCTCTGGTGGAATCCGGCAGCGCCGTTCTGGTGCGATCCCCCGACACTGTTGATCTCGAGCTCTTGATGTCGCCCCAATCCGTCGCGGTAGGGCTGCAGATGGGACGTGAACAGGGCAAAGCCGACGCGGACATGGTCTCGGCGTTCTGGGCGCTTCCGCGAGAAGCCAGCAAGAAGCGCGCGACCTGACCCCGTGCGTGCCGGCCCCGCTCGATGGGCCGGGCCGCTATCTCGCGTACCGGGCCTGCGCCTGCTCGAGGGCGTCCATGATCTCCATGAGCTCGGCCGGCGGCACGTCTACCTCGAACGGATCGACCTCCAGTGCACGCGACCAATCGGCCACACCCCCGCGTATGGGAGCGCGCATCAGGCGATCAGCCGAGAGCCAATATCCCCACGGGCCCTGATGGCAGATGAGCAGGCCTGGCGTCACCGGACGCACAGGACCAGTGGAAGAGCTCTCCAGCTCGCGGCGCAACCGCGTCCAAGACCACCACATCACGATGCCAAATCCCAGCAGTACAAGTTCCATAACACCCTCCACGGTGGCCTTCTTGGCTAGAGCTGACCGGACATGGCCGCTGAAATGCACGGTAGGAGGCGGGTCTGACACTGCACAGGCTCCGAACTCCCGACCCCTACACTCCGCACGTGTCAGATTCGACCGCGGTGGCCGACATCCGCGCCTTCGCGCCCAATTTTCGCTCGCTGAGCGGCACGACACTTCGCCCAGGATCTATCTACCGAAGCGGCGAATTGGATCGACTGTCACCATCCGCCACGAAGTCCCTCATGGCCCTGGGCGTCCGGACCATGTACGACATGCGCACGGCGAATGAGATGACCAAGGCTTCCGGCGTCCTCGGCCCTGGACTGACTCGCATCATCGTTGACGTCCTGGCTGACCAACCGGCCAGTGCTGCGGCCGCCATCGACGACGTCATTGTCGGCAAGTCGGTCGTGGCCGGTGGGGGTGACCCGATCGCCACCGTCAATGGCCT
>Ga0136641_1001304_pt1 | contig 10509 bp, 9 predicted proteins | sample EliLak1302023Y_FD_115312 | JGI IMG/M metagenome (GOLD analysis project Ga0136641, IMG submission 115312) | Freshwater microbial communities from Elizabeth Lake, Yosemite National Park, California, USA - 13020-23Y | ecosystem: Environmental > Aquatic > Freshwater > Lake ... | reverse complement strand
TGTAAATGATCTGCCCGATAACGCTTATGACAGGAGGTACATTCGGTCAGCGGGTCAGAAAATGTTTCGACATGCCCTGATGCTTGCCAGACTTCCCTGGCCAAAATCACAGATGAATCAAGCCCAACGACATCTTCCCGGCCTTGGACCATGGATTTCCACCATTGACGTTTAACATTATTTTTTAGCTCGACACCCAACGGTCCATAATCCCACGCAGCGCGTAACCCACCATAGATTTCTGAGCTGGGGTAGACGAATCCTCTTCGCTTGGCCAAGCTAACAATTGTCTCTAAGCGATCTGTGGCCATAATGTACTCCTTTGGTCCGGCTGGCTGTCGGTTCTCCTTGAAAGTGGCAAGAACGAGAAGTTTACCTGCTTATAACGCACCGATATCCCGCTTCCGGCGCTAACCGGCTCCTCCTGCAACGACTGCCCACATGACAACCACACCAAAAATTGTCGCAGCTAGCGTCCAGCGCGAAGGATGGCGCGCATGCGCTTCTGGCAAAATGTGTGACGTGGCAATGTAAATGACAAATCCAGCAAAAAGCGCCAGATAAAGAGAAACGATATTGGAACTAAAAGCGATGTAAGACCCAATCGCAGCTCCACTAATTCGTCCAATACCATCTACGATCAAAAGGCCAGATGCCTTCTGTGTCCACATCTGTTCTTTAATCATAAAGGCCACCGTATTAAGTCCGTCGGTAAAGGCGTGCACCATGATGGCGGCAAATACCGCAATACCCAGCGAATGACTCACCTTGAACGCTGCGCCGATTCCCAATCCATCCAAGAAAACATGACCTGCCATAGCCAGCGCCGCAAAAAAACCGGTATGGTGGTGATGATGCTCGTCATGGTGAGAATCATGGGGCTCGTGGGTCGCAAACCACCGTTCAGAAAAATGCAAGATGAGAAAACCCAGAACAAGCGACAATCCCACGGAACGGACTCCACCCACTTTTGAGGGGTTCTGATCAAAAACTGATGGAGCTAAGTCAAAAAAAACCAGCCCTAACATCAGACCTGCGGCTAGTCCCAGAATTATGTGGGCTCGGTCTTTTACTTTTACGGCCAAAATTCCACCCAGCGCTGTTGACATTGAGGTGACGGCGGCAAGCAGAATCGCTTCGTGCATGTCATGAGTCTATCGGGCGCACTGGATAAATAGTTTTAGACGCGAAAACTTACGGAGTGCCAGCCTTGAGCACCGTTTGGAGCAACATTTTGGCGAACCGATGACTGGACTTCTCCCTTTAAACTAGTGGCTCTGACGACGACTATATGGCTACCTGCGAACATTTCGTGATCAAGCCACCACTGGCGCCAGGTAGTTGAAGATAATTCTGGCCCCAAAGTGGCAGCCAACCAAGGGCCATTATCAATCTGGACCTCAACCAACGCGATGCCATCAGTTGGGTCCCCTGGCGACCAAGCCACACCTGCAAAGGTAAATTTTCCAGGAGGGATTCGACTACCAACAGCCGGCAGGTCGATCCGTGATTCCATCTTGACTGGTGCCAGCGTTGACCAACCGCGACTAATCCAAAACCCTTGTTTCGCTGCAAATGTTGTGAGTTCAATCTGGGTTATCCACTTTGTTGCGGATACATATCCGTAAAGACCGGGAACAATTATCCGAGCCGGAAAGCCATGCTTTGGTGGCAAGACGGCGCCATTCATTCCTATCGCAATCATGGCATCACGCCCGTCAAGCACACTGAGTGGGAAACCCGCAGAAAAACCATCTCCTGATGATGCAAGCACCTGATCAGCGCCAGTGCGTGGATCCGCTTCACGAATCAGATCATCGAGCCGAACACCAAGCCATCTAGCGTTTCCAACAAGTGGCCCGCCAACGGAATTAGATACACAGGACAGGGTGTTATCTAGTTCAAAAAGCGGGCGAGCCAATAATTGCTGATAAGAGAGAGTAATTTCATTTTTGACCATACCGGTGATCTTTAAGCTCCATGTCGAAGAATCAATGACAGGAACGCTGGAAGTATTGTCGATCTGAAAAAACGAGTCGGTTGGAGTGATCAACGATGATAAGCCTTTGATATGCGCAGCGGGATCCGGTGGCAAGCTGGGTAATCGTTTAAAAATTTTGGGGAGCGCTCGTGCTGCAGTAGTAACCTGCTTGACCGCACCGTGGTGAGCCGATTTTCCTGCAATCAGTAAAAAACCACCTATGACTGTCAAACCTCCGGCGAACTTCAAAAAATTTCGCTTCGATTGATCTACTGGCTTAGCTGTCATGTGCGACCTTACCTAAGATGTTCGTGTCTAAAGACCTACTGTTTCTCAAAATTTTTAAGCCTTGCCAAAACGACGATCTCTTTCAGAATAAATCTTAACTGCTTCCCACAAAGTCCGCCGATCGACATCAGGCCAGAGGACATTCATAAAGACCATTTCTGCATATACTGATTGCCAGGGTAGGAAGTTTGAGGTGCGCTCTTCTCCGGAGGTTCGCAAAAATAAATCAACATCGCTCATCTCTGGATTATAAAAATACTTTTTGAGGGTTTTCGCAGAAATCGAATCGACAGAAATGACATTGCCTGCAACATCTGATGCGATTCGAATCATGGCATCAACAATTTCTTTCCGTCCACCATAGTTCACACACATGTTGAGCGTCAGGATTCGATTATTCCGGGTCAACTCTTCCGCTTCTTGTAATTCCGTGATGACCGATTTCCATAGCCGGCCTGGACTACCCACCCAGCGAACCCTAACCCCTAGGTCATGCATTTCTTCCCGACGGCGTCGTAAGACATCCCGATTGAAACCCATGAGGAACTTCACTTCTTCTGGACTGCGGCGCCAATTTTCAGTCGAAAATGCATAGGCACTCAACTCTTTAACGCCAATCGCAATTGCGCCGTGTATGACATCAAGTAGCGCCGCTTCCCCAGCTTCGTGGCCCGCTGTCCTGGGAAGGCCACGTTTTTTTGCCCAGCGTCCATTTCCGTCCATCACGATTGCCACATGATTGGGAACGTTAGAAACCCGAGGAGGTTTAAGTGATGCCACGATCAGATTCTCTCAGCATTTCTCTCAACTAATGGCAAGCTACGCAATCCTCGCTCTAAGTGCCATTGTAGATAGGCGGCAATTAGCCCAGATGCTTCGCGTCGAAATCGGAGTTGGGAATCTGTCGCTTGATCCCAATCCCCGCTCAAAAGTGATTGCATCAACACCAGTGTTTCCGGGTGAGGTGTCGGTGCCGCACTAGGTTTGCAGGTTAGACAGACGCTTCCGCCGCCGACAAGTGAGAAAAATTTGTGTGGACCCGGGGCATCACATTGCGAACAGCTGGTTAGAGAGGGTGCGTATCCGGCAACAGCAAGCGAGCGCAACAAATAAGCATCCAAAATAAGCGACGGGTCGTATGTTTCGTGAGCCAAAACTTTTAGCGCACCAATAACAAGTCCATACTGTGCCAGCGCTGGTTCGTGCTCCTGGGATACAAACCGCTCTGCCCCTTCCAAAATTGCGGATGCAATCGTCCATCGTTGATAATCCAATGAGAGGCTGTCTCCAAAATTTTCAATGCTCACGGCTTGCGTGACTGTATCCAATGTCCGACCTGAATACAGTTGCAGATCGACATGCGATGCTGGCTCTAGCCGTGCTCCCCATCGGGATTTGGTTCTTCGTACTCCCTTGGCGACTGCTTTGATTCGACCATGTTCTCGGGTGAAGAGCGTGATGATGCGATCAGCCTCACCCAATTTGTGAGTGCGTAAAACAATGGCTTGATCACGGTAGACGGACACCGCCCCACCGTATCGCCGATTACCTTCGAAGTCCCCGATTTACGGCCGACACAACTGCCTTAAGTGCAGCAGTGGTAGTGCTGGGATCAATACCCACTCCCCAAAATACCTCTCTGGCGACTTCACATTCCAGATAAGCAGCTGCTCTCGCGTCACCGCCAGCAGAAAGCGCATGTTCAAAATAATCCAATACCCGAAGATTGGCCTCAATTCCTAGACCGGCATCGCTTAAATAACCATTCATGATCGTGACAAAGGCGGCGATTGGACCATTACCAGTTCCATGTAATTTTTTGGTGACGGAATTGTCCATAAGTTCGACCGTCAAATTAACATCTTCTCCCAAATGTGAACTTTGAGAGAGCCCGGCTAAAGTGAAACGTCCCCAATTTTTGCTCGATATTTTTTCTGCTTTTTTGGCATTCACTTCTACCGGCAGGTACTCATTTTCAAAGATTGTCCAGAGCTGATCAGGGGTTACTTCCCCACCCTCTGAATCAGTCTTTGCCTGAACAACATGCGAAAATTCAATTTGTAAACGACGAGGCAGATCAAGTTGATGTTCGCTCTTCATCAAATATGCGACACCACCTTTTCCAGATTGCGAATTGACGCGAATAACTGCCTCATACGATCTTCCAATATCTTTTGGATCAATTGGCAGGTAAGGAACAGCCCATGTGTGCTTGGCCACTGTAACGCCTGCGGCCCTGGCATCAACTTCCATATGCTCCAAGCCCTTTTTGATAGCGTCCTGATGGGAGCCAGAAAAAGCCGTGAATACTAGATCCCCGCCGTACGGATGTCTCTCTGGTACTCGCAGCTGATTGCAATATTCAACGGTGCGACGTACCTCTTCGATTGAAGAAAAATCAATCTGTGGGTCAATTCCATGACTAAACAAGTTAAGACCCAATGTCACTAGACAGACATTGCCGGTCCGTTCTCCGTTGCCAAAAAGAGTTCCTTCAATTCGATCCGCACCAGCTAAAAATCCTAGTTCGGCCGCTGCGACTCCGGTTCCTCTATCATTATGAGGGTGCAGAGAAAGCACGATCGAATCTCTATATTTTAAATTACGGTGCATCCACTCTATCGAATCTGCATAAACATTTGGCGTCGCCATTTCGACAGTTGCCGGTAAATTGAGAATCGTCTTGTGATCAGGAGTTGGCTTCCAAATATCATTCACCGCGTCACAGATTTCTTTTGCGAATTCCAGCTCGGTACCTGTGTAAGACTCGGGGCTATACTCAAAAAATACCGTAGTACCGGGAACGCTACTCACTAAATCTAAACACATCTGAGCGCCATCAGTCGCGATTTTCTTGATTCCATTTTTATCTTGCCCAAAGACAACTCGACGCTGAAGCGTGGATGTCGAATTATATAAATGCACAACTACCTGTTTGCATCCTTTAATTGATTCGAAGGTACGTTCGATTAACGGTTTGCGTGCCTGTGTTAAAACCTGGATTACTACATCATCAGGAATCAGATTTTCTTCGATGATCTTCCTGACAAAATCAAAGTCCAACTGAGAAGCACTTGGGAACCCGACTTCTATCTCTTTGTATCCCATACTGACCAACAATTTAAACATTGTTAATTTTCGATGTGGATCCATCGGATCGATCAGCGCTTGATTACCATCGCGCAAATCAACGGAGCACCACTGTGGCGCCCTGGTCATGTGGTTGTCAGGCCACGTGCGGTCGACGAGTTCAAGGGGGATAAATGGCGAATAGCGATCTACCGGCATGGTCGTTGGCTTCTGTTCCGGAAAATTCATTTCTGGCTCCTCGTTCTTTCCTGATCGTGCGTTTCGCGGATTTTGGGTGGATACCGGCACACACCAAACTCCGCGACAGGAGGACCGGTTAGTTGGCCCCGCCGCGGCAGCGAAGGAGGAGGCTGCACATCTTCATGTCTGCAGATTACTCGGCAGGGTCATCAAGGGCAACATCCCCGTCGGAGGGTCCAAAGAGCGCCGCACAAATTTTAGGATGAAGATCTATCCGCATTTGAGAAAAGGCTGATGGTGGCCAACCGGCTGCAAATGTTCTTCGCAGCAATTTCGCCATCTGATAGCTGGAATCGTCCTCAAAAGCACGGTCAAGTGCTCGCTGAGCCAGCGCTCCCTCCCCTTGCTCATAGGAAAATGCAGCAAAAATTGCCGCTACCGGAGCCACATATCCCCGTGGGGCCATCGTTAAGAGCCAGCGCCAGGTGTCCCCAATATTCCATCCGGTGCGGACATCGCTCGATGTGGCAAGACCTGAAGTTTTTTCTGGAATCGAAATTCCCATGGCAAAATCTCGGACTTGAAGATCTAAAAGTCGCACTAAAACTAGCGCGGTAAGTTCGTAGTCATCACATGTACCCCGTACTTTAAATCTATTGACGAATTCGCTTACGGCGTTGGCGCCGTCTCTCTGAATTATCAACAAGTCATGGGTGGCTATGGTGTCGTAATCTATTTCTTGGATTGCACTTATCGCTCGTTGCAATTCTAAGTGCCCTAAATTTTCTGCCTGGGGAGCAATTGATTGGCGCATGGCATCAATATCTACAAAAGGTAAAGGATTTCCCATCGCTACTTGCTCCGCAGTTATCCGTGAATCGCTCATCGGTGGAACAAGGTTGCCTTCGGGTGGACAGCATTGCCGATCCCCACAGACAGTAGATCGATAGCGATTATCTTTGACAACGATTGATTCCTTGACGGCAATTCCTTTGCTTTCGATGCCAGAGGCGATATCCACCAGAGGATCTTGTTCTTTATTAGCTGTCGGGAGGTAACCGACCAGAATGACAATTTCAGTAGATTCTCGCTCCAGGTGTGTCACGATATTCGTCACAAGTTCATCCCTTGCCTGCACTAATGGAAAATCCATTCGCATCGCCATTGATATTTGATCATCTCGCAATGCAATGACGACCAAAGAATTAGTGGGATGATAGCCAACCATAAATGGCACGGCCGCTAAAAGATCATGAGGTGAGTTGAGTTGGGTAGCGGTATGTATTGTCATGGCTTAAAGATTGCCCGAAGAATTGTGATAATAATTATCGCCGAAATCGATATGTGCATAACTTTAATCTGTGTAGTTTGTTGGTCCGGACGAGACCAGCAGATGTGAAGTCATGGTCTGAACAATTGCTCCACCCAGGACAGGCAGTATTTGACCCTGTGCCGCCCAACTACCCGCCCATGAAATCGTGAGCGTAACCGGGTAATCGCCAGGCTCCTTGTAGGTATGGGTGATTGTAGAATCAGGAAATGCCCCACCGGTACTACTAGTTGAGAGTGAGTCACCGTCTCCAAAGTTCCAGAGAAAAGCTGGTTGCAGGGTCACGGAGACGCCAATACCCAAAATCGCCGTCACGATCTGAAAAATAGGATTGGAATCGCTCCAGAAATAGATGGGGATTCCTGCTACCGGATCATTAGTAGGTTGATATTTCAATTGACTTCCTGGCAATAGCTTTGACACCTGATCGGAGAGGGAGATAGCGGCAGTTTCCATCTGAGTAACAACTGGTGGCTTCTTTATGACTTTCCTGGTGATGGGTCGATAAGTTGCATGCGGAACTGGCCTGGACTTGTAAGGGATACCAGTCGATGCGTGCGGCTTTGGTTTGTGCGGCTTGCTTACCGTTGGCTTCGGATGCATGCGTGACGAATGTGTTGATTGAGGTTTTGGTCGAGGTCCGCTACCAGGCGTGTTTTGATTTGCAGTAATTATTACTTGATGCGTGAGCGGATCGGTATACACATGCACACAAGGACCGGTCGAACAATTTAGCGCCATAAGTAGTCCTGCCATAATGATCATGGGCATAGATTAAACCTGAGCCAAAACACCAAAAATTCTTCTGGCACGCATCTGTGGATGCTCTTAATCTGTGGAAAGTAATGGCAGGCTAGGGCCATGGCAGAAAAAGATGGCGACGGCTGGTTGGACTGCACGTGCGGTCACAAACATTGGGGACGCCATGGTGCAGCAGGCTTACTGCTGGTCAGAAATGGGACCGTTTTACTTCAGCATCGCGCACCTTGGGTGCATAACGGTGATACCTGGGGCATCCCGGGCGGGGCACGAGATTCCCATGAAAGTATCTTTGAAGCAGCTAAACGGGAGGCGGAGGAAGAGCTGGGGATCATCACCAACCTACTAGAACCCTTGGGCACATTTACGGATGATCATGGGGTCTGGCGATATGACACAGTGATTGTTCGCGCCGCCGAAGACCTGGTTGCCCATGAAATGAATGATGAATCACAGGAAGTCGAGTGGGTTACCTTTGATGCGGTCAGTGAAAAACATCTTCATCCTGCGCTAGCCAGAGATTGGCCCCGGTTATACGCCTTGATCGCGGAACTGTTTATCTAATCTTTTCAACGAATCCTTCACGATCGTGCCGTCGCTGGTTCGATAAAACGGTGGCATGGAATTAAGAAGGACTGAGCCGTATCGCTTCGTCACAATTCTGGAATCCAAGATGGCAACCACGCCACGATCATCAATCGACCTAATTAAACGACCAGTCCCCTGAGCCAACAAGAGCGCTGCCCGCGGTAGAGAAACCTGCATAAATCCGCTACCCCCGGCTTCATCAGCTTCAGCAGAGCGAGCGCTCATCACTGGTTCATCTGGTCTGGGGAATGGAATTCGATCAATAGCCACCAATGTGCAAGACGGCCCTGGCACATCGATTCCTTGCCAGAGCGAAATAGTGCCGAGCAAAATAGATTGGGGGTCCTTTGCAAATTTCTCTACCAACGGTCCTACCGAATCACCGCGACGCTGAGTAATGATCGGCAGCTTGAGCTCTGCCAACACCCGGCGCAAATGTTCATCAGCTAATTCGACGCCACGCCACGATGAGAAAAGTGCCAGAGTCCGACCTCCGGCAGCTTCGATTAATTCCCCAAGCTCTGTGAGCGCATCTTTTGCCGGCCCATCGCGTCCTGGTTCCATCAAGTGTCTGGGTAGATACAGCATTCCCTGGGAAGCAAAATCAAAGGGCGATCCCACATCTAATGTCTGCACGTTGGCCGGATCGATTGCGCCTTTACCTTCATCTTCTTCCACAATATCTTCACCAACGACAAAACCTATTGATCGCGCGATAGCATCAAAAGATTTACCAATCGTCAGCGTGGCTGATGTTGCAATTACAGGGGTTTCCGTCAATAGATTACGGCGAAGAACGTCAGATACTTCTAGTGGAGCCAAATAAAGCGTGGAGAAGTTGGGTTCAAACCACATGACTTGGTGAGCACCGGGTCGTAACATTTTGGTAGCGATAGTCTGAATTTCATTTGTTGCACCCTTGACGCGTGCTCGTTGCGCCATGGAATCGGGATCTATGATTTCAGAATCCGCATTGATAAGCGCAACTACCGCTGCTGCTGATTCTTTGATCGCACGAATAGGCGCCTCTAACTGCGCTGGTAATTCTGCTAGCCGCCCCGCTTTATTCGGGTCGCTTCGAACATCGGTGGCAAAGTCTGTAATAGCTTCCGCAAACTGATCAGCAGCTTTACTAAAAGCGATCGTGACCTTGCTTGGACTATGTTTTGCTGCCATCTTTGCAGCGCGTTCAACCCGTGCGGCAGTCAACTCCTCTGTCACCGCTTGGGTAGTTCGATCCATGAATTCGTGTGCTTCATCCAAAATCACTGCGTCCCGCTCTGGCAAGATTGGATGTGAATCAACGATTTCTATGGCAAGCAACGTGTGGTTTGTTACTACAACGTCAGCGCTCTGTGCTTTGGTCTTTGCGGCCACTGCAAAGCATTGCGCGCCAAAAGCACAATCATCTTTGCCAATACATTCCCGCCCAGAAACAGAGTTAGCAAACCAGACCCGACGATCGACTTCTGGAGCGTCATCGCGATCCCCCGAAATTCCTGGTGTTAGCGCCCATGCTTTAAGTCGTTTCTGATCTTTTTCTAACGTACCGATCTCCATCAAGAAATCACCATCTGGATCTTGTTCTGCACCATTCATCTTCTGCAGACATAGGTAGTTCCCAACACCTTTGTAAACCGCAAAGGTCAGTTCTCGCTTGAGGACTTTTTCCAGCGCAGGTTTTATCTTCGGTAGGTCACGCTCAACCAATTGGCGCTGAAGCGCAAGCGTCGCTGTTGCAACTAAAACTTTTTTGCCATGAACCAGGGCAGGCACCAGATAGGCCAGTGATTTTCCCGTGCCGGTTCCTGCTTGCACCAATAAATGATGCCGGTCAGTCAGCGCATTAGCGACCGCTTCTGCCATATGGATCTGGCCATCCCGGGGTTGTCCGCCAATCGCTTCTACCGCCGCGCTGAGCGCTTCGCCAACCAATTTCATCTCTTCATTTTTGTTGGCAGTCATGTCGCGACCCTATCGGTTCCAGCATTTATTTCTGCACAATCCACATGTCAGGAAAGAGCCAGGTAAAAGATAAAAAAGCGGGCCACCCGAAGGTAGCCCGCTTCATTCATATTGCATACATCATGAGCAACCAGAGGTATTGCCGCACCCTTCACAGACAAAGCATGATCCAGCCATACGCATCTTCACGCCACAGGTCATGCAGAGCGGTGCGTCAGAGGACTGACCACTCATCTTTTCAAAGAGCTCCATCGATGAACCTACACCAGCGTTATCAGCTGGTTTCGCCTCGATCTTTACCGAAGCTGGTTCACTTACAACCGCAGCC
>Ga0136641_1001303_pt1 | contig 10525 bp, 8 predicted proteins | sample EliLak1302023Y_FD_115312 | JGI IMG/M metagenome (GOLD analysis project Ga0136641, IMG submission 115312) | Freshwater microbial communities from Elizabeth Lake, Yosemite National Park, California, USA - 13020-23Y | ecosystem: Environmental > Aquatic > Freshwater > Lake ... | reverse complement strand
CTGCTGCTTTTTTAGTAGCAATAAATCCAGCTGCACTACCAACCATAAGTAACATAAATCTCATTTCTACTGAATATTCTTTAAATTTACCCTTGTATTTTTCAGCAAGTTCTTCATAGATTTCACTATCGCCTGTTGTAACTTGTAAATGTTCAGGAAATCCATCCATTGTATCTTTTAATCCAAAAGGATCAAACATTTTATTTAATTTATCAAGCATACCTACTGAACCAAATACAGCAGATTTCATAAATTCTACACTATTTTTCTTACTGATATTTGCGCGGTGAAATTCAATTTCAGCACACATATCATGATAATCTGAATTATAGGTAAATTCCTTAGTTAATAAAATCTTATAAGTATCTTTAATATATTTTAATTCAGCAAACTTTTGTAATCTTCTTAGTCTCTTTTTATCGTCAGGTAAGGTATCATAAGGATCTTTTACTTGATTTGAAGGAAATGAATAATTATTTGATGTTGGTACGGAGTTATTTGTACTAGCCACTGGTTGTGGTGGAGGTACTGCACCACCAAAGAAATTAGCAAAATAATTAGTAGCTGGTGCTTGTACAGGTGCTGGTGTTGGTGCAATTGATGGTGGAAGAGGTAAAGGTACTGATTTATTTTCAAATAAATTTTTGGGTACTGAATTCTTTGAACTAGATGAATCAGAAGAAGCGAAAGATGAACTAGATGATTTACGAGAACTCGAAGATGAAGATGCTTTTTTCATTGTATTATTTAACTTTTCTATAACATGAGAATCTTCATCGTCACTTTTTTCAGAAATATTAGTTAAATTAATATTTTTTGTTTGCGGTTTTATTTTTGTAGGATCTGCTAATAAATCTAAGTGTAAATCAGTCGTGGTGTCAACTTTAACCTTAGGTTGTATATTGCTCATATAGAATAAATAGAAAGTATTATTTATATTAAAACGTATTTAGTATAAATAATCTATTTTTTGGATTTTTCAATATAATAAGAATTTTGGAACTTTTCTAGATTTTTAATTTGATCAAAAGTTTCTTGTTTGAATATATATTGTTGAGTTAAATAGAATACTAAAGCTACTGCTAATGATACTTGAATATTTTTATTAGCTAAATATGCTAATAATGTAAGCATTAGAATTCTAAAAATAGGATTTTTAAATAAGGTTAAAAGTAAGGCAGGTGGCTTACCGCCTGATCCTAAAAAGCTACCATATGATACAAAAAATAAAATAAGAAATGATGTGATATATGTATTATTGGTATAAGTATTTAAAAAATTATTTATTTGATCCGAAAAATCATTTATTGTGGCTGACATATATATAATTTAGATTAAAAAATATCTAAATTAAAATATTTTTTAAGTATAATGAGTAATAAATTGAATTATTCAAATTTAGATGATGCCTGGGGTATTCCAGAATTAAAAGAATCAAAAAGTGAAATAGATCAACCTCTAACTAAAAGATTTAATTATCAAAAACCTTCAAATAAAGAAAATATATTAACTATTAATTCAAATGAAATAAGTAAGCCATTAAAACATGGATTTAAACCAGTTCAAGAAACATATACTGATTATATTAAACCATGTGATTTAGTCAGTCATCATGTTCATAATTGTGAAATATGTAGAAAAAATCTTATAAAATCTCTAGAAAACTTTGAACAAAAACAAGAAACTTATAATAAAATAGAAAATTTTATACCCAATACAAATATTATTGAAACTTATAACAGTTTTGATTTAAACGAAAGTTTTGAAAATATATCACCTAGTCAAAAGAATTTATTAATCGTAATCTTATACGGTATTTTAATAATTCTAATTTCTGATTTAATAATCAAGGAAGAATGAAACTACGAAGAAATATAGATAAGCTGTTAATTTGCGGTGGTGGGTTTAAATTTTATTATATTTATGGAAGTATAAAATATTTACATGAATTAAATATTTTAAAGAATATTAATGAATATATTGGAATATCAGCTGGAGCAATGTTATGTTTAGTATTTTTAATAGGATATGTACCTGAAGATTTAGAAAAATTTTTTATAGAATTTCAATTTGATAAATTAATTGATCCTCATATTGATAATTTACTTGAAAATAAGGGATTAGATGATGGTGAACTTTTAAAAACTGTTATTCAAGAATTATTAAGAAGATTTAATTTTGATCCAAATATAACGTTTAAAGAATTATATGAAAAAACAAATAAAAAATTAACATTTGTTGCATCAAATATAACAAAAATTAAATTAGAATTAATAGATTATATTACATATCCAGATATGCCTATTTGGAAAGGAATTATAATAACATCTGCATTACCTATGGTTTATCAACCAATAATTCATAATAATGAATATTTAATTGATGGTGGTGCATTTGATAATTATCCAATTGAATTATTTCATAATGAAAATATTTTGGGAATTAATTTGGCCTTACAAATAAAAAATATTAATTTAAATATTGATTTTTTTAACTATATTATAAAATTATATACTATTTTACATCATTGGAATAATATAAATAAAATAGATAGGTTTAAAAAATATACGATTGAAATTCCAACCTTTGATGCTACTGAAATTATGAATACAAATATTGATATGGATGAAAAAATACGAAGAATTAAATATGGTTATGATTGTGCATTTAAACATTTTCAAGAGTTTGAATATCAAGATTCAGAGGAAGAAGAGGAAGAGGAAGAAGAAGAAGAAGAAGAAGAAGAAGAAGAAAAAGAAGATGCGAGTGAATCTGTAGATAAAGAGAAGAAAGAAGATACGAATGAATCTGTAGATGAAGAGGATAAAGAGGAGAATGAAGTTGTAGATGAAGAGGCAAGTGAATCTGTAGATGAAGAAAATGCGAGTGAATCTGTAGATAAAGAAGAAGAAATTAAATCAACTTATCCTACTGAAGATGAATTAATAAAAAAAATAGAAGAAATTAATCATATTACATAAAAATAAATTTAATAGATTTATTTTTATTACATATTTTATTTGTAAACTTCATTTAAAAAAGCATATTTTTCAGTAGCTCCTCCAACGGTTCCCAAATTAGATAATGAATTATAATCAACTGTACCATTATTCTCTATTTTTGCATTTCTATTCTGTGTAATATTAGATAATTCATCTGCAAAATTATCTGATGGTTTAACTGTTTCTGGAGCAAGAGATAATTCTGAATTTACAACTGGATTTAATAATTCCTGTCTATCAGAATTAATAGGATTAATTTGAGCTTGTTTTTCTAATTCTAAATTCATTTCTTCCATTTGTTTCTTAAATAAAAGAGTAGCTTCTTCTCTCTTTGCTTCTAATTCTTCTTTGGATAAAGTATATTTCATTTTATCTGAATAAAATCCAGATTTAAGATTACCAAAACCCTTTTCTTCATTTAAATACGCTTCTCTTTTTTCATCAAATTCTTTTCTGGTCTCCTCATTCGATAAAATAGTATATCCATTGTTAATGAGTAAAAAGGTTTCCATCTTTTCTTTTTTCTCTTCATCTGTTAAATTACTAGCAAAATGATCAGGGTGATAATCTAATGCAAGTTTTCTAAATGCTTTGCGTAAGCTACTTAGTGAGAAATTGCTTTTATTTAATAAAAATACTTGGTATAAGTCATATTTAAGATAATCATTTACGGATAAAGACATATTATATAATATTTATTCTACTTATATCTTAAGTTAAAAATGGAATTATATTCAAGTTTAATTTTGGGGATTATTGGTGATATATTAGGATTTAATAATGGAATAACCAAAATAAATAGACCTAGATTTACTAAAAAGAAATTTGGTGATGCTTTTATCCAAGAAGGAAAATGGGGAGCAAATCAAAATCATTTTGAATTTATTTTTTTTGGTGGTATTAATAAAGATATTACAAAAGATTTATATTCTATCAATACAGTTATGATGATGGCTACTTTAAAAGGTATAATAAATAATAAAGAAGATATTAAAAAAGGATGTGCTGATGAATATTGTAGAGTGTATAAAAAAATAGGTCAGAAGAAATTGAGAGATGGATATTTTATAAATAATGAATATTTAAATTCTTTAGAATCTTTGAATAAAAATGAAAAAATTCAATATAACAATATTTATAATGATTCTATGGTATTATCAAGAATCATACCAATTGCTTCATTATATTGGAAAAAGAAAGATAGAAAGAAAATGATTGAAGAAATAATAAATAATATTTCATTAACTCATAAAAATAATACAGTATATTTATCAGCAATTACATTAGGATTATTTATATCTTTTAATAAAAATAACATCACATATATTGAATGGGGTGTAAGAAATGTTGAATTTTTATTAAGTAAAGAATTTGATACTATTTTAAAAGATTTAGATTTATACTCAACTGAATTTATATTAGATAAAGAAGATTACATAAGTATGTGGAGAACTATGCATAATTATACGATGGAAAGTACTGATCTTGATAATGTAAATCAACTATATCCTTATCATCGTGCAAATAAGTTATTTTTAACATTTAATGAATATAATTCTGATGAATTTATTTATGGATTAAAAGCAGATCAGGCAATAATTATAGCATATGAATCATTAATATGGTGTGATAGTAGTTGGGAAAAAATGTTATTTTATGGAATGGTTGGTATATCTGATAATTCTGTAATGGGTACGTTATGTGGTATATTATTTGGTTTAACATATGGTATTAATAATACAGTAAGTGAAAATCAATATAAAAGTTTAGGTTGGGTTAAGAAAATTAATTCTATGTTAAAAGATTTAGATTTGTAAAAAACTTTAGTAGATATTTAATTTTTTAAAAATATTTTTCTAAACAAAGTTATATAAGAGATGGCCGCACAAGCTTTTGCAGATGCGCTTGAATATATAACTCAATATAATAACAATGTTGTTGGTGTTTTTACCTTACCAGCCGGAGCAAAGACTAGAGCCACAATTTTACCAGTTATATTAGATGCATTAGTTCCTCTCCCAGCTGGAGCAGCAGCTGCAGCAGCTGCTCCACCCCTAGTTGCCGCCGTAGTTTTTAAATTAAGAGCTGCTGTTCAAAATATTCTTGAACATAATACCACCGTCAGCAAACAAGGCAAAACCGTTAACCACATCCCTAAATCCGATGAAATCATCGCCCGTGCCGCTGCTGTAGTCCAAAACGGCCCATTAGTTGGTAATGCTCGTTTTAATGAAACATTCAGAGGCAATGCATACAAATCAGTACCTCAATCAGTATTTGATACAATGAAGAGTTTATTTGGCATGGATGCCGAAAAAGCGTCAGCCTGGGATAAACTTGTTGACGATATCAATGAAAAATTATCAAACGCCCCTGGTGTTGGTGCTTCAGGAGATGCTATCCCTGAAGGAAATAAATTAACTCAACCTTTTAGAAACACACTTAATTCATTTACAACATACAGTGCCTCACTTCAAGAAGGCGTTAGACGTGCCCGTACACCCCCAACCCAAAATGCCCAAGGTGTCTTAAGAGCCTTAGTCGTAGCCGAAAGACCCAGAGGCTTTGCTGGTGGTAATGCTCAAGCCCACGCTCCATTATACCCTTCTATGGTCATGAATGGTGGTGCTCACCCATTTGCGGTCTTAAACGGTGGTGATGTAGACCCTACAGCCGTTCTTGTAGCTAAAATTACTCAATTAGCAGCTCAATACAAGGCATTAACTGGCCAAGATTTACCTATGTTAGGTGAAATCAACGGTTTTAAGACAGTAGTTACTAATAATTTAAGAGATGTCAATGAACGCTTACAAACATTAGCGAATGCTAACGCCGCCATCGCTCAATACCCCTTAGCGTTAGGCACAGACGTCCCTGGTACTAATGACCAATTAAAGGCCTACGCTGACAGAGCGACTGAATTAAACAAGGCGGCGACCAAGGCTTCCAGAAAACTCGATAGATTAGTTGAAATCAGAGATTTAATCCAAGACTTAGTTAACAAGCAAGGCCCTGCTAGACTTAACGCCTTCCCTTACCAAAACTAAATAAAATATAAAAATAATTACATATAATTATTTTTATCATTTATAAATATATGGATGCATATAACTATAAATCAATAATTAGTGAATTATGTAAATTACCAGATAAAAAACAAGAAATTAATTTAGATCAAATTCCTTCAGATAAAACAGAAGTTGATTCTAAAGAAATAAAAAAATTATTAGATGAATTATCGTCTGAACAGGATCAAGTTGTTAAAGGTGGATTAAATATGAACAATTATACTACAGTAGAACCATTACAAAGAATTACAGGATCTATAAACAAAACACCAATGACCGGTGGATCAACTAAATTAGATTTTTCTGAAATAAATCAAATATATAATAATCCAACTCATTTATCAGTCATAACAAAATATTACTATGATAATTTAAATAAAATACTTAATTCTGATGAAATAGTTCAAATATTAGTATCATTAATCTATAATGAATTTACTGAATCAGGAAAAAATTTATTATCTATCATAACTCCAGAATATATTGATACAATACCAGAAATGTATAAATTTAATTTTCATGATAAGGTAATGGGTGATTTAATAAAAGAATGTCCAACTATTAAAGAAAAATTTGCCGTTTTAAATCAAAGAATTTTAGAGTTATATCAACAAAAAGGTGGTGTTTCCATGAGAAAATCAAACAGAAGAATTGATACTTCTGATGATAAAACGGTAGAAGAAAAAATCAAAAATAATATCATGAATATAACTACATACTTAAAATCAAAAAATCAGACTAAAAATAGTCAGACAAATAGACTAAATAGTCAGAAGGGTGGCGCATTAACTTTAAATGAAATTCAACGCGAAATAACAGCATATTCCGCAATTCCAGCTCCTGATAAAAATGCAATAAGAGATATTCAAGATAAAGCAAATATGTGGGTCGTTGAATTATTAGAGCAAAAATTAGTAAATAAAATCATTAAAGATAGCGAAGATAATTTAGCTAGATATTATATTGAAAAAAATGAAAATGCCCTCGATCCTACAATCAATCAAATTATTACTTTTGTAAATGATAATGCAAGTATTTTAACTTTAAAAGATAGTGATCGTGTAAAAGTCACTATTCCAAATCCAGTAGCTCTAGTAGTTAGATATGGTAAAGCCGTACCATCTTATTTAACTGATAAATTAAAAGAATACTTTAATAAAAAATATCAAGAATTATTAAAAGTTAGAGCCTTAGGTGAGAATAAAGAAACTCAAGAATTAAATAACCCACTTCAAAAAATCCAATTTTTATTAAAGCAAACTGGTGGTGTTAATGAAGATACATTAGAAGAAAAATGTTTTACATCAAAACAATTATCATTATTCTTAAAAAAAGTTAGTTCATATCTTAAATATAATGGTAAAAGTATTGATGATTCAGATATTACTCGGATTACACAACAAATAAAAGATGTTGAAGATATCGAAAAAGAATTAATTAAAAATCTTAAAATCTTTAATAATTATAAAAAAATACAAGAATTCTATCCAGATACAGGAGCTAAAGAAATTACAATTAATCACATGAATAACGTACTTGAATCAAATCAACAATTATTTGATAATTATGGTAATGTAAATACAAATTTAATTGGATTAATTAAAGATATGGAAAAATATGTTGATCTTCAAGAGTATTATGACATGAGAAAAAATACTCAAGAATTAAATCAATTATCACAAGCCGGTGGTAATTTTATACAAAATAAATCATATTTAAAATTTGGAAATAATTATGATGTTGAACATTTTACTTCACGTGGTTTCCAAAAGATTTTAAAAGAATTAGAAGAAGATAAGTAATTATATTATTTCAGATTGTTTTTTATATTTAGAAATCATCTTAGAAGCATCATATAACTTTCTTTTAATCTTATCTTTATGATGTTCTTTACACTCATTCGTATCTATCTCGTCTTGTGTCGATTCTAATTTGACTTTTAATTTTTTATCAACTTCAAGATCTTTTATCAATGTAGAAATATGTTTTTTATCCACCTTCATAATGTTAGTTAAAAGTTCCTCGTAAGATTTAGTAACCCATTTATCATTAAGTTTTACTAAGCCAGTGGAAGCCCTTAAATTAGAGATAAGTATGTTCTGGAATTCTGGGTATTTTTCATTACAGTGAAGGATTTCGGCAGCAATTATGGGATAAAATGTACCGGCTGTACATAGTTTGATGATGTCTTCTTTATCTAGTATAGATAAATCTTCTTTCCCTGAAGAATAGATGTTAATGGTGTTATTGGTTGTTATATTAGTATTATTACTGTTTTCAGTAACTGTAATATTATTATTCTTCATTTCTTTATGATCAGATAGATGACTTAATTCATCTATCTTTTTTTGTTGTTCTTCAAATTTTTTTTCCTGTTCTAATAATTTCATATTAAACATCTTTTTTAGTTCTTCTATCTCATTTTTATTATTATCTTCAATTTGTTTTTTAGAGCATGTTTTTAAATGAGCATTTAAATTATATTTAGTAGTATAAGACTTGTTACAATATGCACATTCATTATTAATATGAATATCTATTTTACATGGATTTTTTCTTTTTATATGAGTTTCATATGTACTTTTTCTATTAAATTCTTTTTTACAAGTATCACATGTATAAATTATCATTTTATAATTATCAATATATACTTATATTATATTAATAATTTGCAGAATTTATTGTATAATTTAAATAAATTCTGCAAATGTGTATAAAATTATGATTTTATCAATAAATTCGGCAACTGCAGAATTTATTGCATTTTTTCAATAAATTCTGCAAAAAACTGCAGCTAAATACTATTTTGCAGAATTTATTGCATTTTTTCAATAAATTCTGCAAATATATTTATATTTTTCAGGAGTTTTTTGGCTCTATTTTATTATCATATTCGATAATACAATAATACATAATCTATAATTATGATGATAATTTTACCTGAATTTTACAGAATATTTTAGGTTTTGTATTCTGACCATATTCAATAGTCTTTTAGTTTACTTTTTATAATTCCTTATTGTATATTATTATTATTATTATTATTATTATTTTTTTAGAGAGAGAGAGAGAAAAAGAAAAAATAAAAAAAGTATTTTAGAAAAGAGAAAGGCAAAAATGAAAAAGTTGCAAATTAAGAAATTGCATTTTGTACTTTAAAAAATGTGGTAATTACAATAATAATTAAGAATAAAGAAAATATAAATATTATCAATTTAATGATAAATAATATCTATAAAAATGTGTAACATTTAACCAAAAAATCACGGTAAATTGTCAGATTTTATCGACAATTTACATCATTACATTATAAGTCAAACACCACTCGCGTCCGGCCGTTCTCAATCTTCAATACATTATAGGATAATCCGTACACTCTTATCCGTGCAGGATTTGAATAACTTACACTCCGACTTAAAATAACTTGTAAAGTAATGTCATCGATACGAGAAAAGTTACATGCCCCTGATGGTTGGTACTTTTCTGGTGCAAAGGCAAATGAAAAAACCATAATTCCAGATTGCGGTGATCTTGTATGACCTTTAAGCACTTCTAATAATTCAAAATAATTTACTGGGCGTAAAGAAACTCTATCCTTACCATTGAGTAATAACCCTGCTTGTAAAATTAATGATTTACTTGTAGATAAAATACCATCTGTATAATTAAAATAATCTCTTAAACCTCCCAAAACTAAATATTCAGGTTGTGTTCTAAAAAATAGCTCTTTGGTTGGATGAATAAATCCAAGATTAATAGAATTTGCAGCATTGTATAATATTCTTTCTGTATCCGATTGTAAATATTCAAATAAGATTTCTGTATTGACTCTTGAAAATTTTAATGCCTCATCATCACCTAAATAATAATAATCTACATAGAGACATGCACTACCTAATGTTAAATTTTGTAAAAAACTTAGTGTTGATGATTTACTAATATATGTCGTTTCTGCTGATACAATATTAGTACTGTATTTTGTATCTAATCCAGTTATAGCTGTATTAGTACCTTGAGTTACAAGAAAATTATTACCATTATCAATCTTTAAATAATTTAATTTTTGTGTTATTGGATCAAATGACATATATTTCATATATATAGTAGAATTACCTTGATTTTGACTTATATGCTCACCAAAATTATAATTCACTATATTTTTATCTACGGTTACAGAATAAGTTGGTCCATATAATAAACAATCGGTTAATGCATTAAATTCAATATGAACTTTAATATCAGAATGATACATTCCTATGATTGGCAATGGTAAAAAATCTCTGCAAAAAGAAAATAACAATGGTACATTTACACTATAAGATGGTTTACCTGAAGTAAATTCATAAATTTCAGGAACATCTCCCATCATTTTATACATATCATGATATCTAGTTAATTCAAACCAGATGTTCATCCAATCACCATATTGTCTATCAATAATTCTACCACCTATTT
>Ga0136641_1001302_pt1 | contig 10527 bp, 11 predicted proteins | sample EliLak1302023Y_FD_115312 | JGI IMG/M metagenome (GOLD analysis project Ga0136641, IMG submission 115312) | Freshwater microbial communities from Elizabeth Lake, Yosemite National Park, California, USA - 13020-23Y | ecosystem: Environmental > Aquatic > Freshwater > Lake ... | reverse complement strand
CGGAGGTAGGTTTATGCATCACTGGCAACGGCATCAATCGATGTACTTCAAACCGGCCTTCTCCAGACCTTCGCGCATTTTGTACATGTCCAAGCCCAACACACCGGCTGCCAGCTTGGCGCGTTTCTCCGCTTCTAAGCCTTCACGCGCAGCAGCGGCATCGGCCACAGCGATTGCCATAGAAGCCGGCACAACGACGACACCATCATCATCTGCGACGATGACATCCCCAGGATGGACAGCAGCACCTGCGCAGACCACCGGTATGTTGACTGACCCCACGGTGGCTTTGATGGTGCCTTTGGCGCTGATAGCGCGACTCCACACCGGAAAACCCATTTGCGCGAGTTCAGCCACATCGCGCACACCGGCATCGATGATCAACGCTCTTGCGCCGCGTGCCATGAACGAGGTTGCCAACAAGTCACCGAAATAACCATCGGTACACGGTGCGGTGATAGCTGCCACCACAATGTCGCCGGGTTGAATTTGCTCTGCCACCACGTGCATCATCCAGTTGTCACCCGGGTGAAGCAAGACTGTGACCGCTGTACCACTGACGCGTGCACCTGCGTAAATGGGGCGCATGATGGTGTGCATCAGACCGAGTCGACCCAAGGCTTCATGCACCGTGGCGACGCCAAACTGTCCCAGTTTTTCAGTGGCGTTTTTATCCGCACGCAAGATATGGCGTTTGACGGTTCCTAAGGGGTAATGCATGTCACATACCTTTCTGTTTTAAGCGTGCATCTAAGCGAGAAAATACGCGTCGAGCATTGGCTTCATATATTTGATGACGGTCTGCATCCGACAGCAGTTGGCTGTTGGCGATGTAGCGCTTGGTGTCATCGTAATAATGGCCAGTCTGCGGATCAATACCGCGCACCGCGCCTATCATCTCTGACGCAAACAACACATTCTTCACCGGTATGACAGTGTTGAGCAAATCGATACCGGGTTGATGGTAAACACAGGTATCGAAATAAATATTGTTGAGCAGGTGTTCTTCCAATAAAGGCTTTTTCAACTCTTGCGCCAGCCCGCGAAAACGGCCCCAGTGGTAAGGCACAGCGCCGCCACCATGAGGTATCAAAAATTTCAAGGTCGGAAAGTCCTTGAACAAATCGCTGGTCAGGCATTGCATGAAAGCCGTGGTGTCGGCATTCAAATAATGTGCGCCAGTGGTGTGAAAACAAGCGTTGCAACTGGTGGACACGTGGATCATGGCAGGCAAGTCGTGCTCGACCATTTTTTCGTAAATCGGGTACCAGTGTTTGTCGCTCAAAGGCGGACTGGTCCAGTGCCCACCAGAAGGATCGGGGTTCAAGTTGATGCCGACTGCGCCGTATTCTTTGACGCATTTTTCCAACTCGGGAATGCAAGTCGCCGGATCCACGCAGGGTGACTGCGGCAGCATTGCCACCGGCACGAAATGTTCTGGGAACAAGGTCGAGACGCGAAAGCAAAGTTCATTGCAAATCGCGGCCCAAGCGGAGGACACGTTGAAGTCGCCAATATGGTGCGCCATGAATGAAGCACGCGGTGAAAACAAGGTAATGTCGCTGCCACGCTCTTTCATCAACCGCAGTTGATTGGCTTCAATGCTGTGGCGCAAATCCTCATCACTGATCCTCAACTCTGAGGCTTTCGGCATGTTCGCCGTGTCTTTAATGCCTGCAATCTGACGGTTGCGCCAGTCCTCTAAGGCTTTGGGCGCAGTGGTGTAGTGACCATGACAGTCAATGATCAAACTCATTTTTTAAACTCCTCTCAACACCTTGAATCAACGGATGCCATGTTTGACATCAACGTCTTATGACTATGCACCACCAGGTTCGTCATTGCAATGACATTACCCCAATATTTACCAAACCACCAGACATCGCCACCATCCACACCCCAGCGGCCAATACCAAATGCGGTCCGAATGGTAGCGGTTCACCCGCTTGCACACGATCGATAACGCGCATCACCACAGCAACCACCACGCCACTGACAGAAGCCATCAAGACCAACACGGGCAACGCCATCCAACCCATCCAAGCACCCAATGCGGCCAGTAATTTGAAATCGCCTGCACCCATGCCTTGCTTGCCGGTAATCCAACCGAACACCGCTTGCACCCACCACAATACCCCGTAGCCAAGCGCTGCCCCCCAGACACTTTGCTCAAGGCTCACATGGATAAAACCTGTTGAGGCGCACAACATGCCAGCCCACATCAAAGGCAAGGTCAAACTGTCTGGCAACAGCATGGTGTCTGCATCAATCAAAGCCAAAGCCAATGCCACTGTGGCAAACAAGGCCCATGCCAATGCCGTCCCGCTGACTTGCCAACGCCAAGCGCAGTAGGCCCAAAGCAAAGCCACTGTCATTTCAACCAACGGATATCGCAACGAGACTTTGGCGTCACAGTGGGCACAGCGGCCCTTCAACCAGACAAAGCTCAGCACCGGCACCAGGTCGCGCACACGAAGTGGTGTATGGCAAGAAGTGCAATGCGAAGAAGGCGTCGCTAAATTGAAAACAACTTGGGGTGGCGCCGACGTCGTTTGCGATTCAGCCACTTGTTGTTCCCATTCACGCTGCATCATTTGTGGAAGACGCCCAACCAATACATTGATGAAACTGCCGATTTGCAATCCGATCAGTGCAGCTATCGCCGGCCAGATCCAATACGAGGACTCAAGCATCTCAGTGAAGCCGCTGATATCAAGCATGGCTTTTCACCCCGAGCAATTGATCCAACAATTCGGCTTGATGCAGCAATTCAGCGGCATCGCCTTGGTGAATCACCCTGCCTTGGTCCAGCACAACAGCTTGGTGGCTGATAGCCAAGATGGCTTGGGGATGTTGTTCGACAATGATGGCTGACATACCTTCATCGCGCGTGACACGACGGATGGCACGCAACAGTTCTTCCACAATGATGGGCGCCAAACCTTCCAAGGGTTCGTCTAACAAAAGCACTTGGGGGTTAAGTACCAAGGCGCGACCCACCGCCAGCATTTGCTGTTCACCGCCGGACAATTGGTTGCCCATATTGGTTTGACGCTCTGCCAATCGGGGGAACAACTCAAACACACGAGTTGGAGTCCAGGCGCCGGGTCTGGCCACGGCGGTGAGGTTTTCCAACACCGTCAAAGATTTGAAAATATTGCGCTCTTGCGGCACCCAACCCACACCTGCTGCGGCCCTTGCATGCGAAGCCAATGCGTGCAGCGCCACACCATTGAGGGTGATGCTGCCGGCATGTTGTCGTGTTGTACCAGCCAAGGTATTGATCAACGTGGTCTTGCCTGTACCGTTACGTCCTAGCAGTGCCAAGGTTTCACCAGCGGCCAAAGAAAAACTGACTTGGTTCAATACCATAGCCTCACCGTAACCGGCAGTGACGTTTTCGAGTTGCAACATATCACCCATGCGCTTCTCCATGACCGAGGTAGACCTCGCGCACACGCGGGTCTGCTGCAATTTCATCAGGGCTGCCCTCGGTCAACACCGCGCCATTGACAAGCACTGTCATGCGATTGGCAAAGCTAAATACCAAATCCATGTCATGCTCAATCAACAACACGCTCACATCGGCGGGCAAGTTGGCCACTGTTTGAAGCAACTCTTCGCGCTCACCAGCTGGTACGCCTGCGACTGGCTCGTCCAACAACAACACGCGGGGTTCGCAAGCCAGTGCAATCGCCATTTCCAACAAGCGCCGTTTGCCATATGCCAATTGGGTGGTCGGCTGGTCCATCACTTCACTCAAGTGGAATTGGTTCAGCAATTGTTCGCAACGGTCGGCCACACGACGGTCATTCCCAAGGTGGTACCACAAGGAGGCACCCAAGCCGAGTTGTTGAGAAACCGTCATGGCCAAAGTTTGCAATGGGGTGAGGCCGTCAAACAATTGATTGATTTGAAATGTTCGAACCAACCCGCGTTGCACACGTTGATGCGGCGCTAAACGGCTGATGTCAACCCCCAGCAAATCGATACGTCCTGCGGTTGGCGTCAATAAGCCCGTCAAAAGATTGATCAAGGTGGTTTTACCTGCTCCGTTAGGACCGATGAGCGCATGTCTGGCACCGCGTTGCAATTTCAAGCTAACGTTATCGGTGGCCGTGATGCCACCGAATTTTTTGCTCAAACCAGTGCAAGAAAGGACGGTGTCTTCGCTCATGAACGACGCCCCCAAGTCCATGGGCGAAGCAGTTTTTCACGCCCCACCAGCATCAGTAACACCAAAAACAAACCTATCCAAAACGTCCAGTACTGTGGTGTCAGTGCAGACACTAAGCTGTGCAGCGTTTTAAATAACACCGCACCCATCAAACCTCCCCACAGCCAGCCCGTGCCGCCAATGACCAGCATCAACAGCACATCGGCGGAACGGTCAAAACCAAACACATCCAATGAGGCAAAACCAGTGGTCTGCGCTTGCATGCCACCGGCCAGCCCAGCAATCGCTGCGGCCAGTGTGTACACCGCCATCAATCGCGCATGCAAGGGTATGCCAATGGCTTGGGCACGCAAACGGTTGTCGCGAATGGCTTTGAGACTGAATCCGAAAGGCGAGTGCACCCAACGTCTCAATAGCAAAAAGACCAGCAGGGTGACGGCTAAGGCGTAATAGGCGGCGGTTTGGCCCATCAAATCAAACTCAAAGCGTCCCAACACCGGCCCCATGAGCACGCCCTGCAAACCATCTGCACCGCCAGTGATGTGGTCCATTTTGTTAGCGAGTTCTTGCAATATCAAGGCGATGCCCAATGTCACCATCAAACGAGTCAGGTCGGAACCGCGCAATATGCCGGGACTGCATACCAGACCCAGAGCAGCTGATACCAGTGTGGCAACCAAGAGGCCGGTCAAAGGGTCAGGGTTGATGTGCTTGGCAAACAATGCTGCCGCATAAGCACCTGTACCAAAAAATGCGGCATGCCCTAGAGAAACGATACCGCTGTAGCCTAGTACCAGGTCCAGCGACATGGCAAACAAGGCAATGATGGTGATTTCACTGACCAACAATGAATGCTTGGGCAGCAACACAGGCAAAAGCAAAAGCAATATCCACACGGCAAATTCCCACCAGCGTGCGCGCGAGCCTGCGCCAAGACTGATGCTGGTTGTACTCATGCGTTGCCCCGTGTGAATAAACCTTGAGGACGCCACATAAGGATCAAGACCATCAAGGTATACACAATGAAAGCACCTAGCTTGGGTACATAGTATTTACCTGCGACATCGGCAATGCCTAGCAGCAAAGCCGCCAGCAACGGACCAGTCAGCGAACTGGTGCCGCCCACAGCGACAACGATGAGAAAGTAAATCATGAACTTGAGTGGAAACACCGGATCAAGTCCGAGCACCTCAGCGCCCAGCGCACCACCCAATCCGGCCAGCCCAGAGCCCACCGCAAATGTGGCCATGAAAATCGTGTTCACATTGATGCCCATGGCAGCAGCAACGCGTCTGTCATCCACGGATGCGCGCAACTGTGCGCCAAAACGGGTGTGAACCAACAACCACTGCAAGCCCCAAGCCAGCAACGCACACACCACAATGATGGCTAAACGGTAATGTCCCATGCCCAAAGCGCCGTCCCACAGCTCGGTTCGGCCTTTGAGAAATTCGGGCAATTGCACCAGTTGCTGGGTGGAGCCTACCAAATAGTCCACTGACGCCACCGCCATGAACGTCAAGCCAATAGAAAACAACACCTGCTCGAGGTGTGTCTTGTGGTACATGCGTCGATACAACGTGACCTCGAGCACCAAACCAAGCAAGGCACTCACGGCAAAAGCCATGAATACAGAAGGCAAAAAAGGCCAACCAGCTTTTTGCATCAACAACACCAAGGTGTAGCCGCCGGCCATAGCGAATGCGCCGTGCGCCAAGTTGATGAAATTCATCAAACCCAGCGTGATGGACAAGCCAATGGCCAGCACAAACAGCAACATGCCGTAGGCGACGCCGTCAAAAAGCAGGGTCAGCATACGCTTTACTTCGTCTTGCCAGGGTCTTTGACTTCCTTGATGACATCGAACTCAACGTTATAGAGTTCGCCGTCTTTTTTCTCGACACGCCTCAAGTAAATGTTTTGAACAATGTCACGGGTTTGCGCATCGATGAATATCTGTCCGCGTGGGCTTTCAAAAATCTGCCCTTTCATGGCTGCCAGCAAGGCTTCACCGCCACCCTGCCCGCCCTTGGTGTTTTTCAAGGCCTCGTAAATGACGCGCATACCGTCATAACCGCCAACGGCCATGAAGTTAGGACGCATGCCATTGTTGGCCTTTTTGAATGCGTCGACAAATTTTTTGTTCACTGCCGAGGGATGCACGGCGGAGTAATGATGGCTGGTTACCACACCCAAAGCACCTTCGCCCATATCGTTGAGTTGATCGTCATCTGTCAAATCGCCAGTGCCGATCAACTTGATACCGGCCTTGTCCATGCCGCGCTCTAAAAACTGCTTCATCACAGCCGCGCCTGCGCCAGAGGGAACAAATACAAACAATGCATCAGGTTTGAGATCGCGAACTTTTTGCAAAAACGGGGCAAAGTCAGGGTTGCGCAAAGGCACACGCAGACTCTCAATCACTTGGCCGCTGTTGAGCAACATGCGTTCTTTGAAAAATCTTTCGGCATCAATACCCGGGCCGTAATCGCTGACCAGCGTGACGACGCGCTTGATACCGTTTTTAGGCGCCCAGTCGCCCATGGCCACAGAACACTGCGCCAAAGTGAAACTCGTTCGAACAATAAAAGGCGACGCTTCGGTGATGATGGAAGTGGCCGCAGCCATCACCACCATGGGAGTTTTGGATTGGGTGGCAATAGGCGCAGTGGCCAGTGCCAGAGGTGTCAAACCAAACCCGCCGAGCACGCCCACTTTGTCGTTCACCACCAACTCTTGTGCGATGCGCTTGGCCGCGTCAGGAATACCGCCATCGTCCTTGATGATCAGCTCAACCTTGCGACCGGCCACCTTATCGCCGTTTTGCGCCATGAACAAACGCGCAGCAGCTTCAATTTGTTTGCCAGTGGTGGCTTGCTGTCCAGTCATGGGCAAAATCAAACCGATCTTGAAAGACTCTTGCGCTTGTGCCGCCAAGGCCGTCATGCCCAAAGTCAACATCAGGGCACGCAGATTTAAAAATGTTTTCATTCAAATTCTCCAAGGCAACGACAAGCGGGAAGCTTAACCGAGTGGGTGACGGGCAGAACCTTGTTGCAGGGCTGATGACCGTTTCATGTGTAAAGATCAATTTTAGTTTGTCTGCTATTCACGGCCGTCGACGAATCAGACGCACACCCGGCAACTGTTCGAGATCGGTGTTGCGCATGGCCTCGCTCAAATTGCGCTGCGCCAATCGCGAATGCTCACGCATGATGGCTTCTGCTCTGCCGCCCTCGCGTCTCTCAATGGCTTGCAACACTTGGTGGTGCTGGTCTTGCGCAACAATCAACATGTCTCGTGCCTGCGGACTGTTGGCCTGACTGACCACAAAGCCAGAGGGCGAGGCAAACGGCAATCCGATCACACGTTCCCATTCGCGACGCAAGACATCGCTGCCAGCCATTTCTTCCAACAAGGCATGGAATTTTTCATTGTGCGAGACGTAGCTGCCAAAGGCTTCCTCGTTCAAGCTGTCGGCCGCTAGCAATTGGTCGATGTGTGCCAGACAGGCACGCGCCTCGGTCAACAACACCGGCGCAAAGCCCCGTTCAGCGGCCAAACGCACCGCCAAGCCTTCAAGCGTACCGCGCAACTCGATAGCGTCAGAGACATCTCGCTCGGTGAAGGTGCGTACCGCATAACCGCCGTTGGCCAAGGACTCCAACAAGCCTTCTTGCTCCAACTTCATCAGTGCGGTGCGTATCGGCGTGCGAGAGACACCCAGTTTGTCTACCAAAGTGAGTTCAGCAATTCGCGCACCGGCAGGCAGTTCTGCCGCCAGAATCATTTCTCTCAATCGCAATTGCGCACGCACGGCTTGCGAGTTCGTCGGGTTGTCGTTGGTCGCCGAATGGATGGGTGTAGGCATGGTCAGGCTACTTCCCGAATAGGAATGACGCTATGAGGTGTTTGCTCTGACGCCATCATGTTGTCAATCAACCGGCGTGAACGCACCGCACCAGCATCGATATTCAAATTGTGAAAACCCAAGTCAGGGTGATCCAACAGGGATTGCTGCTGCGCCTCCAATACCGCCTCGTCTTCTCGGAATATGCCAGCAACGCCCTCACGGAGTTGGTGCGTCAAGGCCTGTTCACCCAGACAGTAATTGCGTGCAAACGCCCAAAAATAATGGCAACTGCCATCGGTTTGCGGTGTGATGGTGTTGAGTACAAAGCCATTCACCCCAAGGCTGCGGTCCCCTGGATGGCCATCGTTTGGTATCGCACCGCTACCGGTTGGTGCCACACCTACATCAATGGTCACTGTGGCAGGCGCTTCAAAGCGGATGATTTGCCAGCGGTCCACGGCGCCTTTGTAGTCACGGGCGTGCTGTATTTGCGACGCCCAAAACGGCGGGGCTTCTATGCCCTCCATCCAGCGCGTGACGGTGACGTGCTTGTCGTCATGTGTGACATGAAATGGCGCTTCCACCACCGCTTCATTGCCAATGCTCGAGCCATGTACATAGGTTTCATGGGTCAGGTCCATCAGGTTATCGACGACCAACCGGTAATCGCACTGCACCGTGATCAGCTTGCCGTCGCCCGCCCACGCGGGGTCGTCGTTCCAATGCATATCAGGCACCAGTGCAGCATCGGCCAGTGCCGGGTCGCCCATCCACAACCAGATCAAGCGGTGTTTCTCCAACAGTGGAAAACTTCGCACACAAGCGGCAGGGTTCAGAGTTTGCAAACTTGGCATGCGCACGCATTGGCCATCGGGGTTGTAGACCAGCCCGTGGTAACCGCAAACCACTTCATCGCCTTGCAATCGGCCTTGCGACAGCGGCAACAAACGGTGCCAGCAGGCGTCATGCAGCGCCACAGCTTGCCCGTCTAAGCGGCGGTACATAACGATTTTTTGATTGCAAATGGTGCGAGGCAGCAGCTCACGCCCGATTTCGACGTCATAAGCTGCGGCATACCAAGCGTTCAAGGGGAAAGTGGTTTTACCGGTATTCATGCATACGCATTGTATACATTCAAGCCATTTAATCCACGTACAAACCTTGAATTACCTGAATTTATCGGTTTTTTGTATACTTGATCACGTTATAACATGGTGAAAATTCAAGGAGACTTCATGACCACGCCCCATATTCCCGCCCGCTTCGACCATGTTGGCAGCTTTTTACGCCCCGCTTATCTTTTGGAAGCCCGCGAACAAAAGGCCAAGGGACAGATCACGCTCGAGCAACTGCGTTTGGTGGAGGACAAAGCGATCACTGAAGTCATCAAGTTCCAAGAAGACGTGGGCTTGAAATCCATCACAGACGGCGAATTCCGCCGCACATATTTCCACATCGATTTTCTGGAGCAAATGGGCGGCGTGAAAACCGACATACCCGTCACCATCGAACGCCCTGACGGTACCCAAGAATTGGCACCACCAGTAATCCGCGTGATCGACAAAGTACGGCATGTGAAAGACATTCAACTCGCCGACTTCCAGTATTTGAAGTCACAGATCGCCAAAGGCAGCACACCCAAGGTGACGATTCCTTCACCCACCATGCTGCACTTTCGCGGCGGTCGCGCCGGTATCAGCAAAGAGGCATACCCTGAGCTTGATCCGTCTTTTTATGATGACGTAGCCAAGGCCTATGGTGATGAATTGCGTTCACTCGCAGCCGCAGGTTGCACTTATGTGCAAATGGACGACACCAATTTGGCCTATTTGTGCGACGACAAAATGCGCGAAGCTGCGCGTGCACGCGGCGATGATCCCAATGAATTGCCACACCGCTACGCTACGTTCATCAATAAAGTGGTTGCGCAAAAGCCAGTAGGTATGACGCTGGCCATGCACTTGTGTCGCGGCAATTTCAAAAGCACGCACGCCGCCGCAGGCAACTATGAACCTGTCGCCGAAGCTTTGCTTTCAGAGATGAATATAGATGCCTATTTTCTGGAATACGACGACGACCGCAGCGGCGACTTCCGCCCCCTGCGTTTTTTGGCGAAAGACAAACTGGTGGTGCTCGGTTTGGTCACCACCAAATTTGGCGCCATGGAAACCAAGGACAACTTGAAGCGGCGCATCGATGAGGCAGCCAAATATGCGCCCTTGTCGCAACTGGCTTTGTCGCCACAATGCGGTTTTTCCAGCACCGTGCACGGCAACAATATCGCGGTGGAAGACCAGCGCAATAAACTACGTTTGGTGATTGAAACAGCGCAAGAAGTGTGGGGCGACAGTTAATCCTGCGGTTTAACTGGCATCTTTTGAACCATGAATAAAAATGGTGATTACTGAAAATCAGGCCATCAATCTTTGTCCCAACCAAACGATCGATGTGAGTAAAACACCGATAGACCCGTATTTCAACACTCGTTGTTTAGACT
>Ga0136641_1001301_pt1 | contig 10533 bp, 11 predicted proteins | sample EliLak1302023Y_FD_115312 | JGI IMG/M metagenome (GOLD analysis project Ga0136641, IMG submission 115312) | Freshwater microbial communities from Elizabeth Lake, Yosemite National Park, California, USA - 13020-23Y | ecosystem: Environmental > Aquatic > Freshwater > Lake ... | reverse complement strand
GTCGTTAGACAGCTCGGTCGCCTGCGCGCGCGGTGTGCTCTCGTCCTCGTCGCCGAAGGCGAGCGCGAAGAGGTTCTTCGACATGGTTGCTGGTGTGCGTGTGTGTCGAGGTGGGAAGAGGTGTGTGTGGAGCTCTTCTTATCAATCAGAATAACAGCCCCTTTCATTCAAATTTTTTATATATTTGATTCTGTACCCCATTTGCTTGCTCTGTGTGCACAGAGATTTCCTCTTTGTTTCACTTCTAAAAAAAATTTGAAAGAAGCTCGTAGGGATGTGCGCGCGCGCGCCTGCGCGCACATACGCACGTCTGGAAATGGTCTGTGCGCTCAAATATAAAAAAAAATTGAATATATTGGACCCTTAATTTGATTGATAAGAAGAGACCCACACACACACTCTTCCCACCCACTCACCTACCCACTCACACCATGGCTACTGCACGCATCACCACACTGGAGGAGCAGATGAAGGGCTTGGTCGCGCGCATCTCCGCTCTGGAGGCTGTGCCCGCCAAGAAGCCGCGCGCGAAGAAGGCGGCGGCCGCTGCGGACGCGAGCGACGAGGAGAAGGAGCCGCGGGAGCAGAGCCCCTGGATTGTTCACAGCTCGCGCGTCTCTGCGCTTCTGAAGGAGCACGAGGACGCGAAGACCGCTGTCGGCAAGGCGCGCCTCCTCTTCTGTTCGCACATGAAGGGCATCTGTAACGGCGACTACAAGTCACTCACAGATGAGAAGATTCTGGAGGAGGCGCTCACCTGGGTCGCGCCCGTCAAGAAGCCCGAGCCTGCTGCCGAGGAGCCTGCTGCCGAGGAGCCTGCGCCCAAGGCGAAGAAGGCTACGCCGGTCAAGAAGCCCGCGCCCGTTGTTGCGCCTGCGGCGCCCAAGAAGGCGCCCAAGCCCTCTGTGAAGAGCGCGGCAAAGAAGGCAGCAGGTGGCGGCAGCGACAGCGAGAACCCCTTTGATGACGTCTAGACAAGAGCTCTTCTAAATAAAAAAAAATAAAAGAACCGAATATCCAAAACAAAAGAGAAAAAGATGTGCTGCGGCACTATCTTTTTTTTCTTCTTTTTTTATGTCTCTGCGCATAGGAAATTTAAAATTTGAACTATGTCAGTACCCAGATTATTGAGTACAACTTACCTCCACTCTTCTCACACAGAACTCATCACAAACAAGATGTCCGTTTCCAGCACGCACCTCTTCTTCTGTATCACTGCTGATTGTGGGAATACGGCAGTCGCTGGAACCATGTGCCATGAGTGCACATTATGGTCTGTGGCTTGCCCTGACTGTGGCGACAAAGGTGCAACCGTTCTTGGTAGCGACTATTGTCACGAATGCTTTTCAAGGCGCAATCACCCATGCAACACTGCCTTCATCGAGTACCCGCACGAGCACACGGGCCGCTGCGGTTGGGCCGACGATGGCACTCGCATCTGTGACGACGATATCTGTAAGTGCGATGGGGTTGATGAGCCGTGCGATCACTGCGCCAGATATCTCGCTGACGAGGCTGAATATGCTATCTGGTGTGGGGTAGATGAGTGTGATGATTGCGCTGCTCCCATTAAAGATGGGCGCATGACATGCCTCTGCTGGGCAGATGAGGAGGATCTCGCACGGATGGATCGTGACCTCGCCCTGCACCGCTACTAAGAGAAAAAAGACAATAAACAAAGAAACAAAGAAAAAAACAAAAGAGAAAAAAAATATATAACAATCTTTTTTTTTAAATTTGAATTTTGCCTACAAGTATTTGTCAGTTATATCCAACAGAATCACCATGGAGGGCGCTTGTGGCAAGATTATCGAGACTGACGACAAGAGGGTGGTCATCAAGAAGGTATATCGACACAAAGGTTCTCATGTAAGAACCAGTTCACATCGTGCTCCTGCGCAGTGTGCTTTACAGCAGTGGGCATCCAGTGTTCTAACTCCCAAGAATGGCTTCAAGCAGCTCTTTGTTCCTCGTGCCTGGGCTCCAGAAGCGCATCAGTATACCATGGAGCGTATAGACAGCCTGGTGCCTGTAAAGCACAGTGAAGTCGCAAGCGAACTAAAGATGTTCTATGCTCGTGCTGCTGCCGAGAGCATCTTTCCCTGCGACTACGAACTCTACCGTCAGACAAATGGACGTGTAGCTATGATTGACTTTGACAAGTTCGCAGAGTGGCGTACAGATGGCTCAGTCCTCTTTCCATGGGGTCTTGTCATTGAGCATCCAGAGCTCCCCTTTTAAAAAATTTGAAAAATAAACACTCCCTTTTTTTAATGTATAAGCAACCATGGCATCCACTGACTCACTCACGAAGTGGAAGGAGCTCGCAGCATACCATCGGGCAGAACTTGAAAAGGCTGAAGCACGCATCAAGGAGCTAGAGAAGCCACCTGTTTTAGCAGAGCCTCTTCTTACACAAGCGGAGATGCGTAAGCGTGTTATTGATATGCACAAGACGAAGACACTTGCGATTGCTTGGAAGAAAGTAGTGGAGAAGGGTGGTCTTGTAGAGAATGTCGATGGACTTCTCAGAGAATCCTATCATCCTTTCTGCCATGAAATAGATATTGAATTTAAAAATGTACAAGAGCAGATCGGTGTAATAGGAAGCCACAAGTGGCAGCTCTTTGTCCTCAAAGTAATCCACTATCTGAAGGAGACTGACTCCTTTCAAGGCTATAAAGATGGAGAATTTAACGAGTTTGATGATACCGCAGATGGATGCGATGAGATTACATGGGATGCTGGATGCTATCTTCTCCTGAATCCTGACTGGATGCCTTCCGCGTAAAACATAAATACAACAAAAAAAACTTATTTATTTTTTTGTGATGCTTAAAATTTGAAATTATGGACGCAATTTAAACTTTGTAGAAGAAACTACATACACAATGGCATCTAACGTATCCCACCTGTCTACAAAGGTTGGCATCCCGCAGGGGTTAGCCGCTAAGAGCGGCATCAAGAGTGGCGTCAAGGGCAGCGATGTATACGATAGCACGGGCGATCCGCGTGTTGATCTCTCAGTGATGGCAGTTCGCGGTGTGTCAATTGAGACCATTAAGCCTCTTATGGAGGAGATTCTAGCTTGCGGTGCTCTTAATATGCAGATGTATGAAGATGCTTTTGTGCTCGCATTCCAGACCCGCAACATTCATGGCGGCAAGGGAGAGCGCACGGCGAGCTACATGATGTTCGGCTACCTTCTCAAGTACACACCTGAGATGGTAAAGATGCTCGATCTGGTCCCGCAATTTGGTTGCTGGCGAGACCTCTTTGAGTTCGCCTCAAACATCTTGGAGAAGGATAGCCCTTGGTGTATTGCGACAAAGGAGGCGGTTATTCGAATTACCAAGGCACAGCTCATTGCGGATGTGATTACACCTGATGACAAGCCCATTAGCCTCTGTGCGAAGTGGGCTCCTCGTGAATCCAAGGGCTGTGAACTTGACCAGGCTCTTGCCAAGGAGCTCGCAAATACCATGTTTCCACACATCACTAAGTTCAGCCAGCGTCTACGTGCGTACCGCAAGATGCTCTCCAAGCTGAACGTGCGCATCAAGACGGTCGAGGTCAATATGTGCGGAGGTGATTGGACTTCAATTGAGCCCGCTCATGTGCCTGGTCGTGCTCTTGACAAGTATCGTGCGGCATTTCTCAACGAGGTTGCCGGCACAAAGAAGGGGCAGCGTGTTGTGAAGAATGTTCTTCGTCACCCTAATGATGAGGACCGTATGGAGTGCCGACACCATTTCAAGGTACACTTTGCTGCCGTAGCCGCTGGAGAAGTGGTTGTTAAGGGATCTGACACACTCTATCCTCACGAGGTAATCAAGAAGATTATTGAGTCTTACCGCTACGATCAGTACTATGGCGAGAATGCTGATATCTCAGATGGAGAGCGTGACCTTATCCTGGGACAGTGGCGTGCGTTTGTAGAGAAGGCACGTCTGGGTGGAGCTCTAAGTAAGTGCGTTGCCATGTGCGATTTCAGCGGCTCAATGGATGGTGTTCCTAAGATGGTATCTATGGCTCTAGGTCTGCTCATTGCAGAGGTGAGTGGCACGAACAAGTTTCTCACCTTTGACTCCGAACCAAAGTGGCACCAGATGAGTCCTGATGATAACATCCTTGAGCGTGTAGGAAAGATTGGTAACATTGGTCACGGTCTCAGTACGGACTTCCAGAAGGCAATGGACCTTGTCCTTGCGGATGTGAAGGCGCGGCGCCTGCGTCCTGAGCAGATTCCTAAGGATCTCATTATCTTCACGGACATGGGCTTTGACCAGGCATGTGGCTCTGATGTGGGCACATATCGCCATATTGTCAAGACGGCTCCTTGGCAGACCCACATTCAGATGATTCGTGAGGCGTGGCAACGTACGGGTGAAGATATGTGGAACCAGCCTTTCGAGGCTCCTCGCATTGTCATCTGGAATCTGCGTGCTGAGTACAAGGACTTCCAAGCGAAGTCTGACCAAGAGGGTGTCATCATGCTGAGTGGTTGGTCGCCGGCACTCTTTAAGGTAATTCAGGAGACCCGTGTTGAGGTCATGAGTCCCATGGCAGCTCTGCGTCTACAGCTTGATGACCCCATGTATAATGTAGTCCGCGAGCGTCTTCGTGCCCTGAATGCCTAGGACAAAAAAAAATTTGATTTGTCGATTCCCTAAATAGATTTGTAGGATGGTTATAACTTCTCAAAGATTTATTAGGAGTCTGTAAAGAGTTATAATCATCCTACCCTAAGAGTTCTCACAGCAATCCATTATTAAATAAGAACTCTGTAATCAGGACGGCTAGCAGCTAGCGCCTTTTTTTATGTCAAAATTTGAAAGTTCTACGTGTTTACTAAACCTGTAGAAATGTCATACACTCGTGAGGTTCTTCATGATATGGGAAAGGAGTATGCTGAGGCTGTCACCGAGCATGAAATCAACCTGTTTGTCAAGTATATCGGTCAGGGAATCCTAAAGCATGCAAGCATGGGAGCAAAGAAGATTACCTTTCCTCTTCTTGACCGCTCTTTGCCTCTTTCGCATCTACCAAATGGAAATCTAAATCGTTATGACCCTGGTCCTATTCCATATGTATATCTCCCTGAAATTCTGAAGAAGCTAAAAGTCTTCTTTCCTGATACGGAGTTTATGCCTGGCGATGAGTTTCTCTGGGTTAACTGGAGTTAAGATAACCGTAAAAATTTGAAAATAAACACTTTATTTTTGATTCAGTATAAATATCATGGCATCCACTAACCCTGACTTCATCTGCCCCATCACTGGAGAGATTATGCAGCGCCCCGTGATCGCATGCGGCGAGGGACACATCTTTGATGAGAGAGCCATCGCACAATGGGCATCTGCTCACGGCTCTTGCCCAACCTGCCGCCAGCAGCTCGTTCCGCACTTCATTCTGAATCGTGCTCTGCTTCAGCAGATTACGGACTTCCTCGCTGTAAATCCGATGCCTGTTCCGCCAAATCCTACACCCGCTTTCAAGGATGGTGCGGTTACGTGTCGCGCAGATATCATGGAGGAGAGTGGCAAGACCTTCCTCCATGTACAGGTGGAGACGGATCCTCTTGGTCCTCGCCAGGGCACGGTCTATATTCTCGGTCTCGACAATTCAGGCTCTATGTCTGAGCTCGCAGATCCTGATTCCACAGAGTCACTCTTTACTCGCATGGACCTTGTCTATCACACGGTTAACACAGTAGCGGCAATGATGACTGAGTATGATAGTCTCGCACTCGTCTCCTTTAGTGCAACTGCAAAGACCGTGATGGAGCCGACTCTCATGAATGCGGCGGGAAAGGCAAAGATGAAGATGATGCTCGCAACCATTCTGCCCGATGGCATGACGAACATTGATGCGGCGATTCGCGAGATGATGAGCATCGCCAATCGTCCTGAAATGGATGGTCGCAACATTGTCGCTGCTCTCCTAACAGATGGTGCTGAGACAGTCAAGCCGAGCCCCAGTGGAACGGTTGCTGCGCTTTCTCGTATCCAGATGCGGAACCAGTGGAACCTCTCCACCTTTGGCTTCGGCTATCAGCTAGACAGCCTCCTTCTTGTGAAGCTTGCTGAGATGGGCGGTGGCATCGATGGCTTCATTCCAGATGTCAGCATGGTGGGCACTGTCTTCATCAACTTCATCGCAACGGCAGCAACAACTGGCTGTCGTAATGCAGAGCTCTCTGTTAAGGTTAACGGCATTGAGTCAAAGATGAATACGGGTCTCCTCTCCATTGGACACCCGCGCGACTTCTACTTTCCAGTTGTTGCTGGCTCTACACTCTCGGTGAGTGTGAATGGCTCGGCACCTGTTGTTCCTGCTGGCACGGCAAGTGATTTTGTCAAGACTCGCAAGCTCTATATGGATCTTCTCCAGATGGCTATTCAGTTCGCAGAAGCACGCAAGATAGATATTGCCGCCGATACTCTAGCTACTCTGGTGTCAAAGATGGGTGGTAGCACGTGCCCTCAGACACAGGCGCTTCTGCTGGATGTCAAGTCCGATGACTCGAGTGAGGGTCAGATTGGTATGGCTCCGCACCACTGGGCACGGTGGGGTGCGCACTACTCGCGCTCCTATCTGCGGACAGTTCTCCAGCGTGGCTGCCGCCTGAATTTCAAGGACCCTGGCAGTCTGATTCATGGCAAGCACCATCTCTTTGAAGAGATTGTGTCACATGGCGAGGAGCTGTTTGTCAGCATTGTGCCTCCTGAGCCGACTGGCTACAAGCAGGGCATGACTCAGCAGCAGGTCACCTCAGTTCGTCAGAATACAGGTGCCTATATTGTGAGTCAATCACGTGCTGCTTATAGCGGTGGCTGCTTCGCAGGACATGTACGTATCCTCGTATGGGATCCTGTCGCGCAGGTCTACTATCGCAAGCCTATCTCAGAGGTTCGTCCTGGTGATTTTGTCTGGACGATGCATGGCAAGGCGAAGGTCGAGGTCTTTGTAACCTGCGGCTCTAAGAATCCTCAGCAGATGATGAGCAGTGCCAAGGGCAAGGATGGTATTTGTCTCCTGACGCCTTACCATCCCTATATGAACAAGGATGGTGCTTGGGTCGTCGGCAGGGACACAGTGGGAGATGAGGCGATGCCAATTGACACTGTCTACAATCTGGTGCTGGACAAGGGTCACATTGTTGACATGGAGGGTGTCTTCTGCTGTACTCTGGCTCATGGCATGCGTGGACCCGTGATTGCGCATGAGTTCTTTGGTACGAGTGCGGTTGTTAACGCTATGAAGAGGCTGCCTGATTTCCCGTGCCCTGTTTACAAGAATCTTGAGGTGCGCCGTGACCCTGTTTCAGGTCTCATCAATGACTGGTATGATGACATCTGAACTAATAAAACATAAGAAGCGAAAAGCGAGAATTACAAAATAAAAAATAAAATATCTGAGATTACTTTTTTAATGGAGTGGTCGCAAGCCAGTTTCCAGGTAAAAGACTAGAATAATAATCAATCTCTTCAAAATAATTAAATTGATACGCGCGAGATTGAGTTCCACGTGCTAAGCAATCAAATGAAGAACCAACATCTAGGCATGTAACAGTTGGCGCATGACGAGCAAGGTCTGCTATCGCAACCTTTGAACAGAGACCTCCTGAAAAAAGAACAATTGTGTCAGGTGTACAAAGGCTTATAATCTGTTCAAAGACTTCCTTATACTTGAGGACCCAGCAATTCTCAGGAATCTCTACATGTTCTGCCTCAAAGAGCTGACAAAGTCGCGCATTTTGCTGATTACAGACATAGATCTTTTTACGAGGGGAGTTACGAACGGCCTCAACAAAGTTATACATATGTTTTTCATGCGCACGCTGAAAATCTTCTAGATCATGTTGATGACTACTACGAAGAAGTAGATGATAATCGACCCAAGGAATCATCATAGGGTTCTTTCCAGTCCGTGTAGAGAAAAGATTTGCATAGAAATCTTTCGGTACTTGCTCTCGCCATTCTCCAAGATACGTATTAGGTGTCTGTGCTAGAATGAGAAAAGCCTCTTTTAAAGCGAGAGTTAATTCAGGGAAATAGACATCGCCGTCACAATTTTGTCCCTGTTCACCAAGACAACAGGCATATTCCCCATCACCGAACTTTGCAAAACGGACGACTTGGTTGTTGTTAATGGCTTCTGTAATAAACTCAGTGCGAATGCTGTTCATAGTGAGTGTATTTAGTTGACTTGGTTTAGACCAACAGCAAAAATAAATAAGTTTTTTTCTTTTATTAGTATCAGATTCTAGTAACAATTCCTTGTTTATTGAGTTCACGAAGCATTTGTGCAATTAATCTTTCACCATTGTTTTTAAGAGAATCAAGAGTATACTTTGCTAGAATTACAGAAGTAATAATGTCCTCAATAGAAGCAGTGCGATTTGGCCGAGTCTCAAAATATTTAATCATAGCATATGCACACGAATCATCTTCAAGGCTATGTTTACCCCTTTGCCAATTAACTGACGGCTTTGGAGAAACTAGTTCTCCATCTAGAATACGACCACGAATCGTATTATAGTTAAAAGTTAAAGACCAGCGTGAAGCATCTGAATATTTAGCCATTGTGTGTTATTTTGCTTGTTATATGTATATCACATAGGGTAAATAGATTATTCAATTTTTTTTGTCCTTTATTGTAATCTCTGGAAACGGTCCCTTTCGCCGAGGATTGGGAAAAACATACTCAGTATATTTTTTCATGAGCCCTTCTACATCTGCTTTTACACGCGCAAGACGATTTCCATCTTGGAGACCTCCTGGAGTTGTGTAGATCGATGTCTTCGCAGCAACAAAATTCATACGTACTATTACACCATCCTCCTTATAGAATAATAGACTGCGTTCGTAATCATCTTTGGGTCCTGTAGTCACTGTGAGTTTTCGTTCATTCTTAAAATTAATATAGCCGAAGAAGTTTCCAATAATGAATTTAAGATCATAGTTCACAGTATCCTTCATAAAAAATCCGTTAGCACTTGGATAGAGACCCCAGAGATTTGCTTTTTTTGCCGTACATTCCTTGAATCCGCGTTCAATGACCGATTTGAGGCTCACAAGTTCTTTTTCATGCCGTTTTTTACAATCATCAAACTCAATAAATCCTCGAATATCATCATCACAACTGACAATTTTCTTTCCCTTAGAAAAGTAGCCTGAGATAAAATTTCGCACGGCGGCGAGTCCTGGAACACCTACTACTAGATGCCCATATGTCTCAGGGTCAAGTGATTCCTTATAGATATCATGCTCATCTTTATTCGCAACAAATACGTAGATTTTCTCTTTAGGTATTTTATATTTATGTAGAGTTGCGAGTGTTTTCTCTTTGAGTATCTCAGCACGTTTATAGGATGGAATTGCGATGACATAGTCAGGGCTTTTTAATTTACGTGTCTTTCCTGCCATCTAGAAGATACGAAGAATTTACCAGCGCTGTCCACAATGTCCGCTATGACCGCCAGGGCAGTACTCTTCCTGTTTGAAACCAGGTTCATGACGACAACAGTCTCCATGACTGTCTTTAGCCGTAGAGAGTTTCTGACCTGTGCTAGGGTCATAATAAGGGCTACAGTATTTGAGACCACATTGCCAGCACCATGAGCGACCGCATCCCGCACCCTTGACAAAAGTTCCTTTCGTTTCAAGTCCACAAGCAAAAATATAATCACATGCTGCATCCTTTAGGCACCAACGCTGACACCAGGGACACTGCTTTGCATCATTCATTCTACATCAGAATCCGGAAAACTAACAAGCTTCTGCTCGCGTGAATCATAGCGTCCAAGATACTTTCCAATCGAACCGTCCTTCGGTTTCTCATAGACCTTATCTTTGGTTGAATCGTACCAATACGACTTATCTGCAATTATTTTTGGAATTAGTTGAATCTTAATGACTTCAATTGCTTCAAGAGTGGGCTCAGGTGATTCAACTGCCTTGGCTACTTTTGCTACAGGTGCCACGGGCGTCTTCTTCACAACTTTCTTTGGCTTGGGCGATGGGTTATTAACAACAGGAGCGGTACTAGTAGGAGCGGGAGCCACGGGGGTCTCTGCGGGGGTCGCTGCTGCAGAAGATACCACGGTCCCATTTTTCTTAGGACGCCCTTTCTTTTTAGCCTCTGTCTTTGGCTCTGGCACAGCCTTCATCTCTAAGTTCCCTCTCGCAATTCTTTGAGCCTTTTCTGCCTTAGCAATTTTTTCTGGTCCAATAGCATTGCCATCTAGAGCAACCCATTTTAAATATCGCTGTGATCCATAAATCCAACTATTCTCGTAATATGGCTCATCAATCTTTCCTTGAAAATTGTACTGCTGATACTTTGGCGAATAGTTCAATCCATTTTTCACAAGTGTCTTCTTTCTCTTTTCAAGACAATCCTTACAGAGTTCATCCTGTATGGCAATCTCTCCACATCTTCGTTCCGTAAAATAATATCCCTTGATTGGGAACTCAAGACCATTCTTTTCTTCTGTATAACGCCCTTTACACTGCATGAGTTTATGCT
>Ga0136641_1001298_pt1 | contig 10538 bp, 7 predicted proteins | sample EliLak1302023Y_FD_115312 | JGI IMG/M metagenome (GOLD analysis project Ga0136641, IMG submission 115312) | Freshwater microbial communities from Elizabeth Lake, Yosemite National Park, California, USA - 13020-23Y | ecosystem: Environmental > Aquatic > Freshwater > Lake ... | reverse complement strand
CTGAGGACTGCGATTCGATCGTCGATCTACACGGTGCTTTTATCTGTCCACCATTTGCTGATGGACACGCACACCCACTCTTTGGCGGACGCCAAGCATTTGGTCCGCAAATCACCGGACTGCAAAGCGTGGAAGAGATTCTGGCGGAAGTGAAACGCTTTGCCGATACACATAAAGACGTAGAGTGGATTATTGGCGGCACCTACGATCCGGCGCTTCATGCTGATGGCAATTTTGATGCCACACTTTTGGATTCCGTCGTCTCCGATCGCCCAGTCGTATTAAATGCCGTGGATTACCACACTCTTTGGGTAAACACAGAGGCGATGCGCCGTAGCGGAATAGATACCTTCAAGGGGGAACTAGAAATCGGAACCATTGTTCGCCGAAGCGATGGCAGCGCGATGGGAACTCTACGGGAATGGGATGCCGTCAACCTGGTACTGGCTAAAGCCCCAGTTCCTTCTTTGGCACAAGAGATCAAAGCGCTGGAATATGCCAGTAACCGTTACGCCGCAGTTGGTGTTACTTGGTGGCTTGATGCCTGGGTAGATCGCGGAATGTCAGAGGCGTATTTGGCGGCAGAGGAAGCCGGCGTGCTACTCCAAGGAGTGAACCTTGCTTTCCGGGCAGATCCACGCTCGTGGGAGAGGGACCTTCCATACTTTTTAGAGCGTAGAAAAGCGATTGAAAGTTCATCCACGAATAAAAATCTCTCTGCCAAAACTGTTAAGTTCTTTGCGGATGGGGTGATCGAAGGCGGAACGGCATCGCTATTGGAGCCATACACCAGTGATCCATGTTCACATGGCATGCCAGTATGGAATTGGTCAGAGATGACCAAAGCCATCGTTGCCATGGATAGCGCTGGCTTCCAAATACATATCCATGCGATTGGCGATGCAGGTATTCGTGCCTCCCTTGATGCGCTAGAGACTGCCATCAAAACAAATCCGGTCTGGGATCGGCGTCCAACAATCGTGCATGTCCAATTAATTGATAGTGCAGACATTCCTCGCTTTGCAAAACTGGGGGTCATCGCAAACTTTGGGCCGTTATGGACACGCCAAGATCCGATGCAGGCAGTTTCTTGTGCGCCACGAATTGGGGCAGACCGGACTAATCGACAATATTTGATTCGAACATTTCTGGATAATAAAACGCGAGTCGCCTTTGGCAGCGATTGGCCCGTGACCAGTGAAATACCCCTGGAAGGAATCGCGGTCCCAGTACACCGCCAGACTCCTGATAGAAAACCGGAAGGTGGGTGGATGCCAGAAGAGACAATCACGATTCAAGAAGCTTTCCAGTCGTACACCCACGAAGTCGCTTATCAAGCCTTTGAAGAAGAGTCATGGGGAACGCTGGCCGCTGGATATAACGCTGATTTCATTATTTTTGATCGCAATCCATTTGAGTGCGATCCGCATGATGTTCCATCAATTAAGGTCCTTAAAACCTATCGAAATGGTAAAGCCATCTACTCCGGCTGAGCAGATGGCTTTACCAACAATTTTTACTGCATCCGTTTCATTTAGTGAACGGTCAGATTTCCTTCTTCGGCAGCCAACTCAGCTTCCTTCTTGAGGTCAAGTCCACGCGCAAGAATCAGATAGACAATTGCGCTGACTGGAAGTCCCACGAAGAGCGAGTAATCAACACCCGATAACGACTTTGCAATTGGTCCGGTGTACGGTGTCGTCACAAAGAATGGAATCATCACAAGCAAACCGATGATGTAGGCCGTGTTTCCGCGCCATCCCCAACGGCCATAAATGCCATCTTTCTTAAAGATTTCACCGATCACATAAACACCTTTACGAACAATGAAATAGTCAACCAAGTTAACCGCTGTCCACGGCGTAAAGAGATATGCCAAAAAGACCAAGGTGTTTCCATAGAAGCTGTTGAAGCGTGCTTCGCCGACAAACTGAGAAATACCCCAGACGGTGACACCCATGATTAGGAGTGAGATCAGACGCAACTGCTTTGTTGGCTTTACCTTCTTGAACGAATCCAGCATAGAGATCAGCGTCAGCGATCCGCCGTAAGCATTTACCGACATAACAACCAGTAGTCCGAGCAGAAGCAGCACAAGGAGAATTGTTCCAAAGCCTTTAAAGATTGAATCGCCAACTGCTTTGAATGCTTCGACTGGTAGAAGCTTCCCGTCAGGACTAGACGCGAATACACCTAAACCAAAGACCCAAACTCCGGAGAGACCACTAGCCAAGTAGGTGTTCAGGAATGTTGAGCGAACCCCAACACTGCCGGGTAGATACCTTGAATAGTCAGATACATACGGAGCCCAACCCAGTTGGAAACCAGCGATGATGACAAAGGCAGTCATGAACGGAACCGCCTTAAAATTGGCTAAATCCCATGCCCCTACAGGGTATTTTCCACGGATAAGGACACCGATTGTCATGAGGGCGAGTGCGCCTATGGATGGCCAGAAAAGAATCTTGTTAACGAAGTGAATCTGGCTGTAACCATAAATTGCGATGACCGTTGCGATCGCAGCTGCGATAAAGAAACCCGCTTGTGCTGGAATCTTAAAGACAGAGTGTATGGCCGACCCGGAAAGGATCGCGTCAGATGTGTTGTAGGCAATGTAGTTCGCGAGCGCGAAGATCCAGACGGTTAGCGCCGCACCGATATAGCCGAATTGAGCTCGGGATTGAACAAGTTGCGGAAGTCCTAATTGTGGACCCTGAGCTGAATGGAAGGCCATAAAAAATGTGCCAAACAATGATCCAGCCACTACGGCGACAATCGTCCAAATCAAATTCCCGCCCTGTGATAGTGCCACAACACCAGTTGCCATCGCAGTTAAGTTGACGTTACCAACGAACCAGACATTTCCTAAATCTCTAGCTTTGCCAAATCGCTCTGAGTGAGGAACCCAGTCAACACTTCTAGTTTCTACCTCAGAAGGCGCAAGTGCTTTTTCTGCTGAACTCATCAATACTCCCCTTATCGATACACATCATGCTCCGGCACTTCCGAAGTATCAAGAAAGGATAAGGGCTTTCACCTAGAAAACGAAGAGTATCTGCCGACTATTTCTGTTATGGATTCATCAAACTCTAAACGGCGCTGGCGTTGCATTTGTCTTGGGAACGCGCATTTTTGCAATGACGCTACCTGGCGACGGATGGCAATATTGCGCAATGCCTAAATCTGCGGCCACTGACAAAAAGATGAATGCATCTTCAATGGTGAAGCCCCACTCATCTACGAGCAACTTGGCAGCTTCTTCGCACGCGCTTTGTAACGCAATATCAAGACTATTGGCGTGGGTACCGTGAGTGATCCACGAATCAGCAGTTTCTGTGATCGGCCAGCCACCCGATTTACCTTTGATGAGCTCTACCTGAACAATTGCCGTACCACCAATTTCGACACCGGTGCCAGATATTTCCCCGTCACCCATCGACGCATGCATATCGCCAATAGCCAACATCCCACCTGGTTGGAAGACGGGCAAATGAACGGTCGCGCCAATTCCATTCATATTGTTATCCAAATTTCCGCCATGGCGATTCGCTTCAAAAGTTGGGATCGAACCGCTTGCAGGAGCGACTCCGATCACACCAAACATAGGACGTTGCGGCCACGAAACGTTTTCGTTCATATGAACTATGCCATCTTTGACTTTAAAGATACGCGTAACGGGTGATTGCACTTGATGAATCAATTGCCCCCATTCGGGAATGCACATGGCCGCACCTTTTTCGTCGGGGCGAATGTCGATCAATTTTACGGAGAGAGAATCCCCTGGCTCGGCCCCCCGAACAGCGATAGGACCGGTTGCAGAATTGACACGGTGGATATCAAGCTGCGCGATGGTGTCACTTTCTGACTGAACCTGACCTGTAAAACAATCCCATGTTTCAACTTCTAATACAGTCCCTGGATCCACAGTAACAACTGGCTGCATATCAGCGTCATAGGACCAAATATGTTCTTCCTTGCTGATCTTGACTGTAGGCGTTGGCATTTCATGCTCCTTTGGTTGAGTTCGTTTGATCTTCTGGAAAATGGCAGGAAACTTGGCGATTACCAAGTTGGACCAATTGAGGACTTGTGGTTCTACATATTTCTTGGACTTTTGGGCAACGCGGATTAAATGCGCAGCCATCGGGCTGGTTGATGGGATTTGGAATATCGCCTGTAAGGATAATCCGCTCCACGGCGTCTTCATTTCCCATGCGGGGATTGGCAGACAATAACGCCTTTGTATAAGGATGGGCTGGGCTCTGATACAGATCCTCTGCTGGCGCGAGCTCAACTATTTTTCCTAAATACATGACGGCTATGCGGTCGGAAACATAACGGACAACGCCTAAATCATGCGCAATAAAAATATAGGTCAATTTGAGTTCATCCTGCAGATCCATAAACAAATTCAAAACCTGAGCTTGGATCGAAACATCCAGCGCAGATACTGGTTCGTCGGCAACAATTAGTCGCGGTTGTAGCGCCAGTGCGCGCGCGATGACAACACGTTGGCGTTGACCACCAGAAAATTCGTGCGGATATTTTTCATACGCATCTTCATCTAATCCAACCTTTGACAAAAGATCGCGAGCCATCGATTGCCGTTCGGTTTTCCCAACACCATGAACTCGAAGCGGTTCTTCCACGATTTTGTCAATTTGGCGACGCGGATTTAAAGATGCATACGGATCCTGAAAAATCATCTGGAAACGCTTACGTAAGCTCCGAAGAGTGCGGCTCTTCTGTTGAGAAAGATTTTCACCTTCGAAAATTATTTCACCCGAAGTTGGTTTTTCTAGCTGAACGATCATTCGCCCTAGCGTTGACTTCCCGCAACCCGATTCTCCTACGATGCCTAGAGTTTCTCCTTCAAAGATATCAATACTGATATCCGCTACTGCGTGCACAACATCTTTTCCTTGAGAAAAAGCAGAACCTAATTGATAATTTTTAGTCAATCCTTGCACTGACAGAATTACCTGATTGGTACTCATTCTGCACCTACGATCAAATGACATGCTGCACCGTGGCCAGTAGCATCAATGAGAAAAGGTGGGGCTTGGAGGCATGCGTCATGCACCTTTGAGCAACGATCAGAAAATACACAACCATCAGGTAAATGAAGTAAGGAGGCCGGTTGACCAGGTATCGCAGTCAAACGATTGCCGCTTTCGTGGCTCAAACGCGGTACCGAATTCATTAACCCTTGGGTATAAGGATGCTCAGGTTGAGCAAAAAGTGCATCCTTCTTCGCACGCTCAACTGGACGACCCGCGTACATAACGAGTACTTCGTCAGCGATCTCTGAGACAACGCCCATGTCGTGGGTAATGATGATGATTGACGAGTTATGTTCTTTTTGTAATCGCTTGAGCAACTCTAGAATCTGAGCCTGGATTGTCACATCTAACGCCGTTGTTGGTTCATCCGCGATGAGAAGAGCTGGGTTAAGCGCAAGCGCCATGGCAATAATTGCTCGTTGGCGCATACCGCCAGAAAATTCGTGCGGATACTGGTCAACACGTCGATTGGGGTCCGGTATTCCGACATCATCCAATATTTCAATCGCCAGTTTGCGAGCGGCGCTCTTGCTCAAATCAGTATGTAGCTGTATCTGCTCGATAATGTGCCAACCGACTGTGTAAACAGGTGTCAGCGCCGTCATAGGATCCTGAAAAACCATGGCGATCTCTTTGCCACGAATAGAGCGCATCGCATCATCGTTCTTCTTCAATAAATCTTCGCCATTGAAGAAAACTTCACCAGTTATGGTGGCGCTCGAATCGCGCAACAGACCCATCACCGCATTCATCGACACTGATTTTCCGGAACCAGATTCACCCACGATACCCAAGGTTTGACCCTTTTTAACGGTCAACGAAAGGTCATTCACCGCACGAACTGTGCCACGGCGACTTTGAAAGCTGACATGAAGATTTTTAACTTCTAATAGACTTTCAGACACGGCGCACCCGAGGATCTAAGACCGCGTATAGCACGTCAACTAAAGCGTTCATAAATACTACGAAGAAAGAGGCGTACATCACCGTTGCCATAATCACCGGCAGATCAAAGTTTTGCAACGATTGATAAGTCAATCGACCAACTCCTTGGATACCGAATACAACTTCGGTTAACAGTGCATAACCACCTACAAGTGCCCCAAAATCCAAACCAAAGAGTGAAACCAAGGTAATCAAGCTCATACGAGTAGCGTGTTTATAGAGAATTCGCTTTTCGCTGGCACCTTTAGCACGTTCGGTCTTGATGTAATCCTCGCTCATCACTACCCGAATTTCGTTGCGAAGTACGCGGACATAAATACCTGCGTATAAGACTGCCAAAGTTAGCCACGGGAAAAGAAGATGCAAAAACCATTGAAAAGGATTATCAGTCAAACCTACATACCCCAATGGAGGTACCCACTTGAAGACCGAATTATGAAGTTTGGATTGGGTGAAAAGATTCACTACTTCGCCTAGCCAATATACCGGTAAAGAAATCCCAACGATCCCCAAGACACCAATCGTCGGATCTATCCATCTCTTTTTACTGCTTGCAGCCTTAACACCAAAAAATATTCCTATCGCCAACCAAATAATCGCTGCCCCAATAACTAAGGAGAGTGTGGCTGGTATCGCTTGGGTCAATTGCGGAATCACTTTTGCTCCGCGATTAACGTAAGAGGTGAGATCTTGGGAAACGAAGAGATGGCGCATCATGGACAAGTAACGGAGTGGAAGCGGGCGATCAAGCTCGAATGAATGACGGACTTGAGCTAGCGTCTCCTGGTCAGCATTTCGACCCGCAATACGCGCAGCTGGATCCACCCCAGGGGTAGCAAAAAAGATGAGAAAAACCAGTACCGAAATGGAAAAGAGCACGAAAACCATCGCACTGATCCTGCGGGTAACAAAGGTCAACATCAGTTACCCCTTGTGCGTGATTTAGGATCGAGGGCATCGCGTACGGCATCGCCATACAAGTTCAATGAAGCCGCAGTAAGTGCGATCAGGATTCCAGGCGCGACCCCCACCATTGGACGCGTGTAAAGCAGTTCTAGCCCATCGTTAATGATTGTGCCCCAAGAGGCTGCCGGCGGCTGGACTCCAATGGATAGAAATGAGAGTGCGGATTCTGTGAGCATCGCCAGGGCAACAATGATGGGGATAAAGACCATCAGGCTGGGAATGATATTAGGCAAGATTTCCCGAAAAATAATTGTCGAATTTTTGGCACCTGAACCGACTGCCGCTCGGACAAAATCGCTCTCCCTTAGCGCTAAGACTTGTCCACGGATCGGACGCGCAATGTACGGAACGTATACAACACCAATGATAAAAATTGGCAGTGCAAAAGATCCTGGACCGATGTGTATGAATCCAAAAGATAATCCAGATGTCAGAAGTACGACAGAAAGACTGATCGCCAAAAGATAAACGGGGAAAGCCCAAATAATATCCAGGACTCTAGAAAGTATGGCATCTACCCAACCGCGGAAATAGCCGGCGACGATCCCGATAAGCAAAGATAAAAGCAGGCAGAGCAATCCAGCACTGATTCCGATAAATAGGGTACTCCGCCCACCATAGAAAAGCCGGGCCAAAACATCCCGACCTTGACTATCAGCTCCGATGAAGTAGTGGGATGGGTTCCATGTCGGTCCAATCGGCGTAACGCCAAGTCCAAGACCGGTGGTAGATGCCTCTAAAACTGGAGTCGATACGCCGTTGATCATGATTTCTGCATCCAGTGAAGATTGAAATGGATTGGTATGAGCCACAAAATGTGAATAAAGCGGAGCTGTTAATGATAAGAAAACGATGACGCCAAGTACTGCCAAGGAAATTCTGGCTCGCTTGTCTTTGCGCAAAGAGCGCAAAGCGATCTTCCCCGGTGAACCAGAGAAGATCGCTTCGCTATTCTGCTTTAACGACATCTATATATATTAACTATTGCTATATCCGTTCGTTACTTGACGATCATTTGCGAAACAAACATCTTGTACTGGAGCGAGAACAAATAGTTCTTTGTTCCAGATGAGATGAAGTCCAGTTGCTTAGGCGTGAAGGCAACGGCCACTGGTGCATCTGCCATAACCTCCTGGTCGATCTGACCCCAAAGCTTGTTAGCCGCGACTGCATCTGTCGCACCTAACGCTTTGGCCTTCGCCATCTTTGCATCAAGTGCCTTGTTGCAGTATCCAGCCATATTGATCGAGGAGTCAGAATTTGGCGTAAAGGAAGCGCAACCCAATAGAACATCGAGGAAATCGGAGGCAGCAGGATAATCCTGATACCACTGAGTGACAGAGATCTGCACCTTGTTCTTAGAGTTCTGAATATACGTGAATTGAATATTTCCGGATATTGGCTTAACTGTCGCCTTGTACCCAATTGAGTTTAAAACAGATTGCAGGTAAACGCCCATCTGCTTATTCACGTCGTCATCGGAAACAACGATGCCAACTGCCTGTCCCGCTGTTCCAGACTCTTTCACCAGCTTTTTAGCAAGTTCTAGATCGGGACTAGCCCATGCTTTGGCTGGCTTTGCCGGAGTTGCACCCTTTGTGTAACCACAATAATCAACATGGCCGGGGAAGTTAGGCGGCAAGAACGAACAGACTGGCGCTGCCAATTGAGTGCCACCAAATATCTTTACCATCGCACCACGATCAATTGCATAATTGACGGCCTGACGAGCCTTCACATTATTAAATGGTGCCAAATTGACGTTCATTGGTAGGTACCACATAGCTGTTAATGGATTGATATGTACCTGTGACGCGAATTTGGTACCAATTTCATTCAAGCGGTCCGCTGGGATTGGATCGAACCCCCAGTTCGCTTGGTTGTTTTCCACTGCGGTTACTTGAGCAGTTGGAGTGATTCCAAACTTATAAATAATTTGATCTGGGTATCCCTGAGGTTGTGCGTTGTGGTTCCATTCCTTGAAGTAAGGGTTGCGAACCATAACTAGAGATTTATTTGAATCATAGGACTTATACATATACGCACCCGTTGTTGGGATGATTGTTGATCCGGCATCTTTCGATGGGGCTGACGCTGGGTTAATAACTGCGTGCGGCACGGCCAACTTAGAAAGAATGGCATCATCAGGAGCAACGATATTGATGACGACCGAATTTGTGGCTGCATCAACAACAACACCTTTATCCAACTTACATGTGGCCGGAGTCTTCAAACATGCGTCCGCACCGACGATTCCGTTATAGAAAGAGCCAGCAGTTGGTGAAGAAACTTTAAAGATACGCTCGAAAGATGCTTTCACATCAGCGACGGTTACTGGCTTGCCGTCAGAGAATTTTATTCCCTTACGTAATTTGAAGGTGAGGGTTTTTCCACCATTGCTCACAGTTGGGAGTGCTTCTGCCAAATCTGGCACGACATTGAAGGTTGTTGCACCACTACCGTAGCTAAATGTGAGAAGGCCGTCGTAGGTAGCTTGATACAGCTGCCAATATTCTGCGGTGTAGTTGACTTTTGGATCTAGCGTTCCGGCGGCTGCTGCTGCAACTAGAGTCACAGTTCCTCCGGCTTTTTTGGCATCATAAGGAGCTAGCGGCGCCGATGCTGTAGCAGATGAGGATGATGTCCCAACTAAACCCGATAAAAGTAGGGTGGAAGTTGTGGCTAGCGCCGCGATAATTGATGTTCTACGTTTCATTTATGACCTCCGAAATGATCAGTCTTACTTTGAGTGATCCCAGTAAGGGCTTATGCTCTCACCATATTGCCAAAGAAGCACCCTTAAATCAGGAAAAGGTTGAGATGAGCGCTCAGTTAGAAATACCCCTGTTTGGTGACGCCACACATTACCTTTCGCGCGAGCACCATACCTTTTCCTTTGCTGCCGGGCACGCACCCGCCATCACAGTATCGCCGGGCGAGCTAATTCACATCCAAACCTGGGACTGCTACAAAGGAGCAATAACCAACCCAGAAAATGCTCTTTTGCCTATTCCTGACTCGGAGATCAACCCTGCAACCGGGCCAATTTTCGTCCAGGGCGCTGAGCCTGGAGACACACTCTCTGTCACGATTCATGACATTAAACCGGGCCTGCGTGGCGTAGCTCGCACGTATCCAGGAAATGGGCAGCTTCAACATTTAATTGAAAAACCATATGCCCAATTCTTTGATGTTGTTGATGGTGTCGTCACGATGAACGAGCGCGTCTCGTTCCCATCTTCCCCGATGCTTGGTGTGATAGGGGTGGCACCAGAAACTGGGGAAATACCAACTATGCCTGCGGGAAAGCATGGGGGTAATCTCGATAATAATCTCAATGGGATTGGCGCAACAGTTCACTTACCCGTTAAACATCCCGGTGCGCTTTTAGGGATCGGTGACATGCACGCATCTATGGGCGATGGCGAAATTTGTGGCACTGGAATAGAGATAGCTGGTGATGTCTTAATTTCTGTTCAGTTAATCAAGGGAGTTGGGACCGAATACCCTGTGACAGAGAATAAAGATTGTTGGGTCACACATGGCGTCTGCGTAGACGATTTG
>Ga0136641_1001297_pt1 | contig 10541 bp, 5 predicted proteins | sample EliLak1302023Y_FD_115312 | JGI IMG/M metagenome (GOLD analysis project Ga0136641, IMG submission 115312) | Freshwater microbial communities from Elizabeth Lake, Yosemite National Park, California, USA - 13020-23Y | ecosystem: Environmental > Aquatic > Freshwater > Lake ... | reverse complement strand
TATCTCCTCTCCTTCCTATCTCTTATCACTAATATCTCTTCCTCTCTCTATAACCTCTTCGTCTACCTACTAGCTCTCACTACCTCTTATGTATCTATCTCCTCTCCTTCCTATCTCTTATCAATATCTCTACCTCTCTCTCTCATCATCTATCTCTCTCAATATTCTTTTTCTTTTTGTACCTCTATTATGTCATTAAATACTGTGACAAAATACCTTGAGTTGAATTATTTGCATCTTCATTCGTTGAAACATCCATTGTATCGAAATAATGGGGCGAAGTCTTTTCCTGTACCTCAAGCTTGCCTAGAAAACAAAAGAAGACTTATGCACTAGTACTTAAAGATATATAATACTACCGGCAAGACTGTGTTTTTCAGAACTACTGCAATCTAATGGAGTACTCCCGGACAGAGGACTTAGGTTATCTAGAAAATGACGTTCTTTTAATAATATTTATAGATTGTAATATTCATGCCTCCTGAACCGTCTATTATGCGAGAATTTGAACCCAGAGAAATGGTTCTTGCCACCGCCTTGACATGAGTAGGAACTTGAAGAAGAACATTAATAACCATTCTGATGCACTGTTATATAAACTATAGGTACCTGCTGCCAACAAGCTATCTGTATTCGAGGAAGCCTTTGAGTGACGATTTAATAGAGTAATCCAAGCAGAAATAGATCTTTTTGATTTGTTGTCGGCACAGATCTCCTTGATTGATTGAAGCAGATCTACATGACCGACAGTAACAGGTCTAGTAGGTATTTGTTCATCAGAGACATCCCCCAGAAAAAGCATCATATCTTCTTCGAATCTATTTGTGTCAAAACTATTAATGACTCCTTCAGTGAGATCACGAAGCAAGTTTTCCAGGAAAGAGAGAAAATCGTCAGTGGTTTCTAGAAATTTAAAATATTTGTAATATACATTTTTCAGTGACTAGGCCAAAATTACCTTCTTTTTCAACTTTCCCGTAACGTTTAAGAGTGACTATCCAGACTTCAACGAATGAACGATCTTCTTCCGGTAAACGCTTTAGAAGAGCCTCGAGTTGTTTCATATGCCTTGAAGTAACTTTTATCACAGGCGACTTAGTCTTCGATACTTTCCCGAATATTGCTCTCATTTTTTTGTCGAAGATTTTCTCCTTTAAAGTACCATTATCTTTTATCGAGCATATGATCGGGAATAAGTTATCACATTCTGCGGGTGGCCAATAGTTTGGAACTGATGTAGGCATCGTTTCCGATGTTGAAGGTGTACCTAGTTCATGTCTTCCTTCACTGTACTTGGAAGGAATTTCTATATGTTGATTGTCTGGAGCTTTGTTGTTCTTTGCACCATGTAAAATCTTAGCGGCTGTTGTCTTTCTTTTTGTCTTTATAACGGGAATTTTCATCCTGTCTTTGTGGTAAGAATAAAACCTGCACCTATACTTTGAACCTCTGACACAGAAGTTTTTGAAGATCTCTAAAACCATTATTGGACAGACAAGAACAGAAGATTAAAATGTTGATTATGATAATTACAATTACACTTACACCTTTAAATTCTGCGTTAATTTGCCCTTGCATTGCAATATCGATGTCTTTCCAATCCAATTGCACTGTGGTCAAAATGAATGCTTTCAGGTAATCTATAAAGATGTTTCGAAGTGCGTTAGGCTTAAGCTTGTTTTTCATAGAATAGGAGCTGCTAGGACTCTTTTCCTGGTTAAACACTTGCTCATGAATACCGAAACCGGTTGTATCAAAATTCACAGTTAGCCAACATGTGTCGATGAAGATGTGGAAAAGCAGTCGATCATCGTTTATATTGTCCTTTTTGGAGACTGTATTGAATCTTTTCAAAACAGATATGAATGCTGTAAGAAATTCTTCTTCGCTTACTTGACCTCGGCTTTCATCTTCCCATTCTCTTTCTTTAGATTCAACTTTTGGATCAAATATATCATCCTTGGTCGTATCAATCTTGTTAAGATCGCCATATAAAAGTCTGTATAACTTACTGCTTCCAGTCGCTCGCAACAATTGTTTTATTTTTGTATATGGTAGGGTCTTTTCAATATGAGCAATAAATTCCGAAAGTGACAATAGGTTTGAAGGGATTTCTTTTTCTAACTGCCCCTCCTCGTGGTCTTCTTGACAAAGTTTCTTTATATTTTGAACGAATTCCTGCCGTTGTTTTGCTGTACCACCTTGGAAAGATTTACGAAATGCTTTCCAATCCATTATTGTTGGATTGGATTGGATTGGCTAAGCACTTCAAACCATAATATATTTGAATTCATATATTTTATTTGATTTTTTGAAAATGGTGCCATGCGTTATATATCGTTATATTCTCATCTGTATTGAAAAAGGACGTCCCGGTGCGTTTCGTTATAAATCGTGAGACGCAAAACCGTTTCACATTTATTAAAAGTTATTGAAGAAGGAGATACGATAATAGTTACGAAATGATAGGAGCAACAGTTACTGCAGACCTAGAAATGATGGAAGGGGAAAGCGAGAGAAAAAAGGAAGAATTTTTTAGAAAATTGTTTGAGCAATTAATTCGCAATGAAACGCACCAAAAAGAGCAAAATTCTTTGCTGTTAGAGATTTATCTCTCGTACAGTGTTTATAAAACAAGCGATCAACTGTTTAAAGAATTCGTCGAATTTATCGCTTATGAAACAAATGCACGCTTTGAATTTAATATGCAATCCCGACGGGATAAACCTGGGTATAATGACAACAAGGCTTTTGCAATTAGAAGGAGTACTTTCAGGTACATATCAAATCATCTGAAAGTCTTATACATTATTCTCCGAGACAGTCTAACCTTGGAACAGCAACCGTTTTTAGAAAAATACAACTACATAATGAACAAAAACTCATTGGATATTGTAAAATATGCAGCTGGTTCTTTGAAAAAAGAAGATTTCTTTTGGTTAGCATCTATGAAACATTCAGTTAAGAAGGGATTATATTTGAATCAAATATGCGACGCAGTAGTAAAAGCTTCAGATTTGTATTCACACAATTCGAATATCGGTTTTGAATTGGAGAAAGACGAAGAAAACCACCCAATTTTTACATCCATAGAAACCAACCTACGGGCTCAAGTAAATTTTGAGAATTTGACTAAGGAAATGAAACATGATGTTATTTTACCGACGCTAAAAGAGCTCTTCGCACTTGATAACCCTTTCTGCGGGAGAACTAAAGGTGCGTTGTTGATAGAAAATGCAATATCACCATCAGCAGTTGTCGAAAAAGTACATGAAGGTTCGTTAAAAGTAGCAGATATCTCACCAACAGCAGTAGTAACCTCACCAAAACAAGAGCTTGAAGAGTGTATAGGAATGATGAGAAAAAAGCTTACAATGCTGAAAATTAAGGAAACATCCCAAGTAAGTTACCTCGCCCCCGGCATTCCAGTTGGAGATAATACTCATCGTTTACAAATCTCCGTTTCAGTTGCAGATTCAACAAGTGATTTACAAACCTCCGTCTCCTTTTTGGCTGGCTTTTTGAAAGAACATAAGATATCTGCGCAAAGAGCAAAAGATTTTTTTATAAGAAAAAAAGAAGAAGTTATTGCGGCTAACAAAAGTCGACCGGGATATCAGTTCACTTCTTTCGGCGAAGACGATCTTATCGCTCGTGGCGGCGATGGAGACGGTCAAATCAGATCGTACGCTACAAATAATGAAGAGAAAGTTCTTGCAGCTGGATTTTGTACTTGTATTGTGCATGCCATTCGTCTACTCTGTCTTTGCACAACTGCGTCTGACCTGAAATTGCAAAAGGTTTTGAAAATAATGGTTACGGATATGAAAACGGACCCATGGGATGTAGAAGAAGTTCTGTCAGGGTTAGGGCTTAAACTCAATTCGCAGTTAACAACCTTTCAATCACTAGCGCAGTCGTTTGCAGAATTAATCGGACAGAGTACTTCTTATATCGGAGAGCTATCTTTGAATGGGATACGATCAAGAGACAAATTAATAGAGAAGGTCAAAGATCTCTATCACTCAAATACTGCGAATGAAGAAAAACATATGCTTTTTGTTAGCGTCAGTGGTACTCCGGCAGTTAGTAAACTTGTTCTTCCGTACGTCTTTCATATTGGAGGAATAAATTATAAAGGACATCCAGATGGCAAACTAATCGATTTTGCTAGTGATTCAGATAACAATACTGACAATGTCACCTTTCAAACTGTGGGAATGATTTATTCGAACACGGAGTCAGATAAGCCAGCCTCGTTTACATTCCGTTTTATAACGTATTCAAGATGCGTTAAAGATGGCCAATACGTACTTTGTCAGCACATTCCACTTCCGAATGGGGAAACTGAAGAGTTACATATAGTGTCTCATTCTCAACAACAAAGAGTTGAAGAAGAACTGCTGCCGCCACAGACACTACCAGTAGTACTACAGAAAACCGGCCAGTCACTTGTCGGCCTTATACTTTTACGAAACAACAAACAGTGCGGTGCTGAACATCCATATTTAATACCTGAAACCATCCGAAGCATTCCAAACCCTACTTGCTCCGACAACAGCGATGTATGCAATTTAACATGCTTGCACTTGCAAATTTTGAATACCAATATATGGTTAGATGACGTTCTTGTCCAAGCAATTGCGCACATCATGTTCAGATTGTTGTTATCAAACAAAGGAACTGTCGAAGTGAAGATTTGTTTACGATCTTCTCTTGATTACGAAAACCTATATGAGAGCATTCCAGGAAGAGGAGGAAAATATACTGAAAGGGGTTTGAAAAAGTGGGAGAATATGATCAACAGTAATCATTATGTTTTCTACATAGTAAATGTAAACAATGGTCACTGGATTTGCTTGTGCATTTCAATGATTCACAAGCTTATATTCTCGATGGATTCACAAAACAGTAAACGCGTCGGCAAAGAGAAAGCAGACAAGGTGATCAAAGTTTGGCAAGACCTGTTCAAAATTGAGCTTGAGTGGGTCCATTTGCAATCTCCGGATCAAAGAGATGGTAATAACTGTGGAGTCTTCACCTTCCTGAATGCGGCATTTCTGCTTAAGTCAATTTTAGAAGGTTCGTTTTCATGCGATGGGCCAAAGGATATTGGAAAGTGGAGTGCTAGAGTCTTTTCGCAAGAAGAAAAGGCAAGTATTCGAAGTTGTGCGAAAGAGGTCATATATGGAGATAGTGATGGAGCATTATTGCTCAATTGGATCAACTAATCCTTGTTTGTTTTTTGTTTTTGTAAGCATGAAGAGAAGGCAATTAAAAAATATATATTTTTAAAATTGAAACCGTCGTCTAAAAATATAACAGTTTTACAGTTACGTTATCTCATCAACTCATCGCCATAATTACTACCTGGAATATGAATTCTGCTTTAGCAGCACGGAGGAGATTTTTAAAAGAAAATTTTGAAGCAGATTATCAAGTGTGGGAGAATGATCAAAGTTCGTTTGAATTTCCAATATTGGATGTTAATAATAATGATTACCAATATATGGAAGATGCTGGTGAGAATCATGAGAATGATGGGCAAAATATGGAAGTTGTCGAGCATGATACCACCCATGGTTCTATTCAAAGTGACAATGGCGATAATTATAGTACCGAGTGTAGTGCAGAAAATATAACTTTGGTTATTTACAAAAAGATAGACGATAATGGAAAAATTCTACGAGACTTTAGTATCCTAAAAGAAATAGGGTTATTGGAAGAAAACATGAACTTGAAGCTTTACGTTGAGGATGCGAATGCTCGAATTCATGCAGACCTGCCGATTACCAAAACACAATTCGCTGAAGGGTTTGATGAATACTGCGAACAAAGTAAAACAACACTGAAAGATAGAAAACTTCTCGCGAATTTTTTACATAATACTGTGGGCCAAGTTCTCGACTTACCTATTCTACGAAAAAGAAAGGCAGTCAAACTGGAAGAAGAAGACGACGATGATTGTTGGGAAGATGTAGAAAACGATTCTGGATCTAGTACTCTCAACCTTTTGGGGGACACCGCAATTGATGACACCAGAAGATATGTAATTCATCAGTCTAGATTTTTCACATTCGATCAATGTGACAATGACTGTACGGTTTTTCTGGGGGAGAACAATAGGTTATTTCATTGTCCAAAATGTAGAAGGCCACGGTTTCGACCTTGCTCCAAAGGAGGATGCAAAACTAAAGGTAGAGATATCTGTGAACATTTATTGAGAGATGGACTTTCGTTTAAGAAGTTATATTATCGCCCAATCATCATCCTGATCCAGGATTTGCTAGCGAATCCAAAGTTTGAGTATTACCTCAACTACGAGCGACTTCATAACCGTAGACATAATTCCCAACACTTGTCTGATTTTATGGATGGAGAACTAGCTAGAGCTCATTTAAGGGACATGAAAAAATATGGAACAGACTGGATTGCAAATGATCCTGATAAAAGAGGCGACTATATTCTAATTAACTTACTGCTTTCAGAATTCTACGATTCAGGACAACTTTTCAAGTCGTATGTATTCGATTTTTGGCCACTGTGCATTGGTATATTGAATATGCCGCCCAATTTACGCGGTAAAGTTGGATTATCGTATTTCTTGGCAGCTTTATATACGGGTAAACACACTGAAGCTGAACGAATTATGTTTAACGATCTTGTTTGTGAGGAATTACGTTGTCTCTATGATGGTATAGAACATGAAATCAATGGGAAAAAGTACTTTATTCAAGCAAGACTAGTTATGCATATCTTAGATACGAAAGCCGCGGAACCCGTTATGGGATATCAATCTAACGCGAATTCCAACTTTGGATGTTCCAACTGCGGAGGTGTAACAGGAATTCATATCGGTAATCAATGCGTATTCCTGGGCAATCGTAACTATCTTCCTCAGCTAAATGTACTAAGATTTTTCGGGCAAACTGGTGAATGCTGTCCACCAGGATTTTACAACCACGAACAAAAACGGCAATGGTACGTTGAAGAACACTTTGATCATTTAGATAATGAGAAAAGAGAATACAACCCGTTCTTTGCGCATCGTTGGAAGGTTGTCGGAAAAGTAATTGCTACAACCAAAGCTGCAACAAAGGGACAGGACATTTCTAGTAACCAGAAAAAAAAAATAGTAAATAAGATTTTGTCCACACCACGAATTCAACGTGAAATTGACAAAGTATTTAGCCCGTGCGATGGAATGACGAAACGAAATCAACCATACTGAACTTTTTCTTTCATGGAAATGGTGAAGAACGATATCAATGGTTTCATACCGGAGAATTTGAATGGCCGGAAATCAAAAATTTGTTTGGAGAATATCTATACTACCGACATCAAGATTACAGAACAGAAAAGCCATATTGCCGAGTAACTTACGACGAATATCTTCAATATGCACATGAAGCAGAGAAACTCAATTCTACCAATAGAGCACAAAAGAAAAAAAGCGTGCACGGAATTCAAGGATTGTGGTATTGGGCACGTTTGCAATATGCTGATATTGAAACGCAGTTTACGTGGCCGTTAGTGCATGCGATATCCGGGGTCGTAGTAAAAATTTTAAAGTTGATTATAAATGATCACTATCATAAAGGGAAAGGACCGAAGATAGTATTCTATCAAATAAAAAAACTACGAGCTCCGAAAGAGAAGAATCGCCAAATTAAGCGGGGCGTTATCAAAGGAACTAAGACTAAGAAGGATGATAGTGATAACGAAGAAGATGGTAGTGAGAACGAAGAGGGTGGTCATCCTTACGAATCGAGTGAATCAGAGGAAGAAGTTGATCCATTTACAACTGAGGAAAAGAGAAGATTTCGACCTCCATATTCGAAACGAAAAGCGCCTTATCAAGTATTTTCAAAAGCTAACATCGATTATGTTCAAGCATGCTTAGACTGTGTTCTCTTACCTCCTGCCCTATCTGATGACTGGAATGTTTCTTTGACATCACCTTCAAGTATGAAAATAAGTCAAAAAATACGGATGCTATTATGCTATTGGGATTTCGTTATGGAAATACTTGATATTGAAAAGGCATACAAAAAGCTTTTTCGGATGTTTGCAAGCGATATGACAAGATTGCTTTCACATAGCATAGACAAAAGCGATGTATATAATTTACTTAACTGTGTCATTGAAACCAACGGTACGTGGGAAGGAATGATGCCAACCGAATCTAATTCGTTTCAACTACATGAGCTGATAGATTTACCACTTAGTTATAAATACTATGGTCCACCGTGGGCGGTAAGCGAACTACCAGGCGAACGAATGATGAAACTTATGAAGGATTGGAAACTGAAATCTAACATTGGCGGGAATCTATCGTTTCTCAGGACAGTCATGCGCAAACAAATACACCATGAACATCGGAAAATGAAATTAGCATATGCAAAATGGCCTTCTAAAGATGATACGAACTTTACACGCCGTTCTTTCACAAGACAATTAATTTATAACGAGTTTCCATTTGAACTACATAGTCCTGAAAAGGATATTCCAAAGGTACCATTGAATGAATTTGAAGTTGAAGAATTATGTTCTACATTATATGCGGAAGTAATCAGAAAGTTTGGAGGAAACCACCGCGAATGCGAAACGAGTGCAATATTCAGAATATCCAATCACAAACCTATATTCCATAAACCGTGGATTGACAAGCTAAAACACTATGTGGACAAATCAAACTCATCGAGACTGAACGCTGTCGATGTTGAGGTGGCAAGAAACCTTCTGAACTTCCAGCCGGACTTTCATAGGAAAGCGTTGGTTTATGGAACGAAGTTTTATAGTCGGGGTTCTCAATGTCGTGAAACAACAATAGCGCAACCATATGGTCGCGAAGGATATTCACCAACAAGCCCATGGAAGTGGTTTGAGAAAGCCCATTATAGATCATGGTGTAAATTTCAGTGTCCTGACTGTCCTGCTCGTTACGGCCTGATCAATGCCTTTTTTTCGGTCAATGCAATTGGCGACGAAGTATTGAAGAATCTTTTAATTGCATCCATGACAAGCTTTGAATTTAAGAGTCAATCATCGTCCAAAGTTGAAAGAGTTAGAAGGAACGGTTCTTTGGCACGAATTTACTTTGTTGCCATTCAAGATATATTTCCCACTCAAATTGGTACGATACCATTTACAGAAGATGGACGAGCAATCACCATTAGCAACACTACGGCAACTGGGACATTGAAAGACTATATAAAAAGCCGGGTCGATGATTCATCGATCCAGCCTCATGATTACGTGATGATCTTACTGCATCCAGATAGATTAACTTTGCAACCGAGACAAGATGAAAGGCCCTTTTCGAAGTTTATGTTTTAGTAAATTAAAAGGATGTGTTTTTTTATGTACGTATCTCGTCATCTCGTAATGAACCCTCCCTGGTCGTACCTATTCCTCTTCCGCGCCCTTGTCATGGTCACAACATCATCTAGTACCGGGGCCTTTTCCATCGATTGATGACTTTTAATCGATTTTTAAAACATGCATTTAATTAACAAGAGTATTAGAAATAGAAGCATGAATTTAAAATCTGTATTGGACAACATTGAATAGGATCTGACAAGGGTTAAAGTCGGTTCTAAACAACTTTTATTACAGAAGGTTTTGTAATAATCTTGGGAGATTACTATTCAAAATAATGGCGTCTAAGAGAAATCGAAAAGTAGAAAGCAATAGCACTGAAGAGGAATTCACTTCCTTTAGCAGCAAAAGTTTGGCTTTATATAATGATATAGATATATGGTTAGCTCGCATTAATTCATTGCAAGAATTTGATACTGAAGGAAAAGAAATTTCTCTCTCAGATGCTAAAAATTTCTTGGAACTGATAAATTTTCTTTTCGGTGATTATGATCTCTTGTATCACGGTGAAATAAAAATACCTGGTCAATTGCATAGGCGAAATGGTTACAGTCACGATAGTCTCAAAGGTTATCTCAGCTTCGCACAGAGGAAAATCAAAGCTCATGAAGAAAAGAAAGAAAGACAGCTAATGAAAAGAAAGTGGGAACTCATTGACACACAGTGGATGCCGAAAGGACATCTCCTTGATGAAGGTGTAAAAAATTTGAAATCGATTATCAATGAGTTGAAAGTGAAATTCAAGAAGAAGTTCACAGTTGAATTGAAGGAAACTGACAAGAATTCTCCCTATGTTTTCAGCATCTCTGACAATAAAAAGACTGAGCACTTGAAACGATACGAAATTCTCGATTTCGAAAAGCAATTAACTGATCATCCATGGAGTTCAAAACGTCAGATGCGCAAGAAGCAAAAATCAGATTCAGTATCCTCATCCTCTAAGATTGTATCTAGTACATCAGAAAAAGTGTCGAAGTCTACCAGAATAGATCGGCGAATAATTGTTGAAGATTCACCGCAGGCAACAACAACTGGCAACACAAGAACTAGTAATCTATCAGTCCAAATCCGACAAAAAGAAGATCCACCATCATTAAAGTTATCTGCAATATCTACAGAGCTAGTTTCAATTCAAGCACCTCAGTATTCTCTCATCGCCG
>Ga0136641_1001296_pt1 | contig 10542 bp, 1 predicted proteins | sample EliLak1302023Y_FD_115312 | JGI IMG/M metagenome (GOLD analysis project Ga0136641, IMG submission 115312) | Freshwater microbial communities from Elizabeth Lake, Yosemite National Park, California, USA - 13020-23Y | ecosystem: Environmental > Aquatic > Freshwater > Lake ... | reverse complement strand
GCACCATTCAACGCCACCTGATCCGCCCAAGGTTCCTGCGCAAGTGATAAAGTATGGAAACAATGCGTCCTGCATCAGCCATGCTTGGTCACATGTACCAGTAGTGCCTAAGTTACAAATCTTTTGCCAGTTGATCAGCGGCCCGCCACCAGGCGCTGTGTTGCCAATACCATCACCACGTAAAATTGGATCGCAACAATATGCAGTGATTCCGCCAGTACCAGCACCTTCACCTGAATTTACAGGACGTTTGCCGTGAAATGATGGGAAACATGCACAGTTAAAATAAGTTTTTTCTATCACAGTGCCTGGTGAACCAGACCCGCAAATATCAGTTATATCCCACCAGTCAACTCGGCATGGTGAAACTAATGCTGGTCTAAAACAATAGTCTGGATTGCATCGTGTGCCGTATGGAAACACGCAAAATGCCATGTAGCCGTATTCGTATACCCATGCACAACTTTCTTGGGGATCAGGACCACCGGGGCCGCCATTACCGCCTTGGAATATGCCTGATAAACAGCACCCTTGGTAACTACGACATTGGTTGCAATGCAAGCCTTGGCTGCCGCTGCCGCCCTCTGCACTTTGAGGATAATTCCAGCACAAATCGCCTGGATAACCTTGTAAACCGTACGGACAAATACAGCTACAGCAATTGTATTGCCACACTGAGCCTTTGCACTGTGAACCAATACCAGCACCTCCGCCGATCACTGAACTCCAGCAGTTGCCGCAAATAACACTGGAACAACCACCGCAAAATGCACGTGGACTACCAGCTGATCCGCCGCCTGCCAATAAAATATTACAACATGGTGGGCCGCCTCCAGTTGATGCCACATCGTATTGATACACAATACAATATCCGCAACAATTGGTCAAGTTAAAGTATTTACAACTGCCGCAGTATTGACTGTAAGAGCCACCGCAATAGTTACAGGTCCAACCTGAACATCCGCCACGACTGTTCCAGTCGCCGCCCGATGCCGCGCCTGGAATCATGCCAGCGGCACCGCCAGCTGTGTGTACAGGGGTACCGTTGCAAGCCAATGTGGTGTCTTGTTCTTGTCTGCCAACAATTAGGCAAAAATATGTGCTACCCGGAGTAACTGCATGGCACTTTTCACTGTAAGCGCCGCCTGCTCCGGCTGCACTGTTACATGTGGTGCCGTCAAAGTTTACACTTCCGCACTTGGGTTTGCCGCCGCCGCCCACTAGCACAGTACGTACACACGTTGCATTTGACGGCACCGGCCAGCAGTATGTTCCTGGTCTATCAAAACAAATTTTATATTGCCAGCATTGTTTGCCGTCATAATAAGATTTTGCTCCGTATCCCGGATATATGCCCAAGCATCCGTTAACACATTGTACCACTGCATTTGGACCAGCACCTGTAGCTGAAACAGGAGGAACCCTTGATTCAACCTTTGTCGTGGTAACTGCAATTGTAGTAAAACGTCCCATCGTTCTAATCCTTAAGTTATACTGGTTTCAATGCCGTAAGCCACTGCATCAACTGATGTGTTGCTTGCCCAAACTACCAGCAGTTGGCCAGCGGCCAACACAAGTCCGGTACGCTCTAGAGCTGAGTTGCCTGGAATTGTTGTTCCATATTCAATATATGAGTTATCAGTTACAGTTGCACTGCTGGTCAAAGCCAACCTAACGGTAACTGCCGTTGAGTTTCTGTTGCAGATCGTTACGCTGGCCACGCCAAAGTTACCTGCTGGGCAAGTGTACAATGTTGTATTTGTACTTGCTGCCAAGTCTGCTATGCCTAATCTTCCTGTTGCCATTTATGTTTCTCCAATTATTTTAGTAAGAAGTAGTTTAAAGCTAAGGGACTACCATCTATACCCTGTTTGAAATACATCTTATTTCTCACACTAATTTGTGTCTGGTTAGTATTACTTATCGTATTTCCAGTAATTTGTATCTGTCCAGCAATCAGTGTATTTACGTTGATTGAGCTTGCGCCGCCACCAATTTGGCTAGTGATGTAAGTTCTAATAGCTTTTTGTGTTGGAATAATACTGTCACTATTAGCCGCAAATGTGCCGTCTGTGCTGAACTGTGTAATTACAGTATTACTTCCGCCCAATGCCACGCTTCCCAGTGTCAAAGTCTGCAATCCAGCAAGATTAAATGCGTTGGCATTCAAGGTTGCTACACCAGTACTTTGTTGTACACTGAACAAGTTACCCACGTTGAAGTTACCGTCTTGGTCAGTTGAGGTAAAGAACACTCGTCCTCCGCCGTTTTGAACTGTTTGGTTGTTGGCGTTGGCAGCCTGAGTTGGAGTATTTGGGTAGTTTGTAGTAACAAAATTACCAGTACCAATACTCAAGAAGTCATGCCCCGTCAATCGCACTTGGCTGTACAATATTCTTGTGGTTACCACATCACTGTGCGCCGGAGCATTGGTTGTGGTAAATGTAGGGTTAACCTGATATGTGGCAGAATATGTGCCGCCCACAATAGTGATTGGCACTGCACTGCTTCCAAGGTTGCCATTGGTGCTGTTACCAACTGTCCAAGTACTGGTTGTACTTAGTCCACTACCAGTCAAGTTGGCTGTGATGTTCACTGGTGTTGTGATACCAAATGCCTGCAAATACATACCAGTTGTAATGGTCTGGCCAACGTTACTGGTCACATACAATGTTGTTCCACTGATATAACCAGTAAATGTTGCCTGTGTACCAATTGCACTGCTGTACAATACCAATTTGTAATATATTGCATTGCCAGTCAGCACCACGTTGCTACCTGCTGTTGGCAAACCTGGTAGATTGTTCACGTTGAAATACTGTCCCACTTGATAACTGTCCGCAAAACCCACTGAACTGGCTATGCTTGCATTGGCTGTGGCAAAACCAGTTCCTCTATTAACAAAACTTGGATTAGCCAATGCACCAACACCAATACGAGGTGTCAGTGTGGCCGCACTGGTAATGTTGGGATCAGTAATGGTAATAACTGGCACTGACAAGTAGCCTGAACCAGGTTCAACCATTCTCACAGTTCCAATTGCATTGGTAGAAACACTTAGACGAGCCTGTGCTGGTGTAAAGTTAGGTATGCTGGCACTAGTTCCACTGTTTGTTGCAATCATACTCCACTTAGGCACATTGCCTGGATTACCAAACACAACACCTGACCATGCATTGCTTGGTACACTGCGTACAGTCCAGTTGATACCATCATTACTACTGGCAGCTGCCGTTGAGGTGGTACCAATTACACTGGTCCATGCACTGTTACCGTTAGTAACAGTAATAGTAGGTGTCAATGTTGCACTGGTACTTAATAACACTTGGTTACCAGTAATACTGGCCACATAGTATGTTGTGCCATTTGTTAAGCCGCCAAAGACTGCGCCTGCTGTAACAGTCACGCTACCGCCAGTTGCAGTTGTTAGTGCTGTGTTAGGACCAAAATAGCTGGTGGCTAATGCCAACTGCGTGGCACTGATAATTTCAGTGATAAAATAGTTTGCACTTCCTGCTGACCATGCCAACCCACCAAATGAGCTACTGACTGAAGTTGTCCAGTTAGCGGCGCCACCAGTCAATTGCAACACTGGTGATAGTGATGGGCTTGGACTAATGGTAGTGCTGGCACCGCCACTAACCACGTAATATACTTGTCCACTGTTAACTCCGCCAACAACACCGTTACTAGCAATAGTCCAAGAACCGTTACCCATACTCAATGTAGCAGGGCTTGATAATGTGCTGTTAGTTGCCAGTGTTACATAACCTGGAGCAGGAATACTGCTTACATAGTAAGAAGTACCAGCTGTCAAACTACCGTATGTGGCGCCACTAGTTGCTGTGAAGCTACCAGTTGTTGGAGTTGCAACTGAACCAGTTACTGTTAGATCACCACCAAAGTAAGCTGAGCTTACACTAATTTGATTAGTAAGTGGGCTAACTGCCTTAACAAAATACGTCGTGCTTGCGGCCAAGTTGCCAAATGTACCACTACCTGGAGTTGTAAATGTTTGTCCTGCTACAATGTTGGCAATACTTGCTGTTGAGCCAGCAATACCAACACCAATCAAGTTGGCTGTGCCAGTAATGGTTGTACTGGATACTGCAACTGATTGTAACAAGTTGGTTTGCCATGTGGTTGCTGTAATCTGACTCACAATATAAGTTGGCTGACTTAGTGCAATACCCTGCGTTGTAGCTGTCAACAATGTGGTGTTGGCAAACTGCACTTGGGTTGTTGTAGGAGTACCTGTTACAGTGTATGTACCGTTATAACTTGCAGGCAATGCACCTTGAATAGTAATTAACTGTCCAGCCAAGAATGGAATTGCACCTTGAGTACCATAAGTCACTGTGGCTGTGGTACCGTTACCAGTAATTGCTGTTGTAGCAATGTTCTGAACAACTTGTACGCCAGTACCAGTTAAAATCATACCAGCTTGTGCAGTACCTGCACCAACTGTCAATACACCAGCTGTGCTAATTGTGCTTGATGTCAAACTTGCACTAGTGTTAACTGTGCTGGTAACACTCAATGACTGACTCACAGCCGCTGGAGTGATAATTTGTCCAAGAACAATATTATTGGTATTGCTTAATTGTAGCAAGTTACCACCGCTGGCTGTGCTGACCACTGTTGGCGTTGTTCCGCCTAGTACACCACCAATTTGTGCAGTGGTATAGTTACCTGCACCCCAACCCAGAGTTGTGATTGGAGTTAGTGTTGGGCTAATACTCAGCGTGGCAAAGTATTGTGTACCTGCTGTACTGCTGTTACCCAAGTTGCTGGTTACTGATGCAATATAATAAATTTGTCCTGCATTTAGGCCACCCAAGTTATTGCCAATGTAAGTTGACCAAGAAGCTGCCGCACTAGTTAAAGTAACGTTGGTTGTGCCTTGATATTGTGTGGATACACTAATCTGGAAAGTACTTGGTACAATTGCAGTGATATAGTAAGCTGTGTTTGGAACCAAGTTACCAAATGTACCAGTACCTGGTGTTGTAAACTGTGAACCAATTGTCAAATTGTTTACACTGTTAAGTGTAATCAAGTTGGCTGTGCCAGTGAATGTGGTCAAAGACCCTTGTGCCGCGCCTGTTGTCCAGTTCACTTGCCATGTAGTTGCACTACCACTCACAATATAAGTTGGCAAGCTGATAACGTTGCCAGCTGTGGTCATACTGCCAGCGGCATTGCTGGCATAAGTTACTTGTGTTGTAGTTGGCGTACCAGTCACAACAAATGTTCCGTTATAAGCCGCTGGAATCATACCTTGAACAGTGATCACTTGGCCTGTCAAGAATGGCACTGAACCTTGTGTGGCATAGGTCAATGTTACAGTTGTACCTGAGCCAGCTGTTGCAGTGATTTGAATATTCTGTGCAACTTGCATACCAGTGCCAGTTAACACCATACCAACTTGTGGGCTTCCACCGCCTGTTGTTAAAACACCAGCGGCATTTATTGTGCTACTGGTTAAACTGGTTGTGGCATTTACAGTTGCGCTGGCTGTTGCTGATGCAATACCTGATTGAGTAAAGTTATGTACAAAACTCATACCTTGTGTCACACTGCTTGCGCCAGTACCACTGAATGTTACATAGTTGCTTAGTGGGCTTGTATTGCTAATAGTTGGGCTGTAAGTCACTGCCGTTGGCACAATGGCCAGACCAGCTGTTACTCCAGTGCCACTACCCAACGTCAATGCATTTGTACCTGTAGTTGTGGCAGTCAGTGCTGGAGTCACTGCGGTTACACCGCCAGTAAGAGCAACTGTTGAGCCAACAAGCATACCAGTCGTAGTACCCACTGTGGCCACATTGCTTAGGCCAGTGATTTGTGTAGCACTAACTGTCTGACTTTGATTGACAGTGTAGTTCACACCGTTGATAGCTTGTGCGCTGGCAATGGCCAAACTTGTGCTCACAGTATAAGTACCTGCACCGCCTGTTCCACTACCTTGTAATGTGATATAACCAATTGTCTGGTTGCCGTTGATTGTGCTGGTTTGTAACACAGTTTGACTGTTGTTGACTGTGTAGTATGTGCCAATCAAACTCAAACTGGCTGTGCTCAACTGTGCGCTACATGCCACATAGTATGTACCTGCGCCGCCTGAACCTGAGCCGTTGGCACAAATAAATGCGCCGGCATTGGTAATTATAGCACCACTCACATAAGTTGGTTGCAATGCACTTGAGAACTGTACCAAACCAGTAGTTGCGCCTGTCACAGTCCATATACCGTTGAATGATGCACCAGTTCCAGTAGAGCCGCTGATTGTGATACTTTGTCCTGCAATAAATGGAGCCGCTGGTTGAGTTGCGTAAGTTACTGTTACAGTAATACCGTTGCCGCTGATGCCGGTTGCCGCAATGTTTTGTGCAGTAGGCATGCTGGTGCTACCGCTCAACACTGTGCCTGGTAAAATCACACCACTTACACCGCTACAGTTGATTGTGACTGGTGTGGCTGTTAGTGCAATTGGGCTGCCTGCACTAGCCACAGTTTGTGACAAATTAATCACCCACTGGCCAGTTGTGGTGCCTGAACCGTTGATATTGCTCACAATGTGTGTGCCGCCAGTAATACCAGTTCCTGCCAATGTCATACCCACTACTATACCAGTACTGCTTGGAGCACTTGTAACAAAAAGTATATTACCAACGGTATAGCCAGTAAATGTAATTGCTGTACCAGCACTTACTTGTCCAGTAAATGTGGGATTTACAATTGCAGTAATCTGTGTACCGGTCGTTACATAAGTGCTGGCGGCACTGGTATTGGTAGCTTGATAACCAGCAACATATTGATTTGTTGCCACAGTGCCAGTTGTGGTACCGGCTAAACTCATGGTTGTGCCAATAATTTGTGCAAAGTTATTGCTCCAAGTGACACCGCTTAGATATTGACCCACTGCCACTGTACCAGTAATAGTACCGCCAACGGTTAGTGTTGTGCCGATAATTGTACTGCTAGTACTGGTAAAGTTGGTTTGTGCAGTAATATATGTTGGGGCACTTGTAATAGTTCCAAAAGCAGTTGCTGAACCTGTTGTTGTGTTTGCCACAGTTACAGTACCATTAGTTGCACCAGTCACAGCAAATGTTCCGTTGTAACCTGTTGGCAACACGCCTTGAACTGTGATGGACTGATTGACCTGGAATGGTATAATAGATTGAGTAGCAAATGTATACACCACGTTGGTGGCATTGCCAGATACTGCGGTAATTGCAATGCTTGCAGGTGTATATACTCCAGACCCAGTCAATGTCATACCAGTGGCAAATGTACCAGTATTAACCTGTCCAGGTGTAAACACAGTACCAGCTATAACTGCATTATTGTTAGTTACTGCTGTGGCACTGGTTGTGGCTGTGGCTGTAGTTGTTTGAGTCACTGCTGTTGGAATAAGACTTTGTCCTGTGGCAATACCAGTGGTGCTGGTCAATGTGATCAAGTTGTTGCCAGCACTGGTATTTGTCACAATTGGGCTCAATGTTGTGGCTGTGGCCAAGAATGTGCCTTGACCGTACTTGATATTGTTCCAAGCATAGCTGGTGATTAGACCAGTTGGGCTTTGTATCCAAGTTACACCATTGGTAGAGTAGATCACTGAGGTGTTGCCTTGAGCTACCGCAACAAATCTATTGTTGCCATATGTTATGCTGGTCCAGTTGGCTGAGACAGGCAATGTGCCCTGTAACCAAGTGGTACCATTGCTGGTGCTGTATGCAAAAATATTAGTTGGAGTTGTTCCGCCAGCCAATGTTACCCAAATCTTTGGGCCTATTCCGTAGGCCAAACAACTCCAAGTCTGCGCACTTGGCAAGTTGCCTGTCACGATCCATGTGCTGCCGCTGGTGCTGATATAACAGCCGTTGTTGCCATTGTTCACTGTCATGAAATAGCCAGTGGTTCCAGTATTTCCATACGCAATACAGTTCCAGTTGCCCACTACCAATCCAGTTGCACTGCTCCAACTGGAGCCGTTGGTGCTGTAGGCGGCGCTTGATGAACCTGAAGCCACTGCCATGTAATACCATGTGCCGCTGAGAACACCGGCTGCCACTGCACTCCAGTTTACACTGGCAGGCAATGATGATCCCACAGTCCAAGTGGTACCGTTGGTGCTGTAACCTGCTGTGAGTGTACCACCTACTGTGCCTGCAACAGCCACATAGTAACCATTACCGTATGCTTGGGATGTCCATGCGGCACTGGTTATTGAGCCTGGCGTGTAAGAGAATGTAGGAGCACTCAGTGTGATTCTTGATTCAACTTGATAAGTTGAAGTGGTGTCTAGCACAGACGCAATAGCTGTGCCTGGAATCATATGGTCAAAACCTGCGGCATTTAATATAAATGTTGATCCACTTGTGGTTCCCAAGGTGATTGCGTTTGCTGATCCTGCTAGTGCCAATGCAGAACTGGTAGCCAGCTGGAATGTGGTGCTAGTAATTGTACCTGCCACAACATAATATGTGGTCAAAGTGGCCAACAAACTGCCAGTATAAGCGGTACCTGTGAATACAACTGGCAAGCCGGCATACAATGTGATTGTGCTAGGTACCGTTAACACATTACCAACAGCGCTGGTCGCACTTACTGTGATCGGAGCAAATGATTCTTTGGCTATCAATGCAATCTTGCTACCTGCATTGTAATTGGCAATATAACCAATCTGTCCTGAGCCTGTACCGCCATTTATAACAATTCGCAATCCCACATAGGCCGCTGACAACGCATTATCAGTAGCTGCCAATGTGATACTAACTTGATCGCCAGCCTGCGGAGTGTTGCTGATGTAGTTGTAGCCTAAACCAGATGAAATCACACGAGTCTCGAATATGGCGCCGTCTCTAATTTCGTCACCCAGTGCTGTGGCATCATTGTTGCCGCCGTTGAATGTGTAACCAGTTGCTTGGCCGCTGATCATGTAATTTGGACTGTAGTTGCTGCCAGCGTTGGTGTATTCAACACGCAACAGTGCGCCAGCCGCATTGTTTACAATCAACCCTGTGGATGCTGTACCAGCACGATTGTTCACAGTGCCTACCAAAGGAGTTTCGTTTGAATTCACACCTTCAGCCACACTGCCGTATGTACCATATGAGTTGTTGCCGTTGGTAGCACGAATCTTGCCACCGTTCTCACTCAAATAACCAATGTAGTTGTAGTATGAGAATATTGAAACAAGTTCAGTACGACCCAAGTTGGTTACCCATGCACCGATACCGTCGCTTAAAACGTGTGTGAAATCGTTGGCCACAATACTTTGATTGCCGCCATTGTGCAAGGCACCGTCCACTTTCATGCCCACACATGCTGTACCAAATGTGGTTATGTTTTGGATGTAGGGCGACTTGCTGTAAATCCACACACTGGTGTCAGCTGGGCCGGTACCTGGATCCAAACTGGCGTAGGCTCCAGCAGTTGGACGTTGTGTGCCATAAGCATTTGCTGTGCTCAATGTGCCTGACAATCCTTGCAATGTCATATTTCTCAATATGGTGTTGTTTTGCAAGTAGAACATGTTACCACTGGTATAATTCAATGTCAGTGTGGCACTTGCGGTTTGTTGGGCCAATGTCACAGTATAACTTGTGCTGGCAGTTGGGGTTCCAGTTGCTGTTTGATTCAATGCATATACTCCTGCTCCGCCGGGAGCAAAGAAATACAACGCAGTTGAAGTAATTGTTCCTATCAAATTTCTGCTTAGAGTTACCGTTGTTCCAGTAATGCTTTTAACATAGGTATCCGCTGGCAATCCCGCAACCGTCGCCCCGTTGCCTGAAACCAGTTGGCCAATAGCAATGCTGGTGTTAGCAGTTACAGTGATAGTGTTGGTACCACTAGTACCGCTACTCACTGTGTTGACCACTGCGGTTCCGCTTGCACCATAAATTTGACTTGTAATAAAAGTTCCAGTGGTAACTGATCCACCACTTAATACACCGCCAGAAGTTAAACCAACACTACTTGCGCCAGCTGTTAACTGCACTTGAGTTACTGCTGTTACAGGGCCTGCAATTGGAGTTGTGCCGCCAACTTGGGTATAGGTTAGGCTTGTTGCACTTAGAATACTGGTTACAATCAAACTGGTTGGACTGCCGCCGCTAATAGCACCTGCATTAACTGTAAATGTTTGTGTTAATATTGTACCGCTTGTTGCTGTTGACAATGCGGCAATGGCAAAATTAGTTTGGCTTGTTACAGTGGTAATTGTATAGGTACTGGCTGGCACATTAGTTGCTGTACCGGTATTGGTGCCATTAAGCACCACGGTCATTCCCACAGCAAGAGTAAACGATGGTGTAGAGCATGTGAACACGCCAGCGCCACTGGATGCCACTCCTGCAAGTGCAGTGTTTGTACCAGCTGTTGCTGAAATGGCCGAGCCAACGGTAAATCCACCTGTACTGGTTAAACCTGTCAAAGTTGCTGTAAATGGACTACTTGCCCCAACTACACCATTAATTGATCCAGTTGCCGAAAGACTTGTGGCCGCTACCGTTGCTGAATTTACAGTTC
>Ga0136641_1001295_pt1 | contig 10546 bp, 5 predicted proteins | sample EliLak1302023Y_FD_115312 | JGI IMG/M metagenome (GOLD analysis project Ga0136641, IMG submission 115312) | Freshwater microbial communities from Elizabeth Lake, Yosemite National Park, California, USA - 13020-23Y | ecosystem: Environmental > Aquatic > Freshwater > Lake ... | reverse complement strand
GAAGCTGTTAAGTCTGATGGTTCAACCCAAACTTTAATTAGGGACAACATAACCGATACCGGGACTTTTGAAACTAAATTTAAGCCAGATGAAAATCAAGGGAAAGTTGAGTTAAGGGCATCTTTAACACTTACAACAAAATCAGGACAGGCGTTGCAGCCAGTTAGTATCTCTTCGTGGCTTGAAGTCAAGGTGCCTAATGACTATCCGACAATCGTCACCCCGATATCAATGTCAAAACTTGATGACAATAAGGGCTCAATCTCAACCGGCTCTATAGAGCTAGTTGGGCCAAAAAATGGAACGGGTCAAGTCTGTTTTAAAGATCAAGTCAACATGGGAATTGTTATCGCAAGAGACGCGATCAATCGTAAAAACAGATACTCATGGAAAGTAATAGATCCTCCAAAGGATAATTGCAAGGTCCTAGCGAGTGGTCAAGTTGTTTTGTTAAAGCTATCAGTTACCAATCCAACTGGAGCTGACGCAGTCGTGCAAGCATCCATTCCTGTAATGTTAAAATCCGACGCGCATCCAAAAAGTGACATTGCGTTCTCTGCCGTAATTAATTTGCCAACGTCTTTATATCGACCAGGACTGTGGCTCTGGAACGCTGTTATCATCCTTTTTAGCGTGATTTTGCCACTCCTTCTTCTTTATTTCCTCAATTGGATATCTGCGAAGTTCATTCTGGGATACGGTATTCAGCGTGCCGTGTACCAGGTGCGATTGACTCAGGATGGTGGAATCACCGATCTAAGCGGAGAATCACTGGAAAAAACGGTGAAAGACGATGACTTTAATGGGATCGGCGCGAGTGAAAACTCGAGAGAATATGAGGACGATAGAAGTCCGGGACTCCTTTTCACCTCTTATATTTCAAAGTTACCGCTTAGTGAACCCCGGTTCGAAGTAAAACCAGAATCTGGCGGTCAAATAATTACCATGATATCCACTGGTAATCGTCTCAAGAAACGTTTTGCGGCGGGGGAAAAAGCACCCACCAGGGCCGACTTGGGAAATTTTTGGGCGTTGGTGATTTCTGATGCAGAAAAAACCTCCTGGCAAGAGCGCGGATTTATTGAAGGTTTGCTTGTAATTTACAAGCGAAACAGAATGACATTGTCAAATCAGTACGTTGACAGAGTTCTAGAGGTCGTCAAGACGCCCGGAATTTGGGAACAGTTCATCGCCATCTCACAATTCGCCTCTACATCAGGTGGATTGCCACAGGAGACATGGAATGTTGGATCACCGGATGACTCCATAAGTGAGGTGCCTAAGCCCCCATCAGATTTCTTTCCACCACCACCAGAATAAGAATCTTGTGTCACAACAAGAACGCTTTTCAATCTAACAACGAATGGAGAAATACGGATGTTGCAGCCCTTCTTGATCATAGGCGTGGGAGGTTCAGGTGGTAAGACAATCAGAGCTCTGCGACATGCGTTGGAATTGCGATTAGAAGACATGCAGTGGACTGAAGGAATGCCTCAAGCATGGCAATTCCTTCACATCGATTCTCCGGTCCATCAAGACGGGACAGAGTTCCTCGCCCCGATGTTAGAAAAGCAGAATTATTTCGGTTTAGCTCAGCCGGCAGGTACCTACAAGATGGCGTTTCAGGCAGTTCTTGAAGATATAGACCCTAAGAATATTCCAGAAATAGAAAGATATCTTCCTTCAGATAGTCAGGTTGCCGTCAACGTGACTCACGGAGCAGGTCAATTTCGGGCCGTGGGCAGGACGCTGGTGCTTTCAAGAATGGATGATGTCAAGAAAAAAATTGCCCAATTCTCTTCGCAAATGACTTCCGGGGGGTCAATTGGACAACTTGATAGCTTAGGGAGAAAGTTAGGAGCTACGCCGCAGGTGGGTGACCCAACCCCTGTTGTCATGATTATTTCTTCAATTGCTGGGGGCTCGGGTGCTGGACAGTATATGGATGTGGCCGAAGCGGTGAAAGATGCCAACAGCAACGCCAATTGGATCCACGGCATATATTCTATTCTTTATGCGCCAGACGTTTTTGCAAGTGTTGGTGACACCAACTTAATCGCACCTAATGCTCTTTTCGCGATGTCGGAGAGCATGGCTGGAATGTGGAGTAATAATCTCTCTGCCTCGTCAGAGGCTCTGTACCAAAAATTTGGAATACAAATTCCAAATCTGGGCGAAGACCCTAAAATTCATTTCGGACCAAAATTCAATTACATAATAGGCAGAAAGAATTCAAAAGTATCATTTGCAAATCAACCTGACATTTACAAGGCGGTTGCCGCGAGCTTGTCTACGTGGTTGACTGAAGAACGGGTCCAGTCCGGTCTACAGGCTTATACGGAAGCAAATTACCAGGCAAACCTTGGAGCCACTGGTCTTCCTGATAAGTCCATGTTAGCGGTACCAAATCAGGACACTCCTCCTTTTGCTTCTCTCGGATTTGGCAGAGTCACGCTGGGAAGAGATCGATTTGCGGATTATGCAGCCGATCGACTCGCTCGAACAAGTATTGAAAAATTGCTTTTTGGTCATAAAGATTATTTAAACCAAAATTCGAATAATGAATCGGATCAAATTCAACAAAAGGTTGCACTTGTCTTCCCAGAGTTTAAGAATGGCCTGGGATTAGGGAGTTCTGGAGACGGTAAACCGGATGTGGTGAAAGCCGTGCGCCCAGAAAGGACAGCACTTCTGGCAACGTTGCGTGACCAGCTTCTTTCCCGAGCGGCTCAGGGCGTGAATCAAAAGGGTTCGATGCCACCCAATGCCTGGAATGAGCAGTTCCTTCTGGCTTACAATCAAATAGCACTCCCCGATCATGAATTTGCTCGGAAGGACCGAGAGTTGAGAGCTAGATCCCTTCAAGAGTGGACGTCGCAACAAAAAAGACGAACCCTGGTATCAATATCTCGGTTTTCTTCCCACAACGGGATAAAAGTCGCGATCGAACTTCTGAAAAAATTAGAAAACGATATTCAATCGCAGGTGATCATGATTAATGACCTTCAGTCGAAGGCTGCTTTAAACGGGTCACAAGTTAAATCGCAAGTATCCCTTAGCTTACAAGGTGCGCAGGGTACGCAAGCGATACCTTATGACCACCCGCTCATTGCCAAAACTATTCAAAATATGTCGAATTCCTTTGCTTGGTATCTTGAGTCAGAGTCACTGGCTGAAATCTCTAAACTCCTTCTTGATTACCAAATTAATTTTGTGGTTCAGCTGAGAAATCAACTGAATTCTATGTACACAACGCTTGATAACGCTATTTCACCTTCGAACCAATCAGAGATCGTGCAGAATGCTTTCAAGGATTGGCCAAAGCCAAACGATCAGCATGTTCCACCAAAATATAACTCTGCTCCTAACGAGTATATGTTGGTGGAACTTGAGAAGTTCCCAGATGAGTATAAGAGCTTAATAGAGGCTTCTGTACCCCTAGCTCAACGCAATGATTCGGTTTCTGCAGTTCTCGATGAACTGATTATGGGTTCATTATTGTTAGATGATTTAGAGGAAAAGAGACGGTGGGAGTTTATCTCAGAAGAGTTGTCATGGAATCCTCAACTACGAGAGGCCAGGTCTGACGCCACCCAAATGCCACAACCAGCCAGGTTTACGATTTCTGCAGACCCAGCCGAATACTTGGCTAGATCGAAATGGTGGATGCGGCGCAAGGGCAAGGCATTTCAAAATTACTTAGGCGAGACCTTGGCCAATTACATGGATGAATCCAAGGCCAGCCAAGAAATCGTATTTGAACGCAAAAAGCAATTCCGGGAGCAAATCCTAGCTGCGTTTAGAGCAAGTGAACCTTTGGTAGAGCTCAATCCGTCGTTGCTATCTCAGGTGCACAGTGCTTCTATCGAAGATAGGCAAATTGTAGTGAGTCCAATCCCATTTGCTGTTGGGAGTGATATTTACAGGGAAATCAAAGGAATGCTTGATTCTGTCTGGGATGACAAGAATTCAGATTCTTGGTTTAACCAAAACTCACTGGCCTCTTACATCGATTTCTTTTCTATCCAGAAGCCTTATCAGCCTATGGTGATGTCTTCCATCTTTGGTCCGATAGGCGAGGCCTGGCTGAAGGCTCAGAATGATCCGCTCAAGCGACAGGCATTTTTTAAATGGCGGCGTTCGCGTCCACTGTGGGATTCAGTACCGGCCGCACCTGAGATTAAGTCTGCGATGATCCGAGGATGGTACGTAGCGCGTGTTCTATCTCAAATGAAGGTGGAAGTGGACAATAAGGCACAGCCGAAAATTGAAATTTGGACGGATGAAGGATTCAAATACTCATCCTTCCCGTATCCATTGGCAACTAAGGATCCTGCCGAATTCAAAGATTATGTGGGAGCGATACTTTATTCATTGGGAATTGCGCTTGGTTTATGTAATTCTAATGGAACGCTCGAGCCTATTATTTCCTATCAACGGCTGATCACGCTAGGAGAGGTGAAGAATTCCACCCAATCAGAATTCATCCAGTGGCTCCAAAAGGGTATTTTGCGATTTGATGAACAACCCAGACCCGATGTGACCTTAGCAGGACCAACAGGCGGCGGCTCAAGTGAAATCGCAGCGCGCAAAGAGGCCGTTATAGCTGCTCTTACCGCTTACTTGAAAAAGTTCGCTTCAGAAATTGAATCCCTGGATCCAAGAAACGATGTTGAAAAACTCAATTTAACTTGGGAGATCCGGAGAGAGATACGTGATGCAATTGAGGCGTTAATCGGGGCTACAGACAAAGTGTCGATAGATGCGGATAAATTGTAAATGAAAAAGACGTGGAATCAAAAAACTGTTTCAATTCTATATATTCCAAATGAGGGCTTAGAGGAACAAATAAAGCCAATTGTTCGGCAATGGACTCAGGAAGGTTTACTTGATTCCTTCTTATTGGTTTCAGCCAAAGATGTTATCAAGAAGAATAATGAGCCATTAGGAATTAGCGGCTGGATTTGCTTCAATAAAGATGGAGAGATGCAAGAATTTCACGTTGATGTCCAAGAGCAGCTGGCACAGCTCGAATTTAAAATAGTTAGACTAGTGGTCCTTAACGTGGTTACACCAGAAAACAAATACGCCAATAGCGATCCTGAATTGCTCAAAGATCTTATTTCTGGAATAACCCAAGCACTCCCGTTGGCATCAGCAGGTGTGGAAATAAACAATCAAGCAACTCGCTTTATGAAGATGCATCTACTATTACTCCCATCAGAGTTTGAACAAGAAGGCCATGCTGATTTGTTCAGTAATATTTTTAACTTCAATATTGTTGTGTCGCCAGAAGATCGTGCAACGCCTTGGTCGGGTGATGCTCAAGTGAAAATGGATAAGCGATTTTTGCGATTTGTCATGATGAAAGTTGCAAGCGCAGGCGGACTTTGGAGCGGTATGAATTCGAGTCCATTTGATGCGGTCCCAACCGAGCATTTGCATGGCGGCGAGGCCTGGATTTTCCGAAATTTTGTGAGCACTGTCATCACCGAGGGAATTGCTCGCCGAACTGCAGCTAAAGTTCTTGAGGGCATCGCTATGGCCACCCAGGATTTATACGACGCAAATATTGCTATCAGAGTTGCGGGCACAAACGTTATTCCTAATGAATCTACAGATAAATGGCTTGATTGGATGGTGGGTAAAGTTTTTGAGATCGAAAATGGATCGCTCCGTTTTCAAAAACCACCTACAGGGAATCCACCTCAAAAATTGCTCTGGCATGAAATTGAACAAATTGTTAATTTCCTCAGGTTTTCGTGGGATAAGACCAAAGTTATTCCTTGGTGGATGTATGTATTTTTCAGGAGAATTATCGGCAAAAGAATGAACGTTGCCTTCCAAGGTGAAAAAGGGCTTGCCGAAGTTGGTATCAGTCAAACAGATCCTTTGGATTTACGTGATCGCCAACTGTTGGAGAGAATACTAGAAATTCGATCCCAAACAGAGAGCGCAACAAATGCCCTACAACTCAATGAAGTCACGTTGCAAAGCACCGCCACTCCAAAGTTGTGGAGCGACATCAGGAAGTTGGTTTTTGGAATGCTTGATGGATCAAACCTCGAGGAGTTTGGTATTACGGAAGTTGAAAATCGGGTTCCAGTTTTTGCACGAACTAATCAAGTGATAGCAGATCCAGCAATTTCGATTGATATTCCAATTCCTTTGCGTCGAAATCCGGAGGAGAGGAAGCTTTCTTGGGAGAACGATGAGCTCAAGGAAATTTATCTTAAAGAATTGTCGGACAAGCGATCTTCACTCATGACTCGCAAGGATCTGGTGACACGTCAAAATCAGCTGGTGGTGGAGGAGCTTGATCGATTGAGAGGTGGGAATTGATGGAAACTCGTTATTGTCGCAATTGCAGGGCTTTACAGGGAGAGACAGCCGAATTTTGCTCTGAATGTGGATTTGTGTTGGACCATGTACCCCGGATTAATTTGTCAGAAGATTTTATCAGCGCTCCAGAAGGCGATATTTTGCCACCAATCAACCCAAATGCCCCTGGTGACTTTGATGTGGAGGATCCCATCATTGTTCCATACGGTGAAGAAGCACAACCGCAGGCTGAGCAAGAGCCCAGCGAAAGCCGTATTGATGAAAGGATAGATCTCCTAAAGCGGCAGGTTGATTATGAGCAGGAGCTCAAGGAAATAGAAGAATCATTGAAGCTGATTGAATCATTCGAACCAGAATTAGTTGCCTGGGAACCCTTGGCAGGACGTTCATTCCAAAAATTAGTAACCGACCGAATGGATTCTGAAATTGGGGATGTTAAAAGTTATCTCGAAAGATATACCGAGGCACTAAATAAACTAATTTATCCCAATCCTGGCGTTATGCAGGAATTACGAAAGAAATTTCATCGAACCCTTATTGCAAGTTTCTCAGCGATCTCAATCGTCGAGATAATCCTGAGCTACTTACCCCGAATTGTTGCTCATATTTCCGGGCATCCATTGTTGGTGAAGTTTTTAAATTACATCACACCTTCACCCCTTTCACTCTTTCTTTATGGGTTTGGGACTTTTTTTCTCACCTATATTGTTGCACTTATGCGTTACTACCGGGGGTGGTCTGGTTTTCAAGCTCGATTGAATCAAATTCTTTGGGCTATGTCGGATATTGCAAATGGCGCAGGGATCGTTCGTCGTGAAGAGCTCCGATTAAATTCACTCTATCCACAAGTGAAGGAATGGCTTGAAATCATCGGGTATTCGTTGGTACGACCATGGAAAGTTAATCCTGCCTGGTACGCAGAAACTGCTGAGACAATTGCTCAAGAAGATCTTCCTTATTCACTCCGAATAGCCCGTGCAGAAAATTCATCGGGAGCGAGCATGCTTTCTCTTCAAAGGGCAGCTGCAGAACAGCTACTAACGCGGGGCTGGCGTTCTAATGTTCTGGACGTTCAGCTGAAAGTGATTCGAGAGAGTATGGGATTGACAGCGGATCGTCTGAGTGTCGAAGAGCTAGACAAGGACATCTCTTACGCTCCCAATGGACCGCGAGCAATTGTTCTCAAGCTCAATAATGATCCAACCACATTAGAAAAAGTTGCCGCAGTTCAACTTGATTTATTGACAGAAGAAATTCAAAAGCAGGTATTTCAATGGGGGCGGCCAAAGGTGCGCGAAGTGCGGTCTGGTCAGGTTAATGCACTATCCGGTGAACTTGCAGATCCGTTGGATTCCCGAGTCTTCGAGTGGGATGAATTCATTTCTGCTTCAATAACAACACCTGGACGCCCGACCGTTCCATTTTCACCAGGCACATTAACCGATCAAGGCCTAGCAAAGGGTCGTCATACTCAAGTATCGACTTTCTATATCCTGCCAAGTCGATTGGAGGGGAATATAGATTCTTTGACGTCGGCAACAGTGAGAAGTTACGACGAGAAAATCAACTCTGCTATGGATTTTGTACTTCGCGTGGATCTTACGGGCCCCCTTCACGACGCAGACCTAAAACTCACAGAAGAGTCTGCATCTGAAAGAGCGGTACGTGACTCAGAAATCGAAAAAGAGATCAGATGTAGAATAGAAGAGGGGCAAAAAAATCAAGAGAACCTGTAGTGTATAAGTTTTGGATTGCTGTTTGCAGTGGGGTTCTGCTGACGCTCAGCTGCATGGCACTTCCTCAGGCTCACGGAGCAGATGTTTGGACTGACTTTCAAACTAGCCCGTCGGATTTACAAAATGATCCTGGGTTGGATCCGCAATTCGATTTGACGGAAGTGAATTTTGGTGTCGAAACAGCCTATCCAGATAATTTTGAATTTTTTTTAAATTTTGCCACATCAGTAACTGCTTCACAATTTGCGACAAGTTCGGACACTTGGGGTTCGATTCTTTTGGATGTGGACAATGACCGTAAAGTCGATTACAGCGTGGAAACAGATGGGATGGCCTATTCTGGAAACTCCTCAACTCCTGGCGTCTTGGTGGACCGGCGAAACGGGAGGGCTGCGAGGATGTCCGCTTGCGAGGTGAAGACCTGGACTAACCTCGATCAAAAAGCCAACTGGCTTGGATTCTCACTTCCTAAGAACTGCCTACCATTTAAAGCAACTTTTGCTATTCAAGGCTACGTGAGCGGTGGAAGCCAAGCAGATAACCGTGATTATGCCCCTGATAGCCTCTGGCAGATTACACCAGGAGCTATCAACGGAGAAAGCAACGCAAGTGGAGGGGCTGGCTCCAGTGCCTCAACCCAGAGCGCATTGCCTACTCTGAGTCCAAGCTCTCTTGAAGTGCTCAACCCCGGAAGTAGCGGACCGGCCGACCTTTCAACCTTGGCAGCAGAGACTACTAAGTCTGTCGTGACGGTACTCTGCGGAGATAGCTTAGGTAGTGGATGGTCAGCAGATGTTCAGCTCCCACAGGAGATGAAATCAGCTGGATATCTCAGCTACGTTATTACTAACTATCATGTAATTGCAGGGTGTACGGATGGCTCCAGTATCAAGCTACAAACAAGTTCTGACAAGACGCTTACTGGAAGAGTGTGGGGCTGGAACCAAAAGAATGATGTTGCTGGTATTGCCATCACTTCTTTCTTAAAACCTTTGAAGTGGCGGGGAAAATTGCCAGCTCAGGGATGGTGGGTAGGGGTGTTAGGGAGTCCGCTTGGGCATCCAGGGATTTTGACGACGGGAATAGTTTCTTCCGTCCAGACTGATTATTCGGGAACCACGAGTGCTCCAATCAATCATGGCAACTCTGGTGGCCCAGTCTTTGATAATCACGGCAGAGTATTAGGTCTTGCGACGGCTGTTTATTTAGATCCTCGTGGAAATGATGCACAGGGTTTTGGCATTTTCAATGGAACACCTCTTTTATGTGGATCCGTAATCATCTGCGACGGAAGCAAATCCATTTGGACCAATTCAGCAGGCACATCAGAATTCGGATCCATATTTTTGATTCTGGTTCTTGTACTGTTCATCAGCGGAGCTACTGTTTTCGCCATTATTTTCCAGCGCAGGAGGAGATCGACTCGTTCATTCGCAGGATTCAGCTATCAAAGCGCTCCTCTCATTTCCCCGCCTGGTGATGAAGGACCACTAGTTATCTCCCCGTTAGAAAATGGATTTTTTCCTGTTAAGCCCGAGGGAAAGCATTTCAGCGAAAGCAATCCCTTGGATCCGTTCCAAGAGTTACCACCCCCGCCAGTCTAATAATTTATGGCTAGGAGAGGATAGGAATGTCATACTGCCCAAAATGCGGATCTTCAGTAAACAGTGAATCCAGGTGCAGCAATTGTTTTAGTGCACCTACTGGCAACTACCTTCGCACACCTGCCAATCCGTCTTTTCAACCACCCATGCCAACGCACTCAACGATGAATTATCCCTACCAAAGTCCTAGCCGCTCCTTCGGATCGCGCTCTAAAAACTATTGGATCTTTTTGCAGATCGGAACTTGGTTCATTATCGGATCTGAATTTCTCAGTATCCTTGTTCTTGGAGGTATAGGTCAGTTTAACCTTTCTCTCGCCATACTGGGCGTGCTAGTGATGTTGATTGTTGGAATGTATACTGAAAAAAAGGCTTGGATCATTCCAATGCTTATAATCTTGTTATTGGATGATATCGATGAATCCTTGAGTGGATACGCTTTCAACATTTTGAGCAACCTAACTAATCTTGCTTTTTACATTTCCATAGAGTCAGTCTTAATATATTTTTGGTACTCTTATATAAAAAATGCAAGACTCTGAGTCTTTATTTTTAGCACGAAATTTTGATAGTGAATATAGACCCTAGAATTTTAAGTCGTTCAAGACTATCGACGCCTCATGAGTAGCAAAATCAGGCCTATAAAAACTAACAACAAACCCAGTCGGACGCTGTATATTAAGTACCAGAGATAGGTACCGCCCAACTAGGAATACACTTATGTTATGAAGAAAGTATTCTTGGTAGCTCTGTTGATAATTGCCTTTATCCAAAGCCCCGCATTCTCAATCGAGTCTAATAATAAATTTAAGACTGCTCAATCTGGAGTTCATTATCAAATTTTTCAACCGGGGCCGACTGGGG
>Ga0136641_1001293_pt1 | contig 10558 bp, 10 predicted proteins | sample EliLak1302023Y_FD_115312 | JGI IMG/M metagenome (GOLD analysis project Ga0136641, IMG submission 115312) | Freshwater microbial communities from Elizabeth Lake, Yosemite National Park, California, USA - 13020-23Y | ecosystem: Environmental > Aquatic > Freshwater > Lake ... | reverse complement strand
GAGCTGCTTGAGGTGAAAGGAAAGCGTATTGGCAGGCATGCCCATCATCTCGGCCAGCAGTGCTGGGGTCAGCCCTTCATTGCCCTTGACAACGAGGGCTCTAAAAATTCGAAGGCGGCTAGCCTGGGCCAGTGCAGCTAGCGCATTGATAACGTATTGGCTTTCCATGATTCCATGATAATAGAAATATACGACCGATTTATGTCAAGGTATAGCTTGGTATAGGTTCGTCAAGTGCCGGTCTAAGCAAACTATCTTGAAAGTCCACTGTCGATGACGCGTTTTCAAGGGTCACTTGAGAACCCCAAATCAGTAGGCAAGTATGATGTCCAGACCGCGATTGCAACTTGCAAGCGCAAGGAACGAAATATGCTGCCGGGTATACATTCGAATTTTTTTGATTAGACCTCAGCTTGCAAAAATGAAACTTTACGTGAATGGCACTCTATGCACCAACCTTTACTTTCGCAATGCAGAGAAGGTGCCGTTTCCGGCTATCAAATTGCTCTAATTATTGCTATTTTTTTCGTATCTCCCCTTGCTATGGCTATTGAAGAACCCAGCTTTAAAGTGATTTCCAAGTCCGGCACTTTTGAGCTGCGGCAATACGCTCCTATGTTGGTCGCTGAGACGATGGTTGACGGCGACATGGACGATGCCGGAACCACAGGCTTTAGGAGGATTGCCGACTACATCTTCGGCAATAACCAAGTGCAGACAGGCGCAAGCTCAGCCAAAATCGCCATGACTGCACCGGTCACCATGGAGCCGCAATCCCAAAAAATCGCCATGACGGCGCCGGTTGCGCTCATGCCTGCCGAGAGCATGGGCGCGTCCAAGCAATGGCGTGTTCACTTCGTTATGCCGTCCCAATACAACATGAACACCATTCCGAAACCGAAAAACCCGGATGTGAAATTGCGGGAGATTCCTGGGAAGCTTTTTGCGGTGAGCAGTTTTACTGGCTTTAACACCCAATCACGCGTTCAAGCAAAAACTGATGAGCTCAACGTGTGGATTGGACAGAAGAATTTGAAAGTGCTAAGTCAAGCGCAACTCGCTCGCTACGATCCACCATGGACGCTGCCCATGTTCAGGCGCAATGAGGTGATGATTGAAGTCGAGGACACCAAAGAGCAGGGCAAGTAAAGTTTCACTAGTTTGGGCCCATTTGAAAACCGAAGAACCAAAAAACCCAGGGCTAAGCGGGGGCAAACTGAACGTTAGCAAACGTCGCTTGCTGTTGTAAATTCATCACTACCACCACACGCCGCCCTTCGGTAGCTGGAACTTCGTTGGTCTGACCTGACTGCGATTTTCAAAGTCAGCCTCGTACTGCTTTTGCATGCGTCATCGGATACACATCAAGAAGTGCCTAGCGCCGGCTCAGCTTGCACCGGCCTAAAACAAGCGTAGTTGCCGCGACTGCAGTAAATAGTCTGCTACAAATTGCGTCAACAAGACATGGTGCTGGTTGGCATGCCATTGGGGCTGCATGTACTTTTTGGTGTACCAATGCGCCTGGCTCTCTAAATGGCAACCCACCAAGCCAACCGAGCCTTGCACTATGGCCATAGGGTCACCGTTGGCATAGGTCGCTACGGTTTGAAACTGCCCGTTGACGAAGGTGGGGCCGTCATAAAAATACATTCGCTGGGATTGCCCGCGCCATTGGACAGGGGCCGTGGTGCCATAGGACGCGCGTATGTCCGCTTGCGGTCGTTTAATGTATTGCACACACCGTGTGCTCTTTAGCAAATCAAAATAATAGGCATCGGCCCAATACGCGCCCATGCAAATACCTAGGTATTTGCCACCGCGCTGCATAAAGGTCCGCACGTCCGACAAATTGGGCTTGAGAAGACTGCGAAATAAGGTGGCCTCACCATCGCCTCCGGGAAACGCCACCAAATCTACATCATCAAAAAAACCTTCATGTACCTTTTGACGGGTAAACAGCTTGATGCGAGCCAGCGTGGATAGGGCGGCGATCACCCCGTTGACCGAATCGGTCGAACAAGTGGGGTGGTGTATGAAAAGGGCAATGGTTTTGTGCATGCCGGACGGCGCTCCGAGCCCGCATTTTGCTACCAGCCGCAGAACCCGATTGCGCTTCAAACAACTGGGTGGCTTGACCTGCGCTGCCTCTACCCCGGCGTATGAATATGAATGGTCCCAACACGGGTAGATCCCGATTAGCGCCCGTACATCACATGGATCTGCGCCACCTACTTAGAGACCGCGCCAGAAACCTGGCGTCCCTCGTGCAGCACCGAGCCCGGATCAAAGCCGTGGCTGAAAAACAAGGCTGGGCCTTTGACAGGGGACACCTCCACGTAGCCACCGTCGGGCCTAAAAAGTCGGGTATCGCCGCCTTGCACACGGCAACGATGTGTTGAAGCGCCATACCGACGGCGACTGGTCCGGTTACGGTCTGAGCCCAGAGCGCGACCAAATGCTGCAGCGGCCAGACAGCCTGCGCTCCTGCCTGACGATGCTTCTCTACCTCAATGGCCCACGCAACGGTAACCCACTGCTTGCGCCTGCGATGGAGGCCCATTGGGCGCATACCCAGCGCGTGATGGGCGAGGTGCTGATTCGCGATGACAAGCCGAACGACGTGTGGGAGCAGCACCAAGCGTTGCTGGAGGTGGTAATAATAGGCCAGGCTGCGCAGGCTGAGCGTCTGGCCAAAAAACATATTTTGGATGCCGCAGACCTCATGATCAAGCGCTTGCGCAGCGAAGGGCATACCGTTTGAGAGATTTTTGTAATCGGCCTGATTCCAAACCAAACACCCCTGGAACCGCCTCAGGCCAAACCTATTGCCGGAGGATAAGGCTAAGGGCTGTCACGCGAACTTCATGAAATTAACTTAAATTCACAAGGAAATTCAAAAAAACGTGTAATTTCCATTGAATCACTTAATCGCACTAATTGGCCTTACTTCTCGCGGTTTGTATGAAAAGCGCGTCGTATATATAGTCATTAGCGCCTTGCTGCTAGGACTGAGTGCCTGCTCTCCGACAGCCTTAATCAAAAAAAGCCTTGGCGACGAATTAGCCAGACAAGGATTGTCCCAAGAAGACGATCCAGGTCTGGCACGCGAAGCCAGCGCTTTTTACTTAAAACTATCGGAATCGCTACTGGCGGACACCCCGGATAATTTGAAGTTGGCAGAGGCAGTGGGCGCCGGTTTAAGTCAGTACACCTTTGCCTATGTGGCTTTTGAAGCGGAACGCCTCGCGGCTACTGATGCCCAGGCCGCCTATCGCACCAACGAACGGGCTAAACGGCTCTATTTACGTGCCCACCGGCATGCCATGCGGGCCTTGGAACTCTCAACGCCTGGATTTCGGGCAAAACTCGAGAGCCCCGATGCCAAGCAGTGGCCACCTATTGCGCCAGACCAAGTTGGCCTGGCGTATTGGGCTGCTGCGTCCTGGGGCGGCTATATATCGCTGGCCAAAGACTCCCCTGACGCTGTTGCCGATTTGCCCCTCGCATATCGCCTGGCCACATTGGCCTGGAAGGCAAACCCTAACTTTGGCAACGGTGGGCTATCGAGCTTGATGGGCAGTTTTGAGTCCGCCCAACCAGGCGGCTCGCTGGCGAAAGCCACGCAATATTTTGATGCAGCCATCGCGATCAGCCAGGGCAAAAACGCAGGCGCCTATATCGCCAAAGCCGAAAGCATCGCCTTAGCCCAAGGCCAGCGTGAAGCCTTTGAAACGCTCCTGAAGCAAGCCATGCAAGCCAGCGACAAGTACCCTGACCTGAGCAACGCTGTCATGCGCGAGCGGGCGCTCTGGCTGCTCCGTAGCGCTGATGACCTTTTTTGAACTACCTTCATTTATGAACTCCTTGATAAAACTCTCACGGCTACTGACTGCCTTTGTATTGGTGGTGCTTACATGGCTTAGCCTACCCAACTGCATGGCTGCGGACAAGCAGCTTCGCATCGGGTCGCTGGTACCCAAAAATTCTTTGTACCACCGCCAATTGATGGACATCGGCGAAGCCTGGCGGGCGGCGCAGGCAGAGAACAGTAAATACGTGGTCTATCCGGATGGCAGCCAAGGCGGCGAAGCGGAAATGGCCCGACGCATGCGCATCGGACAGTTGCAGGGGGCCCTGCTTTCTGTCGTGGGCTTGCAGGAGATTGAACCCTCAATCACCGCGCTGCAAGCCATACCTATGCTGTTTAGGTCGTGGGAAGAGTTGGATTACGTACGAGAAAAAATGCGGCCATCGATGGAGAAAAAATTCTTTGACAAAGGCTTTGTCGTATTGGCCTGGGGCGATGCGGGTTGGGTGCGCTTTTTTTCTAAAGACGCAGCGCTTCGACCGGATGATTACAAAAAAATGAAATTTTTCGCCTGGGGTTCGGAACCTGACCAACAGGCCATCATGAAAAGTCTGGGTTACACGCCGGTTCCTTTGGAGACATCGGACATTCTTCCGGCTATCCAGACCGGCATGATCAATGTAGTGCCCTCTACGCCCTACTTCGCCCTGGCCACCCAAATTTATACCTCTGCACCCCATATGCTGGAGATTAATTGGGCCCCTATTGTGGGCGCCTTGGTGCTGACGAGGAAGACCTGGGACGATATGAGCCCTGCCACGCAGTCCGCTTTGCGTACCGCCAGCGAGAAGGCTGGCGTGCAAATTCGCATGAAGGCCAGGCAAGAAGTTGACGAGGCGGTCGATGCGATGAAAAAGCGGGGCTTGACAGTCAATCGCCCCACCGGCGAGCAAACGCGGGAGTGGACCGAGTTTGCCGAAAAGCTCTACCCGCGGATTCGCGGCACCATGGTGCCGGCCGACACCTTTGATGAGGTATTGGGCCACCTGAAAGACTTTCGCGCAGGCAAGGGTAAGTAAGGATGGCACGCCCGTCAGCGCTTCGCACTTGGCTGGACAGCATCGACGAGCAAATTGCGGCCTTGGCATTGGGGCTGATGATGCTCATCCCGCTTATTGAGATCGTCATGCGGCCTTTGATGGGAAGCGGCATTTCCAATGCCCCTGTCGTGGTGCAGCATCTAGGACTGGTGCTTGCGATGTTTGGCGCGCTGGCCGCAGAGAGACATGGCCACCTGACCTCCTTTGGCTCCAACGATGGCAGCAAGGGCTTTACGCCCGCATGGCGACTGGCCCAGTTATTGGCTGCTTTGGTGTGCGGCATGCTGGTCTACGCCAGTTGGCAATTCGTCAGCACAGAGCGCGATGCGGCGCATACCTTGGCCTATGGTTTGCCTGTCTGGACCCTGCAAGCGTGTATGCCTTTATGTTTTTTGCTGTTAGGTTTTAAATTAGGCGTGCGCAGCACCACAGGTTTTCGGCTCAGGCATATCGGGTCTGCCATGGTGCCTTGCATTGGCATCACATTGGCGGGACGATTGGAAGGAACGTCCTTTTCCGCTTGGCCTGGCCTGGCCTTGCTGGCGGCAGCTTTGGTGGCGGGTGCGCCGATATTCGCAGTATTGGGTGGCTTGGCACTGCTGCTGTTCTGGAGTGAGGGCATGCCCTTGGCATCGGTGGCCTTGTCGCATTACCAAATAACCGTCAACCCCTCACTACCCGCGCTGCCATTGTTTACCTTGGCGGGGCTGATCTTTGCCCGCACCGGGGCTGCACAGCGACTGGGCAACTTGTTCGTCATCCTTTTTGGTGGGGGCGTAAGAGGCTCGGTGGTCGCCGTGGCATTGCTGTGTTCATTTTTTACGGCATTTACCGGGGGTAGTGGCGTAACCATTTTGGCGCTCGGTGGCCTGATGCTGCCGCTACTAAATAATGCGGGTTATCCCGAAAAAAAAGGCATAGGGCTGGTAACCAGTGCCAGTGCTTTAGGCGTGCTGCTGGCGCCCTCGGTACCGCTCATCATGTACGCGATTGTCGCGCGCGTGCCCATCACCACCATGTTTTTAGCCGGCGCCCTACCCGCGCTGGTCATGGTACTTAGCTTGTTGATCTTTGGTGGATTTCTGAAAGCGAAGGGACCATCGGCCCCCGCGGTAGCAAGAATCTCCAACGCGACCCTAGGGAATACGCTTTGGCTTGCAAAATGGGAAATATTCGCGCCGGTGGTAGCCATCGGCTCGCTGGTCAGCGGCGTGGCTACCCCCATGGAAAGCGCTGCACTCACCGCAGCTTATGCCGTGATAACCCAGGCTGTTGCCCACCGCGAATTGACATGGAAAACGTTTTTCGCTTGCCTGAGCGATGCCGCCCAAATCATTGGCGGGGTGTTGCTGATATTGGGCATGGCGCTAGCGCTCACCAATTTTCTGATCGACGCCGGCATTCCCGATGCGGCCATTACTGCGACCCAAAATCTGATTCCAAGTCAAGAGATGTTTCTAGTCGCTTTGGTGGTATTTCTGCTATTTGCGGGCGCGCTCATGGAGATTTTCGCAGCCATTGTGGTGCTAGTGCCCTTGCTATTGCCCGTGGCGCAAAGCTACGGCATTGATCCGGTGCACTTTGGCATCTTGTTTCTAGCGGCCATGGAAATGGGCTTTTTGTGCCCCCCGGCCGGCATGAATATCTTCTTTGCGTCCGCCATGTTCGGTAAACCCATTAGCAGCGTGGCCAGTTCGGTGACCCCCGCCTTGCTGGCAATTTTGGTTGGCAGTTTGCTGATAGCACTGGTGCCTGCCTTGTCCACTGCCTTGCCGAAATTTTTGGGGCTGATGGCCTAAATTCAGCCAAGTGCTTTGCCCATGGTGATGCTGGCCTGCGGCTGGTCAGAACACCCACCCTATACTTTGCGCTACTAAGGAATCTGTATGCGCAAATCGCCCATTCAACACACCGTCGTCGTTGGCGCTGGTGCGGTTGGCAGTTTTTTTGGCGCCATGCTGGCGCGCGCCGGACACCAGGTCACGCTGATCGGCAGGCCCGCGCATCTACAGGCGATACAAAGCCATGGCTTGCAATTGGACTTGGCCAAGGCCACTGTGGTGGAGAGCGTGCGCATTCCCGCCACTACAGATATGGCGGTTTTGCGCCACGCGGACCTGGTATTGTTTTGCGTGAAGTCCACCGACACGGCTGCGCTTGCACACAGCGTGGCAGCGCATGTGGCGCCCCAAGCCATCATCATGAGTTTGCAAAACGGCGTGGAGAACGCAGCGCTGATTGCTAGCGCACTGCCCAACCCGGTGATTCCAGCCGTGGTGTACGTGGCCACCGAGATAACTGCGCCGGGATGCTTGAAACACCATGGTCGGGGCGAGCTGGTCATCGGCACCATGCAAACCCCCAGACTCAGCAACGCGCCGCAAACCTTGGCGGATATCGTGGCGCTTTTTGCAAGCGCGCAGGTGCCGGTGCAAATCTCGCAAGACGTGATGGTCGACCTCTGGTCCAAGCTGCTGATTAATTGTGTGTTTAACGCGATCTCCGGGCTAGCCCAAACCAGCTATGGCAAGCTGGCGGCGGTAGAGGCTATCCAGACGACCCAGGTCGCTTTGGTACGCGAGGTCATTGCCGTGGCGCTGGCTGATGGCACCCGTCTAGACGAAGCCACTGCAATGCACGCGGTGGCCGCAATTACCAAGACCATGGCAGGACAAAAGTCTTCCACTGCGCAAGACATGGCGCGCAGCAAGCCCAGCGAGATCGATCACCTCAATGGCTTTGTGGTGCGGCGCGGACAAGCGCTAGGCGTGCCCACGCCGGTGAACCAAGCCCTGTACGCACTGGTTAAATTGGTCGAGTCGTCCTACGCCTCGCATGCTTGACACCCCCGTCCCGCCCGCGTTCGCGCGGGCGCTGCGGGAGTTGGGTTTGTCCAAAGCCAGCAGCCTGAAGGGTACGCCACTTACCGGCGGGGTGTCTCCCGACATCTGGTGCATTGAAACTGACAAGGGCCTGGTCTGCGCCAAACGCGCGCTGCCCAAATTACGCGTTGCCGTCGCCTTTATGGAGGGCTACCACATCGCGGCCCTGCACCGCAACACGCTGGCGCCGTGTTTTCGTTGCTACCCAGTGATTTACGAATGCTTCGGCCCGCATGCGCTGTTCCCGCTGCCGCGCAAAAGCATTGATGAGCAGCGCGACCTGCCAGAGTCCCAATGGTCGGTGCTCAAACATGCCTCCACCATTTTTTCAGTGTCACTGCATGCGGTGCTCAACATCCCCATGGATGGGCATATGGAGTTGTGGGATTTCCAGCCAATGGACGTGGGCCGCACACGGGCACGGGTACGTTTTATACACCCGAGGCTATCGCCAGCGACGCCGATGCGGTACGCTGGAACAAGAGTTGGAAAGTCTCCACCGAAGTGATTTCGGGCGAAGACTTTACCCAGCAGCAAAACATCCACATCAACCTGGCCAGTGGCCCAATTCCAGGAGTCGTCTTCGGCCAAAACGAGCCCATGCTCTCGCACTTCCACCGTGAGTTGGGCAAGCTAACGGGCGTGCCAGATGCGCCCCTGCCAGAATCGTTTTTTTAGGCGCTTTGACGCGCGCCAGGCGCTGCCCCCTCAATACGCAATCGCCACATGCATCGACGGGTCTCGGTGCCAGGCCCAATAAGTATCCGAGAGTTTGCGCGTGACAGGGCCTATGGCGCCATCAGCAATCGGGTTGCCGTCGACGCGCGTGACGGGCAGCACACCGCCGCCAGAGCTGGAAATAAAGGCTTCGTCCGCGGCGCGAAATTCGCTAGCGCTAACCGGCCGCACCTGCACGGGTATGCCCAGCGATTGGGCGATTTCTATCACGGTGCGGCGGGTTATACCCTCTAGCATTCCGTGGTCTGGGGTGATGAGTTGCCCTGCGTGCACACCGAAAACATTAAAGCCCGGCCCTTCCACCACATGGTCTTTGTCGTCCACCAGCGCTACGGTATCTGCGCCGCTGTCTAAGGCATCGAGCAAGCCCATGGTCAAGTCATTCCAGTGGTAGTTTTTGGTGGTGGGGTCCACCGAGGCCGCTGGTATGCGCTGCACATGGCTGATGCGCAAGTGCAGGCCTGTGGCGCGTTGCTGCTCATTCGCAATCCAGACAAAAGGCACGGCGAAAGCGTAAAACTGGTTTACCGCTTGGCGCGGATCACGCGAGCCCCAGGGCGTTTGCCCGCGTGTACAAAGCATTTCCACATACGAGGCCCGCAAGCCGCTGCGGCGCACGCACTCGCTCAAGATGGCGGTAATTTGCGCATCATCCACGCCGGGCGCGAGCCGCCAACGCTGGCAACTGCGCGCAAAGCGCTCCAAATGCACGTCCAGGCGAAAGAACGCGCCGTCCCACACGGTGACCACATCGTAGGTAGCATCCGAATGCAAAAAGCCCAGATCGGTGATCGGAATACTGGCCTGCCCAATGGGCACATATTGTCCGCGCACAAAAGCGCAGCCTTTGGAGAAATCTGAGGCTTCATGGTCGGGCATGGCGGAACTCCTGCTGTTGAACCTAGATGCGCGCAGTGTCGCCGAAAAAAGCGCAGTTCAGATCTTCTTCCAAGCCTTTACCGGGGGTTTTGGAATGAAATTAGTCCCACCTTTTGTAGAGGGACTTCGCTATGAAAATCGCAGCAAATTTTTGAATATACGCTGTTCGGCGTAATGTAGCGGTCACATGAAGCATGGACAATCCGTCGGGTAAATTTTTCTTCTGACCTCAGAAATGAATTCTCTGGACAAACCTGATCTGCAGATCCAGTTCAACGGGATCAAGCTCTCATTGTTGGCCGCCGGTATTTTGGCGGCATTTCAGTCCCCCAGCCAGCCAGCTTCAAACGCTACCCCGGCCAGTCGCAATAAGGTGATAGTGCACGGTCAAACCTCCAGTATCCGCGAGCCAGACATCAAGACGCTGACATCGGAAGTAGATGCCAGCTCGTTGGGCGGCACGATTGAGGAATTACCCGGGCAGACTTTCACTCTCAATGATCCAGCGCCCTGGCCACCGTTGCCTCCAGCGTTTTGGCGACTTGCGATCTTGTCTCTTCAATCAGCGCGGCAAAAAGCGCAATTTGTTTATTGCCCTGATATTGGTCTCACCAGCAGCCCGTTTGGCCCACTCCAAGCGGCAGTGCCCCGTGGACTTGCACTGGGGCCAGCGTGGGAGGAATATTCGCAGGGGACTGGAGATCTGCGCGGCATACCTGCGCCAACAGAGAAAAGTCGATCTGCTTCAAACTCTGGGATCCACGACCCTAGCTTAGTTTCGAAGTTTGGCTAGCGCAACCAAAAACCTAAACAATGCAGTGGACGCGCGCACTTATTGGCAAGTCTTGGCCAAGCGATGCACAGGTGCCAAACAGCAAAAGCGCCTGTGCCATAATCTATGGCTTCGCTGCACACTGCCCGGGTGGTGAAATTGGTAGACGCAGGGGACTCAAAAATTTGAATGCCCTAGTAAACACAAGCATCTAAGCGGGTTGCAGCAAGGCTACAAAAAAGTGTCCTGCTCGCTGTAACAAACCCCCATAAAAAATAGCATAAAAGTCCACGGAATTCTCTTGGAATTTTAGTGGATTTCTGCGTGTTGTTACCCCCCAAATTTTCTGTAGAGCCACTGTGCGATGAGCAGCAATGGT
>Ga0136641_1001292_pt1 | contig 10564 bp, 10 predicted proteins | sample EliLak1302023Y_FD_115312 | JGI IMG/M metagenome (GOLD analysis project Ga0136641, IMG submission 115312) | Freshwater microbial communities from Elizabeth Lake, Yosemite National Park, California, USA - 13020-23Y | ecosystem: Environmental > Aquatic > Freshwater > Lake ... | reverse complement strand
TCCAGTGCTGTCGCGCTTGCTTCGGGTATCTGGAACTTCAACTGCCGCCCCGGTTGACCCACAAGCATGAATTGGTCCGTTACCTGCAGCAGCAGCCACGAGCACATCCTCACCAGATAAGAACTTGTGACAGCGCACACCGCTGGTGGCTCGACCTTTACCAGGGAATTCGGTTAGCGGCGTTAACTTCATAGAGTGCGCTGCGGTTCCTGGCAGCGCGCCGGCTTCTCCACCAACCGTTGCCACCAAACATTCATCATGGGCATCCACAACTGATCCAAAAATAACTTCCGCGCCTTCATAAAGTCGAATCCCAACTACACCCCCAGCTGGACGACCTGTTGCTCTAACCAGAGAAGCATCGAAATGTAAGAGCTGGGCGTCGCTGGTGATCAGAACAACTTCACCACTTTCGTCCTGGCATTGAATTGCGCCAACTAAGTAATCACCTTCGTCAAGGCGGATGACGTTCCAGTCACCTGCAGAACCAGGTATATCATTGATAACTCGCTTTACAGTTCCAAAGGCAGTTGTTAGAAAAAGCGAAGATTCAGGTTGATCTAGTGCCATCAAAGCAATGGCTGATTCGCCTTTATTTAAAGTTATGAATTCCTTAAGTGCCGCTCCGCCTGAAACAGAAAGTGAAGCACCTTCAGCAAGTGCTGGCAGATTAACTACTGACTGCCGAATCACTCGACCAAAACTGGTAACCACTCCAACGTCACCTCGGGCAGTTGCGCGCACCATAGAGCGAATTGTGTCTTGGTTGACGCGCTTCTTGGCAAATTCCAGTGGAACATCCCCTGTGGTTCGCACCAATAATCCGGTTGCTGACATTAGTACAAAGCACGGATCATCGGTAACTTCTAGCGGAATCGGAAGTGCGGCAGAGATGATTCCGTCATCAGAAAGCAACTGGGATCTGCGATCGTCACCGTATTGATTTGCGACATCTGTTAGTTCTTGCCCAACTACTTTGCGAAGGCGTTTATCTTTTTCTAAAATATCTGTTAAGTCTGCGATAATTAAGCGCAATTCATCTTGTTCTTTTTCCAATTCCAAGCGCGAAAACTTAGTTAAGCGGCGAAGTGGCATTTCCAAAATGTAATTCGTTTGAATCTCGCTGAGATCAAAAACACTCATCAATCTTTCTCGAGCCGCAGCCGTATCATCACTGCCGCGAATCACAGCAATAACTTCATCAATGTCAAGAATTGCTACCAGCAAACCATCAACAAGATGTAAGCGATCATTAGCTTTAGTTCTGCGGAATTCACTGCGGCGTCTAACAACCTGAAGTCTGTGGTCAATAAAGACCTGAAGTAATTGCTTTAGCCCAAGAGTTACTGGCTGACCATTAACCAAGGCGACGTTGTTAATGTGAAAAGCATCTTCCAGGGGTGTCAATTTATATAGTTGATCGAGCACAGCCTCTGGATGAAACCCATTCTTGATTTCAATCACAAGTTCTAGACCGGATTCGTAATCTGTTAAATCGATTACATCGGAGATGCCCTGAAGCTTTTTGTTAGTAACTAGTTCTTTAATGCGTTCGATTACCCGCTCGGGACCTACTTGGTATGGCAATTCACGAACTATGATTCCTTGGCGGCGCGGTGAGATTTGTTCGATGTCGACTTTTGCGCGGACTTTAAAACTACCTTTACCTACTTCGTAGGCTTCCCTAATTCCATCAAGGCCATAGATGATGCCGCCAGTTGGTAAATCTGGGCCAGGGACGAGGGACATTAACTCATCAAGCGTTGCCTTGGGGTGCGCCAGTAAGTGTGAGGCAGCCGCAACCACTTCGCGCAGGTTGTGTGGAGGCATATTCGTTGCCATACCAACTGCGATACCAGAAGCGCCATTTACCAAGAGGTTTGGAATTGCAGAAGGCAACACTGTTGGTTCGAGTTCGCGACCGTCATAGTTTGGAGCAAAGTCAACAGTGTCTTCATCGATCGAATCCACCATGGCACTGGCTGGTTTTGCAAGTCTGGCCTCGGTGTAACGATAAGCAGCTGGGCCTTCGTCCAAAGATCCAAAGTTTCCATGACCGTCAACAAATGGCAGCCGCAACGACCATGATTGGGCCATGCGAACTAGCGCGTCATAGATTGCGCTGTCGCCATGCGGATGCAACTTTCCCATAACTTCGCCGACAACACGCGCACTCTTTACGTGTCCTTTATCAGAACGCAATCCCATTGCAGCCATGGTGTGCAAGATTCTGCGCTGAACTGGCTTTAAGCCATCGCGAGCATCGGGAAGTGCCCGAGAATAAATTACCGAATAGGCATATTCCAAAAAAGAATCTTGCATTTCATTTGCAACATCGATGTCTACAATTCGTCCAGCGTTGTGCGCAGGTTTCGATGGAGTGGATTTTGCCATAGTTAAGAGAGATCCTTGCTTAGCGTTTGGGAAAGATTCTTACTGGTCATTCGGGCGGTGGCCGAACAAGATGTCATCCCAGGAGGGTGAATCATCTGCTGAAGCAACTGGAACCGCAATTGGCGCAGGGGTTGCAACTGGCATTGGTACAGGCATTGTTGGGTGACCTGGACCGGCCCAAGCTGGAGGCTCAAGTTCCTCAACGACCTCGGACACAGTCGGTAATCCAACTAATCGCGGCTTAGTCTCTTCGGGTTTAGTAGCCGCAGCGTTTGCGCCAATAGCTTCGTCAAATAACCAACGGGCTTCATCATCAAGAGCGACAATACTTTGAGCTAATGGATCGAAAATCCAACTAGCAATCCCGCCGCCACTTCCGCTAGCCCAGGAAACTGTTACGGTCCAACGGGCATCATCGCGGCGATAAGAATCCCAAACTAAAGTCAAGGTATCAATGCCCCGATTAGCTAACTGACCGGTTGCTAATTCGCCAAGGATTACTTCGCCATGTGGGCGACGAACTAAGGTTTGGGAAGCGCGCTTTGCCATGTAAGAACGTTCGGCTAAAACGGGACCCGCGTATCGCTCAATGCGAGCTAGATCAACGCCCGCTTCGCTCGCAATAATTTCAGCAGTTTCACCGCGACGAATTCGAGTCTGAATGTCCCGTGGCGAAATGCCAGAACTTGTTGTCGTTACTGAGGCATTGTCGTTTGTATTGATACTGCGGCGAATGTGATCGTCAACCGCGACCGCAAATTCGGCACCGTCTTCGTCCATGAAAATAAGTTCGAGGTTGTCTTCGGAGCGCCCGACAAAAATTAACTCTTTCATGGCCACCTTTTCTATTCCTATACCCCTATAGTTTCGCGGAAAAACCAATAAATTCGGGGCTATTGCGGGGTGTGTCGCGCCACTAAACATTAACGCGAGACAATAGCCAAGTGAGTTTGCAGCCCGACACCAACAATCCTGCCAACTGGAATAATTCTGCTGCGTATGAAGCATTACTGAACGAACCCAATTTGGCACTTGCAATGACGATTGCAACCGGCGCGGGAAAGCTACTTATGGATCGGCCAGTTGACCTGGAGGTTCAGACCAAATCAACTGCCACAGACGTTGTAACGCTTATGGATCAGCAAGCGGAAGCTTTTATCGTTAGCGAACTTGGCAAATACCGACCCAACGATGCCATTTTGGGCGAAGAAGGGGCCGACCAGGCTGGAACATCGGGTCTCCAATGGGTAATCGATCCACTCGATGGCACCGTCAACTACCTGCATGAAGTGCCGTTCTGGTGCGTTTCAATCGGATTAGTTGAGGAAAGTTCGGGTTTCGGGGTGGCTGGAGTCGTATATGCGCCAGTAATAGACCAAATGTATATCTCAAGTAAAGGTTTAGGCTCTTGGGTTATTGATCGAGGAAACCCCAGAGAATTAGGGGTTTCCGACTGCAGCGATTTAAGTCAGGCCCTCATCGGAACAGGTTTTGGATACTCCAGAACCCGAAGGGCCAGCCAGGCTCGAGTCATCCAAGAGATTTTGCCAAATGTGGCAGACATTCGCCGGTTGGGTTCCTGCGCCGTGGATTTATGTCTAGTAGCTGATGGCGTCCTAGATGGATATTACGAACGTGGCGTTAACGCATGGGATTACGCGGCAGGGGCATTAATCGCGCGCGAAGCTGGCGCACTGACGACTGGAATATTTGGCAATCCGATTGGAAACGAAATGGCCGTGGTTGCAAATCCAGCTATTCATAGTGCTTTAGTTGCAATACTTGAAGCCAATCAGGCAGATCGGGACTAACATGGCGATTTATTCATTTGGCGACAAAGTGCCAAACATTCACCCCAGTGCGTTTGTGCATCCAGAAGCAGTCATCATCGGTGACGTAACAATTGGCGAAATGTCGTTTATTGGCCCTTGCGCAGTCCTACGGGGAGACTCAAGTCGGATTGAAATCGGCGCTCGCACATCCATTCAAGACGGTACCGTGATTCATTGCACCGCAGAACTGCAGACCATTGTTGGTGACGAGTGCACTGTCGGACATAACGCACACTTAGAAGGTTGCACGATCCAAAGTGGGGCACTTGTCGGTTCAGGGTCGTTGGTGCTACATAACGCAATTGTTGAAACCGGCGCATTAGTGGCTGCTGGTGCAGTAGTGCTTGGTGGGACTTTGGTTCCTAGTGGCGCATTGGCAGTTGGCGTGCCGGCCAAGATTAAGGAAGGCGCGGCAGATCCGGAAACTATCGCGTACAGCATAAAAACTTATACCGAAAATGCACGTAAATATCCCATAGATATGAAAAGAATCAATTAGCCTAGGGGCGGTGCTTGCCGAGAGTACCTAATGAAGTAAATTCCGACTCGTTGGAGTACTACTTCATAACGAAACCGCTAGGAGATTTAGCTAGTAATGGCAACAGATTATGACGCCCCGAGAAAGTCGGACGAAGAGGAAAACGAGGAAAGTCTCGAAAACCTTAAAGCCCAGCATGCTTCGAAGGTAAGTTCCAGTGTTGATGCCGACGAAGCTGACCTCAATGAGTCATTGGAACTTCCAGGTGCAGATCTATCTGCCGAATCAATCACAGTCATGGTTATCCCAAAGCAAGACAATGAATTTACTTGCTCGCGGTGCTTCTTGGTGCGTCACGTCAGCACTTTGGCCAAGCAAGTTAAAGGCGAGCCAGTTTGCTCAGACTGCGCCTAAGCAGTCTTAGAAACTTCCGACTGCGCCTAAGAAGTCCTTAACTAGGTGTTCTTTGCGTTGGTTAATGCTGCAATTAGCAAATCTGGCTTACGCGTAGAAACCTGCCAGTAAGGATGTGGATCCAGGGGATCAGTTACTTCGATTATGACTGAACAATTTATGCCCCCACGTAACTGAAAATGTGCATTGGAGTTTGCGTCAGTGGATCTAGCTCGCCTCGTTTGCTCATCGTCAAGTATTTGTATCTTGCCAACGAAATTAAGTGGCAATCTGGCGCGGCCGGCCCGGAAATTCAATTCATCAATCTGGATTAATGGTGTATTGACAATGAGCCCTAGCGTGGCTGCCAGTGTTGTGGCTACAGCAACCATTAAGCCAAGTTCAGTTCCGTAAGCTCGCCCGTACGCGATTCCAAGCGATGATGTCATTATTAATGCAACGACCAAGAATCCAAACGGTGGCCAAAGTCGTTCTTGGAATACCGGCTTTTCGCCGTCGACACCCTCGGTAGTCATTTAACAACTCACTTTGCAAATCTTGGTCACTGCTATTAAGGCAACTTATTAGAAACGATACTCTAAAGAACATGGAACGAATTGGTCGCGAGATTCACCCGCTGAGTATCCCAAGCGATGCACAAGCGCCTGTGCGACACCCAGATGCCCCGAAGCCTGGTGACACCATTGCGAGCCACTACAGCAACTGCTTTGGTTGCGGCATTGATCATCCAACGGGGCTTCACATACAAATTACAGCGGGCGAGGGTATGTCGGTGTTCGCTGTTTTTGAAGTCACGGAGCATCATCAGGGTGCACCCGGAATTTCACACGGTGGGATCTTGTCGCTAGCTTTTGATGAGTCGCTGGGCGCAACAAATTGGTTAATTCGAGCATCGGCAGTTACGGCACACTTGGAAGTTTCCTATCGATTGCCCGTTCCCGTGGGTACGAAGGTTTACATTCAGGCAACTATGCAAGCCATAAAGGGACGCAAGATTTGGTCAACTGCCGAAGGCAGACTCAACTCGCCTGATGGACCGTTAGCTGTTGAAGCTGGCTCACTTTACATGCAGGTACCAATTGGACACTTCACTAAACATGGTCGTAAAGAAGATCTTGAAAAAGCGATCAGTGATGAAAGTGCGCTGAATTATGTAACGAAATTAGACATCGCGCCATGAGCCAAATCAACATCGAATTCAAATTACTTCATGAATTAGCGCAGGCTCCTAAATATGCTCATGATGGTGATGCGGGCGCCGATTTAGTTTGTATCGAAGATGTCATCTTGGCACCCGGGGAACGGATGTTGGTGGCAACTGGGGTAGCCATTGCGTTACCGGCCGGTTATGTAGGTCTGGTTCATCCGCGTTCTGGACTGGCTAATAAACATGGAATTGGAATTGTGAATACTCCAGGAACAATTGATTCGGGATATCGCGGCGAACTAAAGATTTGTTTAATCAATTTAGATTCTGTCGAAACTGTGAACTTGCCGGCTGGAAGTCGAATCGCTCAGCTGGTAATCCAAGAAGTTACGACCGCAAAATTTCTTCAAGTGCAAGATCTTGACGACACTGAACGCAGCGATAGCGGATTTGGCTCAACTGGGATCTCATCAACATGAACGGGCCCTTGGATATCACTGCCGACTTAGATACAAGTTCCATGCTTGACCTTGGCGCATTGCTGTTGCCAATCCTCCCAGGACTTGAAGTGCATTTGGATTTGGATCCTCGATCAGGCGTAGGAAAATCTGTTTCATTGCATTTGAATATGACAATTGCTGAGGTGCAGGTTTTTGCGGCAGCCGCGAACGAAGATCCTTGGGCCGACATGCGAAATGCAATTGTAGCTGGACTACGGGAACAAGAAGTCGATTGCACTGTGGAGATCGGCCGGTTTGGAAGTGAGATTTATGCCGTCATGCCCACTGTTGATTTGGATGGGAATACTTACGTACAACCAGTGCGCTTTGTCGGCGTTCGCGGTTCACGATGGTTAGTGCGTGTTGTAATAAGTGGTGATGGTGCCTTATTGACTAACAATGATCTTGCTAGCGGAGTCTCCGAAATTGATAGCGTCATTGCGAAGTTGATCGTTAACCGTGGTGAGGCCCCATTGCCACCAGGGGAGAGACTTGCATTACGAAGCCCTGAGGTGGCTGCCGAAGATTCAGCGCGGCCCAATAAACCAAAATCCAGCGGCAACTTTAATTTTGGAAGTTTTCACGTACAGCTCTAGGTGTTGGTGAAAGTCTTTCGGATTTGATTCGTTACAGTTGAATCGTGAACGCTGCCGACTCAAATCAAAATGACGAGGATTTAGTCTCGGAAATTAAGGACGATTCGGAGCTTCTAGCCTCAGTGCTAGGCGGTTGGGCCGGTGTTATTGATTCAGGCCTGCCGTTTGCAGTATTTACCATCGCCTATCTTGCAACGAGTCGAGATCTAGCCACGACACTTTACGTATCCGTTGGGACAGCAGCCTTGCTAGCGGTGATTCGGTTATTTCGTCGTCAATCTCTCATGCAAGTTTTTTCAGGCTTAATTGGAATTGCGATAGCCGCATTTTTAGCGCAACGAACTGGGAATGCCGACAACTTCTTCTTGCCTGGAATTATCACAAATGCCGTGTATGCCGGCGTCTGTTTAATCAGCATTGCAATCCATAAACCGTTGCTAGGTTTTGTGATCGAGGGCATGCGCGGTCGTGACATGTCATGGGTAAAGGATCAAGAGGCGCATCGTCTGTTTAGCACCATTACATGGTTGTGGGTTTTGATTTTTGGAATTCGCGTTGCAATCATGTTCCCGCTTTACTTGCTGAGTCAGACTGCAGCTCTTGGCACACTAAAAATCCTTCTGGGTTACCCGCTTTTTGCGCTCGGAATTTATGCAACTTTCAAACTACTAGCCCGATCCAAGAAGGCTAGTGAGAGCAATGACTGAAACTGAAGTTGTAAAAATTGGTGACATTGTTGACCTAGTTGTCGACAAGGTAGCCAACGGCGGATTTTGTATTTCCCGATACAACGGTCAGGTCGTATTCGTTCGGCATGGCATTCCAGGCGAAACTGTAAAAGCTGGAATTACTGACATAAGTAAGAAATTTTTGCGTGCAGATGTAGTCGAGGTATTGGCGAGCAGCGAACACAGAGTTACTGCGCCCTGTAGCTTTGCTGGAGCCTGCGGTGGCTGTGACTGGCAACACGTAAGTCTTGTGCATCAACGTAGCCTCAAGAGCGAAGTGGTTAGGGAACAACTTTCACATTTAGGCGGTATCACCCATGTCAACGGCAAGCCAATTGCTGAATTTGAAGTCATTGCACTAAGTCCGAATGAGGATGGGTTGCGATGGAGAACCCGAAATCGCTACGCGCGTATTGGCAATGATTCAGTCGGCATGAAAATGCCACGCTCTCACAACGTAATCGAAATCGACGACTGCTTAATTGCAGTTGAAGGTTCTGTTCAATTAGCTCAAGAAAAAGTTCACATCGGTCGCGGTGACATCAGCACCGCGCAAAGTTCGACCGGTCAACATGTTGTAGTTGATCAACGCGGTGGCCCTTGGCTTGACGAAACTGTCGGCGATAGAAGTTGGCGAATTCATGCTGGCTCATTCTGGCAAGTTCATAAAGATGCACCAAAAGTTTTTGTCGATACCGTTCGTCGATTTGCGAACTTAAAGCCAGGGGATAAAGCACTTGATTTGTATGCGGGCGCAGGCTTATTCGCAGCAAGTATTGCTGCAGATGTCACAGAAAAGGGTGAAGTGGTAGCCGTTGAATCCGTAATCGATTCAATGCGTGATGCTCGCAGATCTTGTAGCGATTTGCCTCAAATGGACTTAATCACTGCCGATGTTTCCAAGTGGATCACCCAGATTGATGAAGATTTCGAAGTTGTAATTTTGGACCCGCCAAGAGCAGGAGCGGGACTTGAAGTAATTACGGAATTGGATCGAATTACTAAACGGGCGATTGTGTATGTCGCATGCGAGCCAAGTGCCTTGGGGCGTGATGCAAAGTACCTCAGCGAAGCTGGCTGGTCTATGACGCAATTAGTTGGTCTTGACGCTTTCCCAATGACTGGGCACGTCGAATGCATCGCACTCTTTGAGCGGTTTTAAGAGCCAGCTGAAGAAATCCCAGTGTCATTAGCGTAGAATCTATCTTGACGTCAAGATACTTTTAGGAGCTCCGTGAGTAGCCTCAATTCATTCCAGGCCCAATCCGAACTAGTTGTGGATGGGCAGACTTTCACGATTTTCCGACTGGATGCACTACCTGGCAGCGAACGTCTGCCGTTCACCCATAAGGTTTTGCTTGAGAATTTACTTCGCACTGAGGACGGCGCAAATGTAACCGCCGCGCAAATTCAAACCCTGGCCGACTGGGACGCCCAAGCCGAACCAACTGATGAAATCCAGTTCACGCCGGCGCGCGTGATTATGCAGGACTTTACTGGTGTGCCATGTGTTGTTGACTTAGCAACTATGCGCGAGGCATTTACTGAAATTGGTGGCGATCCAAATCGCATCAACCCACTAGCTCCAGCCGAATTAGTAATTGACCACTCAGTGATTGCCGATTTCTTCGGTGATAACGCGGCTGCAGACAAAAACGTAGAACTTGAATACGAACGCAACGGTGAACGCTATAAGTTCTTGCGCTGGGGTCAAGATGCATTTGATGATTTCAAAGTTGTCCCACCGGGCACTGGCATTGTTCATCAAGTAAACATCGAAGCACTAGCTCGCGTAGTAATGGTGCGTAACGGCATGGCCTATCCCGATAGCTGCGTTGGAACAGACTCGCATACCACGATGGTCAACGGACTTGGAGTTTTAGGTTGGGGAGTTGGCGGTATCGAGGCCGAAGCCGCAATGCTAGGTCAACCCGTATCGATGTTGATACCGCGCGTTGTTGGGTTCAAGTTGTTTGGACAAATGCAACCAGGCACAACTGCAACCGATTTAGTTCTGACAATTACTGAAATGCTCCGCAAGCACGGCGTCGTTGGTAAATTTGTTGAATTCTACGGCGAAGGTGTTACTGCAGTATCGCTAGCAAATCGCGCCACCATCGGAAACATGAGTCCGGAATACGGTTCGACTGCGGCAATCTTCCCGCTTGATGAAGAGACTCTGAATTACATGAGGTTAACCGGTCGGCCAGAATCACAACTTGCCCTGGTAAAGGCTTACGCCCAAGAACAAGGCTTGTGGCACAACCCAGCGATTGAGCCTGTGTACTCCGAATATATCGAACTTGATTTAGGTGCTGTCACTCCATCAATCGCTGGACCCAAACGACCACAAGATCGAGTTGAGCTTTCCAATGCTGGACCAGCATTCGAAACTGCGGTGCAGTCGTATACGCAAGATCGCTCCAAGACTGGTCACGTGACGCTAGATGGCGAAGACTTCGACGTTGCCCACGG
>Ga0136641_1001291_pt1 | contig 10568 bp, 7 predicted proteins | sample EliLak1302023Y_FD_115312 | JGI IMG/M metagenome (GOLD analysis project Ga0136641, IMG submission 115312) | Freshwater microbial communities from Elizabeth Lake, Yosemite National Park, California, USA - 13020-23Y | ecosystem: Environmental > Aquatic > Freshwater > Lake ... | reverse complement strand
GGTCCGACGCCTGGTCCGAGGCGTGGTCCGACGCCTGGTCCGAGGCGTGGTCGGTCGCGTGGTCGGTCGCGTGTGCCGAGGGCGACGCGTGATCGGTCGCGTGTGCCGAGGGCGACGCGTGATCGGTGGTCGTCGCGTGATCGGCCGGCGCACCCGCAGGGTCCGAAGGACTCGGGTCCTCCATGACCACGGGATGGGCCTGTGCCGGCGCGACTGCCGCGAGGGCGGTCCAGCCAGCGGCCAGCACTGCCACCAGCACCAGCCGGGCCAGGAGCCCACCGCGTCCCCGCGTCGCCTTTCGCGATCCGGTCATGTCCCACTCCTCACTAAGGTCCCTCACTGGGGTGCACAGTAGTGGCGCGTGGTGAACTTTCGCCCCAAACGCCCGCCCAGCAACGCTTGGCCGCCTAAAGTTCGATGTCGACCTAGGAGGCCCATGTCCGAGAGCATCAGCGCCGCTGACATCACAGAACTCGACTACACCACCGATGCCCTGGAGGAGACCAAGCATCTTCAGAAGAACTTCGGGCGTCGCGAGATCCTGTTCTTCACGATCTGCACGCTTGTCGGCGTCGACACCATTGGCGTACTCGCGTCGCTTGGCGCCGAGGCCTTCACGTGGATGATCATCTTGGCCATCACCTTCTTCATTCCCAGTGCGCTGCTGTTCGCCGAACTCGGAACCGCGTTCCCCCAAGAGGGTGGCCCGTACATCTGGGCTCGGCTCGCGTTCGGACGCCTAGCCGCCACCATCAACAACGTCCTGTACTGGGTCACCAACCCGGTGTGGTTCGGCGGCACACTGGCCATCGTTGCCGTGACGACCGTCTCCGTCTTCTTCCTCAACGGCAACGACATGCCCACCTTCTGGTTCTACGTGTTCACCATGGCCTTCGTCTGGATCGGAACGTTTGCGGCGATCCTGTCGTTCAAGGTGGGCAAGTACATCCCCATCGCAGGCGCCTACGCCCGCTTCATCCTCCTGGGCTTCTTCACCCTGACCACGTTCATCTACGCGGCCCAGCACGGCATTCACGGAGTGGGTGGAGGCGACTTCGGGGTCTCCACCGCAGGCTTCTTCGCGCTCGCAGGCATCATCATGTTCGGCTTTGTGGGGTTCGAGCTTCCCAACACAGCCGGCGATGAGATGAAGAACCCGAAGAAGGATGTGCCCTTCTCCATCTTCCGCTCCGCCGTCGTCGCCATCTGCATGTATGCGATCCCCGTGATCTGCGTCATCGTGATCATTCCAAGAGAGCAGGTCTCTGGCCTTGGTGGCTTCATCGATGCGATGCGTTCCGTGTTCACGGTGTACGGCGGCGAAATCGCCGCCGACGGCACCAGCACCCTCACCGGAGCCGGCGCGGTTATTGGTGCACTCGCTGCAATCCTGTTTATTCTGTGCCTGCTGTCCAGTGGCGTGGCATGGATCATGGGTTCTGACCGAGCCATGGCTGTGTCCGGGTACGACGGTGCAGCCCCCCGCTACCTCGGCAAGATTTCCGCCAAGTACGGGACTCCGGTGCGCGTGAACGTCATCTCCGGAATCCTTGGATCAGCGGTCGTGATCGGCGTGCATGAGGTCAGCGGTGGCGATGCTGCCAAGTACTTCGGAGCGGTGCTGTCCATCGCCGTCTCCACGACGCTGATCTCCTACATCGCTATCTTCCCCGCCCTGTGGCGGCTGCGCCGCACGCATCCGGATCACCCGCGCCCCTACCGTGCACCATGGGCCCCGCTGATCTCCATCGTGTTGACCGCATGGGTGGTCTTCGCAACCGTGGAGCTTTTCCTGCCCGGACTGGGCGTCGATTGGTTCGCCGACGAGTTCCGCCCGGACGGATGGGGCGTAGATGAGCGCTGGGGCTATTTCCTCATCGAGGCCGTTCCCGTGGCGATCTTCGTCATCGTGGGCGTGATCTTCTGGTTGGCCGGCTCACGGGTACGTCACCAGAAGGCCTCTGCCCAGAAAGCTTAACCGGCTGGCACACTTGGCGCCGTGACCGGAGCATTCGCTGACCTGCTCATCACTGCGGGTGTGCTGGTGGGGCTTTGGTCGTTGGTTCAGTTGGTCGTTAACAGGCCCCTGGGTCGGGCGTTGCGCCTTGGTGTCTGGTGTCTCGAGGCACTGATCGCCGTCTTCCTTATCGGTGGCATCGTGCAGATCATGACAACCGATCATGACTTCGCCAAGCTCGAATTCGTGGGATACCTGCTTGGCATGCTCGCGATCCCTCTTGCCGCCCTGTGGTGGACGCGCACCGATGCCACGCGGGCCGGTACCGCAATCATCATGGTCATCGGTCTGGTGACCTCGATCCTGGTTTTGCGCGTTCAGCACGTGTGGGCAGGCCCGCATGGATGAGACGCGCGCGACAAATCGCGGCTTTGGTCGCGTCCTCGTCGTCATTTATGCCCTCTTCGCTATCGCAGCCACCGCGCGATCAGTGGTTCAACTCAGCACCAAGTTCTCCGAGGCCCCTGTGGCTTACCTGCTGTCGGCCCTCGCCGCGACTATCTACATCGTGGCAACCGTCGCACTTGCGCGTGGTGATCGTTCGTCGCGAAGGGTGGCGTTGGCTGCGATCAGTATCGAGCTCGCCGGGGTGCTGATAGTCGGCACCCTGAGCCTGGCCTTTCCGACCAATTTCCCCCACGCATCGGTGTGGTCATCTTTCGGCAGCGGCTACGGATACATTCCCCTGGTGCTTCCCGCTGTCGGGCTATGGTGGTTGCAGCGCACATGGCCCCAGAGCACTCCAGAATGAGGCGTCGACCGCAAGAAGAAAGTCCGCGAGGCCCGTGCTCACACCGGCCCGGTCGTTAGTCCGCTAAAGCCAGCCACGCCTCTTCTGCCACCTCTCGCGCCTGTTGCGCGGTGCGCAGTTCTTCGTTGAGTGCCACGACGCGATCAAAGTCAGTTGCATGCGCGGCAAGATCAGCGTGCAGCGTGGAGACAAGGGCATCGAGCTTCTTGATCTGTCTTTCCAGCTTGTCCATCTCTTTTTGATTGAGACGAGCCTGCGCCGCCGAGGTTGCCGGTTGCGTGCTTTCCGCCACCTGAGGGCTCATCGACTTGCGCTGACTGCGCTGCTTGGCGAGTCGAACCAAGTAGTCATCGACGCCGCCCACAAGCCCGCGCAGATGGAGATCCCCGACCAGCCCCACGAAGTCGTCGCACACCCGCTCCAGGAAGAACCTGTCATGTGAGATCACGATGAGGGTTCCGGCGAACCCGTCGAGCAGATCCTCAAGCGCTGACAGGGTTTCGATGTCGAAGTCGTTTGTAGGCTCATCAAGGATCAGGACATTCGGCCCACTCATCAACAGGCGGGTCAACTGAAGTCTGCGTCGTTCTCCGCCCGAGAGATCCCCCACCGGAGCCCATTGAGAGTCGGCACCAAATCCCAGTCGTTCACACAACTGCGAGGCACTGAGCTCGCGACCCTTGCCCAGATCGACTCGGTTGGCGATCTTCTCCACCGCTTCCAGGACTCGCCAGGTGGGGTTCAACTCTTCGAGATGCTGGGAAAGATAGGCCGGTTTGACAGTGACGCCGGTGACCAAAGCGCCCTGGGCGAGTTTCACTTCGCCCATCAGCGTTCTGATCAGGGTGGTCTTACCCGCACCATTGGAGCCCAGTACGCCGATGCGCTGCCCTGGCCCGATATTCCACGTGAACCGTTCGATCAAAACTTTGTCTCCGGCCACCAGTTGACCGTCGTGGATCTCGTACACCGTCTTGCCCAACCGAGCGTCCGCAAAGGAGAGGAGCTCCACGGTGTTGCGGGGCGGCGGCTCCGCACTGATCAGCTCGTTGGCTGCATCGATGCGGAACTTAGGCTTGGCGGTTCGCGCAGGTGCGCCTCTGCGCAGCCACGCAAGCTCCTTGCGTATGAGCATGTTGCGTCGCTGCTCAGTGACGGACGCCTGGCGCATGCGTTCGGCCTTCGCAAGTACATAGGCGCTATAGCCCCCTTCGTACTCCTCCACGCTTCCGGACACCACCTCCCACATCTGCTCGCACACTTCATCCATGAACCAGCGATCATGCGTCACCACCAGCATGGCCATCCGAGGTTTGGATTTGAGGTAACCCGCCAGCCAGGCAATCACTTCGACGTCTAGATGGTTCGTCGGCTCGTCGAGCAGAAGGACATCAAGGTCGGCGATCAAGACGCGAGCCAGATCCACACGACGTCGTTCTCCGCCCGACATCGTGCCGAGAGTTCGAGCCAGCAGCCCCTCGTCGAATCCACCGAGCAGCCCCACGAGAACGTCCCGGACGTTGGCATCCACCGCCCATTCATGCGAGGGGCGCTCCCCCATGACCACCTGTTGCACCGTCATGTCCGGGGCGAAGTCGTCGCGCTGGCGCAGGTATCCCCATCGCACGTCCTTGCCCATGCTCACGCGGCCTGAGTCAGGTGGTTCCACTTGCGCGAGGATGCGCAGCAGGGTGCTCTTGCCGGCCCCATTGCGGCCCACGACCCCGATGCGGTCGGACTCACCGACGCCGAGCGACACCGCATCAAGAAGGGGGCGATGTCCGTACGACTTGGTGGCGTTCTCGACGCTGATCAAATTACGCCCGGGCATCAGACCATCATGGCGCACGCGAGAAAGTGCTCAGACCACCGCTCAGACCACTGCTCAGACCACTGTTCAGACCACTGCTCAGACCATCGACCCGAGCACGACCCGTAGCCGGACCTAGCCGCCGAGCTCGTACCAGGCGCGCATGAAGGCCGCCGAGTCATCGTCACTCAACTGCTCCCAGTCGACCTCGAGGCCCGCCGGATCAGCCGTGGCGGCCGGGGGAACCGGTGTGGTCGCCCCCGTGGTCGCGGCGGAAGTCGGCACGGTCGCAGTCGCATCCGGCACAGGCGCAGCGGCGTCCGCGACGGCGGCACCTGCTACTTCAGCGCCGGCCACGGGAGCCACCTGCGCAGCGACAGCGCCTGCGGTTGTCGCGGCACCCGCCGCCGCATTCCGGATGCGCATGCGCCGCACGCCCACGGCTCCAGCGGCAACGGCAGCCCCGACAAGGACGACTCCGCCCACGACCGCTGCACCCGCTCGTGCTGACGACTTGGACTCACCCGACGGGCTGGGTGAGGGCGACGCAGAACCACCGGACGAAGCTGATGGTGCACCTGATGCACCAGCGGACGCGCTTGCTGTTGCACTAGCTGCGCCACTGGACGAGGGGCTGGGCGCGGCTGAACCACCACCACCTGCAGAGCCTGACGGATCAGCCGAAGATGAGGCGCCGGGGACGACACCACCGGATGCACCACCGGAGGACGACGGGCACGGGCTCGGGCTCGGGGATGGCTGGGGCTTGGCGGTTGCGTACTGGGCGCATTCCTCTTCGATCGTCCATTCGTGGGCACCGGAGCCGCCACCAGTTTGCTCCGATGCCAACGCCAGAGCCGGGAATCCGAGAATGCCTACCGAGACGACTGCCAAAGCAGCGAGCGCCGGGAGGAGCTGACGCCTACTTGCGCGCATTTGACGCGGTCGAAAGCTTGCTCAGCTGCCGCGTGAAGTCAGTGCGGATCTGATCAATGGACACAAGGTGAGCGCGGCTGATGGAGTCGGCCTTTGAAGCCTCAGCCGACGAACGCTCGATTGCATCGCGCACGGTGTCCAATACGTGCGCCAGCGTGGTGCGGACAGTGCCGGTCTCTTCGAGGATCTGGGTGATGGTGGCGCGCTGGCCTTCAATGTTGCGAAGCGACTCGGTCAGCAGGCCACGAGCTTCGTCCGCGGCAGAGGCCACGATGTCGCGACCTTCGCGCTGAGCGTTACGCACGATCTCGGCAGCTTCGGCCTTGGCGCCGGCCATCGACTGGTCAGCCGTGGACACAGCAGCCTGCAAGCGGGCCTGTGCCTCCTGGCCCAGACGATCGCTGTCGGCGAGCGCAGTGGTCCACAGCGCCTTGGCACGGTCGGTTGCCTCGCGGACGAGAACATCGGACTCACTGCGAACTTCGGTGAGGATGACCTTGGTGCTGCTCTGAGCGGACTCGAGGGCTTCTTTGGCCGCACCCTGTGCTTCCGCGAGGATGACCTCGGAGCGACTGGTGGCATCGGACAGGATGCGCTTGGCCTCGCTGCGAACAGAGAGAGCCTCGGCAATGGCCGCTTCCCGAAGTTCCTGCGCCTGCAGTCGAGCAGCCTTGACGATTTCGCCGGATGCACCGACGGCCTCCATGGCCAGTTCTTCTGGGGTGAGGTCCTGCAGTCGACGACGGTTCTCCGAGCGACGAAGAGCATCAGCAAGCTGAGCCTCGAGCTCAGAAATGCGGCCCTTTTGGTACTCCAAGATCTCGCGTGGAGTTGGCGCCACGGGCTCCATAGAACACTCTCAATCACAGGTCGGAATTGTCTCGTTGGATCTTACTCAGAGGGTTCGGTTCTGTCGCCAGCCCCCCCGAGCCAGTTGTCCCACTGACGATCTAAGAGAGCAGAGTATCGGGGATCGGTGACGTCGATGTAGCCATCGAACATCTTCTGGCGCGCCCGCGCGCCGTCGCGCAGTCGCTGAGCCTCCTGGGCCTCGGCCCGCAGACGGATCTCCTCGATCATCTCTGTGCGCGCATCCAGCTCCGCGGCCCGGCGCTTGAGATCGTCCAATTCCCCTTGTCTGCGTAGTGCGCTGAGGCGTTCCTCCTCGGCAACCTTGTGCACTTGGGAACGCTCTTCCTCTAGGGCAGCTCGCTGGCGGTCCATCTCGGAGAAGGTGCGCTCACGCTCGGACTTGAGGGCGTCCTGCGAGGCCTGCAGCTCGCGCTTCTCGCGCTCCAGCTCCTGACGTCCCTTCTCGAGTCGGTCCGCGGCCTCGGCTTGTTCGGCCATCCTGGACTGCGAAATCTCAAGATTCTGTCCAGCCTCACGCGCCACAAGTTCAACACGAATCCTTTCCGCCTCAAGATCTTGGCGGTCCTTCTCCAGCGCGAATCTCAACGTCTCGTATTCGGTGCGTTCGGCCGAGAGTGACGACTGGATCGTTTCGAGCCGCTCGGTGCGGGTCTTGAGTTCGGAGGTGCGGCGAGCCAACTCTTCCTGCTCCGCCTGGAATCGAACGGAGACGTGGCGCGCTTCTTCGGCCGCCGCCATCATCTGGCACCGCTCGGCATCGAGTCCAGCGTCCTTGTCCTCGATCCGCACCTTGTAATCGTCGAGATCACGGTTGCGGGCATCGAGTCGGGCTGCCTCTGCCTTCAGACTCTCGCGCTCGACGTCCAGAAGGTCGCGGGCGGCCTGTTGCGCCAACCGCTCCTGCTCGAAGTCAGCCTTGGCTTCTTCCAGTCGCAGTGCCTCCTCCGCGTGCGCGTTGATGCGGGCATCGGCAAGAACGGACTTCTCTTCGACCTCGCGCGCGAAGCTCTGCGCGCGCTCACGTTCGAGACTGAGTTCGGCGAGTCTGGCATCCAGGGTCGCACGATCGGATGTGAGCGTTGCCTGCACCGCTTCGAAGAAGGCGGATCGCGCCTCGACTTCGGTGGCCCGCTGGTCGAGTTCAGCCATCGCCAATTCGCGTGCAGCCGCGGTCACTCGCTCGGCGTCCGCAGCCTGCTCAAGACGCAGACGCTCCGCCTCTTGTGCGTCTCGCTGCCGTTGAATCTCATCGCGCGCCTCTTGCAGCGCACCCCTCTCTCGCTCGATCCGGGTACTTTCGTCTGCGACGCTCGCCTGGACCGCATCAAGGCGCGCCTTCTCGCGAAGGATCACCTCCCGCTCTACGACATTGGTCTCATGGGCCGCGTTGACCGTGGCCTGCTCTTGAGTCAATGTCGCCTTGAGGCGCTCCAAGGATGCTGCCTGCTCTGCCTGATTGGCCAGATGCGACTCCGCTAGCTGCAGCTTCTGCTGCGCCTCACGCTGAGCCTCCTCAATGCCGATACGCATCGCCTCGAGTTCCCTGCGCTCGCTTTCGGCAGCTGCGAGCGACACATCGAGAGAGGACTTGTCGGCGAAGACGGCATTCTGCGTTGCGTCCAGAAGCTCGCGCTGGGCCTGGATCTCAATCGCCCGCTCTTCCAGACGTGCTTGCAATTCTTCGAGTGCCTTTTTCTCGCGTGAAACGTCTTCGCGTGCACGCTCGAGCTCGGCAGCGGCGCCCGCATGCTTGTTGAGGTGCTCGTCTGCGAGCAACTTTTTGCGTTCCGTCTCACGCTCGATGCCCTCGGCGCGCGCGGCCATCTCGGCGATCGCGGCGCGTTCGCGCTCGAGGTTGGATCGCTCGACACCGAGTGAGGAGCGATCCGCATTAACGCTCGCAGTTGAAGCCGCCAGCATGTCCTGCTGCATCGTGAGGTCCGCGGCGCGCTGATCAATGTGCGCACGCCCTTCGGCCACGGCGTCACGCTCGGCCTTGAACGCTTCCTGCTCCTGTGCCAGCGTGGCACTGGCTGCCTCGTGCTGCGCCAGCCGCGAATTGGCAGTCTGCAACGCCAGCTCGGCCTCGCGGAACATCTCATCAGCTCGCTCGCGTACGGTGACCGCGGCCTGCCGATCGCGATCCAGCTCGCTTCCTGATAAATCCAATGCGGACTTCTCGGCCAGAAGTGCTGCTTCGCGCGTCTCGATATCCGCAAGGCGCGACGTGATCTCATCAAGGTGGACCCGGCGCGCCTCCTCCGCCTCGCTGAGGGCAACCGTGATGGTCTCGAGGCGGGCACGCTCCTCAAGTAATTCACCACGCTGGACTTCAATGCTCGCTTTTTGCGACTCGAACTCAGCCGCGCGCGATTCGACCTCAACTCTCTCGGATTCCCACGCACTGCGAGCAGCATCGAGGTCGGCTCGACCTTCTTCCAACTCGCGAGTGAGCGCGTTGAGTCGGGCCTTCTCGGCGAGAATCGATTCCGCTTCGGGCGCGAGCGACTCGCGACTGGCTTTGATTGTGAGTCGCTCCTGCTCGATCGCCTCGCGCGCGCTTTCCAGAGAGGTCCATTCGGCCCGGAATGCAGCGCGTTCTTCTGCGAGAGCACGTTGCTCTTGCGCTAGGACCCGGCTCTCCTTCTTCACGCCGATGTAGAACTCACGCAGCCGGGCCCGAAGTTCCTCTACGTCTTCTTCCTCCTCGAGCGAATCGTCCTGATCTGTCTCGGGGACGAAGGTACGCATGGAAGGAACGGCCGCGACGGGTCGGGGACCCTTAGGTGCACCTGCACGACCATTGCCCTCATCGAACGCAGCATCGAATTCACCCGCGTCTGCTTGATCGGTGGCAGCTGACTCTTGGCCGAAGTTGTGCAGCAGGCGCACAGATGACGGCTCGCGCGCCGCGGACTTCGCGGGGATCAGCGCCAGTTGCTCCGGGTCGCCTTCGTCGAGGTCCATGTCGCGCACGTCGATGTTGCGAATGCCAACGTTCCGAGGATCGAAATCTTGGGGTGCGCCGGCACCCTGCTCGTCAACGAGATAGTCCAAACCAAAGTAGCGCGCCACTCGCGAACTCACACGCGGGACGTCATCGCTATGCAGGGTGGCGCCGCTGGCCGTCTCCTCCTGCCAGACGATCCCCTCCTCATCGGCATCATCTTCTTCGCCGGCGTACGGATCTGGTTCGGCAAGAGCGCCACCTGCCTCACGACGACGGCGCTCTCGATCCTCGCGAATGATGCGCAAGACCTGCTCGCGGCTCTGCAATGCCATCGGATCGTCGGGATCTGCGACGATTTCGGGCACGCCGTCATCGGGCACCACGACCCGGACGGTGACGCGCTTGCGCTTGTCGCCCTTGTCCCGGTCTTTCTTCGATGAGAACACGCACGTCCTTCGTGAGCATGAGGGAGACAGCTCCCCGGCTTTGACCGTGACGATACCGCAGATAGAGGTGTGCGACCCGATGCCCGTCGGGCTCGGGAGGGTCCCTCTGCCGCCAGACCCTCAAGCGCTCCTAGGCCTGGACCTCCGCCAGCCGGGCCGCCGCCATGTCCCGGACCAGCGTGGCGTCCACTGTCCAATCCAGGGGCACCCGGATGGTCTTCTTATTGACCTCATAGACGGCCAGCCGGGGCAGGAAATGCTGGATGACGTCCCCGCTGAGCGGAGAGATCAGGAGATAGTTCTTCAGCACGTTGACGCCGAAAATGTACTGGCCCTCGTGCCTGAGCACGGGGTGATTCCACGCGATCACAAGTTCGAGCTTGGCGTACTTCGTGGTGATTGCCGAGAAGATGCCCAGCACGGTCGCGCGCGTGGCCTCGTCGTATGGGGCGAGGTAGTGCTCGACGGTGTCGTGTCTGCGTGAGCTCTTTGAGCCACGGCTGAACAGGACGAGCGCGTTGGCGTGGGCCTGGCTGAAGCCATGGTTTTCCCGCAGGTAGGCGATCTGCTCGGGGTACTTGAGTTCTTTAATCTCGGCCATCTGATCGAACCAGTACGACATCGGCTGTCCGTGTTTCTTCTCGATCAGGGGGAAGTACGAGGCCCGGTCGGACTTGTCGATCGCCATGCGCCAAGGGTAACTATTCCGGCGGGGACGTACCCTCTTGCCATGGTTCGCAGGGGATTGGTGGCTGCTGCAGTACTCGCTTGTCTGACATCGAGTT
>Ga0136641_1001290_pt1 | contig 10569 bp, 11 predicted proteins | sample EliLak1302023Y_FD_115312 | JGI IMG/M metagenome (GOLD analysis project Ga0136641, IMG submission 115312) | Freshwater microbial communities from Elizabeth Lake, Yosemite National Park, California, USA - 13020-23Y | ecosystem: Environmental > Aquatic > Freshwater > Lake ... | reverse complement strand
GCTACATCCTGACGCCGGGCGTGTTCCACGAAATCGCCGCCCAGCAGCGCGGCGTGGGCGGCGAGATCCAGCTCACCGACGGCATCGCCTCCCTGCTGCGCCGGGAAAAGGTCTTCGCCTACCGCTACCAAGGCAAGCGCTACGACTGCGGCAGCAAGGAAGGCTTTCTCGAGGCGAACGTGGAACTGGCGCTGGCCCACCCGCAGATCGGCCCCGGCTTTCGCCAGTTCCTGAAGGGCCTGGAACTCTAGCTCCTGGCCCCTGGCCCTTGGCGCGGAGCCGGCTTGGCCGGGCCGCTGCCAGCACCCGAAGGGCGCTCGGGCGCCCCGCTACCGGCGGCGCAGCAGGTGGATGAAATCCGACCCCGCGGTGCTTTGCTCGACCAGTTCATTGCCAGTCTGCCGGGCGAAAGCCTGGAAATCGCGCATCGAACCGGGGTCGGTGCTGAAGACGCGCAACGTGTCGCCGCTGGCCATGTCGGCCAGCGCCTTCTTGGCCTTCAAGATGGGCAGCGGGCAGTTCAAGCCGCGCGTGTCGAGGTCTTTCGAGGGTTCCATGGCGAAGGCTCAGTCTGAGGAAGTCGGCTCGGCCGGCCGCGCGGGCAGGTCGATGAATTGCGGTTCGTGGCCGCGCGAGCGCAGCCAGTCGGCCAGGCCGTAGCCGGTGCCGGCGCGCCAGCAGCGCAGGGCATGCAAGGGGTAGAGCTTGTACTCGGCCAGTTCGGGTGACAGCCGCACCTCACCGTGCGCCAGCGCGTGGTAGACGACGATGAGCTGGTTCATGCGCTGGAAGTCGTAGACGCCCACCAGCGACAACTGGTCGACCTGCAGCGACGTTTCTTCCATCACCTCGCGCGCAATGCCTTCCTCGGGCGTTTCGCCGGCTTCCATGAAGCCGGTGATCAGCGCGAACAGGCGGCCCGACCAGGCGGCATTGCGCGCCAGCAGCACCTGGCCGTCCTGGTCGCTGCATTCGATGATGGCCGCCAGCACCGGCGTCGGGTTGTTCCAGTGCGTCCAGCCGCAGGCCGGGCAGCGCAGGCGCTGCTTGGGGCTGCCGTCCTCGTCCTGCACCCGCCATTGCAGGGGCGTGGCGCACTGCAGGCAGAACTTGGCTTGCAAGGGCACCGTCATGCGGGAAACACGCCCGTGGACAGGTAGCGGTCGCCGCGGTCGCAGACGATGAACACGATGGTCGCGTTCTCGACCTGCTGCGAGATCTGCAGCGCCACCCAGCAGGCGCCGGCGGCCGAGACACCGGCGAACAGGCCTTCCTCGCGGGCCATGCGGCGGGCCATGTCTTCGGCTGCGGCCTGGCTGACCAGCACCAACTCGTCGACATGAGCCGGGTCGTAGATCTTGGGCAGATAGGCCGGGGCCCATTTGCGGATGCCGGGGATGCGTGAACCCTCGCTGGGCTGCGCGCCGATGATGCGCACCGCCGGGTTCTGCGCCTTGAGGAATTTCGACACGCCGGTGATGGTGCCGGTGGTGCCCATGGCACTGACGAAGTGGGTCACACGGCCAGCCGTGTCGGCCCAGACTTCGGGGCCCGTGGTGTCGAAGTGCGCGCGCGGGTTGTCGGCGTTGGCGAACTGGTCGAGCACGCGGCCCTTGCCTTCGGCCTGCATCTGCTCGGCCAGGTCGCGGGCGTATTCCATGCCGCCCGAGCGCGGCGTGAGGATGAGTTCGGCACCGAAGGCCTTCATGGTCTGCGCGCGCTCGATGGACAGGTCCTCCGGCATGATCAGCACCATGCGGTAGCCGCGGATCGCCGCCGCCATGGCCAGGGCGATGCCGGTGTTGCCCGAGGTGGCTTCGATCAGCGTATCGCCGGGGCGGATCTCGCCGCGCTCTTCGGCGCGCCGGATCATGCTGATGGCCGGCCGGTCTTTCACCGAACCGGCCGGGTTGTTGCCCTCGAGCTTGCCGAGAACGACGTTGCCGCGCAGCGCGCCGGCGTCGCCGGGCAGCCGCTGCAGGCGCACCAGGGGCGTGCCGCCGATGGCATCTTCCAGCGTCTTGTAGGCCGGGGCGGCCGCTTGCTTCATGCAGATCTCCTCGAACGGGGGCCGATTGTGGCAGCGTGGCCCGGACCCCGCCGGGGTGCGTGTGATAATCCGATTTGTCTTGCTGTGTCGCTTCCAGACACCCTGCCCTCGTGACGAAATCGGTAGACGTAGCGGATTCAAAATCCGCCGCCGCAAGGCGTGCCAGTTCGAGTCTGGCCGAGGGCACCAGGCGGTTCTTGAACCCGCCCCATTCAGCACCGTCCACATGCCGCAGATTCCACCACTCACACGCAACCTGATCATCGCTTGCGTGGTGGCCTTCTTCCTCGGCGAGTTCGTGTCGCTGACGCCCTGGTTCGCGCTGTGGCCGCTGGCCAGCGGGCAGTTCATGCCCTGGCAGCCGCTGAGCTACGCCCTGTTGCATGGCAGCACCTCGCACCTGTTCTTCAACATGCTCGGGCTGTGGATGTTCGGCTCCGAGCTGGAGATGCTGTGGGGCCGCAAGCGCTACCCGCAGTTCATCGCCATCTGCGTGCTCACGGCCGCCGCCGCGCAGCTGCTGGTGACCCACCTGATGGGGTCCTTCTCGCCGACGCTGGGCATCTCCGGTGGCATCTACGGCCTGCTGCTGGCCTATGCGCTGGCCTTTCCGCGCCGGCAGTTCGACCTGGTCGGCTTCGTGCCCATGCTGCTGCTGATGGCCCCGTCGCAGACGCTGAACCTCATCGGCATCATCCTGTACCTGATGCTCATGACCAACCGTCAGGCCGTGCCCATACCGCCGATCTACGTGCCGGCGCTGACCATGGTGGGCATCTTCGGCGGCATCGAGTTGATCACCGGCCTGTTCTTCGGCAGCGGCGTGGCGCACTTCGCGCACCTGGGCGGCATGCTCGGCGGCTGGCTGACGATGCGCTACTGGCGCAGCACGGGGCGCGGCCGCCGGCGCTGAGACCCGGTTCGGTCAACCCAGGAGCAAGCCTTCCCGCACCGTCGGGTAAAGCAGCTGCAAACGCAGTTCACGCTTCAGCCGGTGGTTGTCCAGCCGGCGCGACTCGCTCATGAAGCTGAGCTGCATCGCACCCATCACCGTGGCGGCTTCGGCCCGCGTGATGCGCGGCGGGCGCGGCAGGCCGCACAAGTCGGCGGCCAGGTCGAAGTAGTCCCCCATCATCAGTTCGGTGTCGTCGCTGGCGTGCAGCACGCGCTGCGGCCGGCCGCGCCACAGCGCCGCCACGCAGGCGCCCGCCAGGTCGTCGGCGTGGATGTGGTTGGTGTGGACGTCGTCGGCCGCCACCAGCACCGGCGTGCCGCGCTGCAACCGTTCACGCGGGTGGCCGCCCGGCCGGTTGCTGGCGTAGATGCCGGGGATGCGCAACACCGTCACGCGCGCGCCCGTGCGCCGGCCGAACCCGCGCACCTGGGCTTCGGCATCGACGCGGCGGCGCGCGCGGTCGGTGGTCGGGTTCACGGCGCGGGTCTCGTCGAAGCGCGCGCCCGCGCAATCGCCGTAGACACCGCTGGTGCTGGCGTACACCAGCCGCTGCACGCGCCCGCCGCGCGACAGCGCGCGCAGCAGCGCCTGGGTGCGCGTGTCGCTCGCGCCTTGCCCCAGCGGCGGCGCGAGGTGCAGCACGGCATCGGCCAGGCCACCGAGCCGGCCCAGCGTGGCGGGCGCGTCCAGGTCACCGAGCAGCGGCACGGCGCCCAGCGCACGCAGCAGCGGCCGGCGTTCGGCCGTGGACGTCAAGGCCAGCACGCGCCAGCGCGGCTGCAGCAGCTTCAACACGCGCAGACCGACGTCGCCGCAACCGACGATCAACAGGGTGGGGCGACGGGCGCCGGGTAACGAGGGGGTCACAGCAGGCCCTTCAGCAAGACAACACAGGCCGGGCCGGCAGACGGCGCGGGCACAATCGTCGACCAGTTTAGTGAACGCCCGCGTCCACCTGGCCACCGCCCTCGCCACTGCCCCCGCCCATGACCCACACCATCACGCTGCAACCCGCCAACCGATCCTTCAAGGTCGAGGCCGACGAGGCCATCCTGCCGGCCGCCATCCGCCAGGGCATCGGCCTGCCCTACGGCTGCCGTGACGGCGCCTGCGGGTCCTGCAAGAGCAAGCTGATCGAAGGCCGGGTGGTGCACGGCACGCACCAGTTGAAGGCCCTGTCGGCGGCCGAGGAAGAGGCCGGCTACATCCTGACCTGCTGCGGCAAGCCGCAGACCGACTGCGTGGTCGAAGCGCGCAGCGTGCCGGGGGCCGGCGAATTCCCGGTGCTGAAGCTGCCCAGCCGCGTGATGCGCATCGAAAAGCCAGCGCCCGACGTGGCCGTCATGCGCCTGCAACTGCCCGCCAACCAGAACCTGCAATACCGCGCCGGGCAGTACGTGGAATTCATCCTGCGCGACGGTGCGCGGCGCAGCTACAGCATGGCCAACGCGCCAGGCAACCTGGGCAGTCCGCCGTCCATCGAGCTGCACATCCGCCACATGCCGGGCGGCACCTTCACCGACCATGTCTTCGGTGCGATGAAGGAAAAGGACATCCTGCGCATGGAGGGCCCCTTCGGCAGCTTCTTCCTGCGCGAAGAGTCGGACCAGCCCATGGTGCTGCTGGCCAGCGGCACGGGTTTCGCGCCCATCAAGGCCATCGTCGAGCAGATGCGGCTGAAGGCCAGCACACGACCGGCGGTGCTCTACTGGGGCTGCCGCCGCAAGGCCGACCTTTACCAGAGCGACTGGTGCGAACAGATGGCCGCCGAGATGCCCAACCTGCGCTACGTGCCGGTGCTGTCGGAGCCGCTGCCCGAAGACGGCTGGACCGGCCGCACCGGCTTCGTCCACCAGGCCGTGATGCAGGACTTTCCCGACCTCTCGGCCCGGCAGGTCTATGCCTGCGGCGCGCCGGTGATGGTGGAGTCGGCGCAGCGCGATTTCGTGGCCCTCTGCGGCCTGCCCGCCGACGAGTTCTACGCCGACGCCTTCACGTCCGAAGCCGATAAACATGGCTCCCCCCCGTAGCGCCTGCGGCGCTCCCCCCCAGGGGGGCGACGCCAGCGGCCCGGCCCAGCCGGTTCCGCGGCGCCCGCTTGGGGGCGTAGTCCGCGCATCGCGTCGCTTCGTGTTGCTCGTGGCCGGTGCTGTGGCGATGGCTGGCAGGGTGAGCGCCCAGCCTCGTCCGATCCGCCTGATCGTGCCTTACCCGCCGGGCGGGCCGCTGGACATCGCGGCACGGCTGCTGGCCGAGAAGGTCAAGGACAGCCTGGGCACCGTGGTCGTCGAGAACCGCCCGGGTGCCGGCGGCAACCTGGGCGCCGACCTGGTCGCCAAGGCCGTCCCCGACGGCCTGACGCTGGTCATGGGCGCGGTGGCCACCCACGCCATCAACCCCTGGCTGTACGGCAAGATGCCCTACGACGCGCAGCGTGATTTCACGCCCATCACCCTGGTGGCGCAGGTGCCCAATGTGCTGGTGGTGAACACCGAGGCGGCCGCCAGGCTGGGCATAGGCTCGTTGGCCGATCTGGTGGCCTATGCCCGCAAGAACCCCGGCCGGCTGAACTACGGCAGCGGTGGCAATGGCAGTGCGGGCCATCTGGCCGGCGAGATGTTCAAGTCGCAGGCGCGACTCTTCGCGGTGCACATCCCTTACGCCGGCGGGCCGCCGGCGCAACTGGCCCTGGTGGCCGGCCAGGTCGATTTCAACTTCGACAACCTGGCGGCGGCGTCGGCCAACATCAAGAGTGGCAAGTTGAAGGCGCTGGCCGTGACCACGGCCCGGCGCTCGGCCGTCCTGCCCGAGGTGCCCACCGTGGCCGAGGCCGGTGCGGCGCTGGGCCTGAAGGCCTTCGACATCAGCACCTGGTTCGGCCTGTTCGCGCCAGCCGGGCTGCCCGCCGAGACCACGGCCAAGCTGAACAAGGCCTTCGTCGACGCCCTGGCCACGCCCGACGTGAAGGCCCGCCTGGCCACGCTGATGGCCGAACCCACGCCCAGCACGCCAGCCCAGTTCGCGGCTTTCGTGCACAGCGAGTCGCAGAAGTACCGGGCCGTGGTGCAGGCCACCGGCGCCAAAGCAGACTGAGCCGGCGGTCTGGCTATTCGCCGAGGTAGGCGGCACGCACTCGAGGGTCGTTGAGCAAGGCCTTGGCGTCACCGCTCATCGTGATCTCGCCCGACTCCATCACATAGCCGCGGTTGGCCAGGCCCAGCGCCCGGCTGGCGTTCTGCTCGACGAGCAGCACCGTGGTGCCGGCCGCGTGCACTTCGGCGATGGTCTCGAAGATCTTGTCGACCATGATGGGCGACAGCCCCATCGACGGCTCGTCGAGCAGCAGCACCTTGGGGCGCGCCATCAGCGCGCGGCCCATGGCCAGCATCTGCTGCTCGCCGCCGCTCATGGTGCCGGCCAGTTGCGCGCGGCGTTCCTTCAGGCGCGGGAAGCGCGCGAAGACCTTGTCGATGTCGGCTTCGATCTCGTCATCATTGCGCACATAGGCGCCCATCTGCAGGTTCTCGGTGATGGTCATGCGCGTGAAGGTGCCGCGCCCTTCGGGCACCATCACCAGGCCCTGCTTGACCAGGTCCCAGGCGCCCTGGCCCTTGATGCTGCGGCCCATGAACTGGATGTCGCCATCGGCCACCGCCTGGGTGCCGGTGACGGCCTTCAGCGTGGTCGTCTTGCCCGCGCCGTTGGCGCCGATCAGGCTGACCAGTTCACCCTCGTTGACCTCGAAACTCACGCCCTTGACCGCCTGGATGCCGCCATAGGCGACCTTCAGGCCGGTAACCTTCAACATCGTCGTCGCCATCAATGGCCCCCTGCGCCGAGATAGGCTTCGATGACCTTCTCGTTCTTCTGTATCTCGGCCGGCGTGCCTTCGGCGATCGGCTTGCCGTAGTCCAGCACCGTGACCCGGTTGCACAGGCCCATCACCAGTTTCACGTCGTGCTCGATCAGCAGGATGGTGCGGCCGTCGTTGCGGATGCGGTCGATCAGTTCGCGCAACACCACCTTCTCGGTGGCGTTCATGCCGGCGGCCGGTTCGTCCAGCGCGATCAGCTTGGGGTCGGTGGCCAACGCACGCGCGATTTCCAGCCGACGCTGGTCGCCGTAGCTCAGCGTGCGGGCCTTGAAGTCGGCGTATCTGGCGATGCCCACGTAGTCCAGCAATTCCAGCGCGCGTTCGCGGATGGCGGCTTCTTCGGCCTTGAAGCTGGCGGTGCGCAAGACAGCGCCGATCAGGCCCGAATGCGTGCGCACATGGCGGCCGACCATGACGTTTTCCAGCGCCGTCATCTCGGCGAAGAGGCGGATGTTCTGGAAGGTGCGCGCGATACCGGCCTGGGCCACTTCGTGCACCGCGCTGGGTTTGTAGGGCACGCCGCCGAGTTCGAAGCTGCCGCTGTCGGGCGCATACAGCCCGGTGATGACGTTGAAGAAGGTGGTCTTGCCGGCGCCGTTGGGGCCGATCAGGCCGTAGACCTGGCCGGCTTCGATGGTGACGCCCACGTCGGACAGCGCCTGCAGGCCGCCGAAGCGCTTGCTGACGCCGGTCACCTTCAGAACGGTGGTCGCAGTTGATGCCATGGTGCTCACCCTTTCAGCGCGCGGCATCGGGCGCAGGGGCCGGCACCGCAGCGGGTGCCGCCTTGCCGTGTTCGCGCGCCGGCCACAGGCCGCGCGGGCGCGACAGCATGATCCCGATCATGGCCAGCGCAATGAGCAACTGGCGCAGGATGGACGCATCGAGCCGGCCACCGGTGACCTCCTGCAGCGGCCCGGCGACGTAGCGCAGCACCTCGGGCAGCGCCGACAAGGCCACCGCACCCAGGATCACGCCCGGCAGGTGCCCCATGCCGCCCAGCACCACCATGGCCACGATCATCACGCTCTCTTGCAGGCTGAAGGATTCGGGCGACACAAAGCCCTGAAAGGCCGCGAACATGGCCCCCGAAACACCGCCGAAAGTGGCGCCCATGCCGAAGGCCAGCAGCTTCATGTTGCGCGTGTTGATGCCCATGGCCTTGGCCGCGATCTCGTCTTCGCGGATGGCCATCCAGGCGCGGCCGATGCGCGAGGTCTCCAGGTGCTGGCAGATGACCACGCTGAGCACGACCAGGCCCAGGAACAGGTAGTAATACAGCGCCACGCTGCTGACGCGGAATTCACCGATGTCCAGGGACTTGCCGAAGCTGAAGCCGAACAGGTTCATCGGGTCGATGCGGTCCAGGCCGCGCGGTCCGTTGGTGATGTTGACCGGCTGTTCCAAGTTGTTCATGAACACGCGGATGATTTCGCCGAAACCCAGCGTGACGATGGCCAGGTAGTCGCCCCGCAGCTTGAGCACCGGCGTGCCCAGCAGCACACCCGCCATCGCCGCCAGGCCGGCGGCCATCGGCACCACCGCCCACACCGGCGCGTGCATGCCGCCGGGGAACAGCGAGGCGATCCACGGGAAGTTCTCGAACAGGTGCGGGCTGGCCAGCAGCGCGTACATGTAGGCGCCCACCGCGTAGAAGGCGACATAGCCCAGGTCGAGCAGGCCGGCGTAGCCCACGACGATGTTCAGGCCCAGGGCCAGCAGCACATACAGCAGGGCCAGCGCCATGATGCGCACCCAGCCCTGGCCGAACTGCTGGGCGATCAAGGGCAGCGCCAGCAGGGCGATGGCACACAGCGCGAAGACGACGAATTTGTTTTTCATGTTGCGGTCTGCTTCAGGCGCGGTCGGCGACACGCTCGCCCAGCAAACCCGCGGGCCGCAAGGTCAACACGAGGATCAGCGCGGCGAAGGCGAAGATGTCGGCGTACTGGCTGCCCAGCACGCCGCCCGTCAGGGCACCCAGGTAGCCCGCGCCCAGGGCTTCGACCAGGCCCAGCAGCACGCCCCCCACCACGGCGCCCGCCAGGTTGCCGATGCCGCCCAGCACCGCCGCCGTGAAGGCTTTCAGGCCCGGCAGGAAGCCCATGCTGTGCTGCACGGTGCCGTAGTTGGCGGCCCACATCACGCCGGCCACGGCGGCGAGCGCCGCGCCGATGACGAAGGTGGCCGAGATGACCATGTCCGGCCGCACCCCCATCAGCGCGGCCACGCGCGGGTTTTCGGCGGTGGCGCGCATGGCGCGGCCGAGCTTGGTGCGGTTGACCAGGTACATCAAGGCGGCGAGCACCACGGCCGTGACACCCAGGATCAGGCATTGCGTGACGCTGATCACCGGCCCGCCCAGGTTGATCGGGTCGGTGGGCAGCAGCAGCGGGTAGGGCTTGGGGTTGGGTTTCCAGATGATCATGGCCAGGGTCTGCAACAGCAGGCTCATGCCCATGGCGGTGATCAGCGGCGCCAGCCGCGGCGCACTGCGCAGCGGGCGGTAGGCCAGCTTTTCGATGGCAAAGTTCAACACGGCGCAGACGACGATGGCGCAGAGCAGGGAAATCAGCAACAGCACCCAGCCGGGCAGGCCGGAATCGGCCAGCGCGGTGACCACGGTCCAGCTGACCAGCGCGCCCACCATCAGCACTTCGCCATGGGCGAAATTGATGAGGTTGATGATCCCGTAGACCATGGTGTAGCCCAGTGCCACCAGCGCGTACATGGCGCCGAGCACCAGTCCGTTGATGATCTGCTGGAAGAAAGTTTCCATCGAAAAATGACTCCGGTTGCCGCGCGTTGCGCAGCCCGGACAGGGCCATGCAAGAAGCCGGCCCCGCCTGGGTCTCGAGGGTACCCAGAATCCAGCGCGGGGCTGGCCAGGGGGCTGCGCGGTGGCGCGGATTCTAGGTGCGCACCGCCGCCGCCCGGCCCGAGCTCGCCGCTGGGACGCTCAGCGCGATCGCCAAGCCGCTTCGTCCAGCCGGCGCAGTTCGGCCAGGCGCTCGGCGATGCGCTGCTCCAGGCCGCGCGGCACCGGCTCGTAGAAACGCTGCACCGGCAGGCCTTCGGGCAGATAGCGCTCGCCCGCCGCGTAGCCGCCGGGCTCGTCGTGGGCGTAGCGGTAGCCCGCACCGTGGCCCAGGCCCTGCATCAACTTCGTCGGCGCATTGCGCAGGTGCAGGGGAACCGGCCGCGAACCGTCCTGGCGCACGACCTCGCGCACCGCACCCCAGGCCTTGTAGACGGCGTTGGACTTCGGGGCGATGGCCAGGTAGACCACGGCCTGCGCCAGGGCCAGCTCGCCTTCGGGCGAACCCAGGCGCTCGAAGACTTCGGCGGCGTCCAGCGTCAGGCGCAGGGCGCGGGCATCGGCCAGGCCGATGTCCTCGCTGGCCATGCGGATCAGCCGCCGCGCGGCGTAGCGTGGGTCCATGCCGGCGTCCAGCAGGCGGGCCAGCCAGTACAGCGAGGCGTCGGGGTCGGAGCCGCGCACGGCCTTGTGCAGCGCCGAGATGGTGTCGTAGTAGACATCGCCACCCTTGTCGCCCCGGCGCAGCAGTTCGCCCAGGGTGGCTTCCAGCTGCGCCTCACCCAGTTCGGGGGCGCCGGGGTTGGCCGCCGCCAGGTTTTCGTAGGCATTGAGCAGGCGACGGGCGTCACCATCGGCATGCGCCACCAGGC
>Ga0136641_1001289_pt1 | contig 10569 bp, 12 predicted proteins | sample EliLak1302023Y_FD_115312 | JGI IMG/M metagenome (GOLD analysis project Ga0136641, IMG submission 115312) | Freshwater microbial communities from Elizabeth Lake, Yosemite National Park, California, USA - 13020-23Y | ecosystem: Environmental > Aquatic > Freshwater > Lake ... | reverse complement strand
GTATTGAAGACACTGCTCCCATGGATCTCACTCGCCTGGGGCTACCCGGTCGCGATGAACAGATTGCACGCGTTATCGAGCAGATTCGTGCAATGGGCGCGCTAGGGATCACGACGCTCTGTTATAACTGGATGGCGGTGTCGAGCTGGGCCAGAACGCGTACGGATATTGTTTCGCGGGGAGGAGCTCTGGTAACCGGATTCAAACTTTCTGATACAGAAACGATGCCCCGTATCGCCCAATCTGGTGAATACTCCCAAGCACAATTGTGGGATTCCCTGAAATACTTTTTAGATGCGGTAATTCCCGAGGCCGAGGCAGCCAATGTGCGCCTAGGAATGCACCCCGATGATCCACCGCTACAAGAAATGCGCGGAATGCCGCGAATTATGAATTCGATCGACAACTATCGCCGATTGCTCGACCTCTATCCTTCGCGTTCTAATGGCATCACGCTGTGCCAAGGTAATTTTGCACTGATGACCGATGATCTACCGAGCGTGATTCGTGAATTCGGTGCGCGCGATGCCATTGCCTTCGTGCACTTCCGTGACATTGTGGGGGATGCCACCGATTTCGAAGAGGCTTTCCACGATTCTGGACAGAACGATCTGCCGGCCTGCATCGTTGCATATAAAGAGGTGGGCTTTGATGGACCCATGCGTCCGGACCATGTGCCGACCATGTACGGCGAGACCAACGAGCGTCCCGCCTATGAGACCTTGGGGAGGCTCTTCGCCTTGGGCTACATCAGAGGGCTAATTCATACGATTTATGGGAAGCCAAAGCTCCGATAAATTGCCGTCGCCTTGCACTCTTATACCCCTGGGGGTATAGTCCTCATCATGAGGTCAGAGCATCTGACCCAGGGGAAGAGGCGCAATCGTGGCAAGAGTCGTGATCCTTGGAGCAGGTGTAGCGGGCCATACCGCCGCGTTGCACGCCAAACGCATGCTGGGCAAGGGAAACGAGATCATCGTGATCTCGCCTAACTCAAAATACAACTGGATCCCATCAAATATTTGGGTGGGCGTCGGTCGTATGTCGGCCGAGAATGTGACCTTCCCGCTGGCACCCGTCTATAAGAAGAAGGGGATTACCTTTCACCAAGCTTTAGCGCAAGAGATTCATCCCGAGGGCGACGTAAGCACCGGCTCTGGATATGTGAAGGTGGCATACACGGATGCATCTCGCAACGGCGAAGTCGCAAATATTGATTACGACTACTTAGTAAATGCCACCGGCCCAAAGTTAAACTTCGCCGCGACACCTGGCCTTGGACCTGATGGTCACACCGTTTCGGTCTGCACCTTTGGCCATGCGACAGAAGCAGCCAAATCATTGCAAGAAGTTATCGCGGTGATGAAAACGGGCAAGCGCCAAGCAATTGCGATCGGAGTCGGTCACGGTACTTGCACCTGCGAAGGCGCGGCATTTGAGTACACCTTCAACGTCGAACACGAGCTCCGTGCCGCTGGCGTTCGCGATTTAGCCGATATTACATATATAACAAATGAGTATGAGTTAGGTGATTTTGGAGTAGGCGGTTTGGTCTTCTCGCAGGCCGGATTCCAAACCACAAGTAAGTTGTGGACCGAGTCGCTCTTCCGCGAACGCGGAATTATGGCGATCCTAGGCGCTCACGTAGAAAAGATCGAGCCGGGCGCAGTTCATTACGAACTCGTGGATGGAACAAAAGGAATTTTGAATTTTGAATTTGCAATGTTGCTTCCACCATTTAGGGGAGTAGATCTCAAGGCCTTCGATAAAGCCGGCAACGAGATCTCAGATAAACTCTTTGCTCCATCCGGGTTTATGAAGGTCGATGCGGATTACTCTGGAAAGCCCTATGAGGAATGGCTGGCCTCTGATTGGCCAAAGACATATCGCAATCCGCTTTATCCCAACATCTTCGCGGTGGGCATCGCATTTGCTCCACCTCATCAGATCTCAAAGCCGCGGAAATCTCCCAATGGAACGGTGATAGCTCCCTCGCCCCCACGCACTGGAATGCCATCGGGGATCATGGGCAAGTTGGCAGTTATGAGCATTAATGAATTGATCAAGAACGGTCCAACAGCCACGTTAGGTACTGCCTCTATGGCCGATATGGGCGCCGCCTGCGTCGCCTCAGCTGGTTCGGGGCTACGGGTTGGCTCGGCTGCATCAATGACGATGTATCCGGTCGTTCCCGATTACATTGCCTACCCAAACACGGGTCGCAGCGTTGATGACACTTTTGGCGAAATCGGCCTCGCTGGGCACTGGATCAAATTGGCGCTCCACTACATGTTCATCTATAAGGCAAAGGCCCGCTTCGGCTGGTTTTTGATTCCGGAGTAAGGGGAATGGCTATGGAAAATCCAAATGAGAGCATTGCACGAGCTCCGCTCCCAACAGAGAAGACGCTGGCGCAGCGCCAGAATCTCTTTATCCAACTCACTCGATTTTGCGCTATCAATCTGAAGATGATCAAGATGATTCGCAAAGGCCACCACCCCATGGAACGGAGGGTCAAGTAGATGGCAACTCCAAAGAGTCCAACTCATATTCTGCAGGACGAAGCGACCGTTGCTGCGATCATGGTGCGTATCAAGCGCGCTCAAGGGCAATTAGGCGGAGTCGTTCGCATGCTGGAAGAGGGTCGTAACTGCGATGAAATTGTCACTCAGATGTCAGCGGTTAGCAAGGCGGTGCATACCGCGGCATTTACCTTGATATCTGCCAGCCTAGAGGAGTGCATTCTGGAAGGGCGCAGCGATCAGAAAGCAGTATCCGAGAAACTCCAAAAACTATTTTTAAGTCTGGCGTAAACATGAAAAAGCTAATAGCTGTACTCGTCTCTTCGCTCTTCGTCCTTACCGCATGCGGGACGGCAGGGGCATCTGTGACCACCATGAACGTTCCAGACTTTGCCAAGAAGATCACTGATAAGTCAGTAGTTCTATTGGATGTGCGTACTCCATTTGAATTCGCCACTGGACATATTGCTGGTGCGAACAATATTGATTTCGAATCTGGAACTTTTGCGACAGACATTCTTAAGTTAGATAAGGCTAAGACGTACGCCGTGTACTGCCGAAGTGGTAATCGATCTGGACAGGCAACAGCCATTATGGCTAAAGATGGATTTAAATCCATATTCAATCTGGATGGTGGAATCAATAATTGGCAGAGTGCCGGGAATCCTGTGGTGAATAACTAATGAAGAGATATGTAGTGATTGGTGGCGTTGCTGGGGGGATGTCTGCCGCGGCCAGATTACGTCGCTTAGATGCGACCTCAGAGATCATCATTTTGGAGAAGAGTGGTTTCGTTTCCTATGCCAACTGCGGTCTGCCCTATTTTGTGGGCGGAGTCATTCAAAACGAAGAGGCGCTGCTTCTGCAAACTCCGGAAAGTCTGTACAAGCGTTTTCGACTCGATGTGCGAGTTAGTGCCGAAGTCACCTCAATCGACCGCGAGGCAAAGACAGTTACATACTCGCACTTAGGTGCTAGCCACCAACTTACGTACGACAAGCTCATTCTGAGCCCAGGGGCTGCTCCAATACGTCCGAATATCCCTGGGATCGAAAGATCGCTCTCGCTGCGCAATATTGAAGATGTGATGGCGATGGATAGCGCGGTGTCGCACCATCCAAGGAGCGTCGCAATTATCGGCGGAGGATTTATTGGACTTGAGCTTGCAGAAAACCTGCGGCACCGAGGCCTTAAAACCTCTGTTGTTGAGGCACTAGACCAGGTCCTCGCCCCGCTCGATCCTGAAATGGCAACTATCGTTGCTGATGAACTTCGCAAGAACGAGATTGATCTCTATTTGAGCGATGCTCTTGCTTCGATCGATGAGAAGACGGTCACCCTGGCTAGCGGCACGGTCGTCCCTGCCGATATTGTCATTATGGCAATTGGGGTTCGTCCGGAGACCGCTTTGGCAAAGAGTGCAGGGCTTGTCATTGGAGAGCGCCGCGGGATAGCCGTGAATGAATTTAACCTGACCAGCGATGAGGATATTTACGCCATCGGGGATGCCGCCGAAAAGAAGGATGCACTTGATGGATCAGCAACACTGGTTCCGTTAGCAAATATTGCCAATCGTCACGGGCGTATAGTCGCTGACCATATTGCCGGGAAGGCAATTCGCGGAGTAACTACGCAAGGAACGGCGATCGTTAAGGTCTTTGAATTAACGGTTGCTACCTCTGGTTGGAACGAGAAGCGTCTGATTGCAGCGGGGCATCCATATGTTGCGGTACACAACCACCCTGCTTCGCATGCGGGTTACTACCCTGGCGCGCAAGGCATGTCGCTCAAGCTCCTCATCGATCCAGAAAGTTATGCGATCCTCGGAGTTCAAGGTGTCGGTCGTGATGGCGTGGACAAACGTATTGATGTAATCGCCACCGCCATGCGTGGAGGAATCACTGCGCCAGAACTCGCTGATTTAGAACTGGCCTATGCGCCACCATTTGGTTCCGCCAAGGATCCAGTTAATATGTTGGGCTATATCGCCGAAAATGTTCTCTCTGGGTTAACCCCAACTGCGCAATGGAATGAAGTCGAGTCCAAGGTAGCCGAGGGTTATACGATTCTCGATGTGCGCAGCATTGGGGAAGTAGATCGTGGAACATTGCCGGGCGCTCTCAACATACCTATCGATGAGATTCGCGAACGCAAGGATGAACTTCCTTCCGGAAAGATCTTGGTTACGTGCCAGGTCGGCCAGCGGGGACACGCTGCTACGCGATTATTAAGAGAGATGGGTTATGAAGCCATCAATCTAGATGGCGGTTATATGACGTGGAGTAATTCTCCAGCTAACAATAAACTAAAAGAAAAGGTAAATAATGTGTAGCAAAACAACCTGCCGTAAATGCGGTAAAGCATCATGGTCCGGCTGCGGTCAGCATGTCGAGCAAGTTATGCGTGGAATTCCTAAATCACAGCGTTGTCAGGGCCATCAGAACGATCCAAAAGAGCCCGGTCTCTTCTCTCGACTATTTAGCAAGAAGTAGAAGGAGAAAGTATGTGTAGCGCAGTTCGTTGTAACCGTTGCGGCAAGGCCACCTGGTCTGGATGCGGTCAGCACATTGAAGAGGCGCTAGCGCCCTACCCAAATGCGCAACGTTGTCATTGTGATGCCGATCTTTCTGCCTGGGTCCCAGGTCAGTAATCGTCATGGCAACCTTAAACGTCGCTAGCTCGGAATTCGAAGCTTTAGTACTTAAAGGTGGAATTACCTTCGTCGACTTCTGGGCTGCCTGGTGTGGTCCCTGCAGGTCATTTGCGCCGGTTTTCGAAAAGGCATCCGAGACCTACCCTGAGATCACATTCGCAAAGGTCGATACTGATGCCGAGTCAGAGATCGCGGCGGCAGCCAATATCACCTCGATTCCAACTCTGATGGCATTTAGAGATGGCATCTTGGTTTTCCGCCAACCCGGTGCACTTCCGGCGGCGAGTTTTGAAGAGTTGATTGCGAATGTAAAGGGCCTTGATATGGATTCAATCAGAGCAGAGATTGCCAAGGAGCAGAGTCAAACAAGTGCAGACTGAAGCCGGTAATCGTTGGCGTGCAGCGTTGGCGCAATGGGCTATCCCACAATCAATTTTGGATCAGGCTCCGGAAAATCCTTGGATTCATCCGCCTGCACTCTTCCAGATTCCGCAGAACATTGCTGATTCTATTTCGCACCAGCGCGCTCGGGAAGTTATGCCAGTTGGCGGCACTGTCTTGGATGTGGGCTGCGGGGGAGGCGTTGCAGCATTTGCGGTGACGCCACCAGCCGCGCATGTTGTCGGAGTGGATCATCAATTAGAGATGCTGACAATGTTTACTGAAAATGCTCGGGAGCGAGGCGTTACCTCTGAGGTATTTGAAGGATTTTGGCCGGCTGTTGCCGATCAAGTCTCCATTGCCGATGTGGTTACTTCGCATCATGTTGTTTATAACGTGCCTCAAATAGAAGACTTTTTAGCGGCTCTTGATGTGCACGCCACCAAGCGAGTTATTGTAGAGATGCCACAGCACCACCCGTTAGCCAATGCCTCTGCGCTTTGGAAACACTTTTGGAATCTGGATCGTCCAATCGACCCAACGCCAAATGATCTCATTCAGGCATTGTCGGAGCTGGACATCAATGCGCACCTAGAGGTTTGGGATGGATCCATACGTCAGGAATCTGACGTAGCTCAACTTGCCCACTACTCCAGAATTCGGCTCTGTCTTCCCGCCGACCGAGAGGGTGAAGTCCTTGAATTCCTGAGTTCGGAGCCACAGGGTCAAGTAAGGAAATTAGCAACCATCTGGTGGGATGTCTCGTGAATATTGAGAAAGTTGCACCGCAAGAGAGGGTGCTGATTGCAAAGACGTTGGTCACGATTCAATTCTTGATGCTCGCATTAATTGGCATATTGGCTCTATGGAAATTGCAGACTCCGATTCATACCTATCTGGGCATGGAGATTGGCGCTGTACTTATTGGGCTGGTAATTATTGCCAGTGCGGGGATTTCGCTTCAACCATCGCTTCGAATTTCTCCAATTCCGAAGGAGAATTCACCCTTAATTGAAACCGGGATATATCGGCGTGTGCGTCATCCGATGTATCTTGGCGTTATCCTTATTGGATTTGGAATAGCAGGATTTGCAAACTCAACAGCCGCGTGGATTTGCGAGTTAATTCTCTTCCTTGATCTCAACTTCAAAGCCCGCTTTGAAGATGCCCTATTGCTCGAAATTCATCCCGAGTCTCTGCACTACCAATTACACGTTTCTCGGATATTGCCTTGCTTAGGTGGAAGCTGCCGCACTAATTGCGCTCTCAAATGATCGTGATTTAAAAGCGACGAGCGGCTACAAACTTTTCGCCGCCAAACCAGGCACCGAAAGATTCGATTCGAACTCGAGCGCCAGAGTGCGGTGCATCAACCATTTTGCCACCGCCAAAGTAGATACCTACATGTGAGATTGGCTGACCGAAGAAGACGAGATCCCCGGGACGAATCTGGTTGAGCGGGATGCGCTTTCCATAAGCGGTTTGTGCCGCTGCGGAGTGAGGAACTGAGATGCCAGCTTTCTGTAGCGATCGCATCGTGAGCCCAGAGCAATCCCAATAGGTTAACCCGGCGGCTCCAAAGACATATCGCTTTCCTAATTGGTTTAGCGCGTATCTCAGGGCGATTGCTGCAGCCCCCGTAGCGGCGATTTTACCCTTGGCCAGAAGCAACGAATTCTTTTGGTACGCGCTATCTTGTGATGCCTGCAGCGCGGCTAGTCGAGCCCGTTCAGTTTTGGTCAGGCCCGCAAGCAATTTTTTAGCTTGAGCAAGCTTTGCTTGGGCCGCGATGGCCTGGGCTTGGTACTTCGCCTTCGCGGCGGCGACCAAAGCAACCTTTTGATTCAGGGTCAGGGCCGTGCTCTTGAGGGCAATGTCGGCAGCAGCAAACTTGCGCATCCGGGTGGCATTCTGAGTCTCGACAACGCTGAGGGATTGCGCACTATTCAAGTAGCGAGTTGGGTCGGAAGAGAACATCAGCGCCATCCCCTGGCCCAAGGCACCGTTTTTGTACTGCTCTACCGCCAAGATCCCGATCGATTTCTTTAACGCGGTGAGGATTGAAGTTTGCACCCCGTCTTGAGCCTGCACCGAATTGAGTGAGCGCGTCAGGGCGATGAGATTGACCTGGGATTGCTGCGCCGCCTCGGCGATGGCAGAGGCCTGGATTTGGAGCGTTGTTACTTGAGCTTGGACTGCAGCGATTGATGGTGCGGCATCGGCTACTGGGGCTATGGCCACTGTAAGGGCGAGTAAAGAGGAGGAGGCGAGAGCCCAAGCGATTGGGCGCTGCCGCCGACCGTGGAAACTCATTGGGTTAGGTTACCGCACGGTATCTCGAGGGCGGCAAGGCGGTCTGGGCTAATATTGAGCGTATTGCGTCAGAGATTACTGAGAATGCGCAATTGATCGGGAGTCCCCTGGTAATGAAATACCTGCAGGCAATGCGCATCCAGCAATGGAGCAAGAATCTATTAGTCCTTGTCGCGCCCTTCGCCGCTGGGGATGTCATTCACGGCGAGATATTAAGCAGGATTCTCTATGCCTTTTTGGCCTTCTCCTTCGCTGCGAGTTTCAACTACATCATCAACGATTTACGCGATGTGGAGCGAGATCGCACCAACCCAAAAAAGTCGAGGCGGCCAATAGCCTCAGGACAAGTGACAAGGAACGAAGCTTGGGCAGCGGCTTCCCTCAATGCAATTGCAGCGGTTGGATTTTCACTGCTACTTCCTGGCGCCTTCCAATTCACTTTGGCAATGTATGTAGCGCTGACTTTGCTTTACTCATACGGCCTCAAACACGAGCCGATCGTTGAATTGCTCATCGTTGCTTTTGGATTTGCGTTGCGCGCCATAGGGGGAGCGACGGCAACTCACACGCCTAGTTCTAGCTGGTTCTTAGTCGTCGCGACCTTTGGGCCTCTCGTCATTGTGACCGCCAAAAGGATTGCCGAGAAGCAGAATGGATCAGCAGTTACGGTTCGGCCCGTAATCGCCGAGTACACACATGAGTTTTTGCGGTTGATTCTTACCGTCGCGATCGGCATCACTCTTACTGCTTACAGCCTGTGGGCATTTTCGCTCACCGGAAGCCACCCTTACGCTGAAATCTCAGTAATTACGGTGACCTTCGCGCTATTTCGCTACATCCTGGCAGTCGAAAAGAATAGCGGCGAATCCCCGGAAGAAGTTATGTACAGCGATTGGTACTTCCTCGGGGCTAGCGCCGTAACTGCATTGCTACTAATTCTTACGGTCTATGCCAATGGCTGACTCTCAACCTATTTCGGGTTGGGGAAAAAACATCCATTCCCGCAGCGCTCGAGTATCAGCCGCAAATGTCGCAGATTTGAAAAAGATTGTTGCCGAGGCTGATTCATCGCGTGGGCTACTTCCCGTCGGACTGCACCGCAGTTATGGAGATTCAGCCCTAAACTCTGGCGGAACCTTGATAGATATGGTGGCGCTAAACCAGATTGAAATAGATCCGCAAACTCGGATAGCCATTGTTGGCGGCGGAGTGCGCATTTCAGAGCTGGAAAGCGCCGCTCTAAAACTATCCCTCTTTCCGCCAGTAGTTCCTGGCACTGGGTTTGTCACGATGGGGGGAGCCATCGCTGCTGATATCCACGGCAAGTCTCACCACAAGACTGGGTCTTTCTCCCAATGTGTTCGCCGCATATCACTCTTGCTTGCCTCGGGAAAGATCGCAGACTTCACTCCTACCGATCCGGAGTTTTGGGCAACGGTTGGCGGCCTGGGGCTTACCGGCATTGTTCTTGAAGTAGAGATCGAACTTCGAGCAGTGCAATCGAATTCCGTAGACATTGCCGAAGAGCGCGTTAAGAATTTGAGTGAGATGGTTACTCTTCTTGAGCGTTCGGATGCCGATTTTGAACATACTGTTGCATGGATTGACCTATCGGGAGACTACAGAGGCCGAGGAGTAGTCAGTCTGGGTAATTATGGAAACACGCCCGTCAAAGCAGAAGAATCACTCTCGAAGGGGCCATCACTGCCCGCTCTTGGTGGAAAGAATTTCATCACCCCACTGTCGGTCAAAGCATTTAACGAGATCTGGTTTCGCAAGCCTTTGAAAAATGGTCCAGTTGCGCTGAGAAAATATATGCATCCACTCGATGGTGTGGGCAATTGGAATCGTATCTATGGAAATTCCGGCTTCCTCCAATACCAATTTGTTATCGATATCGGCCAAGAAGAGATCTTCGAAAAGCTCTTCGCCGGACTGCGTGAATTAAGAGCGGCATCTTTCTTAGGTGTCCTCAAGAAATTTGGGGCAGCATCGCAAGCACCACTCAGTTTTCCTCGTCCGGGATGGACTTTGACGCTGGACTACTCCGTGGAGGTACCTGGGTTAGAGAAATTTCTTCGAAATTTTGATGAAGAGCTGGTATCGCGCGGCGGAAGAATTTATTTAATAAAGGATTCTCGACTCGATGCGCGATTACTTCCAATGATGTATCCAGAGTTCAATCGCTGGAGAGAGATTCGTAGCGCTATGGATCCAGATGGATTGTGGCAATCAGACCAAGCCAGGAGGCTGCACCTATGTTAAATGGATTTAAGAGCGTAGGGCGTTTGGCGCTGATTGGAGCGGGAAGCGAGATCGGACAATCGATTGTTGCAAAATTGGTAGGCGAAGAATCGCCTGAGGTAATTCGGGTGGGGCGTAGCGGCGACTTCGCATTGGATGTAACAGATAAGTCAGCCCGCGAACTTCTTGTGGAAAAAATCTTTACAAAAGGAGATCTCGATTTAGCTATTATTGCCGTGGGAGTCCTTGGCAATAATCCTGGCAAGAGCGAGGTAGAGAATCTTGTGGAAGCGATAGATGTGAATTATCTGGGAACGGTGCATCTATTAGCCTTGATCGCAGAGCGCATGAAGATACAAGCACATGGAACTATTCTCGTTATTAGCTCATTCGCTCAAGTTCGTCCCCGTGTCGATAATTTTGCGTACGGCTCGACGAAGGCTGGTTTGGATTTTT
>Ga0136641_1001288_pt1 | contig 10570 bp, 11 predicted proteins | sample EliLak1302023Y_FD_115312 | JGI IMG/M metagenome (GOLD analysis project Ga0136641, IMG submission 115312) | Freshwater microbial communities from Elizabeth Lake, Yosemite National Park, California, USA - 13020-23Y | ecosystem: Environmental > Aquatic > Freshwater > Lake ... | reverse complement strand
TAGCGGATCAACCTCTGTTCCAACACCTTCACGCAAGATATTCATGTTAATCGTCTGCGGAGAACCTGAATCTGTAGGAGAAAAGATAGGTGCAGCATTCATATCAATACGGACTGAAGGAGGCTGACCTTGATTCTGTCTTTCCTGCTCAAAAGCCTGAAGAATATCATCTACTCCTGCGGGACCACGCATTTCTCTACGCAAATTAGGTCTCTGCTGCTGCTGCACTGGCATTTCTTCCTGTCCCATCTGCTGCGCTTGCGCTGCACGGCTACTCATATTAAAAGGCATTCCACCCATATCTTGAGCCCCCATCTGTCCCTGTCCCATCTGGGGAGCCTGTCCTCCTCTTTGTGTGTTCATTGCTGCTCCAACAAACTGTCCAAACCCAGGTCCAACCTGTCCCGCTGCCGCTGTTGCAAACTGCTTCATTAAATCGGGATTATTGCGCAAGATATCATCCATACCGGGCATCTTTGACTTGAAATATGTATTAGTTACGTGAAACATAGCAGCAGATACACCAAGTGTCATAACAAGACGAACTTCCGGAGGCATCTTTCCAGCATCCTTGTATTTATCGTATAACTCTTCAAAGATCTCATCATAGTCTTCAACGTTCTCATGCACTGACTCAGACCAGCCCTCCAAATTAACTTCGAAAGGATTAAAACGATTATTCAAGAATTCGGCACCTGTGGCAAATGTCATTAGAGCATTTCGCTGGAACTTAAGGGAAGCCTCTAGATTGCGTGTGTCAACAACCCGACCGTATTCAGCCTTAATCTCCTCCAGGGAATTTGTCATTGTCATACGCTGTCCAGTCATTCCTCTGCCAGAAAGACGCTGCAACCTCGTCAAATAAGAATTCTTTTCTCTTTGCTCCTGCTCAGGGGAAAGTTGGTTTTCTAGAGGTACTTGTGCTGAGGGCTGAACTGAGGCAAATGTCATAGGCTGCTGAGATCCGAAAGGTTCACTGGACCCACTGAAATTAGGAATATCAATCTTGGGCTGTGACTGTGACTGTGATCCGACAGTTTCCATATTATCCAAGTTAACAAACTCAAGATTGTCGGAAAAAGAGGTTTGTCTCGGCTGTTCAATAGTAATTGTTTCACCTTGTCCTGATTCCTGTCGTATACCAATATTCACCTTATTCTGGTTTGTTAGCAAGGACATACCCATATCATCTGCAAGATCTGAGACACCTCCAATTTCAATCTCATTTGCTTTCTTAGCAAATTCAATCATTTCTTCTCTGCCAGGTCTGAAACTGCTGGACATCTTCTGTTTCTTATTTCTAGACTATTTGAGATTTCTTTACGCAGGAGATAAATCTTCATATCTTCATTGGCGCACTCCTCAATTAATAGTAAATATCTTGTTATTTTTAATGCTTAAACCTTTTAGAATACCTCTTATTATTATGGGTCTTTTGAAAAGCGAATTAGGAATGATATTATATTCATTAAAATATGCTGTAAACAAGGATAATTTATTGATGATAGGAAGACAAAATATTATGTTTCAAACTGAAGATTTAAAACAGTTTTTGCTGGAAAATAATTGTATATTTCAACATTCGATAAAACATTTCGATTTTGCTGATACATTATTGAAGCATCTTGGATTTAAAAATGTTGAATCCTTAGATGCAAACAATTTTGAAAATGCAACACATATTCACGATTTTAATAAGCCAGTTCCTTTAAAATTACATAACAAGTATAATTATATTCTTGATGGAGGAACTACAGAACATATTTTTAATATAGCACAAGTATATCAAAATATTATTGATATGTTAGAAATTGGTGGTATTTTTGTAGCATTTCTTCCAAATAACAATCTTTCAGGTCATGGATTTTATCAAATAAGTCCAGAACTTTATCTTTCTGTATTTTCAGAAAAATATGGTTGTAAGGTTTTAGAACTTTATTTAACAAAAATAGATGATGAAAAAGAAGTATGGATTAATGTAAACTCCCTTAATGGTTATCGTAATGAGACAAAAATAGATACCAAAAATCCAGTCATTATTTTTGCAATTGTTCAAAAAATATCAAATACAAGATTATCATTACTAGATAATCCGCCACAGCAATATTCTTATGAACATGAGCATTGGATTAATGATAGAAGTAGAGCAAATTTATAAACCTATAATCATCTGTAATGTATCTGCCAAATCATATTTCTTGGAAACCCCGTTAAAAAGTTTTATCCAAGATGCAGCCACAATCGGTTTAGCAGAAGACCAAGCAGCCAATTTCTTTTCAATTCTGGCTAAAGTTGCATCTTTTCTATCCTTATACTGTGCAGAACCAGCGGCAATATCATCGCCCTTATTCTTAGCACCCGGATGAATAAATTCAAAAGTTCCAGCCCATCCATCTTTCTCCAAAATATAGCGCATCAAGGAATAGATTTGCATCTGAATATCACGAAGCAAAGGTGCAATACTTTTCTGATTTTCAATACGAATCACGGAAGTCTTCTTGAGCAAAGGAATACGAGATTCTACAAAAACACGAATTTTAGAGAAAGCATCTGAAGGACTCATACTCTTAACTTTAGCGGCTTTGTAAGGCATTAAATAGAATTTAGCAACTTCATCCATAAGAGCGGCTTTAGTCTTTTTCTTAGCATCAGTCCAGCCTAACTCAATAGCAAAATCTCGGATTACAGAAAGCGAACCGATTTTTTCTGGATCAATACAACTCATTCCACCAAATCCTTTCTTAGCGCATTTCTTGCAGAGAAGTTTTTCACTCTTATAAGACCATGAAGCAGGTCCTCCACATGTACCACATCTGCTAGATGCTTGGGCTGATGTTTCAGAAACTAAATTGAAATTTTCCCACAAAAGAATATCTAGAATATTTCCACTAATATCACGATCCGCAATACAAATTCCTAAATTCTTAATTCCTGGATCTATAGAACAAATAATAGTCATTATCTTACTGATTAGTATATGTTTTAAATAAGACCTAATCTGAAGGATCTTCGGAAACCGAGTGAATATGAATACTATGCAAGGGAGCTGTAAATTGACGATGATATTTAGCCATATGTTTTTCATACGTACAAACAAAACATTTATTATGATTTGATTGTTCTTCTCTTATTGCACTAATATCTCTTTGTAAACAGCAGTAGCAACAAGATTGAAAACAAACGAAAATACCCACACTTACACCAAGGACTGCTAATGGATCCATCTGCGAATATAAAATAAAAAAAATAAATTACAAAAATATAATGTTAAAAGTTGTACATAGTTGGGGGTTTTTTAGTTGTTGTTCAGTGAAATTATCAGATATTATTCAGTATTATAATCAAAATAAAAAAATACCTGATGAAATTGATGGTTCTGAGCAGTTTACATGGTATAAACAGATGTATTCAACAGAAGACATCACATATCAATACTTTTGTCATGAAAAAACTAGAAATATTGAATTTTTATTTGATAAAGAAATTGAATTTATTAATACCTTTCAGTATAAAATATATAATACTCTTCCTTACAAAGATTATATTCCATTTATTTTAAAATATTTTTATCCATCACAGGAAGTTCTACAATTAATCAAGGATATTGAAGAAAAATATAAAATAGATTATCCTAATACATGTGTTCTATTTTACAGAGGAAATGATAAAGTCCAAGAAACAATCCTTCCCTCCTATGAACCTTTATTAGAAGTAGCATTACAAATAAAACAACAGAATCCAAATATAAAATTTCTAGTCCAAAGTGATGAAACCGAATTCTTGCAGAAAATGTTAGCGTTACCTAATTCTTTCTATTTTAAAGATGAAATTCGTCATATACCTAAACAAAATAAAACAGTTGATCATTTTGATATTAATCAAAATTTGCGATTTTCAAAGTTATTCTTAGCAATAACAATCATAATGTCCAAGTCCCAGTATATTGTATGTAATACTGGGAATTGTTCAATGTGGATATGTCTGTACCGTGGTCATACACAGAATGTATTTCAAATTATATAATATGCTTTCGCTTTCTAGTTTTACTATTATACTTTCGCTTTCTAGTTTTACTATTATACTTTCGCTTTCTAGTTTTACTATTATTCTTTGCAAGTTCATTTTGAAGATTTAATGCTTTTTTGCGTGCATTATTTGGACCTAATTTTTCAGAACGCGGTCTTCTATTGGCAGAACTAATATTATTAGTAAATAATGCAACTTCTTTCAAACCACCTCTTCCATCGGGAACTTGATGAATAGTTATGGGTGCTCTTCTACCATTTTCATTGTAAGGGATATTATACCACCTGTTACGTGAAAAATTTATTTTCTTTGATGGTTGCTTAGATACCAAACCCAAATATAATTCACCTAATGATTTTACAGATTTCGAAGGTAAACCTACTTCAACTGGATTTATATTTGTCATCCTACTTTTATCAATTAAATTGTTCTAATAAATTCCCACCCCAAGTCAACGCAAATCTTCTGCCAGATATTATCTTGCATATAGAGTTTTTCATGGCTTTTGAGTAGTGGAAAGCAAGGTAAGAAATCATCTAGTTCTAATAGCTGGCAGAATTTATATAATACATATGAGTATGACAAGAAGTTTGAGCGACCACGAGGGCAATGACGAATAAAAGAAGGCTGAATTTCCTTGAACATATAACGCAATTTATCCTCCATTTCTCTTGACATGGTCGGAGCGCAGAATGCGTTCATTCTATGCAAGATATGTGGGATATGTTCATAAAACTTATTCAAGTGTAACTTCTTCAAGACTTCACGCAACTTTTGGGGCTTCAGAGTCCTTGGATCTAAGATTCGTTCCTTCTTGATTTCAGCCAAAATATTCTCATAAACATCTGGAGGAATTTCAGTACTTTCCTTTGCTTGAAACTGCGCCAACCACTCATTAAAGTGATTAATCTTCTTGTAAGCAAAATAAGATATTTCACGCGGTGGATCCTTATAGGAAGGCTTCTCCGAATCGACAAGGATAAAATCTTGGTATCCGCATTCAGGGCAACCAAGAGTTGCTTCATTATGGTAGAAAACCATTTCAGCAGACGGACAATGAGGACATGCACCAAAGTCAGGTTCAATGCCAGAACCAGGCAAAATTCCACCGCGGATAGCAGTTGGTTCAATAATACTTAAATACTTTTCAAGAGCCTTATCACGTTGTAAGCCATTGGAATCTTCAATATCACGAGCCTTCTTTACTTTCTTAACTTCAACTATCTCAACTAGTTCAATAGAAGGTGTATCGGCGGATCCATCATTGGAACTAAAATAATTCAAAACTGAATTTTGAGGAGTCTTCAACTTGCTAGGTGCTTTTTTAGATTTTGTATGATTCCCGGAAGCAATTTTCTCTTGACTTTCATAATAATTGAACAAAATATCACCAACCTGCAAGAAATAGTCTAAACGTTCATCATCTTTGTTCAAATGAACAACTTGCTGTTCTAGATCTTGTAACTCTTCTAGCAATAATCTGTATTCATCAGAATGAAGAGCACCTTTAAAGGCTTCAATTTGTGCTTCCTTCTTTTCAATCTCCTTCTCCAAAACGCTTATCTTTGAAAGACGTTCATTCATAGTCCGCATCTTTTCAGAATGGAATGCCTCTAAAGTGGTGGGCATGTCTGTGACTTCTTGAGTTGGAGCCTCCATTGTTTGGAGAACCATATGTAAAGGTTTTTGTCCAGACATTTGGCTATCTACTAATGAGGAGCCATCCTTATGTAGATGTTTAAAAAGATGGTTCGCGGTTTTTGGACACATGAATCCCCCGGGTTGCCGACTCCCGGTAGACCCCGGTGATCCAGAAATTTTTTAGCAAAAGACAAATTTTCCAAAATTTGCCAAATTATTTTCTTTGCGATGAATATAACAAATGGGAGGTGGTGGTTTAATGCAGCTCGTAGCCTATGGCGCTCAGGACATCTACCTTACGGGTAACCCCCAGATCACGTTCTTCAAGGTCGTGTACCGCCGTCACACGAACTTCGCGATGGAGGCGATTGAGCAGACCTTCAACGGCACTGCCAACTTCGGCAAGCGTGTCACGTGCACGATCAGCCGCAACGGCGACTTGATCCACCGCATCTACCTCCAGGCGACGCTCCCGCAGGTACAGCTCCAGGCGTCTGACGGCTCTGGCGCCCAGTTCCGCTGGCTCAACTACGTCGGTCACAACCTCATCAACTCCGTTGAACTCGAGGTTGGCGGACAGCGCATTGACAAGCACTACGGCGACTGGCTCCACGTGTGGAATGAACTCACCCAGGAGCCGGGCAAGCAGTCTGGCTATGCGGAGATGGTTGGCAACGTTCCGGAACTCGTTAACTTGCTCGTACAGGGTGGCGAGAGCTGCGACAACTACTGCATTGGCGGCGAGCCTGGTGCCTCATCTGAGGTGCGCAACTGCGCCCCGGAGTACACGCTCTACATCCCGCTCCAGTTTTGGTTCTGCCGCAACCCGGGTCTTGCGCTCCCCTTGATCGCCCTCCAGTACCACGAGGTCAAGATCAACCTCGAGATGACGGACGTCAAGTACCTCTGCTGGGACAACGTCACGGGCACGGCGACGAACGGTGCTATCAAGACGCGCGTAGCCTCCACGGGTCTCGTCTCAGCGTCCCTCTATGTTGACTACATCTACCTCGATACGGACGAGCGTCGCCGCTTCGCTCAGGTCTCCCACGAGTACTTGATCGAGCAGCTCCAGTACACGGGTGCCGAGTCAGTCACGTCATCCAACAACAAGATCAAGCTCAACTTCAACCACCCGACGAAGGAGCTTGTGTGGGTAGTCCAGCGTGACTCCTTCGTTGCGTGCGACGATGTCACGCCGGCGGCGTGGAAGGGACAGCAGCCGTTCAACTACTCCGACTGGTGGGACAGATCAGTCCTTGATTCCGGCTACTCACTCACGCGTGTTGAGGGTCTTGCTGGTAACAACCCGGTAGTCACGGCGAAGATCCAGCTCAACGGTCACGATCGTTTCTCCGAGCGTGAAGGCAAGTACTTCAACTTGGTCCAGCCGTACCAGCACCACACCAACGTGCCGGCTGTTGGCATCAACGTGTACTCCTTCGCCCTCAAGCCCGAGGACCACCAGCCCTCAGGCTCATGCAACTTCTCCCGCATTGACAACGCCACGCTCCTCTTGACGCTCACCAACAACACGGTCAGCTCAACGAACACGGCGAAGGTCCGCGTATACGCCGTGAACTACAACGTTCTCCGTATCATGTCTGGCATGGGTGGTTTGGCGTATAGCAACTAATCATAATACCTGGCGATTGGCTACTACAATTTATATTTTGGAGATTTTAATTAATCTCTTGAAGTAAAAATTGACATACAATATATGAATCCATCGGATGAATTCATACACTGTGCTATGGATGAAGAGAACAATACTTGTAAAGCAATAATTAAACCACAAAATTTTGATGAGAAAAGATGTTGGCGACCAGCAAAAGAATCAAGTCAAATAATAGAATTATAAAAATTAAATCTGAATAAATAGATGGGTGTCTTTAATAACCCTACAAATCCTCCAAGAATCAAGGCAGGATACGGAACTGCAAAGAAAGCGCGTAACACCATCCGACGTCTGCGTAAAGAAACAAGAAAGCAACAAAAGCAAACTGCAAGATCCATGTATTATAGGGCAAAATATCATAAATTTCAAACAGCCGGTATGCGAAATGCTATGAAAATCTATGGTGATTTTCTATCCAAATAAGTAGATGAGCTGGAAACCGCAATGGGATTTAGGTCTAGGACCTTTAGCAAAGGCAGCAGAAATTGGCAATGTAAAAGAAGTCACTAAACTCTTAGAAGAAGGTGCAGATCCTAACACATTAGATAAAGTTAAAAGAACACCAATTTATTGGTCTGCACAAAATGGTCACATAGACGTGATGAAACTTCTGCTAGAAAAGGGTGCGACAGTTAACATGGGTGACAATACAGGTTATTCACCCTTATGGATAGCAGCGCAGCATAAGCAACATTCTGCAGTAAAACTTCTGCTATCTTCTGGAGCAGATGTGAATGGAAATGGAAATGAGATTCCTCTTTTTATTGCAATTCAAAATGATGCGGATGAAGTTGCATTAGAACTACTTAGTTCTGGGGCAGATCCTGAAAAGAAAGACATAAATAATGAAACTGCATTATATCTTACTGCAAGACATACAAGACCTGTTATCTTTAATGCACTATTGGAAAGAGGTGCTGATTTATATACCTTAAGTTTTCATAATCAAGGAGTTCTACCAGAAGCGACTAGTAGAGCATGTTTGGATATAGTTCAAATGATTCTTGCAAGAAATCCTGATAAGAAGAAGATTCAATTAGAAAGAGCAGTCAATGAGGTGGATAGAATAATGGATAGATTACAAGTTTGGGGTCCGGCACAAGATAGATTAAAGAAAATTCAGGAACTCTTGCATGCATATAATGCAAAAAATGGAAATAAGAAATCAAGAAAACGTAGTCGTAAACAGAAAACAAGAAAATTAAGAAAGGTATAAAGTAGATGAGTTCAATTGCCAAAATAGTAGAAGAAAATCCCCATTTGCAGCGCGTATTTGATGAATTATCTGCGGAAGAAAAGGTTCAGTTAGATGAGTATCTTGCTATTCCACGCATGGCAGAAGGATTTGGTACAAAGAATACTAAATTGGGTAGAGCACTCTTAGAATCAAATAAAGAAAAGTCACTAAATAGTAAACTTTCCCATGCAAGAACTTTAATTCAGGCAATCCTTCATGATCAACAGTTTCGTAATACGATTACAATATGGAAATCACTAATGCCTGAGAATGAACCGGAACCTTTTAATGCTGCAGGAAGTCCTGTAAGAGTTGCAAAAGCACCAGTCGCGCCACCTGAGTTAGAAAACAGATTACCAAAATATTTGATGCCTAAGCCTGAAGTAAGACAAAGAGAACCTCCGCAATTAAATTTTTCAAATGCTGAAAATAATAATGAAAATGGAAATGGTAATGAAAATAGAGAACCAAATAGAAAGAAGCCAAAGTCTGGAAACAGAAAAAGCAAGAGGAAGAACAAGAGCAAAAGAAAGACCCGTAAAAATTGAAACAGATGACTGCAAGAAACCACAGTAGGGAAAATGCCTCCAAAACGAAATCGGCAGCAATTTGAATATGATACTCTTGCTACAATCCAGCATATTGATGTTAGTAATAACAATATGCTAGAGGCTGCAATTAAGGCAAGTCTGGAGGGCGCGGGTTTGGAAGAGGCAAAGGAGGAAAGCAGAATGGATGCGGGAAACCATCTCTTTGAGCAAGTCATGGAGCAGTTGCCTGGTCTAACACCGGATGCTCGTAGGTCACTTCTTCTTATTGTAGGTCTTGATGATATCATTTCAAATGAGAAGAATCAAGGACATGAGACAACTGAATTGCAGGAAATCCAGCAGAAAATTCAGAGTGCGCTTGATTCTGGTCAGAGGGTAGATCAAGAATATATTGATTCAGCAACTGCATTTATTGAAGGATATGATATGGATCAGATTATTGGAGCAGTCTATCCGCGTATTGATTATGAGATTGATCTTCTAAATATCAAGGATGCGGAAGCGGAAGAGGCTGAATCTAGGGAGATTGAAGACGCTATTTTGGCATCTCTTGTTACAGAATCTGAAACGGAAGTTAAAGAGGCAGAACCAGAAACAAAAGAGGAGCCGAAGCAGTTAACAAGAGAAGAGTTGAGGGCAGCACGACTGCTTCGTTTCGCAGTTCAGAAAACGCCACGATTATTTTAAGAAGTGCGGCTATAAGATTAAGCACTGGACCTTGGCGGGACCAATGAAGACGCATTCGGAACCACTCATGTCAAATGAACTTCAGTTAAACGGAGCGGCATTTATTGAAGATTAGGGATGTTATTACAACGAATAACTATGCGTAAAGCAGCAGCAAAAAGGGTTCAATAAAGCAGCACCGCTACTTTATTCAAACTGGTATTCGTACACGGCAAAGATTGAGGGAATTCTGCTAGATCCTTTTTGGGCTAAGTACAAGACCAAGCTGCAAGAAACAGACCGACTGTTTGTGAATTATGGATTACATAAGGAAACGGCTTTTTTTGATTACTAGACGGGAGAAGCAATGGCTATTCCGTAATCTGGGTTCACCGGAAAATTATATGCAGGTAGAATTGGCTTGGTTGGAACTTCCACTTCCTCTGAAGAAAATACTTGGGTAGAAGGTAGGGTAAGAGAATGCCAAGATGCCCCGTATGTAACGGCTATGCATGTAAAAATTGTAACTACAGTGGAAACGTTTCTCAACACCTACATACAATTCTCATGGACGGGCTTGGTGGAGGTGGTGGACGTGGTAGAGGTGGTGGTGGAGGTGGTGGAGGTGGTGGAGGTGCTGGTGGAGGTGCTAGTGCTGCTGCTCCGATGGCTGCTGCTGCTGCTCCGATGGCTGCTGCTGCTGCTCCGATGGCTGCTGCTGCTGCTCCGATGGCTGCTGCTGCTGCTCCGATGGCTGCTGCTGCTGCTCCG
>Ga0136641_1001287_pt1 | contig 10570 bp, 9 predicted proteins | sample EliLak1302023Y_FD_115312 | JGI IMG/M metagenome (GOLD analysis project Ga0136641, IMG submission 115312) | Freshwater microbial communities from Elizabeth Lake, Yosemite National Park, California, USA - 13020-23Y | ecosystem: Environmental > Aquatic > Freshwater > Lake ... | reverse complement strand
TCTTTAAAAGCCTGCATCACGGCCTTCTTGTCTTGTTCGTGCATTCTTGAGTGGAGCAGCCCCACCTGCACGTGCTTGACCGCCCCTTGATCCTGCACATCCTCTTTGGCCAATTCCTGCAAAGCGTGGCTCAACTCCATGTGGGTTTGTGTGGCGTTGGTCAAGTCAACGGACTCGCTTTCTTCAATCAAAGGACACACCCAGTAGACTTGAAAGCCTTGATGGATTTGGTGCTTCACCCGCTCAATGAGCTCTGGTCTTTTGTGCTCAGCAAAGAGTTTGGTGAGCACGGGTGTGCGCCCTGGTGGCAGCTCATCCAAGGTCGACACGTCCAAATCGGCAAAATAACTCATGGCCAAGGTTCTTGGAATGGGTGTTGCACTCATCATCAAAAGATGGGGCTCTAAAGCCTCACCTGGCGCATCAGATGGGTTGGCAACAGGTTCGGTAGGTTCAGACAGCTGCTCGGTCGCCGTCTTGCTTTTCTTTCTCAAGTTGAGCCTTTGTTCAACACCAAAGCGATGCTGCTCATCGATGATGGCCAGCCCCAAACACTTGAACTTGACATGCTCTTGAATGATCGCATGCGTGCCAATCACCAGTGCCGCCGGACCCGCTTCAATATCAACCAAGGCTTGTGTTTTGTCTTTTTTCTTTTGACTGCCTGTTAACCAAGCCACTTTGAGGCCTTTCTCGCTCAACAAGGGTTCGAGCCAAACGGACAGTTTTTCAAAATGCTGGTACGCCAAGATTTCTGTGGGCGCCATCAAGGCACATTGCCAACCGGCATCGATGCATTGCGCCGCGGCCAACGCGGCGACCACGGTTTTTCCTGATCCCACATCGCCTTGCAGCAATCGATGCATAGGGACGGGGAGCGACAAATCGGCTGCAATCTCTTGCAAGACCCTTGACTGTGCTTGGGTCAGCTGAAAAGGCAATTGCGCCCTCAAGGCGTCGACCAGCGTCAAGGTGGATTTTTTTTGTACTTTGGCCAATTTTTCTGTACTCTTGAGAGCCGGTGCTTTGACTTGTGATCGCGCGATCCTGGCTTTCATTTGAGACAGTTGTTGGGCCAGCAATTCTTCGGCTTTGAGCCTCCTCCAAGCCGGGTGTGTTTGATCCTCTAAGGTGTGCAACAGGGTGCCTAGCCGAGGGAGATGCAAAAACTCCAAGGCCTCTTTCAAGGGCCACAGGTCCTCGGGCTCCAAAGAGGCCGGTATGGTCGGCTCAAACAATCCAAGCTCCGTGGCTTTTTTTAAGCCTGAAAGCACGGCTTTTCTGATGTAGGTTTGTGCAAGTCCGGCTGAACTGGCATAGATGGGCGTCAAGGTGGTCGACAAGGGTGCCCCCGCAATTTGCACCTGAGGATGCATCATGCTCAAACCAAACATGCCGCCACGAACCTCACCCTTCAAGCGCAGCTTAGCTCCAACTTGAAACTGCTTGAGTTGAGAGGGGTAAAAGTTAAAGAAGCGCAAGGTACAGGTGAGTCCATCGCCCAGCACCTCTACTTTCAATTGGCGCTTGGGTCGGTAGACCACTTCGTGAGCGAGCACTTCAGCCTCAAATTGAAGGGACTCGCCAAACTGTGCAGCTCGCAGGGAGCTCAATTGCGTATCGTCCTCATAGCGAAAAGGCAAGTGCAAGGCCAAGGCCAAGGGCGAGTCAAGGCCCAGTTTGTGCAATGCTTTTTGCGGTGCCGATAAAGGTTTTACAGTGGCCATTGAAAATAGATCTTCAAAGCATGCACAAACGCATGAACATTCAAAGCATGAAGTGTACTGAAGTTTATCTACCTCTTTGTAGCGCTTGATCCTTGAGCCACCCCTCTCAGCTTGCTTGGGCTTGCTAGATGCTCACATCCTCTTACGTGTCATTTTAAGTAATCCTGTGCTGCATGAACTTCTTTTGAGGCATGGCTTTGAATTAAAATACACTTTGCAACTGAAATCCTTGCGCTTTACTTCAGCACCTTAAAAGACATGTGCGCAACATGTCTTTTCTATCACTTGGAACGGGTCGGTCAAGCCCTCAAGAAACATGCCCCCACAGTCTTTGAGTCCTCTTTTGTCACCCAGGCCCACCTCTAAACAGTGGCGGCTCGAGGAGTTTGATTTCGAGCTAGATCCGTCTTTGATCGCTCAACATCCCGCCTCACCCAGAAGCGCCTCCAAACTGCTTGACGCTCGGGCCAGCCAAAGTCTGGACCGCCAATTTGGTGAACTTCCCACTTTGTTGAACCCCGGGGATTTGTTGATTTTTAACGATACAGAGGTCGTCAAGGCCCGGCTTTTTGGTGAAAAATCGACCGGCGGACAAGTTGAACTGCTGATCGAACGGGTGTTGGCCAAGAACCCAAACGACGACACGGCTGCCCCTTCAAATCAAGTGGTGGCTCACATGCGTGTCAGCAAAAAGCCACCTTTGGGCGCGACCTTGTTCATGCACGGGGGCTTCACCGCGACCTTGCTCGCTCGTTGGCCCACCCCTGATGGGCCCTTGTTCTTGTTTTCATTGTCAGCCGAACCCTTTGACCTCATGCGCGCGCATGGACATTTGCCCCTGCCCCCTTATATCGAGCACGCGGACAACGCCCAAGACGCCGTGGATTATCAAACGATCTTTGCCAAACAACCTGGTGCGGTGGCAGCGCCCACCGCCGCCCTTCATTTCGATCAATCGATCCTCGATGCACTGACGGCCAAAGGCGTTGAAACAGCCAACATCACTTTGCATGTGGGAGCCGGCACGTTCCAACCGGTCAAGACGGCGCTCATTGCTGAGCACGCCATGCATGCCGAGTGGTACCACATTCCGGATGAAACCATCCAAGCCATTGAACGCTGCCGTCAAAGAGGCTCCAGGGTCTTGGCCGTTGGTACCACCAGCGTTCGAAGCTTGGAGTCTTGGGCTCAAACCGGTCTAGCCACTGCCGACACGAAGATCTTCATCACCCCGGGGTTTCAATTTCAGGTGGTCGACCTGCTGCTCACCAATTTTCATCTCCCCAAAAGCTCTCTCTTGATGTTGGTCAGTGCCTTTTGTGGCCATGAACACATGAAGTCCATTTACAAACACGCGGTGTCTAGAAAGTACCGTTTTTTCAGTTACGGCGACGCCATGCTTTTAGAGCGACGTCAAACCCTAGAAAGCTGTGAATGATGCTCAACTTCGAATTGCTCAAAACCCAAGGCCATGCTCGGCGTGGCAGGCTTCACTTGAACCATGGCGTGGTTGAAACCCCCATCTTCATGCCTGTGGGCACCTATGGCACCGTCAAAGGTGTCATGCCCAAGAATTTGGAAGAAATGGGCGCTCAAATCATCTTAGGCAACACCTTTCACTTGTGGCTTCGCCCAGGCATGGACGTCATCTCCCAATTCAAAGGACTCCATGACTTTGAGAAGTGGAACAAACCTATTTTGACCGACAGCGGTGGTTTTCAAGTTTGGTCCTTGGGTGAGATGCGAAAAATTTCAGAAGAAGGTGTGCGCTTTTCTTCTCCCATCAATGGCGACAAACTCATGCTGACCCCTGAGGTCAGCATGCAAATTCAAACCGTCCTCAACAGCGACATCGTCATGCAATTTGACGAATGCACGCCTTATGAAACCGCCGGCGTTTTGACCAGTGAAAAAGACGCCCGTCTTTCTATGGAGTTGAGTCTTCGTTGGGCCAAAAGGTGTCTGAGTGAATTTGATAGGCTTCAAAACCCAAACGCTTTGTTTGGCATCGTACAAGGTGGCATGTTTGAAAACTTGCGCCTTGAGTCTTTAGAGCAACTGGTGCAATTAGACCTCCCTGGTTACGCCATTGGGGGCGTCTCGGTGGGTGAGCCCAAAGAGGAAATGCTTCGCATCATGGCACACACGCCCCATCAACTTCCAAGCCACAAACCCAGGTACCTCATGGGCGTGGGCACACCCGAGGACTTGGTGCGAGGCGTTCAAGACGGTGTCGATATGTTTGACTGCGTGATGCCCACACGAAACGCTAGAAATGGCCATCTTTTCACGCGTTTTGGCGATTTAAAAATTAGAAATGCCAAACACAAACAAGACCTCTCTCCCTTGGACGAGACCTGCACCTGCTACACATGCAAAGGCTTTCGCCGAGATGATGAAAGTGTGAGCGGGGGTTTTAGCCGTGCCTACTTGCATCATTTGGACCGCTGCGGTGAAATGCTGGGCTCGGTGCTCAACACCATCCACAATTTGCACTACTACCTGCAACTCATGGCAGAGGTCCGTCTAGCCTTAGAGACCGATTCGTTCACACAGTTTGTCAAATCCTTCACCGAGAACCGCCAACGGGGTGTTTAGTCATGTGGCCGCTTCATCGATGAACACTGTCAACACCCCGGTGTAGCCGTACAAGTTTTGGTGGGCGATTTCTCCCCCAGCGAAAAATCCAACCAGAGGCACGTCCCCCAAGGATCTTCTCAAGACTTGCAACTCCGCACTGGGCGCACCAAAATGTGGGCCTCCACGACCTGCACAACTGATGTAGATCGCGCCTAAAATTCGTCTGCCAGGATGTGGTTGACTGAAGTCACCCACGGTCAAGGACTGTGCCATCTCCAGACTGATCTCTTCTGGCTCCAAAGAGGCCCGAACTTCTGTGGCGATGCGCGTGAGATCGGCCTTGGCCGCCTCTGGGTTTCTTTCACAAAAACTCAAACGCATCCCAAGCGTCAACGCCTGCGCCACCGCGATGGCTTGTCGAGTAGGGTCCAGGCCAATGATGTGACGCACCATCACTTGCTCTTGAAAATGTCCCGTCTTGGCCAAACGCTCTTCATGAGCGTGTGTCAACGCAACCAACGTTTGCCTGACTTTGGACAAGGCCGTTTGACCCTCTTTGAGGGAGGTGCCCAAGGCTTCAAGCAGCACCTCCAAAGCGGGTCGACCGTTCAACTCCAAGACCACATGCTGCTCAAAGCGGGTGATCTCAAATTCAGCAGAAACCGGAATGCAGCCTTGGGTCACCCTGGTGAGCATGGGCACTTGAGCGCTGAAGGCCACACCGCTCATGCCACCCTTGAGGACCCCGCGTTGTTGGGACTGTCCAGTTAAATTGCCCCTGGCGCTCAAGGCGAATTGGACATTTTGTGCGCGACTTGAAGACAAGCCGCCAAAAACAAAACCGCTGTGCATGTCTTGGGCAAACTCTTGGATCAGATCCGACAAATCCAAGGTGCTGCCATCGGCATGCAGCAAGGCACAATGGGGCTCAAAACCATTGAGCATTGGAACACTCAAGGGTGAAACTCCGCTAAAAACTTGGTACTGGTCAAAGGGCATCTCACACAACATCACCGACAAGGCGGGCTCATCAAAATACTCGACGTTGTTGGCGCAAATGCCCACACCCACCGTGCCCGACCAGTCCGTGATCCAGGGCAACTCAGCGCTCAAATGATCCAATATGTCTTGTGACTGCGCCGAATAATGGTCGGTGATGTACAAAAGTCCTAGATTGGGTGATTTTGCATAAGTGTCTTGCTGCATCAAGGAGCGCAGCTGTGCAATCACCAACTGAGTTGCAACTTCTGCTTTGGGATGCGTTGCATGCGCAAAAGGAAACAAACTCACGTCAAACGCCTCACCTTCTTCATCACCTTCTTCAACACTTTTTTGTGACCCTTTATCAATCCAAACTCACCGCTCAGACAGATTTTTTGGTTGGCGCACGCTTGCGTGACAATGGCGGGGGAGAGGAAAACCAGGACGGGGGGATGTTGGTGCTCACGTCCTTGGCTATGGTTTGCGCTTTACTTTGCGCTTTACTTTGCGCTTTACTTTTGACCTTGTTCGCTGCAGTTGCTCTCACGCGAGAGGGTCCCGTCTTGGCTTTGACGGGCTTTGAACGCGCACGCTTTGCTGGCGCTGACCCGGGGGGCCTGGAGCTTTTAGGACTTTTAGAACTTTTGAAGATTTTTGGATCAGGCTTTTTCACCGTTTTGGCCGACACCTTGCCCGCTTTGACGCTCTTCTCCTGTAGACGCGCCACCTCAGCAGATGTTTTTTGGAGTTCAGCAAAGGTTTGTTCGGCAATTTGGGAAAACTGCTGACTCAATGAGCCCCACCATGCCATGGGGTCCACCGCAGAGCTGGGTTTTTGAGTTGGGGCATCTTCTTTGCCAAAGCTTGGTGCCTTGGAAGTCTCATGGCTTGCTTTTGGCGAGGAAGAAGCCGATGCCGTCTTGGGTTCTTGGGAAAAATAGGCCTTTTTCTCATCGGTGGGCTTGATCTGCAGGCCCTTGGCCATTTCATTCATGCTCATGTTCATGCCCTTCAAGGTGTTGATGGTCATCAACTGCACCTCAAGCGCCTGAACGGTGGCCAGTACCGCTTTCGTGTTTTGTTCAAGCCAAAAATGAACCGTCTTCAACTCCTGAATGCGTTTCTCTATTTCTACGGGATCGACGGTTGGCGCAATCCAATGGTGCGCTTGCGGTAAGGACGTGTTGCTGGTCGAGAGTTGCTTTAAAAAATCAAAGCCCGGCACAAACTTTGTAAAATCAAATGGAGACGAGTCGCTCATCGGGTGTTCCCTGAATTTTAATGGTCGGACAATGGATGCTCCAACTTGGCTAGATCCATCTTGCGCATGGACACCCAATATAGCATTTGAAGTGCTGGCGCATTGGAGTATTCTTGTTTGTTTTTAAAATTATCGCTCAATTCCAAACTCAAGCCCAGCCTCTGAGCCCCTGTACTTTTAGAACGTTCTTATGACCCACGCGCTTTTCCACTATTCATTTCACGTCACCGATCTTGAGCTCGCTAGAAGCTTCTACACAACAAAGCTCAACTGCAAAGAAGGGAGATCGGCGCCAACATGGATTGATTTTGATTTCTTTGGCCATCAACTCTCACTGCACTTGGGCGAACCCCAGCCAACAAGCTTGACGGGTAGGGTCGGTGACATCTGGGTTCCCATGCCACATTTCGGTCTCATCTTGAAGTTGCAAGACTGGAGGGCCTTGGCCCTTCAATTGCAATCTCAGGGGATGGACTTCATCATTGCACCTCAATGTCGCTTTGAAGGGCAGGCAGGTGAGCAATGGACCATGTTCTTTGGTGACCCCTTTGGTAACCCCATCGAAATCAAAGGCTTTGAAGACCTTGGCAAAATTTACTGAGCTCTTTTTAAACCAGCACTTGAACCCACGGGGTGAGCAAGAACGTCAGGTGTTGTTTTGCACCAAAGGAGCCACTTTTTGATCGATCACGCCAAACAAAGCCTGCCCATTGGCCAATTTCATTTCGATGCGAACTTGGTCACCAAATTTGAGGAATTCTGTGGTGGGCTGGCCCTCTTGCAGGCTTTCCATGGCTCTTTTTTCAGCAATGCAACTGTAGCCATTGGGCCACTCCATTCGGCCATTTTTTTCAATCCCCTTGTTGCTGACCGTACCGCTTCCCACGATGCTTCCTGCTCGCACATTGCGGGTTTTGCACAGGTGAGAAATCAACTGTCCAAAATGAAAGCTCATCTCCTCACCCGCCTCGCACATGCCCACTTTTCTTTGATTGATGCTTGACTGAAGGGTCAAATGCACCCGACCGCCTGACCAGGCCTCGCCCAACTCATCTGGGGTGATGGCCACGGGCCCAAAGGCAGTTGCAGGTTTGCTTTGGTAAAAGCCAAAGCCTTTGGCCAACTCATGGGGAATCAAGTTCCTCAGAGACACGTCGTTGACCAGCATCAACAGTCGAATGGCCTCCAAGGACTCCTCTGGCGTGCTGCCCATGCTCACATCCCCAGTGATGACCGCAAGTTCTGCTTCAAAGTCAATGCCAAACGCTTCACTTGGACACACGATGTCGTCGTTGGGGCCTAAAAAGTCATCGCTCCCTCCCTGATAAAACAAGGGGTCTTCGTAAAAGCTCTCTGGCACCGTGGCTCCTCTGGCCGCTCTGACCAACTCCACGTGGTTCAAATAGGCCGAAGCATCGGCCCACTGGAAGGCCCGTGGCAAAGGGGCCATGCACATGCGTGAATTGAAGGGAAATGCATGGCGGAGTTTGCCCTGGTTCAAGGCCACATAAACATCTTGCAGTTGCGGAGAGAGGAAATTCCAGTCGTCGAGCAACTCTTGCAAGGTGTGCGCAATCTCACTGACGAAGTGCGCCATCTCCAAATCTTGTGAAACCACCACGAGTTGGCCATCCCGAGAGCCATCTTTATAGCTTGCAAATTTCATTGTTCAAACCCATCTTGTTCTTTGGCGCAAAGGAACCCAAATTGGTGCCTCGCTAGCGCAAGCACCATTCTAATGAGCAATCGGCTGGCTTTAAATGATAGGATCCATGTTTTGAGGCAAGCCCGCCCAGCCGCAAGCTTGATTTAAGTTGCATGGCTCTACGCCATGCCGATCTTTCATTTGAGTGACGTGAAAAACATGATGTTTCTTATTTCTCAAGCCCTGCGATGGATCGCACTGGTGTTTTTTTGGGGTCTGCTGGTCTCACCTGTCATGGCGCAACCCTCGGCTTTGGGCGCAAACTACATGCAATTTGGCGCCTTCAAGTTCAACCCTTATGCGCAATTGGATTACCAAATCAATGGTCAAACCCGCGGTTTGCATTACAACGCGCAAGCGCAGATCACCTGGAAGGCGGCAGGCCAAAACTACAACGCCAAATTTGACATCAAAATGCCTCTTTTCTTTGGCACGAGAACGCAAGTCTCTGAGGGGCTGTTAAGTGATCAAGGTTTAAAGCCTTTGACTTTTTCAGACCGGCACCGCAAAACTCAAACGGTCTTGATCGATCAATCGGCTGGACAAATCCGCTTGGCAGATGGCAGCACCAGCCTTCCCCTGGAAAAACTCCACCAAGATGCGTTGAGCGTTTTTTTTCAACTTGGCGGGCTATTAGCGGGGCTGAGCGAGCCCTACCCGTTCTCATCGACCTTGAGGTTGCCGGTTCTGATGGCCCAGACCAACGAACACTGGACCTTCAAACTGGAGGCCTTGGACCATTTGAAACTGCCCTTGGGTGAGGTGGCCGCGCTCAGAGTCCTGCGCCTGCCAAGAAGCCCAACGGACAAACAAAAACTCACACTTTGGTTGAGCCCCAACCTTGGATTCCTGCCCGCGCGGATCTTGATAGAAGAAGAGAACCAAGACCTGGTGGACCAGCGTTTGCTTGTCCTTAGATCATCCCCCTAAAGCACCTCAGAAGAGGGTATATGGGGCTCTTCGTGGTAACAATATTTGTACAAGGGTTCCACCAAAATCAACACCGCAATCAAACGACACACCTGCAAGGTGGTCACCAGTGGGACCCCCAAATGCAGAACTTTGGCCGTGATGGCCATCTCGGCTATCCCTCCTGGTGCTGTGCCCAACACCATGGTCAAGGTGTCAATGCCTGAGAGTTTGGAGATGCCAAGCGCAAATAAACAGCACACACCAATCAAACTCATCGTCCCAATGCCGACGCTCAGCATCCACTTGGGGGCGGATTTGATGAAGTCCCCAGAAAACTGAACGCCCAAACTGATACCAATCAAGAGTTGAGACGCATTGATCATCCAAGTGGGCACTGCCGTTAAGGTGTGACCACTCAAGGACAAAGCCATCGAGACCCCCAAACCGCCTAAAAACCAAGGATTGGCTCGGCCCCAACGCTCCAGGACCCAAACCACGACCAAGGCCAAGCCAAACATCAGCGCTAGACCTAAAGGCACAATATCTTTGGCCACGGGCCCAAGCACTGGATTGCCCTGAAAACCCAAAGCCTTTAAACCAAAAGGAATGACGATGGCGATCAGCATCACGCGCAAGCTGTGAGCTGCAGCAACCAAATCGGTTCGCCCTTTTTCCCTTTCAGCCAAATTGGTCATCTCTGAGGCACCCCCAATCGCACCGGAAAAGAAACATGCAGAGCGTGTGAGTCCTGGTATCTCTTGCCCATGCAAGCGATACAGCACATTGCCAAAACCAGCTCCAACCACCAAAGCCCACAAAATGCTGAGAACGATCACCCACCACAAAGACAGGATCAACTGTCCAATTTCGGGGCTGAAATAGAGGCCTAGTGATCCGCCAATGACCAATTGGCCGACATTTCTAAAGGGTCGCCAACTCCTTGTGCGAAACCCGAACATGGTTGCCAAAGCGACCGAGATCAAAGGGCCCAACATCCATGGCAAAGGGCTCTTGACCCACAAACAAAATGCCGTCGACAGCATGGCCAAGCCCAGGGTACACAAGGTCGAGCCCAATTTGCTCCATGGAAATGTTAAGAAATGTTGAGGAAATAACAATTAAAACCAGATATAAATAGGGGTGCTTGTAACAAGCTTGGGACCAGAGCTTAGACTTTCAAAATGAAGAACGGCGGGTCCTTGTTCGTCAAGCTACAAAGTCAACAGCCATTGCATTGAAAAAAAGTCGCTTCCTTTCACCCCAAGCCTGACATTATCGCCTGCCTTGGCCATCCATGCACCGGTCCTGGTCTTTTCATGAGTACGCTACTCAGTTTTTTAGACCCCCCTTCATCGGCGGGCACTCACATCACGCCACCGAGAGCTGACCAGCAAAGAAAAAATG
>Ga0136641_1001286_pt1 | contig 10572 bp, 10 predicted proteins | sample EliLak1302023Y_FD_115312 | JGI IMG/M metagenome (GOLD analysis project Ga0136641, IMG submission 115312) | Freshwater microbial communities from Elizabeth Lake, Yosemite National Park, California, USA - 13020-23Y | ecosystem: Environmental > Aquatic > Freshwater > Lake ... | reverse complement strand
TTGATGGATTACTGTCGTTGGGTGGGTTAATTGGTCCATTTGAATTTAAACAGAATTTCTTTAACCACTTTAATTATCGCGGTATTTTGGTATTGGTGTTTATGATAACTAATGCTGCCATTGCCCTGAAGCAGGGCGTAAGTACTAAAGTAGGCGCCCTGGCACTGGCATGCATGTGTGGTTTGAGTGTGCACCTGTTTTATTTACCAAGCATTCGGTATGTGCAGCCGTGTTTCTTTATTTCTGTGAGTTTGGTGTTATGGGCTATAGCTGAAAAGTCTAAGCCCAAACTTAGTAATAGGTAAGGCGTACTTTACGCAGCTTTTTGGATGCAAGGTGATGTACTGGTTACGTTACCTGCTTTTTTAGGCCACTGATTAATCACTAAACCCGAAAATACAACTCCGCATGCTAGCAATGCCATTGGGCTTAGGTGTTCGTCCAAGCACAGCCACCCGAAAAACACTGAAAAAACAGGGATAAGCAAACCATAAATGGAAACTTTAGCAGGATTATGTTGACGCATCAGCCATGTCCAGCCGGTAAGGCCAAACAAGGTTGCCACAATCACAATGTAGCCTGTTGCTGCTAGCTCTTTTAGTCCAAGCAGATGTAGTGATTCAAAAAACACATTTGGTCCCTCCCAAACTTGCGATAGTAAGAAATAGGGTAGGGGTGGGACTAGGCTCATCCATACAGTTAGCTGTAAAATATCTACTCCCTTTAAGGTTCTAGATATGTTGTTTGATAGTCCCCAGCAAAGTGCGCTGCCCAGTACTAGAGCAAAACCGGTAAGAGTTGAAGCATTTTCCGTTTGAAAGCCCAACATGGCTACGCCACAAAGGGCAAGAAAAATACCAAACATTTCTCGTTTTGATAAATGATATCCAAATATAAAATATGAGAAAATTGCCGTGAATATAACCTGAGTTTGTAAGGTCAGGGCGCACATTCCAATGCTTATACCCATTTCAAGACCCTTAAACATGAGAGCAAATTTCGCCACACCCAACAGAAGACCAATTAAAATAAGTTTGTGTAGGGGAATATTTGGTCGTTTAATGAAAAATACTAAGGGAAAAGCGACGAAAAGGAATCGTAAAAAGCCAAAGGTTAGGGGGGAAATTCCTTGAATTGCCCACTTTATTACCACTAAGTTAAATGCCCAACACACCGCAACACTTAACGCTAAGATAATGTCTTTAATGGGCAAAGAGAGCATTCAAAAAGGTATAAAAATGTTTATATACTAAAGATAAAACAAAAAACTAAATAATGATAACTATTAAAAATGCATACCAGGATTGATATTTTTGTATGTGCCTTGCACAAACAGGGCGAAATCACTATACATAGTACAGTTCAACATTTGTTTACACGCCTATCTTGAGACAATCAGTAAAAGCTATTTTAATGCCTGTTCCCACTTCTGTGATGTTTTGCTTAATGGCGGTGCTAGTTGCCCTTGTGGATATGGCATCTGATTTATATATTCCTGTGTTGCCGGAGATTGGTCATATTTTTGGTGTCGATGAATCATGGGTGGGGGCGACACTTAGTATTAACTTAGTAAGCTTGGCCATCTCAGGTTTGTACTATGGCAGTTTGTCAGACACAATTGGGCGCAGGCCAGTTATTATTGGTGGACTGTTTCTGTTTACATTGGCAAGCTTTGCTTGTGGGTTTTCAACAAGCATTACACAATTGCTGATTTCCAGATTTTTTCAAGGATTGGGTGGCGGGGTAGCATTTTCAGTGGGGGTTGCGGTTGTACGTGACCTGTACGAAGGGGGTGCTAAAAGTGCACAGATGTTTTCACGCATGCAAAGTGTTATAGCCTTGTCACCAACATTTGCACCGATTATCGGCGGTATTATTGGCACCATGTATGGTTGGGTAAGTATTTTTTATGCGCTCGGTGCTGTTGCTGTTGCCTTGCTAATTATTATGATTTTTTATGGAAAAGAAACGCTCCCACAAGAAAAAAGGCGCAAGGGCATTTCCCCTAATCTAGTTGATGAGTACAAGTACTTTTTAAAGCGTCCGTTATTTTTATGTTATGCAGGTATTCAAATTTTAAGCCTTGGCTGGTTTTGGTCTGAATTGGCGTTTTTGCCCCCCCTATTTCAGGATCACTATGGCGTGGCAGCAAGTTCTTTCGGATGGTACCTTAGCGCGCTAATGGGTGCGTATATTGTGGGCACATTCTTTAATCAATATCTGGTGAATCATGTTAGTCTAAAAAAACTAGTGAATATTGGATTAGGGCTATTTTTTCTAACAGCTATTACTATGTGCTTGGCGCAAGCATTTGATTTTGTTTCGCCATGGATTGTGGTGGCCCTAAGGTTTCCAGCAGGAATTGGTTTTGCCCTTGTTTTTGGAAATGCTGCCACTCTTGCTATGGACCAGGAAAAAGAACGAACCGGAAGCGCTGCTGCCCTAATAGGTTCAAGCGAATTACTGGCAGGAGCAATTTGCATTTTTATTATTGGCTTGTTTGAGGCTGAATCCCTTTACCCACTAGCCTTAATGATTGCTGGCTGCACCGTATTTTGTAGTTTGTTTATGCTGAAAGCTAGATGTTTGCAAAAAACATAGATAATTTTAAACCTTTGGTTTATAATTTCTCATTGTTTTAAAATTTAAACGTATATGTTCTTGGTAGTTAGATTTTTGTGTATTTCTTTTTTTTCTCTATTAATGGCAGCTCAGGTAATGCCAGAAGTTGGTCAGGGAAGTGCCTATCAAAAGTTGGGTGTGGCGCTTACGAACAATGAAGCTGCAACAGTAACATATCTACTTCGTGCTGAAAAAAAATCACTTCGATCAACACAAGACGGCGCTAATTTGGCAATTTTAGCGTGCGCACGCTTCGATAATCAGGTGCTTTTTATTAGTAGTTATATGCAACCAAAGCTTCGCACTTCAATGTGTTGTGTTCCATATGTTGACCCAAATTGTTACATTCCAGATTCCAAAGCAATTGAAGATGCACTTGTAGAAATACTTGAAAGGCGTGCCTATCATTGCATTGATGATTATCATTTTTTACAATACGACACAAAAATATTATGTTCGGTTATTAAAAGAGTTGGGGCGAAGATAAGTGATAAGCTGTCTAAAGAAAACTCAGGAAAATTTGATTGTTTGAACTACTTAGCTGTTTGCATGAAAAAAACTGTTTTTGACGAAGAAACTAAAAAATTTGCTGAAAGACTTGGCTTGTTTGAGTTACCCCGCCATTGGGGGGTGCGTACTGATGAAAGTGTGAAAAATGAATATGTCTTCACGCCTATTGAGGGCTAAAATCAACTAGAATTCTAGCATGCGAAAATCATAGATAATTTTAAATTTTTGGTTTATATTTGCGAATTATTTTAAAATAACAGCATATATGTTTTTATTAACAAGATTTTTTTGTGTCGCATTGTTTTCCATATTGATAGCAGCACAAATAGCGCCAGAAGTTGGTCAGGGAGATGCCTATCAAAGATTAAGTGTGGCGCTTACGAACCATGCAGAAGAAACGGCATTAAATATACTTATTGCTGAACATGATTCGCTACGGTCCACTCAAGAAGGCGCTAATTTAGCTATAAAAGCGTGCGCCATATATGGTGATATTGCGCTTTACCGTGGGTTTTTAGAGCCAAGAGTATCTACAAGCTTTTGCTGCTTTGTAAAGTATGATTCGAGCTGTTACCCTCCAGATGATAAAGGCATTGAAGCGGCATATATTGAAGCAGCTAAGAACAAGCGCAGTCTTGAATTTTTCAAGAAAATTCCTTTGCCTTCTGACAGTAAGGTGCGTCGTTCAATATATAGAAGAACATTTGATGGATTAATTGGGTCAGAAAATGTAAGTGACTATTTAGGTATCCTTTTTTACCTAGCTGATCACTTAGAAGATGCTAGTGCTGCTGACTCATTAAAAAGGAATTTCGTTGTGCAACCGCATTTGGCTACTCGTGCTAATCTAAGCTATGTTGTTTCTGCGCAAAGCTTCAATGATTCTGATGATGATTTGTAGTGAGGCTTTTGTTATGCCTGTATGCTCATCCCTTTGTTGCACCCCTTGCCTGAAAGGGCTTTTTACGAAATACTCGTTTTTAAGAATTTAATGATGTTATTCACTGGATCATTACGTCCTCCAGCCTTCGCTGGAGTCCTCATGAAGACGGAGGGGGCGTGTCATCCAAACTAAAAAAGGACAACGCAATGATAGGCATACACGCAGCGACTCGTACCGCAATTGGTGCATTCCAGGGGCAATTCAGTTCCTATTCCGCAACTGACCTGGGTGGTTTTGCATTGCGTGCTGCTATGAAGGCAGCTGGTTTACAAACGGTTGATGAAGTGTTCATGGGCTGTGTGTTGCAGGCAGGATTGGGGCAGGCTCCGGCGCGTCAAGCATCAATTAAAGCGGGGATTAATCATAACGTGCCCACCACTACTATTAATAAGGTGTGTGGCTCTGGCATGCGCGCGGTGATGTTCGCTTGCGATAGTTTGCGCTTAGGCAATATTCAAACAGCCATTGCTGGCGGTATGGAAAGCATGACGAATGCGCCGTATGCATTGGAAAAAGCACGCTCTGGTTACCGGTTCGGGCATGGAGCATTACTTGATTTAATGTTGAACGATGGTTTGGAAGATGCTTTTCACAAAAACTCCCAAGGGGGGCGCTGCGCCATGGGTATGTTTGCGGATGATACGGCTGCCACTTATGAATTTAGTCGCCAAGCTCAGGAAGACTTCGCGCGTCTTACTTATGAAAATGCATTGGCAGCACAAGCAGCTGGGGCCTTTCAAGCTGAAATCACCCCCGTTATACTTTCTGATAAAAAAGGCGAAACCACTTTTGACCAGGATGAGCCCATTACCAAAGTAAAGCCCGATAAGTTTGGTGCCCTAAGGCCAGCCTTTAAGGCTGATGGAACCGTGACGGCTGCCACTAGTTCATCATTGGCAGATGGAGCCGCGGCGTTGGTGCTTTCCACCAATACAACGGGGGCGCTGGCTAAAATTGTGGAATATACATCATATGCGCACACCCCAGAAACGTTCACGACAGCCCCTGTTGGTGCCATTGAAAAACTGTGCGCAGCGCTAAGTTGGTCAATTGATTCGGTAGATGCCTTTGAAATTAACGAAGCCTTTGCCGTGGTGCCCATGGCGGCCATGAAAACCTTGAATATTCCCCGGGCAAAAGTGAACATGTTCGGTGGTGCCTGTGCTTTGGGTCACCCAATTGGTGCCAGTGGGGCGCGTATTATGGTGACGCTTATTAATATTATGCGTCAGAAAAACTTGAAGCGTGGCATTGCCGTGGCGTGCATTGGCGGTGGCGAGGCGACCGCGATTGCCCTGGAATTATAGGAGAACACAATGCGTTTTTTCGTTTTAGCAATTGTTTTAATACTGGCGGGGTGCGCCCAGAATTTATCAACCTATCAGGTTCCCAATGTTCCATCGAAGGAAGGGTTTGTTAAAACCGCCAACGGCCAGCTGTATTACCAAACAATGGGGCAGGGTGATCCGGTAATTGTTATCCACGGTGGGCCTGGAATGGACCAAGGCTACCTATTGCCGGGTATGGCGACGTTGGCCAAAAAGCACCAGGTAGTGTTTTATGACCAGCTTGGTTGTGGAAGGTCGACCGCCACAGTGATTGACGAGAGCCATATTACTATTAATAGCTTCGTTGAAGATATTGAAACCCTTCGTAAGGCACTGAAGTTTGAAAAAGTCACCATTGTTGGGCATTCGTGGGGCGGTATGCTGGCCATGTATTATGCGGTGAAGTACCCGAAAAATATTAAAAAACTGGTGCTTATGAATACGGTTACCTCGGCGGGTATGGAGGAATTCCTTGATGAGGTTGAAAAGCGCACCATGCCAAGCGCTGGTGAGTTTGAAAAATTAAAGGCGTCTCAGGAATTTATAGATAGTGATCCCCAGGCAATTGCTCAGTATTACCGGTTGTTTTTCCAATATTACTTTCATAACCCCAAAGATCTTGAAAAATTGAATTTACAATTAGAACCCAAAGGTGCAGCAACCGGCGTGAAAGTCGCCAAAATATTGGAGGAATCCATATTTGGAAAATACACAGACCAGCACGATGATTTGCAAAAACTGAAGATTCCCACCCTGATTATTCGCGGAGAGAGCGATGTTATTCCGATGAGTGCCGCCAAGAGCATGGCGCATTCAATTAAGGGTTCAAGGCTGGTGGTGCTTAAAAACTGCGGGCATTTTCCGTATATTGAGCAGCCCGCCCAGTGGTTGGAAGCGGTTGAGGGGTTTTTGGGAAATTAAGCAATATGATATTACTCACTGGTTCCTCACGCCCTTTCAGGGCTCAGGATGACGATTCCTTTTGAAGACGACGGGGCGCATCATCCTCCACTCTGCTTCGCTGGTGCACATCCGCCACACCAAAAACACCACAACACATACCCCCATTAATATAGTTTACTAAAATTGCTATTTGTGGCAGTTTATTGCTAAGTATAATTTTTAAGGGAACAATTAAATGAAAAAAAATCTATTAGTTAGCCTATGTTTAGGTACTGTTTTTGCGGTTGCTGCCCAAGCAAATGCAAGCAGCTGTCAAATCAATTCAGGTGCTTATGCGGGTATTAGCGCTGGGCTATCAGCGCAAAGTGGCAAAAGCAATTTTGTAAACTCAACTAATGGTGGTGCAGGGCCGCAAATTGTACAAAATACTCACAATGCAAGTCTTTCAAAAAACTCCATGGCAGCAGCACTTTTTGCTGGATATGGCATGAAATTTAGCGGTTTTTGGGCAGCAGCAGAGCTTTTTTATCAGCTTGATCGGTTGAATACCAAAGAAGAAATGACCCTTAGTGGAAATAATGGTAACACTTTAAAAAGTTCTTCAACAGGTGCTTACGGAGCAGCAGTTCATTTAGGTTTTGTGCCTAACAACAATTGCATTGCTTATGCAATTTTGAGTGTTGAAGCAAGACGTTTTAATGTAAAGTTTTCAGACACAGCAGATCCTGTTAATATTCAAGCTGTGCTTAAAAAGAGTTACACAAGTATTGCTTTTGCTCCTGGTGTGGGTGTTCGTTTTGCTTTGTCTAAAAACATTAGTCTTAGAACAGAATATAAATATGCAATGCACCGTAGTAAAAAACTTTCTGCCACGGGAACAGCTGCCGGTGTAACAGATGTAGTGACAATTAAACATAAGCCACAAGTACACACTTTCAATGTTGGTGTTGTTTATAGTTTCTAATTTCCGAATGATATCACTTTTAAATTCAGTTAAAGTAGTCACCGTAATTTTACGGTGACTTTTTTCATATAAAACTTCTTGCTTTTTAATCTAAACTAGTGTATATAGTAAAACTGTAGGTTAATTCTACCAATTTTTTAATAGGCAGAATTAACTAGTGAATACTTAGTTGTATTTGCCTTTATTTGAATTTTTAATTAAAACGGAGATTAAATATGAAAACAAAATTATCAGGTATTGCTTTCGTTGTTGCTGCGACTCTTCTTAGTTCGGTAACAGCTGCAAGTTATGTAGTGCTACCAACTAACCCAGTTGCCCTTAAAAGAGTTGCTCAAGAACTCAACGTTCAATTAGCAGCAGCACTAGCTGGTGGTGTTGGTCAACCACATCATGTAGGTATTGATGCAAATTTGGATTTGCTTATAGAAGCTGCACATGCAGGTGGTTCTTTGGTTCCTTACATTGATCAAGTTGTTGCTGGTGCTAAAGGGCGTCTTCATGGAGCTGTTACTGCTCTTTTAGCTGCTGATGGAAATTTTCTAGCGGTTAATCCAGGTGCTGGAAACGTTGATGTATCTACTACTGGAGCTGGTTTCAATATACCAAAACCAGGAGATGATCAGAGAGATACTTTTATTGCTGGTCTTGATGCTACATTAGACGGCTTCAAAACTGTGGCTAACTTAGCTGTACTTGATGCTGAAGTTGCTGTACCTGGTGGAAAAGACGTTGTTGAAATCGCAAAAGTAGCAAATGCAGTTCACCATGCAGTAGCGAAAAAAGTTTTTGAATATGTTCATGGATTAGCACCAGTTGATGCAGGTTTCACAGTCGCAGGACTTGTTGGTGGTGTGAAAACTCGTGACGGACTAGCTATGGATCTAGCAAAAGTTGCACAAGGCCCACAAATTAAACCACAAACACTTGATCAAGCTCCAGACTTAGTGTACGAAGCAGCGAAGAATTGCTATGCTCAACCCAACTGTGATGCTTTAATCGATGCATCTATTGTTGAAGCTAAAAAAAGACTTGTAGCTATTCTTGATCATGTATCAGGAACAGAAGCAGACGTTGCTGCTTTCTTAGAAGATGGTACGACGAGTGCAGCTGTTGCAATTCGTACTGCTCATAATGAAACGCTAGACACATTTGCTGGTGGTGGTGGTGGTGCTGCTAATTTCCCAGTTATGATCACTACTGGGCGCTCTAAGTTTGCATTCAGAGATGCTCTTTTTGCTGTGCTAGATCAACATAAAACAACAGCAAATTTACTCACTATAGATGGTGGAGTTGTGCTTCCGGCTAGTGGTAAACTTAGCGAGACTGCTCCTGTATTAACAGGTGTTCACACTGCTCTTTCAACTAAGATTAATGATTTCGTTGAAGGTATGCTAATTGGTAATACTCAAATTGTGATGGCTGGTGGTGGTATGACCAGAAATGCATTGAGAGATGCATTGAGAGATGCTGCTACAGAATACTAAGACTTAGTTCTGTATTTTTAAAAATGCCCTTCTTTTTTGGAAGGGCATTTTTTTTTGTTTATTGTATATGTGCCTGCACAACTGATTGATTGCATTTTTCTAAATTTTTATACAGAATATATGTGGGTGAATAATTCACAGTTTTAATGAAATTAGGAGTTTTGAATGAAAACAAATGTTCTATTAACAGTAGCTTTTGTATGTATAAATACAGTGCTTAGTACTTGTGCACCGTCAGCAGCAAAAGGACAGCACTCCGAAGTGCCACAGAATCCCGTAGCGATTAAAAGGCTATTAAACGAGGCTTTGCACGAACGTGATGATTTGCGTGCTCAACTAGCAGGCGGTGGTGGTGCTGGGCCAGCGTTACCTTCTGAAATACGAGCATTGGTGCAATGTGTAAACACCAATACATGCGATCCATACATTGCTATTGCAAAAGAAAAAATTAAGGCAGAGTTGGCGAAAGATACTGTGATTCCTGCATCTGCTGGTAAGGGAGCTCTTTTAGACCAACTTAATGGATTTATAGACGGCCTTAACAATGGTAATTTAGGCGTTGCTATTCCAGGTGCTGGTGCAGTAGCAGCAGGTGATAATCCTGCAGCAAATGAAGTGAAGACTTTAAACGCGCTTAAGTGTGCGATAGACGTTGCTATGGTGCAAAAGGTGAATGAGGAAATAGATAGACTTCTTGTTACGGGTGCGCCACAAATAAAAGAAGCACTTATGGCTGTTTTTGCTGGTCGTTAAGCGATAATATACACTGGATCATTACGTCGCCTGCGGCTCCTCATGATGACGCGAGGGGAGAGGCAGCTTCTCATGAAGACGATGAGGCTGTGTGCTCCTGATGAAGACGGGTTCTCGTCATCCTGAGCCCTTTAGGGCGTAGGGATCCAGTGAATAACATCAATTTTGATATGCCTAATAAATGAACCAAAAGCAGCCTGCAGTATACATTGTTACCAATCAACAAAACGGTACACTTTATACTGGGGTGACTTCGAACCTTATCAAGCGTGTATACGAACACAAAAATGGTTTAATTGATGGGTTCACCAAAAACCATGACTGCAAGAAATTAGTATATTATGAAATCCATGAAACAATGGAATCAGCTATTGCGCGCGAAAAACAAATTAAAAAATATACCAGGAAAAAGAAACTTAAGCTTATTGAAGCGGTGAATTTGCAGTGGGCAGATTTATATACCGGAATAGTTTGATTGGACCCTTACGTCGCTTCGCTCCTCATAATGACGAGGGGGTGAGACATCGTCATCCTGAGCCCTTTAGGGCGTAGGGATCCAGTGGGTAAAATCAACCTATAGTGCAGCGATGTGTTGCTGTAGTTCATGAATGCCCATTTTACGCTCTGCTGAGGTTAAAATAACTTCTGGGCGAGCTGCTGAGTGTTTGGCTAGTTCTTCTTCCATGGTGGCTTTTAAATTGGCATGGGCGGCTAAGGGGATTTTGTCGGCCTTTGTCACCAGAATTTGAAAAATACAACCAAGTTCATCAAGATAGGTCATGATCTCAATGTCATTTTTCTTGAACCCATGGCGGGCATCAATGAGCAAAAACACACGTTTTAGCTGATCACGCTCGTTAAGGTAGGCGGAAATTAGGTCTTCCCATTGATATTTCAACTTCAAGGGCACGTTGGCAAAGCCATAGCCTGGCATGTCAACCAGCATTAGCCTGTCGCCAAGATTGAAAAAATTCAACTGCTGAGTTCGCCCGGGCGTGTTTGACGTTCTGGCAATCGTAGTGCCAATTAATGCATTCAATAGACTAGATTTCCCCACGTTAGATC
>Ga0136641_1001284_pt1 | contig 10572 bp, 9 predicted proteins | sample EliLak1302023Y_FD_115312 | JGI IMG/M metagenome (GOLD analysis project Ga0136641, IMG submission 115312) | Freshwater microbial communities from Elizabeth Lake, Yosemite National Park, California, USA - 13020-23Y | ecosystem: Environmental > Aquatic > Freshwater > Lake ... | reverse complement strand
TTAACTTAAGTCTCTCAATCAGACACGATTGAGAAATTCTCTGTTCTTTACATTGACAGGAACTTTCATCAATTCGAGGACACCCTTGGATACGTGGGTGCTGAAACGATGAAAAGCCTCTTCGCCTTTCGCCTTTGTCGCGCGCATCGGATTTCCAATAATCCCATTGTCAACAAACTCATGATGATCCATAGGGAATTGGAAGTATTGGTAGCCCTCAAACTCCACATCGGGCATACCGTCATCTTTCGAGAAAGATTTCGGTAAGAATGCTGGTGTATGAGCTCGTGTATCAACCGCGCGCTCCATGCGCACTAAATCATCATTCCAGGCCATATCTTGTGAAGTTTCGAGCTCGCTGGAGTGCCATCCTGGAGTTTCCTCTGGTGGATTTTCCATCAACCCTGCAAGAACACCCGTATACCGCTCCATATATGGCTTTACGAAGCCGATGAGGGCATTGGTTTCGTATCGCAATTTACGTAGTACTGGGTCAACAACCTTGATATTGGAGCCATGGCCATTAACAAAAATCACTCTGTTGAATCCATGGTGAATCAGAGAACGCGCAACGTCATACATCAAATTATTAAGCGTCTCTGCTCGGACAGTAATAGTTCCGCGCCCTTGTCCAGGTCCATACATATGTTGAGGCGAATAACCCGTCCAGATTGGTGGAGTGTGCAAAATTCCAATCTGCTCTGACACTCGTGCTGAGACTTCAACAGCGGTAATTGTGTCTGTGTACAAAGGTAGATGTGGGCCATGTTGTTCGGTGCTTGCCATTGGCACAAGCACAACATCTTTTTCTGCAAGATATTCATTTATATCCACATAGGTAAGGTCGGCTATGTTCCATGAACGGAACTTGTTGCGGAATGCATCATCCCCCGTTGTAATGTGTGGCACTTTTCGTGGAGGTGTTATATAGCTAGTCATTTCTGCTCCTTTATCCTATTTTTCTCTTGATTAATAAGTGTTAAAAAACTGCGTGCTACAGCGATACCAAACTCATCAGAGTTGGCATGTAAGGGTAATTTTTTCACTGGAATATCTGGGTTGATGTGCTTCATGAGTTCTGACTCGAAAGTTGCATCTGCTTCTCGATCCCAAAATACGCCTCCTGGAACATTCGGGATTGAATAGCCTTCACCAGGTATAACTATCTCGACTGGGCCTTGTGAAGTATTTGCGCATTCAGCAAAGTAAGCACCTAACTTACCCATCTCATCTTTAGAGCAACGCGCGAGAGCAAACTCAGGATTGTGATCATAAATTGGACGATTCTTAAACTCATTGGTTATGGATGTCGTGTGATGTACAGAGAAATCAACACATGCCGGTACAAGAATTTGAGGAATTCCGAGCGGGCCCACACGCTTCATTCTTTTGGGTCCACCATAATGAATTCCACCCACAAGCGTTCCCACGATTTCCGACGGTGTGAAATCAATAACCCCAACAAATTGGCCTGCTTCAGCAAGCTCTTCCATTGCCGGTCCGCCTATTCCATTTGCATGGAATGTCACTACCTCAAACCCTGATTTTTCTAATTCTTTCTGCAACGCCATTACGGCTTTTGTTGTGTTCCCCAGCATTGTCACTGCAACATATTTACTGCCAACTGGCGGTGCTGCTAATTCGTGACCGTGTTGGACCAACCCAGCCATTGCAGCGACAGCATTGTCATAGATCGTTTTTGAAATATGGTTTAAACCTAAAATATCGATGACTGTGTGCATCACCAGCATGTCACTGGTTCCCACTAGTGGACCGAATTCATGTCGCCCAGACGCAATAGGCGATAACACTAATTTCGGAATTCCAATCGGCAAGGTCATAAGTGCACCAGCTCCCATGACGGAGCCCTCAGCGCCACCGATACCGATGGCGCCAAGGACTTCACCCTTTGAATGTAACTCTTTTACTTTTGCGATAACAAAAGTCCTCATTCGCTCTACCGCTCGTCCACGAGTTCCAGAGTTCTGTAACTCGAGCAGAGTGATACCACCAAAGATTGCGAGATCCTCATGTGAAATATCAGGTGTTATTCCAAGCGGTTCGCCCAGAATTCCTGTGTCAATCACAGTCGTCTTAATTCCGAGACGATTTAAGCCATCGCGAATATAAGCCGCCTCAGGACCCTTAGTGTCTAAAGTAGCGATGATGAGAACTGATTTGCTCACGATGATTAAATCAAAGGAAGCAAGTGCTTAGCGTTCTCTTCAACCAGCCAGTCATAGAACGATTCTGTAAGAATGTTTGAACCATGGTCGATGATGAACTTTAGTTGTTCTGGGCTGATATCCACGTTATCGAAGTTTGTCTCCAAAGCATTCTTATGGTGGTTAGCAGGTGTGCGGTCGATTGGAGCGACGAACTCTGCTGTCAGAGCTCCGTCATATCCAATACTCTTGAGTGTTGAAACTATCTTCTTCCAGTCATAATCACCGTGACCTGCAGGCATGCGATTATTGTCAGCAACGTGGAAGTCGGTGAGGCGACCCTTTGTGCTTCGAATAGCTTCGTATAGATCTGCCTCTTCGATGTTGATATGGAATGCGTCAAGACACACCCCGCAATTAGGTCCAGTGGCCTCAGCAAGAGCCATAGCTTGCTCTGCGCGGTTAATAAAGTAAGTTTCAAAACGATTAAGTGGCTCAATCGCTAAACGTACTCCAGCCTTTTCTGAATGTTCATAAATTTCTTTCATTGATTCAACAGCCCACTTCCACTCCTCTTCAGGTGTGGCATCAGCAACAATTTTTCCGACTGTTGCTGGGACGATTGTCATTTCATATCCGTCAAGTTCTTTCACCATGGTGATGCAGTCTTTTGTGTATTGAACTGACTTAGCGCGTTGTCCAGGATCTGCTGCGACGAGATTTCTCTCGCCAAGCATGAGAGTTACAGAACCCCAGCACTTAAGACCATGGTCATCAAGAAGTTTCTTGGTGTCCTTACTACCATTTTGTCCAAATTGCTCTGGTTCACCGCTGATCTCGATGCTCTTGTAGCCATACTTGGCTAGACGCGCAATCGTCACCTTTATTGGCTCTGCGCGCATCCAGTTATGCATTGATAGATGCATGATTCTCCTTTCAAAAAGAATCGGGAGGGTTACTAGTAACGCCTGTTCTTCGGAGGACCAAATCCAAGTTTTCCTGGATTTAGGATTCCATCCGGATCCCATGCGTCTTTTACTCCAAGGAGTAAATCAAATGCGGCGCCATGCTGTACTCGCATGAAGCGCCCGAGCTTTAACCCGACACCGTGGTGTTCATTGAGTGAACCCCCGTTATCGAGGCTGGCCTTAATCGCAGCATCCCAAACACGGTCGTGAAGAGCAATAGCTTCTTTTGGATCTTCTGGTCCATTGTCAATATAGAAGCGGTCATAAATCATCCCACCCCATGGGAACCAGTGAGAAAAATGCGCTGTATAGCGGGCTTTATATTCAGAGAATCCTTCTTCTATGGCTTTCTTCTTTGCCCAATAAATCTTCTCTAAGTCCTCAAATCGAGCGCATGTATCTGTTGTTCCAAAGATTTGAGGAGGTGCAGGAATATTGCCATGTTTAAATGGTTCGTACTTTCCATCCCACCACATCTTGCCGATTTCTGGACCGTATGACTTCCCACCCACTGCCTCGCATAATTTTGCAATCTCAGCACTTTCTAGGGCTGTAAGTGCCTTAGTGCCATCACACATAATGACAATTAGTACTCCTTCTACGCCTAAATTAAGCCAGGAAGAGAGTTTTGCGCTATCTGCTTCATCGTATAAACGAATTACTGCAGGACGCCAGCGATCGGTCATGATGCGACGGGCGGCTTCAATACCTTCTGAAATATTCTTAAATCCGTAGGAGAGAAATTCCATTGATTCTGGAATTCTCTCAATACGCATAGTGGCTTTAGTAATAATTCCAAGAGTGCCTTCTGATCCTACAATTGCTTGAATAATTCCAGGTCCAGATGCATGGCTTGGCACCTTCATAGTCTGAATGAGTTTTCCTGGTGGGACAGCTGCTTCTAATTGCAATACAAGGTCTTCAGCTTTTCCGTACTTCGTTGAAACGACGCCCGATCCTCGTGCTGCTAAGTAACCACCCAGGGTTGCGCCAAAATGAAATGAGCCTGGATAGTGGGGCATTGTTAAACCTTTTGCATTAAGAATTTTCTCGAGCTCTGGTCCTTCAATTCCTGCTTCGGCGGTAACAACCATAGAGAGTTCATCAATATGTAAAACTTTATTTAGTCTGCGCAGATCCATTGCAATGCCACCGTAGATAGCAAAGGTTCCTCCTTGCGTACCTGAGCCACCCCCACGTGGCACAACGGGGATTTTATATTCGCACGCGATGCGCAAAACTTCTGCAACTTCTTCGGCAGATCCTGGACGCACATAAAGGTCAGCAGTGGGCACAGGCAATGACTTGTATTTGAGGTACTGGGAAATCCATGACCAATCAGCAGATTGTTCGTGTAGCAATTCTGCATCTGTGTTTACATTGCTTGGCCCAACAATGGTTGCGATTTCACGTTGAACTTGAGCAATCAAATACTGGTCGCGAATAGCGCTCTGATCCATCTCCCTCTTTTCGTACACCCGGCTCTCCCTCATTCCCTCAAATACCTAGACTTCGTATTCCAACTTGTATACAAGTAGGGAATCTAGGTCCTTGGCCAACCCCCGTCAAGGGAGTGATTTGGGTTATTTCAAGCGAGAATTTTGCCTGGGTTGAGGATGCCTTTAGGGTCCAACGCCCTCTTTATCGAGTACATGACCGCAATCGCTCCTGGGCCAGCCTCCTTTTCAAGGGATGAGATCTTGCCGGCACCGATTCCATGCTCGCCGGTGCACGTCCCACCCATACCAATAATCGCATCCGTCAGGTGATGGGTCAGTTCGCGCACCTCAGGCAACTCTTCTGGCTTCTCTGGATCGGTAATAATGAAAGCGTGGAAGTTTCCATCTGCGACATGACCCAAGATTGAAAATGGGAATGGGCTCTGGCTCAGAACGCTTTCAGTGAGTGCAACAGCCTCTGCCAATTTAGAGAGTGGAACTGCTGCATCTGTGCTGATTGCACGTTTTCCAGGATAGGCAGATATTCCTGCCCAATATGCATTGTGTCGGGCTTGCCACAATTTGCGGCGCGCTCCTTCTTCTGAAGTCCATTCAAAATTTGTACCTTTAAATTCTGCGGCAATCTCTTGAACAATCTGAGCATCTTCTTCAACACTTCTTGGACTTCCATGAAATTCAAAGAGCAAGGTCGGAGCCTCCTCTAAGTTGAGTCCATCATGTGCATTTACATTCTTGATGCATTGCGCATCTAAAAATTCACAACGGGCAATTGCAATACCCGAGCGAACTATTGCGATTGCTGCTTCTACACCATCGGCTAAAGTTGGAAAACGGGAAATAGCGGCAGCCATTTTTTCGGGAATTCCAAAGACTCGTAGAGAAATTTCAGTAACAATGGCAAGTGTTCCTTCAGAACCAACAATAAGTCGAGTCAGGTCATATCCAGCTGATAATTTTCGAGTTTCGCGCCCCGTATGAATAATAGTGCCATCTGCTAAGACAGCGGTTAATTTAAGTACATTTTCGCGCATTGATCCGTAACGTACCGTCGTTGTTCCAGCTGCACCTGTTGAAACCATTCCTCCAATAGTTGCATCAGCACCTGGATCTACTGAAAAGAAAAGACCATCTGATGAAATTTTCTTATTTAGGGCCATGCGCTTTACTCCAGTTTGTACGCGCACAGTTAAATCATCTGGGCTAATCTCAAGAATTTTATCCATCGTGCTCAGATCGAGAGAAATACCCCCAAATATAGGTAATACATGGCCTTCGAGAGATGTACCTGCACCAAATGCCACAACAGGGATGTCATGTGTATTGCAGTACTTTAAGACCTCGGAGACTTCTTCGGTTGACTGCACGGTGACAACAGCGGATGGCTTTACTGGCGGGAAAGCTGATTCATCTTTTCCATGAAGCTCTAGGACAGATTCATTGGTAGAAATACGGCCGTCAACGAGGGCGCCGAGGTCAGCAATTTGCTCTGGGGTGAGTTCTTTACGTGTACGCATTATTTTATTTTGGTACGTTCAAACTGTGGAGTCCGCCATCGACTGCTAACACTGTTCCTGTCGTTGATTTTTGTCCTGGGTGCGCTAAATAAATAATTGCATTCGCTACTTCATCTGCACTGACAAGTCTGCCTATCGGTTGACGTGCTTCAAGCGCTGCACGCTCCTTAGCTGGATCAGAAGATTGTGATAATAAGCGCCCAACCCATGGAGTATCCGCAGTTCCTGGATTCACACAATTGACTCTGATTTTTTCCGGAAGTAAATCTGCTGCCATTGCAAGAGTTAAAGACAAAACCGCACCTTTACTTGCACTATAAATTGCACGATTAGGTAAACCAACTGTTGCTACTACAGAACAAGTATTAACAATTGCCGCGTCTGTGCTAAGACGCAAAAGTGGAAGGGCGGCGGCACTTACTCTCGATGTTCCAATCACATTAATATTAAGAACTTTATTCCACTCTGCCGTGGTCGTTGCCTCTACACCACCTTGTGCGCCAATTCCGGCATTATTGACAAGTACATCGATTTTTGAAACCTTAGTTGCAATGCCTTCAAATGCTCGTTTAACAGATTCATCGTTGCCAATATCGCACTCGATCCACATACCCACTCCATTATTTTCTAATTCGCCGGCGCTGAGATCTAGCCCAAAGATTTGAGCTCCCTGAGCGCTTAACTTCTTCGCGACGGCCAGGCCAATTCCCGATCCGGCTCCTGAAATCACGACAGTGAAGCCTTGGAAATCGCTACTCATCTACCGCTTACCTTTGGAATAGGCAACAAGTGGCGATTCAACCTCGCCAATCCCCTCAATCCCAGTGCGCAGAATATTTCCAGCACGCAGATACTTGGGGGGCTTAAATCCAAGACCTACCCCGAATGGAGTTCCTGTATTGATGATGTCTCCAGGATGTAGCTCCATAAATTGGCTTATGTACCAGATGATGTGATTAATCCCGAAAAGTAAATCGTTGGTATTTGAATCCTGTCGCATTTCGCCATCAACGCTGCACCATAAGCGGAGATTAGAACCATCTATTTCATCTGGTGTTACAACGCATGGTCCAATCGGATTAAAGGTTGGGAAAGATTTACCTTTCACCCACTGACCCGAGCGTTCTAGTTGCCAATGCCGTTCACTTACATCTTGGCTAATGGAATATCCCAGAATATGTTGCGCTGCCAGATCTGGCGATTCAAGATACAGGGCGCTACTGCCAATGACGATTGCGAGTTCAACCTCATAATCTGTGGCATCGCTATTGGGCGGTATTACTATCTGATCGTTTGGGCCAACAACGCTGTCAGGTGCCTTCATGAAAATAATGGGTTCTTTTGGTGTCTCGGCATTAGATTCTTTTATATGGCCTAAATAATTAAGTCCCACACAAATAACCTTGGTTGGATTCTGAATTGGAGCACCAATCCGATTTTTCCCAAAGGGCTCTGAAGGAAGGTTGGATAGATTCGCGCGAACAATTTTTTGAAGAGCACCATTCTCTAGTTCATGTCTATTCCAATCGGAGATAATCGAATCTACAAAAATTGCACTCTGCCCAGATAGCACAGCAGGGCGTTCTTGCCCAAGTGCTCCTATGCGTGCAATTCTCACGTTAACGACCCTCTCTTGAAATCTCTGATGAACTTAACCATACTGATGTGTTGGTAGTCCACTTAACCCTGAGCCAGTTATCGTAAGAATTTTGCCTGCTAGAGGTTCAACTGTTCGATTGATACCTTGGCTGGCAGTTGTAACAATGAGAATGTCTTGATTAGCTCCACCAAATGTGCATGACGTAGGTCTGCTTACTTCCAGCCTGATTTCGGATACTTTTGCACCACAAGGTTCATAAATTTCGAGGCGGCCACCATCCCATAATGCAACCACAATCATTCCATCTGAGCTCACAGTCATACCATCTGGAACTCCAAATGAAGTATCAAAAGTGATTAGATTTACTGGATTACTTATGTGCCCATCAGCCAATCTGTAATCAAATCTCTTCAGTACTCCTGGAATGCTATCGATGAAATAGAAATGTTTAGCATCTGGACTCCAGCCCATTCCATTTGAAAGTGAGAGATCTGCCAATACGCTCCGATACGAGCCGTCCTTCTCCAACACATAGAGAGAACCACGACCTTCTTCAAATGAAAGTTCCAAACTTCCCGCCCAAAAACGACCCGCTGGATCCACTTTTCCATCATTCATCCGCATATCAGATGCTAAGAAGGAATGCACAGCAGAAAATTTTCCATCAGCACTAAAATATGCAAATCCTTCCTGCGTCGCGGCCACATAATCGCCACTTTGAGTAAGTCCCAGAGCACCAACCATGCATGGGGCGTGAAAGCTCTTGGTGACACCAGTATCTATATCCGCAGAATGAAAAACATTTCGTGTGATGTCGGTCCACGTTACGCAGTTACCTCGAGGAACCCATAGTGGTCCTTCGCCTAACTCTGAAACTATCTGAGAGATTGCTCGGATATTCATTGCTAAATAATTCTGGGATCTATGTGATATTTCGGACCATTACTAGCGCCTTCAATCTTCTTGCCCGCAAGAACATCAGAGCAGTGAGATAAGCCAACTGTTGCAGCAACTATTGGTCGTGGATCGATCTCTCCACGAGAATAGAAATCGATTGCTCCCTTCAGTCCTGGGGATGCCGAGAGGATTCCGACTGCAGTCACATCTTTAAGTACAAGTGATCGACTATCGAGTGTGCTGGGTTCGCCGGAAACACCAATATAAACCACGCGTCCACCTGGTTCTACGCGGGCAAGTGCTTCTGCTGGAATCGCTGGGCTATTTGTGGCATCAATAATTGCATCGTAGCCGCCATCTATCTCTTCAAATTCTTGAGTAGAAAAGTGAACTCCTAAGTCTTTTGCCAGTGAAAGAGTTGCAGGATTGCGGCCAATGATGTGTACATCTGCACCCATAGCAAGTGCGAACTGCGCAGTCAGTAAACCAATTGTTCCGCTACCCCACACCAAAACTCTCTTTCCTGGCCCAGCATAAGCAGCTTGTGCAGCGCGTAAAGAATTTCCGCCAGGCTCGATAAGGGCACCTACGGTGTCATCAATGGAATCCGGTAATTCGTGCAGGGCAAACTCTGGAACTTCCAATTTTTCAGCCAGCGCCCCAGACCATCCATTTCTAATTCCTATTTCGAATCTATCAGCACAAACGTGCTGTAATCCAGATTTACAACGCTTACATTTTTGGCATCCAAGCATCGTGTCACCCGTTACACGTTTTCCAATCCATGTGCGAGCCACACCTTCGCCAACAACTGAGACTGTGCCGCACCATTCGTGACCAAGTCGCATTGGGTATTGAGCTTCACCAGTTTGGAAATATGCCATGTCCCCATTAAAAAATTCGATATCAGTTCCACAAACTCCCGCACGTGCGATATCAATGACGACATGGCCAGGTTTAGCTGAGGGCGCTTCAACTTCTTCAATACTTGATTGACCCGGTGAATGAACAACGAATGCCTTCATAAGAATCCCAATACTAGACGAAGTATTTGCAGCACGGCTATGCTCATGACACTTATTAGAGGGAGCATCTTGCGTGAGAACTTCGCACTGGTACGCCGGAGACGGTAGAGATGCCTACATTCATCGCGCATGGATGCGACGCGGAAATCCAGATTCTGCATTTGATGGACGTCCACAGATAGCAATTGTAAATACAGCGTCCGATCTTGCTCCCTGTAATTCTCATTTAAGTGAAGTTGCACAGAGCGTTCAAAATGGGATTTGGGAAGCTGGTGGCGTACCGCTCAATCTTCCTATGCTTTCATTGGGTGAAACTCAGATGCGGCCAACAGCTATGTTGTGGCGGAATATGGCTGCTATGGCTACAGAAGAATTGATGCGAGCTAATCCCATCGACGGCGCAGTCCTATTAGGTGGTTGCGATAAGACTATCCCTGCCTTGTTAATGGGCGCATCGTCAGTAAATCTGCCATCGATAGTTGTTCCTGGTGGTCCAATGCTTACCGGAACCTTTAGAGGATCACCGCTTGGGTGTGGAACAGATGTATGGCGCATGAGCGAACAAGTTCGTGCTGGATTATTGAGTAAGGCAAAATTTTTAGATTCTGAATCAGCAATGATCAGGTCTCGCGGTCACTGCAACACAATGGGAACTGCATCCACCATGGGAATTTTGGCTGAAGCACTTGGTATGACACTTCCAGGAGTTGCAGGGACTCCTGCACCAGATAGCAGGTTGCTTCAAGCTGCACATAACTCTGGACGTCGGATTGTCGAGATGGTTACGGCCGACCTCAAACCAACAGATATTATGACGAAGGTATCATTTGAAAATGCAATCATTACGCTTGCATCCATAGGTGGTTCTACAAATGCAGTAGTGCACCTGCTTGCAATCGCAGGTCGACTTGGTGTTGATCTCACACTCGATGACTTTGATCGT
>Ga0136641_1001282_pt1 | contig 10577 bp, 9 predicted proteins | sample EliLak1302023Y_FD_115312 | JGI IMG/M metagenome (GOLD analysis project Ga0136641, IMG submission 115312) | Freshwater microbial communities from Elizabeth Lake, Yosemite National Park, California, USA - 13020-23Y | ecosystem: Environmental > Aquatic > Freshwater > Lake ... | reverse complement strand
ACATGCGCTTGGTCCGCTTGGGCTTGTGCATCCATAGGCCGGTCGCGCACATCCTGCACGCTGAGCGCCGAGGCGATGATCAGCACTTCGTCCAGCGCCTCGCGCTGACGGGCCTCCAAAATCATGCGGCCCACCCGTGGGTCCAAGGGCAAACGTGCGAGTTCCTGTCCCAGTGCCGTGAGCTCATTGGCATCATCCACCGCGCCCAACTCTTGCAGTAACTGGTAGCCGTCGGCCATAGCCCGACCCGAAGGACGCTCCAAAAACGGAAAGTCCTCCACGGCGCCCAAACGCAGCGACTTCATCCGCAAAATCACCCCCGCCAGCGAAGAGCGCAAAATTTCCGGGTCGGTAAAGCGCTCACGCCCCACAAAGTCTTTGTCCTCGTACAGACGTATGCAAATGCCATCGGCCACCCGCCCGCAACGCCCGGCGCGCTGGTTGGCCGAGCTTTGGCTAATCGGCTCAACCAGCAATTGCTCCACCTTGCTGCGAAAGCTATAACGCTTGATACGGGCCGTACCGCTGTCTATGACAAAGCGAATACCCGGCACCGTCAGCGAGGTCTCGGCCACATTGGTAGCCAACACAATGCGCCTGCCGGTGTGGCCTTCAAATATGCGGTCTTGCTCGGCTTGGCTTAAGCGGGCAAACAGGGGTAAGACTTCGCAGTTGCGCAAGACCGGCTGGTGACTCAGATGGCGGCGCAAATGGTCTGCCGCCTCCCGGATTTCGCGCTCACCGGGCAGAAACACCAGGATGTCGCCAGCCGCCCCGGCGCGCCACAGTTCGTCCACACCTTCGGCAATCGCGTCGTTGATATCGTAGTCGCGCCGCTCTTCAAAAGGCCGGTAGCGTTGCTCCACTGGGAACATGCGCCCCGACACCATGATGACGGGCGCCGGCGTCAGCGTCTTGGCGTCCTCTGTACCTTGCAGGCTGGCGAAGTGGTCGGCAAAGCGCTGCGCATCGATCGTGGCCGAGGTCACGATCACTTTGAGGTCCGGACGCCTTGGCAATATCTGGCGCAAATAGCCCAGCAAAAAATCGATGTTCAGGCTGCGCTCGTGCGCTTCGTCGATGATGATCGTGTCGTAGGCCTGCAGCAGCGGGTCGGTCTGCGTTTCGGCCAGCAAGATGCCATCTGTCATCAGCTTGACAGAGGCATCGCGGCTTAAGCGGTCTTGAAAGCGCACTTTAAAGCCCACCACCTCGCCTAAGGGGGTGTGTAGTTCCTCGGCAATGCGTTTGGCCACGCTGCTGGCGGCAATACGGCGCGGTTGGGTGTGGCCGATCAGTTTGCCGCGCGGCGCGGGCTTACCATTGGGCAGCACTTTAGGGTAATTGCACAAGCCGCGCCCCATGGCCAGCGCGATTTTTGGTAGTTGGGTGGTTTTACCCGAGCCGGTTTCACCGCAGACGATGATGACCTGGTGCTGAGCCAGCGCCGCCATGATCTCCTCGCGTCGGGCGGACACAGGCAGGTTTTCAGGGAACTCAATGCGAAGGTTGGAAGCCATTGCCTCGATTATCGCCGAATCCACAGTCTCACAGAATCACACAATTAAGTGAAACCGTGAAAACAGGTGCTACACTGGAAGCCAATTCCACCGGGAGCCTGGCCATGTCCAACCTCACCATTTCCATAGACGACGAACTGATCAAGCAAGCGCGCATCCGTGTGGCACAGCAAGGCACGTCCCTAAGCGCCAAGGTGCGTGAACTTTTGCAGCATTACGTCAACGGCACCGATGACGCGACCAAGCGGCTGCGCGAGGAATCCACTGCCAAACTCATGCTCGCCATAGAGACCGCTACCTTGGCGACCCAAGCGCCACCTTCTGCTACGCAAGTAAGCGCCAAGGCAACGCTGCGCGACGCCTTGTATGTCGATGACTTTCGCGCCAAGGACCGTAACGCCCATGGCGCCAGCTCCGCTCGCGCGCAGCAGGAACCCCAGTGAGCGTTTTTTTTGACACCAATGTTTTGGTGTACTGCACCGACACCCTTGTACCCAAAAAGCAGGCTATAGCCAGAGCGCTGGTGGCACAAACCAGCGTCAGTGGCGATGCAATGGTGAGCACGCAGGTGCTGATCGAGCTTTTCAGCGTATTGACCCGCAAGCAACAGATGCCGTCCGCGCAAGCCCGAGCGCTGATCACCGCCTACACCGGCTGGTCTGTGGTACCCAGCGATGCGGCACTCGTCACTGCGGCTATAGAGAAATCGGTACAACATCAGCTATCCATTTGGGATGCGATGGTGATTGAAGCAGCATTGCGTGGCGGTGCGCACACGCTGTATACCGAGGACCTGACCCATGGCCAGCGTTTTGATACGCTCACCATAGTGAACCCATTTTTTCGCCCTGACGAACTTTCGCTCCCGTCTGGTGCCTGAGCAACCAGCGTCCGAGGAAAAAAGCACACGGCTCGCCGTTTGGCAGCTACCCACCCCGCATTCGGTACATTAGCGTAACCCAGCACCCAAAAGCGATCCTGCCATCCATGACATCTGTCTTTAACTTCACCTTCGTGCCCTGGTTCCGGTCGGTGGCGCCCTATATCCATAAGTTTCGGCACCAGACCTTTGTGGTCGGTATTGCTGGCGAAGCGATTGCTGCGGGCAAGTTACCGCACCTGGCGCAAGACCTGGCCATGATCCAGAGCATGGGCGTCAAAGTGGTGTTGGTGCACGGCTTTCGGCCCCAGGTAAATGAACAGCTCAAGGCCAAAGGCCATACCGCCAAGTATTCCCACGGCATCCGCATTACCGATGAAATCGCGCTCGATTGCGCGCAGGAGGCCGCGGGCCAGTTGCGCTATGAAATCGAAGCCGCCTTCAGCCAGGGCCTGCCCAACACGCCCATGGCCGACTCCACGGTGCGGGTAATCAGCGGCAACTTTATTACCGCGCGTCCCGTAGGCATCGTCGATGGGGTAGATTTTCAGAACTCGGGCGTGGTGCGCAAAGTCGATACCGCAGGCATCAGCAAAGTGCTGGACATGGGCGCCATGTTGCTGCTCTCGCCCTTTGGTTTTTCGCCTACCGGCGAAGCCTTTAACTTATCGATGGAAGAAGTCGCGACCTCAGTGGCCACGGCCTTGCAGGCCGATAAGCTGATCTTTTTGACCGAAGTGCCGGGCATCTTGCAGCGCCCGCACGAGCCCCCGGGCGAGGACAACCCCGTCGATACCGAGCTCTCGCTGGCCGCTGCCGAAGCCTTGTTGCTTGAAGTCCCTGCGGCCCGCGAACCAGCCGATGTGGCCTTTTATCTGCAACACTGCGTGACGGCCTGCAAAGGCGGGGTTGAGCGCAGCCACATCATTCCCTATTCCGTTGATGGCGCTATCTTGCTAGAGGTTTACGTGCATGACGGCATAGGCACCATGATCGTCGATGAAAAGCTCGAAAGCTTGCGCGAGGCCACAGAGGACGATGTGGGCGGCATTCTCAAGCTGATTGAGCCGTTTGAAAAAGACGGCACCTTGGTTAAGCGAAGCCGCACGGAAATAGAACGCGATGCGTCTAGCTACACCGTGATCGAACACGATGGTGTGATCTTCGCCTGCGCCGCACTCAACCCCTACCCCGAAGGGCGCACCGGCGAGATGGCGGCGCTCACCGTATCCCCCGATGTCCAGGGCCAGGGTGACGGCGAGCGCGTGCTCAAACGGATAGAGCAACGCGCCCGCGCTGCCGGTCTGGAAAGTATTTTTGTGCTGACGACCCGCACCACGCACTGGTTTTTAAAGCGTGGCTTTGTGCTGGTGGACGCCGACTGGCTGCCCGAAGCGCGTAAACGCAAATACAACTGGGACCGCAAGAGCCAGGTGCTGGTGAAAAAACTCAGCTAAATCGCTTCTCCATCGGGTTCCACACAGTCAGGAAAAAGCGCGGCGCGGCAATCCCCCGCATCGAAACCCATCAGTGCATCCGTCCCTCAGGCTTGCGCCGGTTCGGTAGCGCTACGAACCCATCCACTGTGCCGCCAGGCGATCAGCGCGGATGTGATGGCCGCATCGCAAAAGCACAGGAAGGACCAGTTGGCGATCGATCCGCCTAAAAAAGTCCAATCCACCGCCGTGCAATCGCCGCTGCCTTTGAACACCATGGGAACCACACGCTGCAGCGGAAAGCTCTCGATCATGCCGTACAAGTCGCGCCCGCAAGTGAACACCTCCGGCGGGTACCACTGCAAATAACTCTGGCGCGCAGCCACAAATGCGCCAAAAGCCGAGAGCAGAAAAATCAATACGCCATAGCCCACCCAAGCGCGCGGCGACTTGCGCGTGGCCGCTACGGCCGATACCAGCGCCACCACGACAAACGCGTAGCGTTGCACGATGCACATCGGGCAAGGCACCAGACCCACTTCATGCTGCAAATACAAACCAAATAAGAGCAACAAGACCGCAACAATAGCGGTCAGCCCATAAATCCGCCGCGGGTAGGCATCGAACAAATCAAAAAGCACAGTCACAGTTTTTTCCTTTTTTCAAACATCCCTTGCGAGCGTGGCCGCACACCGTCTGCGCCCGCCTTGTGCGCAACTGGCGGCCTGCCAATGCGAGGCTGCAAGCCCCGGCAATCCATACAAGCACATGGTGAGGGGGGCTTGCCCGGCGCAACCCGGGGATTATCCGCCTGCAGCCCAAGGGGGTGCCTGCTAAAGGGAATAAGATCGCGATTTAGGCTGCATGCTTTTCTGCGCTAGATCAAAGGTTTTATTTCATGGCACGTACTGTCACCTGTATCAAACTCGGCACCGAGGCCGAAGGTCTGGATTTCCCGCCCTACCCCGGCGAATTGGGCAAGCGCATCTGGGAGGGCGTCAGCAAAGAAGCCTGGGCCGCCTGGCTGAAGCACCAGACCATGCTGGTCAATGAAAACCGCCTGAATCTGGCCGACGCGCGCGCGCGCCAATACCTGGCCCGCCAGATGGAAAACCATTTCTTTGGCAGCGGCGCCGATGCGGCGCAAGGCTACGTGCCACCAACGGCCTGAGTCCGACCGCCCCGCCCATTGCCGTGGCCGTAGGCGCCACCTGCATACTGGATACCGCCTTCGGTGCGGGCGCGGGTTTTCTGCGCGCTTGGCAGGCCTGTGCCCCAACACAGCAGCCGTCGGCCCAGCTGCACTATGTCGGGCTGATGGAGACCGATCAGTGGAAAAACACCGTCTCTATTTTTTTGCCCGCTACGCGCAAAGAGATGACCATACCGTCACCCACACCAGCGCCTTCATCCACAACACAAGCCCATGTAAACGCTGGGGGTCCTCCCCAAGCTGAATGGCCCCCCGAGCTGGAGCCTGCCCTCGCACTTGGCCAAGCCCTTCATGCCCTCGCTACCGCAGGTCCACCCGCACCGGGGTTTTATCGCCTGCTGTTTGACCAAGGCCGGGTGCTGCTGACGCTATGCATTGGCCCACGGGACGCCAGCTTGGCGCAGTTGGCAATGAAAGCCGACCATATCGTTGCAGATGCGAAACCAGCATGGACAGCGAACCAGCTGCATCAACTCAAAGCCGCAGCACGGCGGGGTACGACGCTGGTATGGGCTGATTCCAGCGACACGCGTTGCGTCAGCCCTGCCCTCGATGCCTCACTGTGGAAGCCACATAAGGGTGGTGCACTGGTTTTCGATCCGGCTTGGGCGCTTAGTAACCGGCGCGCAGCCGCTGTGCGTACTTTTGAAAAGCCCAGTCTCTGCACCGTCATTGGTTCGGGGATTAGCGGTGCGCTGGTGGCACGCGCATTGGCTTTGCGTGGTTGGCAGGTAACGGTCCTAGAACAACAGGGGCACGCAGCTGGCGGCGCATCGGGCCTTCCCGCAGGACTGGTCAGTGCCAGCGGCAGCTCGCCCGCCGACCCACTTTTTGCCTTAAGCCGCAGCGCCTACCACCTGACGCGGCACGTGCTGCAAACCATGGTGGCACAAGGCGAAGACTGGGACGAAGGTGGCGCTCTGCGCCCGCTTGGCCGGGGTGAACGCCAAAGCAAAAACCCGAAAGCAAATGCTGCCTCAACGCAAAGTGCACCCAGGCTCGCTGATGTCAGCGCGCCTAGTCCTTGGCAAGCCCTGGCACTGTGGGTCAAACCGCAAGCATGGATACAGGCCTGTATGTCTACGCCAGGCGTAAGCCTGCGGCCTAGCACTGCAGTGCATAACCTGCGCTTTGACGCGGGGCATTGGCAGGCTTTGGATGTGCGGGGACAGACCTTGGCCCACAGCGAATTAATGGTGTTGTGCAACGCCATGGATGCCGCCCGCCTCCTGGGTAAGGGCAGCGAAGTCCAGACCCCTTGGGACCCTCTGAGCCCCGCTGCCCGGCGCGCACTGGCGCAAATGCACCCGGTGTATGGCAGCATCAGCAGCGGTCCAGCGGCAGGTCTGCCCCACCGCCCTGCACTGCCCGTACAGGGACAAGGCCATTTTTTGCCCACCGTGCCCAGCGCGCAAGGTTTGCAATGGCTGGCCGGTGCGGGTTTTGAAAGCGATGACAGCGCCACCGATGCCGCCTGCCACCAGACTAACTTAGCGCGTGTTGCACACCTGGTGCCCGGCCTGACCGCCTTTTTACAAGCGCAATTCCAAACCGGCCAACTGGGTCTGTGGCGCGGGCAGCGCTGCGTTTCCCACGACCGTCTGCCACTGGTGGGCCCGGCACGCAGCGGGGGCGAAAACGGCTTATGGATGTGCCTGGCCATGGGCGCGCGCGGTCTGACGTTTGCCGCCTTATGCGCCGAATTGTTAGCAGCGCGCCTGATGGATGAGCCGCTGCCCCTGCCCAAGCGTTTGGCCCGCTTGCTGGATGTGCAGCGCTTGCAAAGCCGGGGACGCTAAATCTGCGATCAGCGACCCTTGAGGTAAGGTTTCCCCAAGGCCGCCGGCGCCACCGCGCGGCCTACAAAACCCGCTAGCAAAACTACCGTCATCAAATAAGGCAAGGCTTGAATCGCCTGCACCGGCACGGCGCCCAAGCCGGGAATGTCCACGCCTTGCAAGCGCATGGCAATGGCGTCGAGCAATCCAAACAGCAAACAGGCGCCCAAAGCACCCCAGGGTTTCCAGCGTCCAAAAATCAAGGCAGCCAGTGCCATAAAGCCGCGCCCGGCGGTCATATGCGGCGAAAAATTCGCGCTTTGTGCGAGCACCAAATAGCTTCCGGCCAGGCCGCATAACAGGCCATTGATAGCCAAAGCCATGTAACGCAAGCGCTGCACCGATAAGCCTGCGGCATCCACCATGTGCGGGTTCTCACCGACCGCACGCAGCCGCAAACCAAAGCGGGTGCGGTACAACACGTACCAGGCCATGGGCACCAATGCATAGGCGCAATACACCAGCAGGTTGTGGCCCAACAAAGCCTGAGCGATCACGGGCCCCAACCAGGGCAGTGGCTGCACCGCTTGCACCAGCCACTGCCAATGCGCCTGCACCCGCACATCCACCGACAAAGGTGGGGTTTGCCCCCCTTGGGCGAACCAGGCGATGCCCAGCACCACCGTCAGGCCTGCGGCAATGATATTGAGGGCCACGCCTGACACCACCTGGTCGCCCGGATGGCTCACACAGGCCAGCCCATGCAATGCAGAGAGCATGACGCCCACCACCATGGCAGCCAACAGCGCCAAAGTGGTCGAGCCGGTAAACGCCCCCGCTGCTCCCGCAGCAAAAGCGGCAAACAACATCTTGCCCTCCAGCCCGATGTCCACCACCCCCGAGCGCTCCGAAAACAAACCTGCCAACGCACACAAAACCAAAGGCGTAGCCAGGCGAATCGCCGAGGCCAGCACCGAAGCGATGAGCGTCTCATCCATGCTTGGCTCCCTGCCAATGCAATGCGCGCAGCAATGCCGCCAAAGGCCTGGCCATGACATAGCTCATGGCTCCGGAGAAAAGGACAACAAAGCCTTGCAGCATGACCACCATATCGCGGCTAAAACCGGGTACATCGAAAGCGACTTCGGCCCCACCTTGAAACAGCGCGCCAAACAACACACTGGCCATCACCACGCCTACCGGATGGTTACGGCCCATCAAGGCCACCGCAATACCGGTAAAGCCAGCGCCGCTGACAAACTCCAGCACTAGCTTGCCGCTCACCCCGGCTACTTCGTTCATACCCACCATGCTGGCCAGTGCCCCGCTGATCGCCATCGCCAGCACAATATGCCGACGTGGGCGTATACCGGCATACGCCGCTGCGGCGGGACTGGAGCCGACCGCCCGCAAGCGGTAGCCGCTGCGGCTGTGCCACAGAAAAAAATACACGGCTACGCACGCCAACAATGCCAGCAGCAAGCTGGCGTTGAGCGGCGAGCCCGGCCAATCGACTCGCAAGCCTGCGAGCAATTCACGCGCTGACATCAGATGCGCCGAGGGTGCAAAAGCTGCACTCTCGATCGCCACGTTACCTGGTGCGCGCAATTGATTCACCAGCAAATACACCAGCAAAGTGCTGGCTAAAAAGTTGAACATGATGGTGGTAATCACCACATGGCTGCCACGGTACGCTTGCAGGTAGCCGGGGATCGCGGCCCAAAGCATGCCAAAGAGCGCGCCACAAAGCAACATCAGGGGCAGCATGACCCAGCCGGGCAATACCGGCGACAGCCACAGTGCAACCAAAGCCGCCCCTAAGCCACCCAAGGTGGCCTGGCCCTCGCCTCCGATATTGAACAAGCCCCCATGAAAAGCCACGGCGACCGCCAATCCCGTAAATATAAAACTGGTGGCGTAGTACAGCGTGTAGCTCAAGCCACGCGGCGTGCCAAATGCGCCTCGTACCAAGGCCGCCAAAACCTGCCAAGGGCTTTGCCCGACCAGCGCCACCACGATGCCGGCGACCAGCAAGGCCACGGCCAAGCAGACCAAGGGTAGCAGGCCAATATCGGCCCAACGCGGCAAATCTGTCGGCTGGCTCATGCGCTTGCACCTGCCATCAACAGGCCTAGGCGCTCTTCGCTGCAATCGGCAATATCGAGCGCGCCGCTTATGCGACCCTGCACCATCACCAACACCCGGTCCGACAGGGCCAAAATTTCGTCTAATTCGCTGGACACCAGCAGCACCGCACACCCGGCATCGCGCATGGCGCGCAACTGGCTATAAATAAACTCGATCGCGCCTATATCCACCCCTCGTGTGGGCTGGCCGACCAGCAAGACCCGCGGCGCCTGACCCAGCTCGCGCGCCAGCACCAGTTTTTGCTGGTTGCCCCCGGAAAACTTACGGCTGCCCAGCGCCGCCTTGCGCGGGCGCACATCAAAACGCTCCATCATCTCTGCTGTCGCCTGGTGCATGGCGCCAGCGCGCATCCAACCGGCGCGGCAATACTGTGGCAGGTGCTCATAGCCCAATACCGCAGACTCCCAGGCCTCAAAGTCCATTACCAAAGCCCGCGCCTGCCGGTCTTCAGGCACATGCGCCAACCCGATCGTGCGGGCGGTAAACGGGTCCAGCCAAGCGGCGCTTGCAAACTGCCGACCCAGCACTTGCATGCTGCCACGCTCCGGCGCTGCCAGCCCGGACAAGACATCGAGCAACTCACTTTGCCCATTGCCCGACACACCGGCGATGCCCACGATCTCACCGGCGCGCAATTGCAGCCCCACCCCCGCCAGCCGTTGCACACCGCTGGCATCGCGCAAGTGCAAGCCTTGGGCGAGTAAAACCGGCGTGGCCTCGCGCTGCGGAGTCACCACCGCAGGCGGTCTATCTAGCTGCACTTTGCGCCCCACCATGGCCTGGGCCAGGCCCTCCACACTGGCACGCGCAATCGGCATATCGTCCACTACACGCCCGGCGCGCATGACGGTTACCTGGTCGCATAGCGCCAGCACTTCTTTGAGCTTGTGGGTAATCAAAATCACCGTGGTGCCCTGCGCGCGCAACTGGCGCAGCACGGCAAACAATTGCTGCGCTTCCTGCGGCGCCAATACCGCGGTAGGCTCATCCAAAATAAGGATGCGCGCGCCCCGAAAAAGCGCTTTCAAAATTTCTAAACGCTGGCGCTCGCCCACCGCCAGGTCCGCCACAGTGGCATCAAGCGCCACATACAGTCCGGTGGACTGCATCAAGGCCTCCAGGCGCACGCGCACTGGCGCACTGGCGCTGGGTAAATGCCAGTGCGGTTCGGCTCCCAGCATCACATTTTCCAGCGCGCTAAGGGTTTCGACCAGCATGAAGTGCTGGTGGACCATGCCGATGCCGCAGGCGATAGCCTCGTCCGCGTTGCGGATCTGCACCGGTTGGCCAAAGACCTCAATACGGCCCCTATCGGCCAGATAAAAACCGTAGAGCACCGACATCAGCGTGCTCTTACCTGCTCCGTTTTCACCAATGAGGCCATGCAAGCTAGCTTGCTGCACCGTGAAATTTACATCCACGTTGGCCAGCACATCACCAAAGCGTTTATGGATGCCGGCCATCTGCAAGGCCGGCACAGGAAACACCCCGGCCACCGAGGCCGGGGCTGCGGAGCTTACAACTTGCAAGCGTTATCGGCCATATAGTCGGCCACTTTGATTTTTCCGCTGATGATGTCAGCCTTGGCAGCATCGACTTTTT
>Ga0136641_1001281_pt1 | contig 10595 bp, 5 predicted proteins | sample EliLak1302023Y_FD_115312 | JGI IMG/M metagenome (GOLD analysis project Ga0136641, IMG submission 115312) | Freshwater microbial communities from Elizabeth Lake, Yosemite National Park, California, USA - 13020-23Y | ecosystem: Environmental > Aquatic > Freshwater > Lake ... | reverse complement strand
TTGATATAAACCCTTTGTATCTCGTTCTTCGCACACAGATAAAGGGGCGTCGCAATATACTTCTATAATCTGTTTGCGACCCACAATCTTTTTAGCCCGGTCCCTATCTTTTTTGTAAGGCGATATAAAGGCGACGATCACGACAAAGTTGTGTCCTAAAAATAATTTTGCAACCTCAGCGGTTCTCCTTATATTTTCTGATCGATCTCTATTATGAAAACCTAAGTCAGAAGATAACCCGGCTCTTAATTTGTCCCCATCCAAGACACAGCAGGGATATTTTTGTGCAGTCAGTATTTTTTCTAATGCGTTCGCGATGGTTGATTTGCCAGAGCCAGATAGGCCAGTAAGCCACACCACAAAACCACGTCTATTTATTTTTCTCATTTTTTGATAGTCAAAGTTAAGTGCCGTCATTAATTTAAGTTACAATCCATAGCTGGCCTACCTAATCAGTTTAATTTATTTAATGAAAGTTTTGGGGTTAAAAATGAAGAGATATCTTTACCTATTTAAAATTATTTGCTTAATGTTTTTAAGTTTCTCAGTCGTAGCCAAAGATAAATTACCTAATGGCATTGCTGCTACTGTGAATGCCTCTAACATTTCGGAGGCGACTCTTGATGACGCGGTAAAGGCAATAACCTCAAAAGGGCAGGCCCAAGACACGCCGAAATTAAGGCAGGCTATCCTAGAGGAATTAATTACAAGAGAGGTATTAATTCAGGAGGTGGGTAAGCTCGGGTTAGAAAAGACGTCCGATGCCCAGAAGGAGCTTATCCAGCTAAGAAAAAATTTCTTAATCGGCAATTTAATTAAACAATTTACAGACAAGAATCCCGTCACGGAGACCGAAATCAAAGCCGAGTATGACAAACAGCTCAAGCTAAATCAGCAGACCCCCCAAAAAGAATATAAATTAAGTGGCATGCTATTTAAGACTGAGGCGGACGCCCAGTCCGCATTGGCCCGAGTGAAATCAGGTGAGGCCTTTGACAAGGTGGCGCGAGAAAAATCCATTGGCCCTACAAGAGATAAAGGTGGCGATATGGGCTGGATTTTGCCGAAGGTGCTCATGCCAGAGATGGCTCAGGCTCTGGTAAATGTGACTCGGGGCAATATCACGCCAGCCCCATTCAGAAGCCGCTTAGGCTGGCATATCTTGAGGGTTGAGGACGAAAGAACCTTTAAGTTTCCAAGCTATGAAGAGGCCAAGGGGCAAATAGCTGCTTTCTTAAGTAATTCAAGGCGTTCGGCATACGTGAGCAAGCTTAGGGAAGCCGCTAAAGTTAATATGAATTAATAATCAAGCAAATCACTATATTTAACCTTACAATTTTTTGCGTTCAATGTATAATTTAAGACTCAGTGGCAGATTATTGATTTGACCGCTATTTATCTAACATCTTCAAGGTAAACGATTTGAATAAGGCTTACCGAACTCTGCGTTGTAAGACTACCGGCAAAACCATTGTCGCGCATGAGCGATCCAAAAGTCACTCCGGTTTAAATCTTAAGAGAAGCCTAGTGTCACTTGCCGTGGCCGCCGCTCTTGCTTTACCATTCGCCCCATCCGATGCCTTAGCCATAACCATAACAGTAGATAGTAACAATGGCCATACCATTAATACCTCTTCATTCAATGGGACCTACTTTAGTGACCTTTCCATTTATAGCTACACACCTACTAAACATAATACTAAAACTCAAGTCAATAATAATGCAATCACGGTAAACCAGGGCGTTACGCATGTGGATGCCTCGGGTAACTATCCCGGTCTAAGCATTCTAAATAACATACATTCATATGGCACTGGGCCAGAAACACATAGAACGGAAATTTTCAGTAATACAATCACCAATAATGGCTCCATAGAATCCATAGACGCTTCAGGAAATCATCCCGGGGTCTTAATTAAGGCTTCTACCCGTTCATATTATGCTTCGCCTGGATACAGTTATGCAGATGTGAGTGGCAATATTATTGTCAATAAGGGCTCTATTTCCGGCTCGGGAATTTTTGCTACCAAATATACTACTGGCGCGCTAGGTATGGCTGCGTTTAGTCAAACATATTATGTGGGCGAGTCAAGAGCTCAGGTCATCAACAATATTATCTCAAATAGTGGTGAAGTCTCATCCTCAAGCGGTTCGGGAATAAGCCTTTCCAGCTCAGCACATGGGGGCATTTATTTTCACGATAAATACATCTATCAAAATGACCACCTAAGCCACGCCTCGGTTAACGGTAATACGATAACCAATTCTGGAAACATAATAGCCCCTGTCGGCATCTCTCTTGTTGCCTACGCAGCATCGAGCGGCGCTGCCTATGCGGACGTCAGTGGTAATACCATCACAAATACGAGCAATGGGTCAATAAGCTCTGACTATGGTACATCTTTGATACTAGGCGCAGTAAGTTTCGGCCCACGAGCCCGAGCATATGTAAGTAATAACAACATCAGTAATGCAGGTTACCTTCATGGCGTCATCGGCCTAGAGTCAATTACCATTGCCGGTAACGCTCAATCATTTGTCACTGGTAATAACATTACAAATAGCGGCAGTATGGTAGTAGATAACTTTGGAGGGGTTGCGCTCATAAGTGCTGCAATTACGCCTTTTGGTAACGATTATTCTAATTATGTGGCGAAGTCATTGATTCAGACCAATCAGATTACAAATACTGGCTCGATTTCAGTTCTTAATCTTGATGCTTCTGGCAGCCCTCTGAAATATAGCGGTGCCGTTGGCCTCACATCAATAGCAGTTGGTAAATATGAAGGCGATAGTTATGTGAGAGGTAATCAAGTCGTTAATAAGGGCAGCATCACTGTAAACTCTGCTTACGGAGCTACTGCAGTCCGTATGCTTTCTGTTGCGTGTTCAGGTAAATATTCGCTCTCATCCATCTCAGGGAACACCATTAGTAATTCAGGCACGATGCTTTCCCAGGGCACCTTCCCATATGGAAATATTTTAGTTAGATTAGATTCCAGCGCCATCGCCATGTACCAATCCAAGTCCTATATCAATGACAATACCATTACGAATAGCGGAAAACTCACCGGCGGCGGTATTCGATTTACGTCAGAAGCAGTGAGCTCAAATTTCAGTGATCCAAGCGATAATTCAGATGTTAATTCCCTGTCTGTCATGAGCGGCAATCAGATTACTAATTCTGGCACGATCTCCCTTAATTCAGAGAATGCTCGGGCTGCGATAGACTTATCTTCTTATTCTTCGGTAAGTAATGATTCATTAAAATCTGACTTTTCATCCACCCATGCCAAATACTCAATAGCCACAGCCACAATTGATGGCAATGTAATCAGTAATTCGGGAACAATGGTGAGTTCTGGAAGTGGCATCAGACTCCTTGCAGTCGGTCGCGCTTATAGCCAGGCTAATTACGTTTATGCGTCTATTTTAAACAATATCATTACCAACAGTGGCTCTATCACGATTAACGAATCCCCTTGGGATTATGCTGTGTTCGGGATTGAATTAAAAGTGCACACGGAATCTTATACTTTTTACACGCCGGCTTCAATTACGAGCCTATCAAACCCGCTTCACTTTGCTTTACATAGTTACAGCTACAACAGCTATAACACAATAAGAAATTCCGGAAAAATTACCTCTGCGGGCGGCGGAATTTCTGTATACGCAGACAGCTTTGCAAATCCTCATGTGCGAGCCAATGTAATTTCGACTGACAGCTCCGGAACGCCCATGGTAGTCTCTGCGTGGTCTAAATCTATTGCAAATGAAAATGAAATTACAAATAGTGGAACGATCAAAGGGACGGGCGTTAATAAAGATGGGATTAGTCTTTATGCGAGATCATTTATAAACATCAGGTCTTCAGTAAGCTTTGACACCTCAGGCAGCACCGTGTCATCCAGCATTCGGGGTTACGCTGATGCGCAATCAAAAATTAATGAAAACACGATCACGAATAGCGGTACCATTGACTCGGCCCAGTCAGGCATCACTATCGACGCATATAACGGGCTCAGAAATTACTTGGGCGTGACGAGAAAGGGTGTCGATGCCTCAGGTACTTTTGTGGTCGATCAAACACTTAACAATTTATCACATATATCTATTGAGGGTAACACCATAAGTAATTCCGGTTCGATTGTGGCTAGAAACGGTGACGGTATCCGGCTATCTGCACGGACGAGTTCTTATATCGGTAGCCTTTTAACAGTAGATAACATATATGCGTCAAACGTCAGTGGAACATTGAATTTTAGTCATAAGGATTACACCGACATTAATTATAATACAATCACGAATTCAGGCACCATTTCAGCCTCAAATGACGGTATTCGAATCAATGGTGGACATAGCAGCTCGATAGATAATGTCCTTCACGCTAAAATGACTGTTAAGTATGTTAATTCTTATAAGTCTCTTACAGACGGGAGCGGCATCAATCTAACCCCTAGCCCAATTAAATCTTTCCATGCTGAAATTGTAGGTAACACCATCACGAACTCAGGGGTGATTAATGCCGGCGGTAATGGTATCTCAATTGAGGCAGGCGTATACCACACTTTCTATAATTCGTTAGTTAAAGATAATTATATTTTAAATAGCGGCACGATTAACGCGTCTAACCACGGAATTTTAATGTATAGCTATGGTAGTGATGGTGCCAATATGATTAACAACACAATCACCAACACGGGCGTGATTAGATCGGCAGGTATAGGCATCTATGGAAAGAGCCAAGATACTTTTGATGGCAATACCATCAACAACTCAGGCCTCATCGTCAGTTCTGGAAATGAGGTTTTAAGCGGTATTCCTGTGGCCATTCGTGCTGTCGGTTTCGCTGATGCATCGGGCTCTAATTTTAACACCTTGAATCTAACTGCTCCTGCGTTCATAGGCGGGAAGATTCAACTTCGAGAAGCAGCAAGATTTAATGTGAACCTAACCTCAGGCGTTTCGCACTCGGTCAACTGGACGTTTGATCACGACGAATCCTTTGGCGGCCCGTTCAACGTTTCGACATTTAATCCGGGTTCGACGCCCTGGTTTAGCAATGCGGCCAATAGAAATTATGCGACACTTGACCCCTCTGCCTTTGCCGCTTCCTCGAACATGCTTGCCGATACGGCCAACCTAGTCTCGTCCATGAACAAGTTTGGATTGGACAGGGGAATTAAATCAGAAAAGACAAACAGCTGGCTTGCGGTCCAGGCCAATGCATTTGACTATGATGGTGACGGCGTCGCCACACAAAAACAAAAATCAAAGCTTTATGGCATTGGTGCTGGATTCAGTCAGCAATACTCAGCCGAAACGGTGTTGGGTGTTATGGTCGGCTACAACCGTAACGACCTTTCAGTCAGCGGTCGCTTCGCTCAGTCTTACAAGAATAAGACGGACGGAGCCTTTGCAGGCATATTTGGCTCGACTAAACTTAATAAGATAGTGATCGATTACGCATTAAACGGTGGTTACATGGACCACAAAGACAGACGATTCGTGAACGACAATTTAGCTTCGCTTGGTATTTCATTTGCTGATGCATCCTATAACAGCACGTGGATAGCGCCTGAATTAAAGGTTTCATTGCCCTATCAAATTGCAGGCGGTCTCACGGCCACACCTAATATCAGTTTACGCTATGCTTACCAATCGATTGATGGGTATACAGAATCAGGTTCCAATGCTAACGCGAGTGTAAATTCCAGAACCATCGGAAGTGCCGAAGGCAGAGTCGGGTTTATGTTAAGTAAAGACATGGACCGAGGCCGAATTTCCGCACACATTGATTACCTTCGTCGCCAAGCAACGGGTGATGATAAAGTCAGGGTGGCTATGATTGGCGACACCCAGGATGTTTCGTTCTATACAAAAGATCTTAACGCCGCTGTGTTTGGTGCCGACGTTCGATTTAATATCACTAAAGATTTCGTTCTGGATGCGACCGGAAATTATATGCTCGGTGATAACGTCTCTGGCGGTAATGCAACAGCAAGTCTAAAATACCTCTTTTAAATACCATTAATCCCGTTGCTCATCATTGATGGGCTATAAATCTAATCCAATATGGTTCCGCCCGCGAGGCCTCGTATATAATATTTCCCATACATGACAAAAAAAAATAACCCCGACCAGGACAAAAAAAATCTTAAGCAGGAGGCTGAAGGTGCAAAGGCACCCGAGGCTAAGGTCACCTACTCCATGTCACCAGGCTTCGCAGAATTTTTACAGAGCCTTAATGCATCAGTCGCACTCACTTCATATCAATCATCAAAGCTTTACCTCCTAGGAAAGAATCCAAAAGGAGGCCTTATGGTCAACGAACAAGTATTCCCCAGGGCGATGGGGCTTCGTTACCACGAAAAACAGCTCTATATCTCAAGCTTTGGCCATATCATTCGCATGGAAAATATTTTAAAGCCTGACCAGTGGATCAACGAGGCCTTTACGCAGTGCTATGTGCCTAGGACAGCGCACTTTGTAGGAGATTTAGACTGCCACGATGTCGGGGTCGATAAGGCTGGGCAATTGGTATTCGTGAGCACTCGTTACAACTGCATCGCCACAACTTCCGCTATCCACAGCTTTAAAGAGGTGTGGAGACCATTTTTTATTTCAAAGCTCGTGGCTGAAGACAGGTGCCACCTTAATGGCATGGCGATGGATCAGGGTGAGGTGCGATATGTCACCGCAGTATGTAGGTCGGACGTCATCGATGGTTGGCGTGATCGACGATCAAATGGCGGGATCGTGATGGACGTTATTGAGAATAAAATTATTTGTGAGGGGCTATCCATGCCGCACTCACCGAGGGTTCATAAAGATAAGGTGTGGGTTCTGAATGCGGGTACGGGTGAGTTAGGTTTTGTCGATCAAAAAAATACTCAATTTGAGCCAGTCGCCTTTTGCCCAGGCTTCTTAAGGGGGCTAGCGTTTATGGGGGACTATGCTTTTGTTGGGCTCTCACGACCGCGCTACGAAAGGTTTGAAGGATTACCATTGGATCAAAAGTTAAAGGATCGGGATGCCGAGCCATGGACCGGCGTTCAAGTGATTAATATTCAAACGGGTGCGTGTGTGCATTGGTTCAGGATGGATGGACCCGTGGCAGAACTTTATGATGTTGAATTATTACCCGGCGTGATTTGCGCTAAGTCCGTTGGATTTGCAACGCCAGAGGCCCAATCACTGATTACCATTGAAGAAAATTTAAGTTAAATTTTCAGAGCGTGAGATTTTTCAATCATTTTTTAGTATATTTTACTATTATCTTAATTGGTTAGATTTAGGAAAATAACACAGTCGCATTTTGTGAAGCCCCATCAATTTAAGCCTGGAATGATTCTACTAATCTTCTATTAAATAAGAAAAATATTTTGATTTATAGACCAGAAATTAATGGATTAAGAGCAATTGCACTATTATCAGTTTTGTTTTTTCATGCTGATTTTTATTTATTTTCAGGCGGATTTGTAGGCGTTGATATTTTTTTTGTTATTAGCGGCTATCTAATAACATCCATTATCTTATTTGACCTTCAAAAAGATACTTTTTCTTTAAAAAATTTTTATGAACGAAGGGTTAGGCGCATTCTTCCTGCCTTGCTATTCGTAATGTTAGTTTCAATACCCCTAGCTTACTTCACTTTGTCTCCATTTCAGATGAGAGATTTTTTTAGAAGTCTTATTTTTACCCCAGTTTTTTTATCAAATATTATGTTCTATAAACATAGCGGTTATTTTGATATGGCTTCTGAATTTAAACCGCTGCTCCATACATGGAGCTTAGCAATTGAGGAGCAGTACTATATTTTTTTCCCTGTAATGATTTTAATTACATGGAAATTTTCAAAACGAACCATTCCAATCATTTTTTTCATTATAGCGATAACAAGTTTTGGCTTAGCTCAATACCACTTAAATTACCATCCCAAAGCTGCTTTTTACTTACTCCCTTCCAGAATATGGGAGCTGCTTATCGGGGCGCTTATTGCCCATTATTTATTTAAAAAACAACAACAAGCAAATCAATATTTAGACCTAATAGGCATCTCTTTAATTGCAGCATCTATATTTCTATATGGGAAAGAAACTCCATTTCCTGGTTTTTTTGCACTCCTACCTGTTGCTGGAGCATCATTAATTTTATTATTTTCTAATTCATCCACTTTTATAGGGCGCTTTTTATGTAATCGATATATGGTAGGTATTGGACTAATTAGTTATTCGACTTATCTTTGGCATCAGCCACTTAATGTGTTTACAAAAATATTCCTATTACATAGGGATGTACCCTATTTGTCAGTATATCTATGTTTGATAGCTTTATTATTAGGCGGAGCTTGCTGGAAATGGATCGAAGAACCTTTTCGTAAAAAAATTAGTTTAAGCAATGTGACCTTAGTAACATCTTTTTTATCTGCGTCAGTTATTTCTGTCGGTCTTTTTGGTTATTTTTCGCCATGGTATGAAAGTGATTTCTATCGAAGGCTTTCATCTGAAAATCAAAAAATTTATACAGAAATTAAATCTAGGCATAATGAAGAGGCGCATGCTGGGATTGAGCGTGAATGTTATTTATCATCTGAAAATATTGATCATGTATTTGAGGATAAATTTTTAGCGTGTGCACATAAATATGGCCAGGCAATAATCATCTTAGGAGATTCGCACGCGACTAATATCTACAATATTTATCGCATATCCCAGGTAAAACCATTTTTAGTGGGTTTATATAAAGGAGGCTGCAGACCTTACGATAACAGAAAAGATTGTCCGTTCGAAGGTTTTGATAATTTCATTAAAAAACATCGATATCGTATTGATAGGATTATTTATCACCAGGCGGGACAAACTTTATTATCCTTAGATCGCGAAGCGCGCTTTACTGATATAACCCCTGTCTTTACTGACAACAAACCATTTTTCATAAAAGATAACGATATTAAAAAACTCGATAAGTATCTTGTTCATCTATCTCTCGATAATAGGGTTATATGGCTGGGTCCTTATGCAGAGTCTCAGGTAAACTTTGAAGATTATGAATATTTCAGATATGGATATCGATTAAATGCTCGGGCATTAGAGGTATTTCATGCGCTTGATCAAGATTTAATTCGTAAGACAAACAATCAAAAGGCATATCGCTATTTATCTTTTGATACAATCTTTAAGATAGAACCTTCTTTTTTAAAAGAAGGGGATTGTATTACTTATCGTGATGGTGATCACTTTAGCCCTTGTGGGGAAAAAATTGTTAGCCAGCACTTAAAACGCTTAAATCATAGCGCTTTATATTAAATGATATTTAATTTCTTGCGATATATGAAGCTGATAAAATAGGCCAACCATGTTTAAAGCAAGTAAAAAATATTAAACTTCAAACATGCTAAAGTTTTAACATTTAATTTAAACGTGTTTCACTATGCCGGAATTTAATTCTCTACATTGGTTTGACCTACAATTCTTGCCTTTCTTGGCCTTAAGTTTTGTATTGAATTTGTTTGTAGTCTATCTTTGGCGACATAAGCTTTATCGCTATTTTGGCTTAACGCAATATAAGGCTATTCAGCGAATTCATCTTCACGAAACGCCAAGACTGGGCGGCATGATTATCCTTATTACGCTTATTTTTTATACCTTAACAGCAAAGCCATCTGAGTCAAATGAAATACTTAAACTCCTCTTGATAAGTTTAAGCCCCGCCGTTTTTTTTGTATTCAAGGAAGATCTATTTCATAATGTTAAGCCCTCGATAAGATTTTTTTCTCTTCTATTGAGCGGTTTTGTTTTTATAGGGTTTTATGCAGGGCCTTGGCCAAAAATTTCTTTACCTCTCATTGGGGTATTGCTTTCAACAAATCTTGGCATTTGGCTTTTTTATCCAATAGCTATTGTTGCTGTTACTAACGGTATGAACTTAATTGACGGCGTAAATGGGCTTTGCGCGATGGTGAGTTTATGTATCTTAGGGACCCTTATTTTTTTAAGTCACCATCTCTTGGATACCCCCTTTTTAATAGTAACTGCATCATTAGCCTTATCAATCATCTCTTTTTTAATCTTTAACTATCCTAAGGGGTTGATCTTTTTAGGGGATCTTGGAGCTTACAGCTTGGGTTTGATGTTAAGTATGCTGGTTATTATGATCTGCGGGAGACATCCGGAACTCTCAAGTTGGGGCGCTGTTCTGATAATCATTTATCCTTTAACCGAGGTGACATTCACTTTATTTAGACGATTATTTACCGGCGTCTCGGCACATCATCCAGATTTAAAACATCTCCATTTAAAAATTTATTTATTTTTTAAGCCGCAGCCTTATTTTAAAAAAGTCGCGAATGCAATCGTGATGCCAGTGCTTGCATTATTATGGCTATTTCCTTTCATAGCCATTACCTGGTTTTATCAAAAACCTTATTTTATTATCTTAAGTATCTTAGGATTTTTTTCCTTTTATGCGTTTATTTATTACAAAATTCCGAATGTGTCCAATTTAAAAAAAGTAGCCCAAATTGTTAGACAAAAGAAAAAATAAACTCTCAAAAATATGTTATTTAGAATTGGGTTGTGGCAACCGAAAGCGAC
>Ga0136641_1001279_pt1 | contig 10610 bp, 18 predicted proteins | sample EliLak1302023Y_FD_115312 | JGI IMG/M metagenome (GOLD analysis project Ga0136641, IMG submission 115312) | Freshwater microbial communities from Elizabeth Lake, Yosemite National Park, California, USA - 13020-23Y | ecosystem: Environmental > Aquatic > Freshwater > Lake ... | reverse complement strand
GGCTGGTATGCCGTTATAGGGTTTAGGCGCAAACGGGCTAACGAATTTTGGCATCTTAAAGTTTGGATCAAACGGGTTTACGGTAGTTGGCTTAGGTGCTATTGGGGTAGTTACTACTGGGGTAGTTGCTACTGGCTTAGGTGCGACTGGCGTAATCTTGCTTGGTTCTTGATAAGTACCTACTGCGTCTTGGATTACCTTGACTGCCAGCGGTGCGCTTTCGGGTGGGTAACCGTTCACGTTTAGGGCTACGTTTACCACGTCGGCTTCGTCTTTAGTTAGCGGTTTGCCTTGTAAGTATTTTTGTAGCGCAGTAGTTGAACCTAACGCGGTGTGTCGATTGTTAGCGGTAGCTGCGCGAATACCTTTTTGTAGCCAGCTAACGTTAGTTTCTAGGCTAGTTGTGCCTAGCGCGTTGCCAGTGTTATTTAGGTTGTCTGGGGTTGTGCCGTCGCCGATTGTGCCACCTGAATAACCGCTAACGGGTAGAGTTGCGTCTGCGGTTTGGCTTGGTGTTGCTAGTCCAGTGTTTACGCTATTTAGATCTTGATTGGCCGTACCGTTTACGCCCGCGTTAGGTTGTCTAGCGTTTTTACGTGCCTGGATAACATAATACCCGCCGAGTATTACAACGCCGCCGATAACGCCATAAAACCAGACTGGTTTAGATCCTAGTTTTTGGGTTAGGCGTTCTGGGGATAATAGGTTGTCTGGCATTAGTTACCTATGAATCCAGGCATTACGAAGGATAGCGCAGCTTCGCTGTCGATTGGTGTGTATACGTTTTCCTGTTGGTTTAGTCCTTGTACCATAACTTCGTTACGGTTGGATAGGCCTACGTCGCCGTATTGTTGGCTGGCGTATAGTGCGTCGATTTGTTGTGGCTGAATAACGCCGCCCATAAAGTCGCCACGTGATACAGACATTGGTACGATACCTGTCGAGTAGCCTAATAGGTCGTCTGGGGTTTGTGTGCCGCCGATACTTTCGTTTACTGCTAGAACAAACGGTAATACATCTTGGCCGTAACCTGCGATCTGGTTGTTAGGGGTATCCCAGTTTGCTTGGTCGTTGTAAGCGTCGATAGCGTTAGATAGTTTTGTATCTACGTTTGTATCTTCGTTTAGGGCTTCGTAAGACGGGTAACAGTCTTGATCTATCCATAATGCCATTTGGGTTAGTTCCTTACTTACTAGAACCGTAGGCGGCTTTTTGTGCGCCTACAAGGGTGTTACCGAAAGCTGTAATAATCTTTGCGGTTGGTGCGCCTGGGCGTAGTGCGATACCAATAGCGGTTACTACAAAGATAGTTCCTAGTAGGCTAAATAGTTTGTCTAGCATTTTGTTCCTTTAGTGGGTTGGTGATACGGGGATAGGGTTAGTTTTTTTAGGGCTGGCGGTTAGGCCGGCCGTTAGTTTTTGTACGTTCGTTAGTAGGTTTGCGCCTCGGCCGAGAACTACGCCCAGCAAGATTAGGTAGGCAAAGAACTTGGCGACACGTAAGCCACCTGCGCCCGCTAGGCTACCTGCGCCAGCTAGCAGGGCAAATAAGATACCTGCGGTAACAATACTGGGTACTGGGTCTGTACCTTTACTAATCTGGTAAGACGTGTTTATAGCGGTTGCTGCGCCAAGTGCGCCACCGATTTTACCTAAGTCTGCCATTTAGATTGTGAACCTTTTCGCTATCAAAAACGGATAAATAGCGCGTTCGCGTACTTGGGATCCAGGGTAAGCGGCTTCAATAATGTTGCCGCCACCTGAATAGACGGCAACGTGATTGCCTAAAACTTCTGGGGTCGCAGCTGGGAAGATAATATCGCCTGGTTGTAGGTTCGATAGGTTTCGTATGTTAGCGTCAATAATCTTACCTTTAGCTGAACCTAATTGACCTAATGCGCTATGGCTTACTGATACGCCGACGGTTGCTAGGGAAGATTGTACTAACCCTGAACAGTCCCAACCAGGATTACCGCTGCCGCCTATCTGGTACGGTTTGCCTATCTGTGAACGCGCAAACGCTACGATAGTTGCGCCTGAACCTGTGCTACTTGGTGTACCCGATACTGGGTTAGCTTGTAAGACTGGGCTAACGGGCTGCCCTGTTACTGGGTTTAGATCTGGCGCGTTAGGGTCTATGCGATTAGCTTTATCGTGAATAATAGTTCGCGCGTTGCCTGGATTTTGAATAATGCTAATAAGTGTACGGATTGGCGCGCGATTAGTTACGCCAGCATAGACTAACCATAGTCCGCTAGACACTAATGTTAACGCCAACCCGTCCACTTACTTACCGCCGCTTACTTAGTGAACGGGGTTTTGTAGCCGAGCTTGTGCCAGATGAACCAGACAACTAGAGCTAGTACTACGTACATAATGACTTTATTTGACATAATGTTTTTCCTTATCTGCGCTTTATAGACGCGCGTCTTTTAATAGTGTTGTACCGAAGAACCATAGAACGCCCAGTGCCAGGGCAACGGTTAAAGCCATATGCTCCACCGTTTCCCTGCCGCTAGTTTTGTTCGTTTTCTGGCTACTGGAAGCGGCTTTAGATTGTTCCTTAAGTTCGCGCGATAGGTCTGGTTCTTGAGTTGATACATCAAGGCCGACTACGCCGCTTACCTGCGGTTGATCTAGTAGAACTTCATAAGCCATATTGGTTTAGTCCTATCGCGAGTAAATCGCGGCAGCTGCGCCAGATACGGTGTTAGTTAGAACTTCTAGAGTGCTAACTGCCGAACCAAACGATGAACCGTAGAACTGAAGCAACGAAGCCGAGTTAGTGTTTAGCAACTGGCCACGCGAGTTAGCTGGGTCGCCAGCAAGGCCCCCTAGCATAGACGCGTAAGGCAATACGTAAACGCCTGTATCTAGCGCACCCGCACCGTCTTTAGCGGTTTGCGAACCGTCTAGGCCGTAAACGCGAGACATAAAGTCTACGAAATATGCTTGAGTGAAATAGAACTGAGGTTCGTTGTCTAGATACAACTGGAATAGGTTAGGCCAACCGTTAGTGTCGATACGTGCGCCAGACGAGTTACGAAGAACTAGAATATGGCTACGGATTGTACCGCCGACGTTGTTTGACTTAATATATTTGTCACCTGGGGTGAGCACTGGGGTTTCGAGCTGCCAGCGGGCTAGTGTACCTAGTGCCTGTGGCGCGGTCTGCTGCGCTTGGCCTAGTGAGTTAGTTGCTGCTGGCTGCGCCCAGTATTCGCTAAAGCCTGTGACCGATACTGTCGGCTGGGTGGCGAAAGTTGCTGAGGTAAAGACGTTAGCCGATGAGTTTAGCGTTAGGTCGATAATGTATGAACGGTTAGAGGCCAACGCTGGGATAGAACCTAAGCCGAACTCGTGATCAAACTCAAACGGTAGCGACAAGAAGAACGACGCGGTAGTAGAACCCGTAGTGGTAGTCCAGCTGTAGCCGTAACCTAGCTTAGGGTCGGCGTACTTACCTGTAAAGGTTTGTGCGCCGTACTTATTGATTAGGTACAACTGGTAACCAGTCATCGGGGTAATCAACGGTGTTCCGTCTGCTGAACGTACGCCAATAGACGAGATCAAGTTAAACGGGGCGTCGGCAGCAAAAGTGATAGTTGCCGAGCTGTTATAGGTACAAGATACGTTTAGACGTACTGCCGATAGGTAACCAGTGGCAGGGATTTCAATAGGTGATACTGCCGTAGAAGTCGAAGCCGATAGCGTAACGGTCGGCGGGGTGAACGCCTGGCGTGTCTGCTTACGTGAACCGATCTTAAACGGGATAGCTGGGGCTTGCGCCATAGCTTGGTTAGGCATAGTTGCCAAGTTTATTCCTTAGTTTATTTAGGGGTTGATTGTTGTTGATCTTTAAAAGCCGAGGCCTAGCCAGGCTTTAAAGAACTTGTTATCGGGCTTGCTAATCGCTAGTAGGTGTAGCGCGCCGAAGATTACGGTTACGTACAAAAAGATAACGAACGCAAAAGTGCCGCTAATCTTCAGTACTGGAATAGGTGTTTGTGCCATAGTGCTTAGTATAACCTTTCATAGTTACAACGGTGTTATTTTATCTTATTTTTTTATATTTATCACTACTGGCGTTTTATCGCCCATAGGGTTTATATATAAAAAATCGTGTTTACTTTCAAGCTGCGAAACGGCAGCCGCTATCTGCTTGCCGTCTACGCCACCTAAATCGCTGAGACGCTTTAGATCTGCGGTGTCTCTGGTACGGGCTATATAGGCGTGCGACACGCTGGAATAGATAATCTTAGGTATCCAAGCTGGCCGCTGGGTTAGGTTCACTAAAGTTACGTTATTAGATCTGCCCATATGGTGAAGAATAGCGATATCGTCGTAAAGGTTTAAAAACCCGTTATCGGTTAGATAATGTAGTTCATCGAAAACTAAAGTCCACCCGCCACGTTTAAACACGTCTTCTAGGCAACGCTTAAAAACGTCTCTCTGGTTATCTCTAGTCTCGGCCATAGTCTCAAGTTGGCGTGGCCACAATAAAAGACGGCTATCAAAAGCGTTTGGCGACTTACCAGGCTGCCAATCAGTAATACGTCGCCAATGTTTATATGCTGGCGTGTTGAAAATAGGGTCTTTAGTTTTAGTGATAAAATCTGCGACATACCCGCGCCGTTCGATAAGCTGGCTAGCTAAATCAGTCTTACCCGATCCAGTCGGCGCAGCTATTAGCATATGTTCACCTTGTAGCCACTTAAGGCTATCTAAGTGTTCTTGCCAAGTTTCGCGCGGGAATATCATTAGCCTACGTTCGCTGATAAATCTGCGCCGTAACCAGATACTGGAGCAGTGGTAACATTTTCGCCGTTCTCGGCCGTAGTTGCTTCGCTAGTATCTACTGGGGGTTGCGCCGTAACTTTAGTCGCTGGCTTGCGAGACTGGATCTCACGCGAAGCCAAAACGACTACTGGAGCTAACGCCATAAAGTTAGTTACAACAAAACCGGCGCGGCCAGACGCTGAACCAATGCCCGCTATGCGCTGCGCTAGTTTACGATCTGCCGTTAGATAGCCTCGGTTCTGTTCCTGAACAAAAGTAATCTTCTCTGCCAGGTCACTAGCGGCCATAGGTGCGCCAACCATAGTTAAGCCAAGAACTAAAAACTGGTAGGCCGTCTCTAAAGTTGCTAACGCCTGGTCAACTTCACTAGACGACTTAGGCGCAGACGAAGACGAGCCAGCAGGTCTACCAGGCTTTCGTTTAGGTAGTTCGTTTGCTGGCGCAGCTTTCGGGGGAATATCCATAATGTTTTTTACCGTTCTTTAGGGGTTATTAGTTTATCTGTTCCACCAGGCACGAAACTTTTCAGCAAGTTCTGTACCATCGGCAAAAAGAATATGTTGCCCAGCGTGCGGCGGTGCTACGTCTGGGGTTACTTCTTCGGCAACTTCTTCAATCTCTGTTTCAAGTTGCGCGTGTTCTAGATCGTTTTCTAAATCATCTTTAGCGTCTTCGGCTAGTTCGTGTTCTACATCTATAACGACTTCTTCGATATCCTGTAGTTTGTCGTCGAGCTTTACGATAATGTCTTCAACACGCGCTAAACGTTCTTCGATAATGTCTTTAACATCTTCGACGACTTCTTCTAGCTTCTCTTCGATAGCGTCTTCAATATTGTCTTCTAGGCGTTCTTCGGCTAGTTCTTCTTTTAATTCGGCCAAATCTTCGGCAACTTCATCTACGCCGTCGTCTGGTAACGAAATCTTAATGTCGTTCATAGTTGCTACTTTCGTCGTTCTTCGTGTTATAGTCTTAGACGTAGCCGCCGCAGTAGGTAAGAACGTGAAACATACCGCAACGGCTACGCCTATAAATCCTAACACGAAACGAGTAAAAGTGACTGAAATCGCTAAAACCAATCAACTAACCGATGAAACCCTAAACGGCCTAACATCGGTAGACGACGCACTAAAAGCACTAGGCGCAACTAGCCAAGACGATCTAGCCTGGGATAGTTCACCCTGGGCAGTAATCGACAAAGACAAACTAGTAGGCCGCGCGTTCCTAGCCGTACAATGGAAATTTCAAATATCTAAAGATTATTTAGGTTCTCAATACGTTAGCATTTACGTAATTACACAAGATAGCCTAAACGGTCAAACTAACTTCGTTCTAAACGACGGTTCGACAGGTATCTACCGCCAGCTTCACGAACTAACAAACGCCCGCCTAAAATCTGGCCACAAGAACCCACAAGCTGGCGCGCTAGTCAAAGGTGGCCTAAAGCTAAGTGAATACGATCGCACAGACGATAACGGTGAAATCATCGGCAAAGGTAAGACTTACTACCTAAGCAACTAACCGCTAAACGAAATAGCCGACGGCACTTATCTAGTGTCGTCGGCTTATTCGTTGCCAATCCTATAAGGTGAATAGTTATGGCCAGAGATTACAAAGCCGAATACGAACGACGTAAAGCCCGCGCACAAGCTCGCGGCTACCGTTCGCCACGTGAAGAGACCCAATTCCAGCGGGTAAAAAAGACACGCACCAAAAAACTAACTTTATACAACTACCGTCAAATACAAGAAGCCAAGCGGCGCAAAGCAGCTAAAGAACGCGCCAAAATAAAAGTTAAGGCAACTAAAGAACTAGCGGCAGCTAAAGCCAGAGTACTAAAAAAGTTTGGCCTAACCGTAGCCCAGCTGAATAAACTACGCCGTCAAAATCGGGCCTATAGCCTCAAAACAAAATCGCCCAGGCTACTATACAATCTTGCTTTAGACGAAGACGTAAACAACTGGGCGGCCGAACGTATTGGCTATATCAAAAACTATAACGACGTATTCGTAAACCCGTCGGCACGCCTAACCTACGCCCAGCGCAAACGCGCCTACGACAAAATCGAACAATGGGATCTATTCGCCGACTATCAAGAACTATTCGACTACTCAAATAGCGGCCACGAAAAACCCAAAGCCGCATAACCCGAAAACAATAGAGAGTAAGAACGTGAACCGTAAAGAAGCCGACAAACGCTACGCCCAATCAACTAAAGGTAAAGAACGTAAAAAAGAATACCTAGCACGATCAGGTAAATACATAACCAGCGCAAAATACTTATTTAAACCGTTCATAGCCATAGGCGGGGTAGCAACCTTAGACGAAGACGGTCAACACGTATATGCCCACCTGCGACTATCCACAGGCGAACACATCACAAACCTAAACGGCCTAACTACTGAACAAATAGCCACTTTTATTATGGCCAACACGCCACCAACCAGCGAAGCCATATTAGTTAGCTACAACGGTACATACGACTGGAACTATTGGATAGAAGCCCTAAACCTAGAACAACTAAAAACAATCTACGGCGGCAACTATCGAACTAAACCAATAACTATCGGCTATCACCGTCTACGACTAAACCCAGGGCAATCTCTAACGTTCTATGATATCTGGCAACAAAATCGCACAATAAACGAAGTTCAAAACTTTTACCAAGTGCCACTAAATCAGGCCGTAAAAGAATACCTAAATAAAGACATACCAGGCGGCAGCAAATACTATATGGCAGTAAAGCCAAAGAACCTAGCAGCTGCGACCAGACGGCTAGATAAAGAACTAAAACTAACCGCTGAACTAATGGCCGAGTTTAGAAGAAGACTAGATCGAGTAAACCTACGGCCGCGCCGCTGGTCAGGGTCAGGGTCAATCACAACAAACCTATTTGAACGCCACAACATAAAATCCCATATGGCAACCCTAGAACCAGGTATCGCAGCCCTAGCCCGCTACGCCTACGCTGGCGGTCGTTTTGAAATAATCCAATACGGCCACACCGCCGCCAAGCCCAGCTACCAATACGATATAAATAGCGCATACCCAGAAGCCCTAACAAAGCTGCCAAGCCTATCAGGCGGCCGCTGGCATAGCATAGCGGGCGACCCAGGCGACACAGACTACGGCCTATACAAAATCACAATAAAAGCCAAAAAAGCTCACCTACCGCACCCACTATTTAACCGCGACTACAACGGCGCAATAAGTTACCCCAGAACCGTTACAGGCTGGTACTGGTCACCCGAAATCAAAACCGTTCGCAAATGGGCAGAACTAGGCTATGGAACATACGAAATCGAGGAAGCCGTAATCTATGAACCTGCCAGCAACTATAAACCTTTCGCCTGGATTGCAGACATCTATAACCAAAGACTAGAACTACAACGCCGCAAAGATAACGCCGAAATAGGGTTAAAGCTTGTACTAAACACCGCCTACGGCAAACTAGCGCAGCAAGTCGGCTATATGCCCGCAGACGAAAAACACCCAGAAGTAATACCGCCATATCATCAAATTGAATATGCGGGTTATGTTACAAGCTACACGCGCGCGAAAATCTATGAAGCGGCACTAGAACGACTAGATCTAGTAATAGCGTTCGAGACAGACGCGCTATATACACAATATGAACTATATAATATTCCGTTAGGCGACCAGCTGGGCGAATACCGCGAAACTAAATACAAAGAACTAACCTATATAAATAGTGGTATTTATTTTGGAATAAAAGACACTGGAGAACAAATCTATAAACTACGCGGCCTACAACCAGGCACACTAACGCTAGACGAAATAACAAAAGCCCTAGCACAACCAGAAGCGGGCAGAACAATAAAAGTTGCGCAGCGTCGTTTCATTAGCGCAGCTCAAATAGCCGAAACAAATAGCCTAGACAACTGGCGCAAATGGCATATACAAGATCTAGAACTAAAACTATATCCAATCGGCAAACGAATACACTATTTGTGTTCTTGTAAACCCACCGCAGCCGATAACCTATTTATAGGCGGCTGGCATACAACCGTACCAGCGAAACCCTATAAAAAAATGAACCAATATTCGATAGCCTGGATAAACCCAGAACTAGCGCAGCTACACACACGCCAGACAGGTCTAATCGACAAAACGGCAATAATCTAATAAACTAATAAACACCAATAGAAAGAGAGTAACCAAATGCCTTTAAATACTGAAGACGTACAACAAGAAATAGCCAGACTTGGCTACACGCCTAAACAACAAGATCTAGCCAGTCACAAGCTACTAAACTTAGCGCGCCTAATGTTTAGTAAAAGATACCAAGCCGTAAAAACACACTTGAGTATTCTCCAAAAAACCGAGTTACAACTATTAGTAACAAACCTATTATTTGAAAACCAAGCCTTAGCGCAAATCGCTATTGCCGACGTAAACCGCGAAGCCGCCGAAAGAACGGCACAAACGGCAACGGCAGAACAAACACAAAGCCAACCGCAATCAAAAGAATAGAAAGACACAATGAGTAAAGAACCCATAAAACCAATCGAACAAACTTACCTAGACGGCTACAACCAGCCAATAAAAATAGGCGACACCGTTCGATTACTAAATAGCGCAGACACATACTTCTACACTATCACTGCCCTATATACCGTCTATGACGAAACCCTAGCAACAATAAGCCGACTAACCGCCAACGGAACAAACCTACAAACCGTACGCACCTACCGCCTGATCCAACAAATAACCCGAAACGGTCTACACAATGACTAGACAACGAAAACTAATCAGCTACTGCCGCGATCACCTAAAACTATACTTTGTCTACTGCGAACGTTGCCTAACCAGGTACGAACGCCGCGCCTATAGCTGGGGAGAATACGAAACCCGCCGCAGCATAGAAGCCAACCTAATAGGCCAATACAAAAAGTATAAAAACAAAATCGGCCACGCCGGATACGCCCAAATCGTATACAACCTAGCAAAACAAATAAAAGACAAAAAACTATAAATAAATGAATCATCTAATCTTTATTTATTGCCTATCACTGATAGGATTATTTATGGTAATAAACCGCAAATACTAAAAGAGAGTAAACCAATGAAACTAAACATAAACCTAAACGACACAACCAGCGAAAACAAAATTCACCTAATCGGGATAATGCGCGGCCTGAACTACTGCTACGACGCACTAATAACCCAAATGGGCGACAACGGCGTAGCAGTCACAGAAGCCGACAAAGCCGTAGAACTAGCCCTAATCGAGCTGGGTAAAATAATGACCAAACAAATAAAAGAACTAGCCGCAGCTACAGGCCTACCACCTTTCGACACACTCAACTAACAAAATGCTAACCCGCCTATATGTTGTCTGGCACGATCTAACCTGCCGAGAGTGCCAGGCAATCTATATGGCCAAACATCGAAAGAGTAAACCAATGAACCGCAAACCAAACCTAATGCCATACCAAAAAACAACAATGGCTATTCGCATACAAGCTAGAGAACGCCAGGCAAAGCAAGTCAAAAGAATAGCCAAGCTAAAACAACTACGCCAGTCTGCCGCTGAATACGCCAGCCTATCGACTATCTTTATTCTCGCCTATGCCCTTATCTGGGTATTCGGGAAGTAGAATAAAGCTATAACTTAATACTTCACAGGATCGTAACCCCGTTAGCCAAAAGCCGACGGGGTTATTCTTTTATCCAGGTATTAGATCAAGCTGCCAATAAAAACTAAAAACAAAACACATACTACAAAAAATAAAAATAGTCAAGACTTTAGGAAGGTGTGTTGCGGACTCGTACCCATAACCCCTTTT
>Ga0136641_1001278_pt1 | contig 10631 bp, 6 predicted proteins | sample EliLak1302023Y_FD_115312 | JGI IMG/M metagenome (GOLD analysis project Ga0136641, IMG submission 115312) | Freshwater microbial communities from Elizabeth Lake, Yosemite National Park, California, USA - 13020-23Y | ecosystem: Environmental > Aquatic > Freshwater > Lake ... | reverse complement strand
ATTTTCGCCAATTCCTATTACTGTCACTGGAAAACCACTAACGGAATACATGCGAGGAAAAGAAGTTTTTGACGCGAACGTGATCAAGAGCCCTAAAAATCCGGTGATGTCCAATGCCGGAATTGCAGTCTTGCGCGGGAATCTTGCGCCAAACGGTGCAATCATTAAACCAAGTGCTGCAACACCTGAGCTTTTAGTTCACCGCGGTCCCGCTCTGGTTTTTGATAGTGTCGAAGATTTGAATCACCGAATCGATGACCCGGAGCTAGAAGTCACCAAAGATACCGTTCTGATTTTGAGAGGATGTGGCCCCCGTGGCTACCCTGGCATGCCCGAAGTCGGAAATATGCCGCTTCCAAAAAAGATTTTAGAAGAAGGAATTCGCGACATGGTTCGTATCAGCGATGGTCGAATGAGTGGGACAGCCTATGGGACGATTGTTCTCCATGTTGCCCCAGAAGCAGCCGCGGGCGGGCCGCTCGCGCTAGTAAGAACGGGTGACATGATTGTCTTGGATGTCCCAAATCGCACGCTCAATATCGAGATCACTGAAGAAGAACTGAAAAGTCGAGCACCAAGCAAAGAAAGTGAAGCGGCGTACGCGCAGCCTGATCGCGGTTGGGCAAAGCTTTATGTCGATCACGTTCAAGGCGCAGATCGTGGAGCTGACTTAGATTTCTTAATTGGCTCGAGCGGGGATCAAGTACAGCGTGAATCCCACTAAAGAATCCACTCCTCTCAGTTCCCTGATATCCACCAGAGACATTGATCGGTACCGAACTTCTTCGGATGCCTCTCACTTTGCCTTGATTCCAAGCGCCGTAGCTACCGCTAAAAACGCTGAAGACATTGCACACCTCTTTAGATTTGCGACGGAAAACCATACAAGCGTGACTTTCCGTAGCGGTGGCACCAGTCTCTCCGGCCAGGGCGTTAGCGATGCCATCCTGATTGATACCCGCAAATATTTTCGCGCCATAGAAATCCTCAACGACGGAGCGCAGGTGAAGGTACAACCTGGCGCAACCGTTAGGGCAGTTAACGCCCGCCTAGCGCGATTCGGAAGAAAACTAGGTCCTGATCCGGCAAGCGAAATAGCGTGCACAATCGGCGGTGTTATCGCAAACAATTCGAGCGGGATGGCTTGTGGAATTACTGACAATACGTATCGAACCCTAGTAAGTGCGACGATCGTTCTCTACAACGGTGCAACGATCAATACAGCAGCTCCAGATTGCGATACTCTCCTACAGCAGTCTGCTCCTGGGATTTATGCTGCCATTACCGAAATTAAAGATATTGTGCAGTCAAATCCAGAGATGATAGAGAAAATTCGAATGCAATATCTTATAAAAAACACCATGGGATATGGGCTAAATTCTTTTATAGATTTTGAGTCTGTCACGGATATCTTGCTACATCTTATGATCGGTAGTGAAGGCACGTTAGGATTTATCTCTGAAGCAATATTTAATACAGTCCCTCTCCTTAGCAAATCAGCGACCGGGCTTTTAATATTTGAAAACTTGCGGTCAGCAACGGGTTCACTCGCGATGATCAGCGCGACTGGCCCCACCACGATTGAACTGATGGATACGGCATCCCTGCGAGCCGGGAAGGTTGATTTGGCCGGGCTCGAATTAAAGGAACACACCGCGCTATTGGTTGAATATCAGGCGAATAGTGATGAGGAATTAGCCTTACTTACAGCGGGTGCTCAGAAAACGATGCGTGAACTTGGAACGGTAACACCGGCGACTCTCACCACCGATCAAATCGCCCGCGCATCTCTCTGGCATATCCGGAAAGGTTTATATGCAGCAGTTGCCGGTGCGCGTGCACCGGGAACAACTGCGTTACTTGAAGATATAGCGGTACCAATAGATCAGATAGAGCAAACATGTACTGGTCTACAGGCGTTATTTCTCAGACACGGCTACCTGGATGCCGTTATTTTTGGGCATGCCAAAGATGGAAACATCCATTTTCTGGTGAACGAAGATTTCTCTGATGCGATCAAAGCCGAGCGATATCGGATTTTTACGGAAGAAATGGTCGAACTAGTTCTTTCAAAGTCAGGGTCACTTAAAGCGGAACACGGAACTGGTCGAATGATGGCACCTTTTGTCGAAAGACAATTTGGCTCTGACCTCTATGCGCTGATGATCAAGATCAAGTCAGCCTTTGATCCTGCGCACGTCATCAACCCTGGTGTCTTGATCTCCAGTGACTCCCTGAGTCATATGCATAATATTAAATTCAATCCTAGGATCGAAGAGGTTGCTGATAAATGTGTGGAATGCGGTTACTGCGAACCAATCTGTCCGAGCAAAGATTTAACTTCGACACCACGCCAAAGAATTGTTATACGTCGAGCCATGGTCGATGCACAAATGCGGGGCGATACCGCTCTCTATAAGAGCTTACAAACTGATTCTGAATACGACGTGGAAGAGACCTGCGCAGCTGATGGGTTATGCGAAAACTCTTGTCCGGTCGGAATTAATACCGGTTCGCTAGTCCGAGAATTGCGAACTAGTCGTATCAAAAGCAACTATTCCCTCATATGGAATACATCTGCCAAAAATTGGGGCAGAAATGTTCGCAGGATCGGTGGTCTACTAACAATCGCTTCACACACCCCTACTTTTCTCGTATACCCCTTGAACCAGCTCCTGCGGAAAACATTAGGCGAGGAACTAGTCCCACTCTGGTCAACTGATCTTCCAAAAGGTGGCAAAGTTCGAGTCCCTGTGAAAAGCGAGAGCCCAGATTTTGTTCTTTTTACATCGTGCTTGGAGACGATGTTTAACTCCGATACGGCTGACTCACTCAAATCTTTAGCGGCAAAAGCTGCGCTCACATTCCGAATTCCTAAAGGAATAGCCGACCTCTGTTGCGGTACACCGTGGAAATCAAAAGGTATTTCTGAGGGTTATGCGACTGTGGCAGAGAAGACCTATAAGGCTTTACTGGTGGCAAGTGAGAACGGCCAGATCCCCATAGTCTGTGAAAACTCTTCTTGCAGTGAAGGTCTCATCCAAGCGGTTAAGGCAATGGCTGGTGCAACGCTGACAATCGTAGATTCGGTAGATTTTGCAGCCGAATTGATACTTCCAAACCTAACCATAAAAAGACGACTCGATTCCGTTGTCCTTCACCCCACGTGTTCCAGCACTATCTTGGGGTCGCAGCGGAATTTCGAGCGAATTGCTGAAGCGATTTCCACAAATGTTACCGTGCCAATTGATTGGGGATGTTGCGCATTCGCTGGTGACCGCGGAATGTTACATCCAGAACTGACTGCTAGTGCCAGCGCTGTAGAAGCATTGTCGGTAAACCAAAATACTTATGACGCATATCTATCGACAAATTTAACCTGCGAAGTAGCGATGTCACGTGCAACCCGCAGGCACTACCGGCACATCCTTACGCAATTAAACGAGCTCACTTAAACAGATTAATAGCTAGATCCAATCAAATTGCGAACTGCACTTCTAAGGCATAGCCAAATTTGCCGGTGGGTACCCACGCATTCGTAAATTTGCGGGTCAATGTTTGATTAGCACCCATTGACACTGGTGCCCAACTAAAGTTCGAATTCGACTTCTTGCCAGAAGCATCAAGAAAGAAAATCTTAATTCCCACCCATTTATGGCTAGATGACGTGTTGGTAATGTTGATAGTCAGATCTTTGTAATGAGGCCGCGTTTGAGGAGTAATTGTCAGCGAATTTAGCCGGATTCCTCGCGTGACAAGCGGATAATGTGGATCTTCTTTGTTGCTGGTAATTGGCGTCCACTCTGACTTCACCTCGGCGAACACGATGCTGCACATTGGTTTCGAGCCAAAGATATTTCTCTGCCCCGGCACGTAACAATCGCTACCTAGTGATGTGAAATGATCGGTGAGAACTAAAACAAATACAGCCACGAAAATTATTCCGATAATTTTCGCGACCAGTCCTCGTCTCGGCTGAAAGTTCCCAGATCTGAGAGATTGCGGGAATCTAGATCTAAAAAACATTGCTCCTCCTCACCGGATTTTGTCCTCAGTGTAAACCTTGGAGAAATTACTTCTTGACGGGCAATTCAAATGGGAGTGGAACGGAATCCACTCCGTGTCCTACTGCCTTGTTTTTCTTGTTTAGATCGACTTGGCTCAAAATCACCCTAGCATCTGGTTTTTTGCTGTAATCACCTAAGCTAATGGAGCTCCCGACAACGCTCACTTTCATTGATTTACCAGCCAAACCTGTCACCAGTCCCTTGCCATTGGCCTTCAAGGCGGCCCCAGCGAAAATCTCTGAACCTGGAACTATCGAATACTCCAAAAGCTGTTCCAGCCCCTGCTTGCCCAACGAGCTCAGGTCAGTGACAATCCCCTGAACCGACGTGCTAGTTTTTCCGGTCAACTGTGCCGCTAATTGTTGGAACGCAGCATCTGTTGGTATGAAGGCGGTAAGTGGGGTGTTACCAACTAAAAGGTACAGGTCAGAAGACTTTGGCGCTATCGAGTTCTGGATAAAAAGAGAGACGAGCGATGTATAGACATCGTAATTTTTTGGATTGATGTGCACGCCATCGACCGCTCCACCGCTAGTCAATAAAGAGGCGAGGAGAGAAGTCGGTAAGATTTTTACTTTTGGCGCAGCCGGCAGACTTCCGGCCTGGCTGGCTGGAGCGAAGCAAACCGCTGACATTCCAATGAGAACAGTAGAGACGATCGCTGTTATTGCTTTTCTTTTCAGATTCATAAAGCTTCTCCCTAGTTTTATAACGAAATTTCACCATTAAATTTCACCATTAAAATTCACAAAATGGACATTGGATGGAACGATTTACCTTTTCTCGTCAGTTACCGAAAAGAAACCAGATTGCAATCCAACTCGACCTGGACCCTTGAATCTATTGAAAATCAGATTCCCGCCGCCCCCTAATAAGCCAGTCTTGAGGCCAAATAATTTCTGCTCATAGGTCACAGTCGGATCATGATAAATCCAGGAGCCAGGCTCAACATCGATGGTTTCCCCATCTGCAAGAACGATGTCATACGCGTTTCCGAAGGCATGCAACCACACAACAGAGCCTTCTGGACCGCCGGTGAAGTGATCTATGAAGAATCCCTGATTGCCCACCATGACGGACGCGAATCCTCTGACCCGCTCGAAGCCATATTCCGTATTCGCGGTTGCTGCTAAAAACTGATGTTCCCGCACATACGTTTTTTCACCTGGGGCTAGTTTGAGCGCAAATACTTGGCCAGGGGTATCTCTCGAAAATGCGAGATCACCTTTTCCATCTGCCCGAGTCATAAATACATTTAAACCACTGATTGCACGGGTAAATGATTTCGCTAACTTCATGATCCCAACATCAATCGACGGCTGTTTCCACAAAATCACATGGTGCTCAAAGAAGACCCCCGTGGTGCCATCCAGCGACATGTGAAGCGATGGAACCAGAGTTCCTTCGATTCGGTAAGAAAGTCCGGGGCCGGTTCCATCAGTGACGTTATCAGGATGCAATATTGGTGTTGGCATAGCGTTCTTGCTCATTTCTCTGGATAGATCCGACCGATCGCCAAAGTTTATCCGATTTGGGAATAAATGTTGGATGGAGCGAGCTTGATCATTCGAGCCACCAACTGTCGGTGATGTGAAATATATTCAGCCCATGAAAATATTGCACACATCTGACTGGCACCTAGGGCGACGCCTGCACGGGGAATCGCTCGTCTCTTCGCACGAGCGTTTCTTGAGTTGGTTGCATTCGGAGATCATCCCAGCGCACAAACCTGATCTCTTGGTCGTGGCTGGTGATATTTACGATCGTGGCATACCGCCGACAGATGCAATCGAATTATTCGAAGATTCCTTGGCAGAGATCCAAAAACACGGAGTCCAAGTGCTAATAACTGCTGGAAACCACGATAGCCGGGTGCGATTAGGGATAAATACCAGGTTCATGTCTGGCCTCGGGTTGCACTTTAGAACCCGACTCCAAGATGTCGCAATTCCTGTCGTTCTGGAAGCACCAGATTTCACCTTGCTTGCATACGGTATCCCGTATTTGGAGCCGGATGTTGATACCGGTCCAGCCGATCACCAATGGCAAGTAGATTCAAGTCAAACTGGCGTGTTAGCAGAAGCCATGCGTCGAATACATAGCGATGTGGATGCTCGGAAGAGCGGTACAACAAAACCGATCCGAACCTTGGTAGCTGCTCATGCATTTGTGCAAGGAGCCACTGGTAGCGACAGCGAACGGAATATCAAGGATGTGACATTAGTGGGTGGCCTTGGTCAAGCAGATGCTGGCGTCTTCGCTGGCACAGATTATGTCGCGATGGGACATATTCATCGCCCGCACGCGACCTCCGAAATCAGAGGTCCAGGATCAACCCTCCTTCGCTACAGCGGTTCTCCCATTCCCTTCTCTTTCTCTGAACGTCATGACGAAAAACAGATTCTTGCGGTTACCATTGATAAAAATGGGGTTTCAGATTCTGGAATTGAATCCATCGTCGCACCAAAAATCCGTGGAATGCGACAGATTGAAGGAACGTTGGCAGAAATTCAGAGTGCAGTGCACCCAGAATCGGACGATTGGATAAAGGTAGTTTTGGCGGATAAAGAGATTCCTTCAAATGTCTTTGAAACTATCAAATTGAAATTCAAACACCTGCTAGCCCTTGATCATAGCTCCATGGCGGACTCTGGTAGCGCGATAGGTAGAACCGAATCGTTACTACAGGACCTCTTGCCAGAAGAGGTGACGCGAAGATTCGTTGAACGCATAACTCAAGAAAAACCGTCAGATGCTATCAATCAACTAATCGATAGTTGTTGCAATGAAGTCCGCATCGAACGTTCGCAGGTGGCCAAATGAAAATTCACTCACTCAAACTCCAAGGCTTTGGGCCATTCCGAGACCCGCAAAGTATTGATTTTGATGCTCTCAGTCAAGATAAGATTTTTATGTTGGAAGGGCCAACTGGCTCGGGAAAGAGCTCGATTATCGACGCGATAGTTTTTGCGCTCTACGGAAAAACTGCCCATGAAGCGGCGACTAAAGATGGCCCTGCTGGAGACAGAATCCGCAGCAACTATTGCGCGGGCCATGATCAAACAACTGTAGTTTTAGAATTCACTACTGGTGGTTCGCGTTACCGAGTTTCCCGCACGGCGGCCTACAACGCACCGAAGCAGAGCGGTGAAGGTACGGCTCCAGTAAATCAAAAGGCAACCTTAGAATTTATCCACCCCGTACATGCAGCAATTAGCCAAGTGCGTGAGGTTAATCCACGGTTAAAAGAAGAGTTGTTCATGGATCATGAACAGTTTTCCAGAATGGTCGTACTCCCCCAAGGAGATTTTGCATCGTTTCTGCATGCTTCCACAGAGAAGCGACGTAAGGTCCTAGAGGATATTTTTAAAACCTATTTCTTTGATGATCTGCACAAACTTCTAGATCTCAAAGCGAAGGCAGTTATTGCCTCCATAAATCAATGGCAAGTGGAAGTTGATCACCATCTCCGGAACCTGCAGAGAGAAGCTAAAAGCTCTCTGGCAGACGAAGTCTTTGAAAAGTTAGCAGAGATCATTCGTGACCCCAATCTTGATAGTGCACTCAAAGAAGCTGAGCTAATGGTGGTGGTAACTCAGATGAAACCAGATAGCACCGGACATTCGGCGGAAAAGGAAGCGATTGAGAAAATAATTAATCCGCTACGAGAATCCCTCACGCGTCTGACCGATTCTCGAATCAAGATTGTAGAGAAAGAATTACGGATAAGTGAACGTGACCAATTGGTAGAAAAAGAAGGGTATTTCGCGGGCATCAAGGAGCAGTTAGATCTCTATGGAAAGGTAACTTCCCTATCAACTTTGCTTGAAGACAGGGAGACCTCAGAGTCGCTAACGAAAAAACATCTAAAAGAAATTCCTCAGAAATATCAAGAATCTACTCCCAGCCAAATCAAGGATCGGATCAATGAGCTCAATCGCGAACTGCCCGTTCTGACCAAGAAAGCGCTCGACGCAAACGAGTCCTTGGTAAAACTGGAAGAGGTCCGAGCGAAAATTGAAGAATCCATCACCATCGAAGCAGCCATTCAGGGCATACCAAAACTCACCGAAGAGTTGCAGGTTGCAGAAGACTCCCTAAAACTCATCACAACGGCAGTAAAGGACTATCGGAAGAAGCAAAATGAGAGCGCAGTTTCACAGGCGGTTAAACTTCTTCAGGCAGGGCAGCCTTGCCCCGTATGTGGCTCCAAGGAACATCCAGACCCAGCCGATTCCGGTGACTTTGATCCATCACACCTAGATACTCTGGAAGAACAAAAGGATGAAAACCAAGGCAGCCGAGATGATCTGCGCACTTTGCTCAAAGTAGCGACCAACCTATCGGAGAAAAATTTAACTCCCAGTAAAGATTTGCAGAGCGAAGAGATAAGGCTGCAGAAACTCCTGGAGGATTCTGATGCGATCCTCACAGAGCATCGTGGAGCACAGGAAGAACTGGAAGAACTCAATTCTGTTCATGAACACGTCATTTCCTACGAATCCGCCCGCCAACTGGCCAAAACTGCGAACGATCGAATCGTCGAAGGCTTAACCAAAGCTGGAATAGATGAAGTACAGCTCGTTAAGACACTTGCCATTGACATCGAAAAAAACCAAGAGGAACTCAGCCGTTACCAGGATCGCTTGAAAGAATTGAATACCCTGCTCAATCAACAGGAGTACCTCACCCTGACAGATGAAGAGACCATCAACCAAGAAATTGAAGCGGTATCGGAGCAACTCGAAGCCAAATCCGTGCTCCTCGCTGAAATCAATGAACGAATTGCTCTTCACGATCGCATCCTTACTGCGATTAACGACGCACATCAGGGAATTGTGAGCGCTATTCGCGAAGTTGATTTGATCCGCACGGAAGGCAACCACACAATCACCCTAAAGGATTGGGTCTCCGGCACAAATCCTGCTGACCTTACCTTGACAGATTTTGTGCTGCAAGAGCGGTTAAAAATGATCCTGGAATATGCCAGCAAGCATTTACGGCGAATGAGCAGCGGCAAATACGAGTTCAGGCTTTACGAAGAGCGCCAGGGTCGAGTACGCAAAGCTGGGCTTGGTATCACAATTGTGGACTATTTTGCAGGATCAGAGCGAGCAACGGAAACCCTCTCCGGTGGCGAAACTTTCTATGCCTCCTTAGCCCTAGCGCTCGGGTTAGTGGAAGTGGTCAAGGCAGATAACGGCGGAATCGAACTGGGGACTTTATTCATTGACGAAGGTTTTGGTTCACTTTCAGAAGACACGCTAGAAGAAGTCATTGATGTGTTGGAAGAGCTACGAAGAGAACGTGTTATCGGGATAATTAGTCATGTAGAAGGCATGAGGAGCCAGATACCGATCCGACTAGAAGTCCGTAAATCTGATGAAGGCCCAAGCTTTGTCCGCATGGCAATCGCAGGAATGACGTAGCCCATTAAATTCATAAATTCCCGTTGCCACCTGGCGAGCCTTGCGCAGCCAGCGATAGGCGGTTAAGACCTTCGGAGATTATTTCTTCGCTACACGCAAAATTTATTCGAACAAAATTCTGGGAGTCCGGGCCAAAGAGAATTCCATTGCTAACCAATAGTCTTCCTTTTTCTAGGATTACAGCAGATGGGTCCTCCCCCAAATTGAGTGATGAGATATCCAGCCATCCCAAATATGAAGCATCAGGAATTCGATAATCAACGGTCGGGAGTTTTTGGCTCAGCTCGCTCTCCAAAAAACGCCTATTGCGATCAAGTGTGACTATGGCGGCGTCTAACCATTCCGTAGCGGTGTAGGCAACAGCGTTTGCGTGGCTGCCGAAGAGCGAGGCACTAAAACGAACGCTCTTAGGCATCGAATCTATCATTTCCTTCATTTTTGGATCCGCCGTAATTATCTGAGCACATTTGAGGCCAGCTAGGTTCCAGGCCTTGCTCGCTGACGTCACGGCAATCCCAACTGAACGCGCCGCCTCGCTCACTGATAAAAATGGGACAAAGGCGCTTGATTCGTAGGCAATCGGTCCATGGATTTCGTCACTAAAGACCATTACGCCATATTTATAGGCCAGGTCTGCCAGCCGAGATAATTCTTCAGATGAAAAAACGGTACCTGTGGGATTATGAGGATTACACAGGTAATGAATCTTTACTCCATTACGATACCCAGCTTCAATAGCTTCGAAGTCCAAGGTGAAATGCATGCCATTTTTTAGCATTGGTGCATCAACAACTTCTGCTAATACGCGGTTAGCCCAGTTTCGCATGTTCATGTAAACAGGAGTATTGATCATGATTTTTTCACCTGGTTGCACAACCATTCGGGTTGGTTCCGACATCCCTATACCAACATCGCCGCAGGTATAGATGAAGTCAGGATCGATCTCCCAGTTCCACCTATTTTTAGCAAATGTTGCCAGATTAACTTCTAACTCTTTCGTCGAACCCAAATAGCCGGTGTCAGAATTATCGACCAAAGCATGCAATCGATCCTTAATACTTTGATCGATCTCAAAATCCATTTCTGCGACAGGCATTGGCAGGACATCTGGTTCGGAACCAGTCCACTTTTCGCT